>Ga0154020_10001056_pt1 | contig 34022 bp, 34 predicted proteins | sample Klosneuvirus_201_FD_109709 | JGI IMG/M metagenome (GOLD analysis project Ga0154020, IMG submission 109709) | Active sludge microbial communities from wastewater, Klosterneuburg, Austria - Klosneuvirus_20160825_MG | ecosystem: Engineered > WWTP > Aerobic digester > Activated sludge | place...
CAATATGCAGCTCGACAAGGCACTGATAACAGCGGAAGCGATCAAAAACACATTCCTCGGCAAGAGTGAAAACGAACATTCGCTCCTACAGGTTATTCAATATCACAATGATACAATGAAAGACACTCTCGCTTGGGGCACTGCAAAGAATTACTACACTACGCAGAAGTATGTAAAGGAATTCCTAAAAGTAAAACTCAAAACTTCCGACCTGTATTTGAGGCAGTTAAACTATAAATTCCTTAGTGATTTTGATGTTTTCTTGCGCAATCACGTACCAGGCGAAAACCAAAGGCCATGTTCAAACAATACGGTGATGAAACACATTGAAAGGTTCCGTAAGATCATCACAATGGCAATTAAAAACGAATGGCTAAAGCAAGATCCATTTATTAAGTTCAAGCCCACTTTCATTAAAAAAGATCGTGGATACCTGACAGAAGAGGAATTGGAGGCTATTGAAAACAAGGTGATTGAAAATGTAAGTCTGAGCACAGTTAGAGATTTGTTTGTTTTTTCGTGTTACACCGGTCTTGCGTTCGCTGATGCTTACAATGCGAAATCGGAACACCTTAACCGGGGGATTGATGGAAGATTATGGATCACAATTCACCGTCAGAAAACGGATGTCAAATCTCAAATCCCCCTCTTGCCTAAAGCAGTTGAGATTTTGGATTCTTATAAAGATCATCCTAAGGTAAAACTGCATGGTACATTGTTGCCAATGTTGTCTAATCAACGCTTCAATTCTTATCTGAAAGAGATCGCTGTGATCACAAGTGTAAATAAAAATTTAACACATCACTTAGCGCGTCATACTTTTGCAACAACTGTTTGTATTCAAAACGGAATTACATTCGATGCGCTCAAAGGAATGTTAGGTCACGCCTCTATTCGTACCACTCAAATTTATGGTAAGGTTCTACCTAAGCGCATCAGTTTGGAAATGGATATTTTATTTAAAAAATTCAATGAAAAGAAAACAAATAGTTTAGGTTTTGTAAGAGAGGCGCAATAGCAAAATTAAAGCTTTTTAAATTCAAACTTCGGAAAACCCTTTACACCAACCGAATTATAAAAGTCAATAAAATGCAGTTTGTAATAAAAACCTTTCACATCCTTAATAATATAACATTTATTGAAATCAATAATGTAAGACGATGTTTGGAAACTATACGTTTTCCAATCGTAACCAATTATGTTCTGATATGTTTTAAAGGGATGGTTTAAGCTGTCAGTTACTGATATATCAGCAAAGGGTTTATCAAATACTGGAGCCACTTTTACCTTGTTGGGATTAATGAGAACGCCGGTTACTAAGTATGTTGAAAACGGATTACTATAAATATGCGTGTATTGCGAGAATACTAAATCGTAATTTTCTTTAGCAGGCTCAATGTTTACAATACTGTTAGATGCTAACGAAAACTGAACATAGTTTTTATCTGTATTTTTTGGAACCGTTAAAGTAATCTCATTACTACCGTCAACATTTGCAATTTTAATACTGTAATCGTTAGATGTAACGTAAAGTACTTGGATCTTTCGAAAACCTTGCGGAGTTCCAGCCTCATTATATCCCCTGTCAACAATGTAAACGGGCTTTGAGATTTGCCATGTTGCAAAAGCTGTACTGTCTAAATTCCCTGTTGGGGAATCGTATTGTTTATTAACACTAAAATTATTTGTATCTGCTACTAAAGAAAATGTTGTTTGTGAAGTACTGGCGGCACACATTGCTTTGGCAGTATTTAATCTTATATGAAAACCACTTGAACTACACTCGAATTCAATATCCCAAGCTGTTTTTAAATTGCTTGAGATAACGGCATTATCTGATAAAGAGAAAAACAATTGTTGTTTATAATCGGCATTCATGTCCACAGAGTTGGTAACAACATCGCCTCTGTCTAAGGGCTTAATAGCTATTTCCGACTTCCGGCAGGAAGCCGAAAACAGCACTGTTAAACTAAACAAACAAATTGTTTTACTTTTCAAACACATATTGAAGTTTTATAAAGTAAGTGCGACCCATTGCTATTGGTGTTGACGAAGAATTACCCGCGTGAACACCGCCCGCCAAACTTGCGCGAACATTATTTACATTAAAAATATTTTTTGCACCAAGACTGATAGTAAGTTTATTTTTGAAGAATTGCTTATTGATGTTTGCATCAAGCATATTAAAACTGTTTACATAGCTTTGGCTAATATTACCTTCGCTGTCTTGTTGATAGCCCGGAAGTTTACCTGTATGTTTGTAAAAGCAATTTAAGCTTGTTTTCCACTTTTCAATTTTATATTGAACCGAGCCTCGAATTTCGGGAGTGTAAGAGTATTTATGTACGGAGGAATATACCTCGCTTAAATCATTATACCGTGCAATTAAAGAAGTGCCGCCAGAAATAATAAGTTTTTTGTAGGTATAATTCAAATTAAGCGAACTGCCGTAAGATTTAAATTTACCAATGTTTACGTAGGAATATTGTGTGCCACTTACAAGAGCGAGTGTAATAAGATTGTTTATGTCGTTATAAAAACCTGAAATATCAGCGGAGAATTCATGTTTTTCTTTTTTAGTGGTGAACTTTATATTGAGATTGTAGTTATCGGATTGCTCTGCTTTAAGTTCGGTGTTTCCTAAAATATTGTGATTAATATCAACAAACTCAAAATAAAGTTCTTTCAGATCAGGAGCGCGGAACCCTTTAGCATAAGATGCTCTAAACGTCCACTTATCAGTATTGTATTTAAGATTTAAAGAAGGAATAAGAGGAGAAGTATATGCGGTATTGTATGCATAGCGAAGTCCCGGACGGATAACAAAATTTTTTATGGGCTGAATCTCGGAACTTACAAAAACGGCGTAATCACCAATGACCTGTGTTTTATTTTTAATGCGTTTTCCAAAGGCTGTATTATAATTTAAATCGTAACCGAGCTCATAATTAAAGCGATTGGTTTTTGCCACTGTATCATTCCAGGTTTGATAAGGTTTACTGCTAACAAAAGAACCACGCGCCATAAATTGATTAAAAATGGCGGTGTCCTGCAAGGAAGCATCGGGAGATATTTGCTCACTAAGATCGGTCAGGTTTTTGTAATACGTGGTCTTATCTCTTCTAAAGTAGTTGTAGCCAAAAGTGTTATTGTATGATTTATAGTTTTTGAATTTGATATTTGTTGCAAGTGTATTGTCAACGCGTTGTGTTTTGTAGTAGTCATCAAAGGCTGATTCATAATAAGGTTTTTGAGGAAAGCCCCGGTTTACTATAAGTTCATTAAAGTACGCAGCCCTGTAGTTTAGTTTAAATTTATTTATTTCAAAATTGTATTGAAAGTCTCCAAAATATTGTTCTTTCGGTTTCCAGTTTTTAAAACGGTTGGTATCGGCAAGGGTTTTTTCCGGAACTAAATAGTACTTATCGTTAAGATTCCAGCCATTAAAATAATTTCTATTGAGATTTAACGAAAAACCATGTGATTTTTTTCTTGCAGTAAAGCCCAACCCTGCATTATAATTATTATTGGTTTCATAGTAAGCGTTTGTATTTACGCGGATTGTATTTGGCTTAGTTTTTTTGGTTATGATGTTGATGACACCGGCTAAGGCATTTGTGCCATAATTTACAGAGAGCGGGCCTTCCACTATTTCAATGCGCTCAATGTTATTCATGTTTATTTGAGAGAGATCGAGATTGCCGTTTTGCCTGCCGATCATTGGAACGCCATCTATCAATATTTTTACATTTTGACCTGATAAACCCTGAAGGCTCATACTACTTCCTAAAACAGGATCTTGTGAGAAACGAATGTTTAGCTCGTTGCTTAAGGCGTCTTTTAAATTAACAGCAGCTAAAGCTTGAACTTTTTCGGCGTCAATCACTTTTATTTTATAAGTGGACTTATCAATTGTGTTGGGTTGATACTGCGCGGTAACAACAACATCTTCCAAATTTTGAGTTTTATTTAGTTTGGAAGTGTCGGGGATTTGGGCAAAACTTAAATTAATGCAAAAGATCATCAATGTATTGATGATTGTTTTTTTGTGTTTTGCATTTGATCTAATCATTGTTTAAGTAAGATACTATCTATAAGAACTGAAAGCCGAATATATTCTTGTCATGTTTGTGTCTTTCTTTACATCCAGCAATTGGATGAAGAGCTTTAACTGATTCTCGTTTTTTGGTTTTTCTTGTTTTGTTTCTTTTTTTTCGTTGCTGTTAAGCTGTTTGTTATTTGCCATGATTTTTATTTTTTGAGATTATTATATAAGAGCATGAATTATCCAAGCGAGAATAGGAGGGACAAGGCCGGCAAGTACTAACCATTTGCCACGCCCGTGTAAAAATCCGTTCTTTCCTTTTAAAATGAAAAGACCCGTAACACTAATTACAATTAGCATTACGGCAAATACATCAGAGGCCCATTTCCAACCCTTTAGGCTGTTTTTATGAATAACATTAACATGGTAAAAAATTGGCCTACGCGTAATGCTTTCATATGAGCCTTCATGTGTTGTAAAGTTCAAATGTAAGGTGGCGTTGTCATAATATATTTTAACCTGATCGTGTGTAGGGGCGTCAAATACCTTGTACTTTTCCTCGCCAACCATTTTATTAAATATTTCAACATCTTCTTTTGTTACCTCTTTTGCTTTGTAATTCTCTTTGAAATGAATTGTTTTTTTAGAGATAATAAAATCGGGATTCCAATCGTCAACGTGATTAAGGGCAATTCCTGACAAGCAATAAATGATTATTAAACTCGAAAAGAAATACCCTACATCACGATGCGTTGCAATATTTAAACGCCTTATCTTTTGCTGTAACTTGCCCGCCATTGCTAAAGTGCAGGTTTACTTTCGCTTATAATTTTGTTTACCTGATCGGCGGCGGCACTAATAACCCATTTTTCAACATTAGCATCTGGTAAAATAGCATCCGGCTTGTAAATTACTTTTTCCTTATCATTTTTAATTTTACCAATTCCATCGCCAATAATTTTTATCTGGAACATTTCGTCGTGAGCAACTAATACCGGAATAACTACCGCTACGTCTTTTTTCCTTAAAACCCTTTTTATTGCTACAGTTGTTGAATCGGGATTGTAAGTTGCAATGTGACCGCACCATCCAAATGAAAAATCAGTCATGCCTGTATTTTTAGAAACGTAATTTCCAACTTTGGTTAGAAGTTCTGACCACTCTTTTACATAAGTTACATCGCCGTAGGCCATCATTACCAGTCCTTCCTTAGAAGCGTCCTTAGAAATGGATTGAAAGCGACGAAGTACATTTTTTTCTAACATATCTGTAAAATCCAACAACGGAGTAAGATATGTTTTTGCTTTAGGGGTGTAACGCTCGATCTTTTCGAGTTTTAGTGCCTCAACTGATTCGGGATTTTCCTTTTGTCCTATGATGGTTGGAATATCATCAAACGAGTGAGGGCTTACTGTCAAAAATATTGGCACAATAATTACATCGGTGTAACCTTCTTTATCGAACTCTTTTAAACGTGTTGCAATTGATGGTTCGGTGTATTCCATAAAAGCGGTCTTTGTACCTTTTACAACACCGCTTTTCAGGATGGAATCTTTTACACTGGTTTCGAGAGCAAGTAAAGCATTACGCCATGTTTCAGAACGTGAACCATGATTGACCATAAGTACACCAATTTTTTTGTTGGCCATTGGATCAGGCTTTTGTTCTTCTTCAGTTCTTGACTGGCAAAAGCAAAGAAGAGTTATAAAAGCCAACGGAAGTATAATTCCGGTAACAAAGCGTAAAGCAGTTCTTTTTTTCATCTTTCTATTTCGTTATTTGTTAATTATTAGTTTTTGATTAGCCTGAGAACCATTGATAGTTAAGTTCACTAAGTATAATCCGCTTTCAAAATCTTCTGTATTCAAATGAAATACATTCATTTGGTTGTTCATTGTATTGTCTAATTGCATTTCACGGATCAGTTTACCGTTTACATCATAAATATGTAACACTGGAGTTTGAGAAATTTCGGTTGTTGCAAGCAATATGGTTACATCACTTCCGTTTGACGGATTAGGATATAAAGCCATCGTTGCAATATTATTTCCATTTGCTTCATTAATACCAACACCGCTTAAAAGTTCTTTAGAAAAAATATTATTTCCGTTAGCGCTTCCGCCAAAACCTGTTGGAATAACTTTCCATATTGCACCGGGCTTTGATTGCACGAAATAAACCAATGAATCTTCAATAACGTAACCTGTGGTAAATACTTTCCAATCGTAACCGATAATATTAATTGCTGTTTTAAATGAGTGTACAGGCCAGTTTACATAAGAGTTGGGATTGGCAATTGGTTTTACTTCGGCTACTTTAACACCTTTGTTTTGTAAAATACCCGTTACAGTATAAGGTGTTGGAATGTAAGCGGTGTATTGTGTAAACAATAAATCCCAATTTGCAGAAAGAGGTTCACGCGCTAAAGCTGTATTTGTTTGAATAGAATAGTAACCAAAGTTTTGACCTGTGTAATTTGATTTGGTTAGTGTTGCGTTTTGAAGATTTGCTCCGCTAATATCCGCATAACGGAGATTATAAACTCCGCCGCTGAGATTACGAATATGTAATTTTTTGTAAGCACCGCTTGCTAATTTAATTACATAAAGAGAATCGCCTGTAACAATGTGCGTGATAGAACTGTAAATACCCCAATCCAAATCGTTGGGATTACTTATTGAAGCATATCTTCCCATTGCGCCCATTGCCCAAGAGGTATCGGAGTTCCAGCGCTTAGACCAGGAATTGATACCTGTAGTATCTAAAGTGTTCCATCCTGTTGTGTCGGCGCTTGGGTATTGCCATAAAGTTGTTCCGGTAACAGAGTTGATTAAAATGGTTGAGCCTTGACCTGAAGCATCAAAGGCCAAGTCCCAATTATTTTTTGGTGCCGTGCCTTGATTATCATTTGCAAGACTGTACCAAATTTGGTTAGCATATCCTGCGCCAATGGCGACTGTATCAATAATTACTTGCGATTGTGCGGTTATGCTTACAACGGCAAGTGCTAAAATGAGTAGATTTTTTTTCATGTTTTTTGTTTTTATTTTTTCTTACAAATGTCTGTGTTATGCGTTTGGCCTGCAATCACTATAAAGAGCTAAACTGCATGGCTCAATATAGGTAGCGTAAACAGGGTATATCATACGATCTTTAATTTATGTGCTTTGGCAATTAGTTCACTCACCTTATTAACTTTTAATTTCCGGCACATATTTTTTCTGTGACTGGCCACGGTATGAAAGCTCACATTAATTTCTTCAGAGATCTCTTTGGAAGAATATCCTTTTACAATTAGTTTTAATATTTCAAGTTCTCTTTCTGAAAGATTGATCGGGTTGCACGACTGCATTTTACTTTTTGCAGATAAAATGTAACCGAGGGCTTTATCGCAGAAAAATTTCTCGCCATGCGCAACAGCCAATAATGCCTTTAAAACTTCTTCGGTATGGCAACATAAGAAAATGTAGCCATCAACGGAAGCAGGATTAAAAAAATCACGATAACTGTTTTTCTCCTGATCTACTACCAGAATTTTTAAATCAGGATTATTAATTTTCAGTTTAGTAAGCGAATGAGAGTTTTTAATAAGATCAGGATTACAAACCAAAAGACTGCATCCGTGAATTTTTGGTGACTTTTCCAATTCGGGAAGAGTTTCGAAGTGCGCTTTTATTTCAAAATCATTTAAGCTTGAAACAATATGTTTCAGGCCTTCGTTTACGATGTAACTTGTCTCGAGTATGCAGACGTTTTTCACTAATATTTAAATTTAGAATGATTCTAAACAACGAAAATATGCTAATAGAAACTCGAAAACTAATTACAAGGTCAAAATACCTCAAAGAAGTGATGCCACTACCGCGAAGTAGGTAGCCTGTTTGCGGTATGAAAAATAAACTTGCCCCTTTTACCATTTATTCCAGAATCCTAACCACATATTGTTTAAAAGCTACCAGATATTGTAATAATTAATTTAGGCTAAAGATTAAGAATACATTAGAGTGTGAACAAAACAGAAACCCGAACAGCAACAATTTACATGGATGAGAATTGTGTCCTGCATATTATTATGCGTGGAGGGTCGTGTGTTGATCAGGAAGACGCTGTTGATAATTTACTCGTTGTAAAATCGTACACCAAAGGAAGGAAGGCTTTGAAATTAATTGATGCTAGAGCTAGATTTAAAGTTGAAAAGAAGGCCAGAGAGCTAATAAACAGTGTTGATGCGAAGCAAACAGTTGCAAGAGCAGTAGTTAAGGGTTCGATTATAGGCAAAATACTACTCAACTTTTTTAATGAATTAAACAAGCCAGAAACCCCGACTAAAATATTTTCGGATTATGAAGAGGCTTATAAATGGTTATTAATTATGAAAATTAGATTTAACGATTAGAGTAAGTGATTTTTTAAAATGTGATAGGAATTTCAAAAAGAATAGTAGAAATTTGCTACTGATTTTTCATAGCACTTGTTTAATGCCCCGTTTTTTGGTTAATGACGGGGCATTTTTTTGACTTTTTTTATCATGGTTGTCGCAATTTATGGAGTTCTTAAGAGTGTCATCGAAAAATGAAGATTACTTTACGTTAACGAAAATCGACAATAACCTGTCGTTTCTCGCAAAAAATAACTCTCTCAAAATATTTATCTTTGCTTTGTTGTTAAACATTACATTTTGAAAAATAAACTATTTGTATTTTCTCTGCACTTCTTAGCTTGGGCTTTGATCATACTATTCCAGTTTTTAACAACGGATCAGGTTTTCGAATCAGTTACTCCTTTATCCGATATAATTCCTCTAGCTCCAGTTTTCATATTCATTACTATGATGATTGCAGTATTTTATTTCAACTATTTTTTTCTTATACCTAAATTTCTCTTAACGAAAAAATACTGGATCTATTTCTCTTTTCTTCTGTTCTTCTTATTAAGCGCCATTTTGCTTCCTGGTATAATGTTTTTCTTTTCCGATTTTGACCCTGAACATTTGACTGGCATAAGACCTGCCTTTGAAAAAATTATTCCCGTTATTTTTGCAAATGGGTTGCTGATGTTAATTATTTCAATAGTCGCCTCCATTTTATTAGCCACAAATAACCGCCTAAAACAAACAGAAAAAGAAAAACTATCTGCTCAGATTTCATCACTTAAATCTCAAATAAATCCTCACTTTTTATTTAATACATTAAATAACATTTACGCAACTGCAATTGATACTTCTCCCAAAGCGGCCGAAATGATTGACAGGCTTTCCGAAATGATGCGCTATACCATGAAGGATACGCAGCAGAGTTTTGTTCAATTGGAGGATGAATTAAATTATATCGATAATTTTATCGAACTACAAAAATTACGTTTGGATGACAATGTTAGGCTTCATTATACGCATTCAGATATTATCCCTCCCTTCCAAATTGCACCAATGTTACTAATTCCATTTATTGAAAATGCTTTTAAGCACGGTGTAAATTCAGAGCAGCAAAGCAATATAAAAATAATAGTAACGTTTAAACAAACAGGGCTTGAGTTAACGGTTTTAAATAAAAAGGTGAATACTCAGCGTGATATAGCTGAAAGGAGTGGATTAGGAATTGAAAACACAAAACATAGGTTGAATTTAATTTATCCGGAAAAACATCTACTTATTATAAGTGATACCGAAAAAGAGTTTCTAGTATCTCTCCACATAAATTTAAGATGATAAATGCAATTGCCATAGATGATGAGCCTTTGGCTCTTAAAGTAATCCAAACGCTTTGTGATAAAAGCACTGGTATTAAATTGCACAAAACATTCACTCAGCCTAATGAAGCGTTAAAGTATTTACGAAAATTCCCTCAGGATTTAATTTTTGTTGATATTCAAATGCCTTCAATGACTGGTATAAGTTTGGTAAAATCATTACAGAAAAACACAATGGTAATTTTCACTACTGCGTTTAGCGAATATGCAGCAGTTAGTTACGAGTTAAATGCTGTTGATTATTTACTTAAGCCTATTAATCAAAAACGCTTTACACAGGCTATAACCAAAGCACAAGAGTATTATAACTACCTTAATAACAAAGATCAGAATGCAGACAAAAATCTCTTTATTCGTGCAGATTTTAGTTTGGTAAAAATTCCGTTCGAAGACATTTTATACATTGAAGGCTTAGCAGACTATCTCAAAGTTTATATCAAAGACCGTAAAACAGTAGTAGCACGAATGACCATGAAAGAAATGATGGAAAAACTGCCTTCTAATGATTTTATTCGCGTACATCGTAGTTATATTTTGCCATTCGTCAAAATTGAATCCGTAAGAGGAACAACTATTCTCATAAACGGTAAAGAATTCCCTATTGGCAGAACGTATGTAGATGAATTTTCCAAGCGGTACGCTCAATAGTTTTGCCCAACACCAATAGCAAAATCCCTCCATTCTTCGCTTATATTCCTACCTTCTTCTCATTATTTTTTTTACCCATCTCTTTGGCTTTACTTTTACAATAGGCTTTCTATAAACAGTTTAAAAGGCTCGAATAAAGTTTTATTGTGGTTTAGAGCAATTGGGAAAGTGGATAGGTTTTAAAGTGATTTTTTCATAATTCTAATATAGGACCCATTTCTCCTGATTGCTCCAAACTACAAAACTTTAAAAGTAATTTATGTCAGAGATAAAAGAATCATATCACGACTACGTTATTAAAGACGGAAAATTCATCGGAAGATTTGATGAAATGTATTCTAAATTTGACGACCCTTGGACACAATCCACGCAGCCAAACAAATATTCACGTACGGCTGGAATCATTCATTTAAAAAATTTCAATATCAAAACAGCCTTGGAGTGTGGTTGCGGGTTGGGATATTATGCTGATTGGATTTATCGTGAAACGGATATTGTACCTAAAAGTATTGACATTTCTTCTATTGCAATTAAAAAAGCTAAAGAACTATTTTCGGATTTAGACTTTGAGGTTGCAGATATTTCAAAAGATCTTCAAAAATACAACAATTATGAATGTGTTATATTCTCTGAAATTGTATGGTATATTCTAGAAGACTTAAAAAAAATATTGGAAGTACTTGCTATGAACTTTAGCGGTAAATATTTAATTGTAAATCAGGTTTTTTATAAGGGAACACAAAAATACGGCAACGATTATTTCACAAACATAAAAGAGTTTATAGATTTTGTGCCATTTAAACTACTTGGCCAATGTGAAGCAACCACAATTAACGACAGCACAATAGAAACTTCTACAATTTTCAAAATTTAAAACATGAAAAAAAGTATCGCACTTATCTTGTTATTCCTCTCGGCAATAACTACTGCCCAAACTAAATATACTATCAGTGGCTACGTTCGTGATACTACTTCCGGCGAAGATCTTATCGGCTCAATTGTAAGCATTAAAGAAATTCCCTCTTTAGGCGCAAGCACTAACGCTTATGGATTCTATTCTATTAGTGTGCCTGAGGGCAACTACTTCGTTATTATTCAATCAATGGGTTACAAACCCAAAGTTGTAAAGGTAGAATTAAATCAAAATAGAAGAATTGATGTAAAATTAAGAGAAAGTGTAAATGAACTAAACGAAGTAACTGTAACTACCGAAGTAAAAAATGAGAATATTACCAAAACTCAAATGGGGGTTGAAAAAATTGATATAAAGGAAATAGAAAAAATACCTGTAATTTTTGGAGAGAAAGACATCCTAAAAACAATTCAGCTAATGCCGGGTGTTAAATCAGCAGGCGAAGGTGGAAGTGGTTTTTTTGTTCGTGGTGGCGCAGCCGATCAAAATTTAATTTACCTCGATGAAGCGACCGTATATAACGCAGCTCATCTTTTAGGTTTCTTCTCAGTATTTAATTCCGACGCCCTTAAGGATATTACTCTCTATAAAGGAACTCAACCTGCCGAATATGGCGGTCGCCTTTCTTCTGTGTTAGATGTGAAGATGTTGGATGGTAATGATAAAAAATTCGGTGTAGAGGGCGGTATTGGTATTATTGCTTCACGATTAAAAATAGACGGACCAATTGTAAAAGATAAAGGCTCATTTACAATTTCAGGTCGTAGAACCTATGCCGATTTGTTTTTGAAGTTATCAAGTGATGCTGCAACCAGGTCAGCCAAATTGTATTTCTATGATTTAAATGCAAAAACAAACTACCGTATCAACGACAAAAACAGAGTTTTTCTATCGGGCTACTTTGGTAAAGATGTATTAGGCTTCGGCACCACCTTTGGTATTGATTGGGGTAATGCAACTGGCACACTAAGATGGAATCACTTATTTAGCAGTAAACTCTTCTCAAACACCTCTGTAATTTTTAGTAATTACAATTATAATATTCATATATCCGGTGCAAATAAAATAAAAATCGTTTCTAAAATTCAGGATTGGAATGCTAAAATGGATTTTCAATATTTTCTGAATTCAAAAAACAGAATAAAATTTGGCTTCAACTCCATTTATCATAAAATAGTTCCGGGCGTTGTAATACTGGAAACTAATACAACAACATTAAGTAGTAAATATTCTTCTGAGAACGCAGCTTATATTTCTAACGAATTCAAACCGAGTAATCACTTTAGTATAGAATATGGCTTAAGGGGTTCTTCTTTTAGTGTTCTTGGTCCGGGTAATTTTTATAATTACAACAAAGATGGTACTGTCAAGGATACAATGAAGTACACTTCAAACAAGGTTATTAAAACATACTATTACATCGAACCTCGTATCGGTATTAATTACATCATTAGTGAAAAAACTTCCATTAAAGGAGGCTACTCAAGAAATGTGCAGAATATGCATTTGTTGTCTAACTCAACTTCTGGTAATCCGACTGATTCATGGATACCTACCAGCAACATAGTAAAGCCTGAAATTTCAGACCAGGTTTCGCTAGGTTACTATCAAAATTTCAAAGAAAATAAGTATCAATTTTCAACGGAAATATACTATAAGGATTTGAAGAATCAGATAGATTACAAGGACGGCGCACAAATTTTACTAAATGAAAATGCTGAAGCTGACTTGTTGTTTGGTATAGGAAGAGCCTATGGAATTGAATTTTGCCTTAAGAAAAAGTTTGGCAAATTTACTGGTTGGGTAGGCTACACTTTATCACGTACCGAGAAAAAGATCGAGAATATTAATCAAGGCAATTGGTATGTTGCAAAGCAAGATAGAACGCATGATGTTTCTGTTGTTGGCATGTACGAGCTAACAAAAAAATGGAATGTTGCAGCTACTTGGGTGTATTATACTGGTAATGCTGTTACATTCCCAAGTGGTAAGTACGAAGTCGCTGGTCAGGTAGTAAATTATTATACCGAACGAAACGGTTATCGAATGCCTGCATACCATCGTTTAGATATTGGTGTAACATGGAATAATAAAAAAACAGCGAAATATGAGTCTAACTGGAATTTCTCTTGCTACAATGTATATGGCCGTCAAAATGCGTATTCAATCACATTCCAGCCCGACCCTAATGATCCTACAAAAACACAAGCAGTACAAACCAGTTTATTTCGTTGGGTGCCTTCTATTACCTACAATTTTAAATTCTAAATATAGCAACACATGAAAAAAATAAAGTCAAATAGTTTAGTTTTTCTATGCTTCGTATTGGCATTCACTTCTTGCACAAAAGTTATAAAAATAGATTTGAATAAATCCGATCCTAAAATAGTTATCGAAGGCAGTTTAACCGATCAGTCTTCATCCTGCGAAGTAAAATTGACGAAAACCATAAATTATGATCAGTCAAATGTTTTTCCAACCGTAAGTGGTGCAGCAGTAAATATATCCGACAATTTCGGAAACACAGCATCACTTATCGAAACACAACCCGGCATATATACCGCACCATCATTCACAGGTGTTCCAGGAAGAGTATATACGCTTTCAGTTACTGTTGATGGAAAAACATATACTGCAATTTCGGGAATGAATAGTATAACGCCAATTGATACGCTTCTTCAATCCACTGGTGGTTTCAGTGAATCTACATTAATAAGCGCTGTGTTTAACGATTATCCTGGTATTGAAAATTATTACCGCTTTGTCGCAGAAACAAATGGTAAAATGTCAACTGCTATCATGGTACAGGATGATAAATTAAGAGACGGATCGGTTATAGAACAAGAACTGGATGGTATAGAAGATCTTAAAACCGGTGATACTGTACTTGTTTACTTGCAAGCAATTGATAAAAGTGTTTACAATTACCTTAATACACTTAAAGATCTCGCAGGTGGCGGCGGTGGTATTGGTGGAAGCGCAACACTTGCCAACCCTGTTTCAAACGTTACAGGAGGCGCTCTTGGTTTTTTTAGTGCCTATACAGTTAAATCAAAACAAATTGTAATACAGTAATGAAATGCTTGGCTGGATTATTTTTTATTTCTTTTACTCTCGTTTCATGCAGCCAATATACAGTTCTTTCGCTAACCTCTGATGATTTAGTTAAAGCAAAATCAGTTGACACTTGTATAACAATGAGTTCTTTAAACAATAGCAAACAACTTGTATTAAAGTATTATAAAACCAATTTTAAAAGAAAAAGAATTTTCGCGATCACAAACAAAAAACTCCAAACAAAAATTGATGCTATAGCTGTAAAATATAATTTGTCAGAAACAGATAAAAAGAATATAATTCGGTACGTACAAACAATGAGAGAAAAACAAAGACAGGCTAATTCACAAGACAAAGATTTTAGCCTTTCACTTAGCTTTTAAATATGAATTATGCACGATTTGATAAATTTTTATAAAAGGAAACCTCACAGTTACCAGGCTATCAATTTCAAAAGCCCTCGAGAAATCGGGGGCTTTTTTATTTGTAGTCATAGTATAGCTACACGATAATAGATTTTGGCAGCATCACGTAAAATAATCGGTAGCAAAATAAAAAAACTACGTTTAAAGCTAAATTTAACGCAGCAGGTATTAGCAGATAAATTAGGTGTCGATCGCCAGTACATTAATAAGATAGAAAGTGGTAAAATAAATATGTCACTTGATTATTTAGATAGGATAGTAAAAAAATTAAGAAGTAAACCGGATGATTTATGGAACACTTTGAAAAAATAAACCAACAACTTGAGGAACAGTTAAGTTTTATAATGCAGGAAACAACAAGCCTAATTAAGCAGGCCGAACTTTCCGTTCCCGTTTGCATCAAAGCTCTTGATTCTTTGAAAAAATTAGTTCAAAAGCATGGCTTCAAATCTGATAAGGATGAGATTTTATTTTTCAAACATTTAAAACCAAAGTTATCCTCAAAATTAATTTATCATGTGCAAGTATTTAATATCGAAACGGCCCGCCCATCAGGAATAAAGAAGCAGCAAAAAAAATATTTCGCGAAGCAGTTAAGAAACATCAAACGCTTTATGGAGCAAAATCATGATTTTTACAAATATTACAGAAGTGATAGTGTATTTCTCGATGAAAAATATTTCATGCGAGGTAAAGCCGATCTTCATTTAATCCTTGATAATAATTTCTTCAACTTCGATACAACCTTCAACACTTCACATGATCACATAGTGGCGCAGATTCTCGCTTTTGACATGGTAAACCTTTACATCCGGGAAGCATTAAATAAGATCGACAACCAAAGCGGCCTACCTGAACAAGAACAACGCAACACCCCAAAATTCACATGGACAGATTCAAAAACATACCTTATAGAACTCATATACTCTCTTCATGCAGTTGGCGCTTTCGAGAATGGTAAAACCGATATAAAAGAAATAGCCGGGGCTTTCCAAAAAGCCTTTAACATCGATCTTGGCAATTACTACCACACTTATATCGAAATCCGCGGCCGTAAATCAGGTCGCACCAAGTTTCTGACTCTTTTACAGGAAGCTCTTACCAAAAAAATGGATGAGCAGGATGGAAAATAATTTTCCCTATCTATGGTCATAGTACGAAACAAACCAAACCATTCTGAACATTTTTGCCATAAAAACAATTATGGCAATCGACATTCTAACCAAAGATGATCTAAACAGCTTCAAAACCGAACTGTTTGCAGAGCTTAAGAGCTTGCTCAAGATCAAAAGTACAAACACCCAACAAAAAGAATGGCTTAAATCCTACGAGGTTCGTAAGCTCCTCAGCATTTCACCGGGCAAACTTCAAAACATGCGTATCAATGGTACTATCGCTTATACGCGCATAGGAGGACTGATGTTTTACAAGTACGATGATATTGTAAAACTCATGGAAGAAAACAAAAGTCAGCGCCCATTAATTGCCAGGCATACTAAATGAACTATATACTTCATTTAAATAAAACCTTCAGCAAATTTTGCGCTGATGATCGGCTTACGCCGTATCACATCAGTTTGTATTTCGGTTTATTTCAATATTGGAATCTTGCAAAATTCCGCAATCCAATTTCAATAAGCCGTGCCGAATTAATGCGCGCCTCAAAGATCGGTTCTGTAAATACCTATATCCGATGTTTAAAGGAATTAGATACTTGGAAGTACATTCAATACATCCCCTCTTACGATCCCCAAAAAGGTTCTCAGGTTCACCTGTACAATTTTGATAATGCTAACGATAAAACTAAAAGTAATGCTACTGATATATCTAATGATAAAGGCGCTGATAAAGGTGCTAAGAAAACTAGCGGTAAAGCCACCGAAAAACCGGTGATACCTTCTATAAACAATTCAAACAAAACAAATAAACTAAACAATAAAAACAAGTATGGACACACGCGAAAAAAAAGTTTTAAGAGATCTCTTTCTTTACATAGTGGGGAAGCTACTTCAGGAAGAACAAAAGAAAAAAGTTCCGGTCAAAAAGAAAGTTTCATTGCGCCAACTCTCAAAGAGGTCGAATTACACTTCGTTGAAAATAAATGGCCACTCCTTGAAGCTGAAAAGTTCTTCAATCACTATGAGAGTAACGGTTGGTTGGTCTCCGGAAAAACCCCTATGAAAAACTGGAAAGCCTCATCCGCTAACTGGATGTTGAATTCAAAAAAATTCAGCTGGTCCAACACAACACCGGCCCCGGGAAATCTTCACACTTCAAACGATAAAGATTATGCCGAACCACTATAACTACGAACATGCAGCGGCCGCTATCGAAAAGCGGGGTAAAGAACTCTATCCCGATTTCAAATTGTATGAGGAAGAAAAACCCATTCTACGCCAGTTGCTGTGTTATTTCCTGCAGGATGAAACAAAAGCTACAGAACTTGGAATTAACCTCAACAAAGGAATTATACTTAGCGGTCCGGTAGGTTGTGGTAAAACCTCTCTGATATCACTCATGCGTTTCTTACAACCGCAAGGAAATCGATTTATAGTTAAATCCTGTCGCGAAGTTTCCTTTGAATTTATTCAAAATGGTTATGAGGTGATCCACCGATACAGCCATCGCAGTTTTTACAACCACGAACCACAAACCTATTGCTTCGATGATCTCGGAACGGAAAACAATTTAAAATTCTTTGGGAACGAATGTAATGTAATGGCAGAAATTCTCTTAAGCCGTTATGATCTTTTCGTTTCCCGCAACCTGATCACACACTTAACCACGAATCTTTCCGCAAGCGAAATTGAAGCCGCTTATGGCAACCGTGTCCGCTCACGCATGCGTGAGCTTTTTAATCTAATAGCATTCGATAAAACAACAAAAGATAAACGTAAATAAAAACCAAAAACATGAAAACAAAAAATCTATTACTGCTAAAGTTAAAAGTTGTATTCGGCGGAAAAGGCCAAATTGCAATGAGCGATGACCAACCAGGTAACAACTACGAACAACTCGAAAAAGAAAACAAATTAGTACTCTCTTACATAACCGTCCGAAAGATCATTGGAATATTGGGATTTTTCTTCCCTTTAATATTAGTGCTGGGCTCATTTATTTTCGGAGCATGTGAAGAAATACAAATCTCAATCAGCAATTATTACCATACCAACATGAGCGATGTATTTGTAGGTTACGTTTGCACACTTTCAATTTTCCTGTTCGCTTACAAAGGTTACGATCTCACCGATCGCATTGTTTCAGCACTCGCCGGTATCTTCGGTGTTATAGTTGCACTAATGCCAACTTCACTCAAAAGCCCATTCCCGGATTGCAACATAATCTGCAATACCCAAACCTACAAGATCATTGGAATAATTCACCTCATCGCCGCAGGTCTTTTTATTTTAAGCATGGCATACTTTACACTTTTCCTTTTTACCAAAGGAGAAACAACACCCACACCCCAAAAACTCATCAGAAACAAAATATACAAGGGAGCAGGCTACGTAATGCTGGTCTGCATTGCTCTCCTGATCATCTTTTTCATCCTGCCGGATAACGTTAGTCAACCCCTCCTCAAATACAAGCCGGTCTTTTGGCTCGAAACCATCGCATTCGTAGCCTTCGGCTTCTCATGGCTGGTTAAAGGCGGATTATTTTTCAAAAACGAATAAATTGACGGCCTGAAAAATGGCCTTCATCGAATCTGTCAAATATTCAGTTGTGAACCACAGCAAGTTAAAAACTTAACATTGAAATGGCCCTTCAAATTTCGTAACTTTAGCTAACAGTAATTATTATAATACCATGAAAGATACTCTTGAATTAGAAATACCGGTAGACGAAAGGCAAGTAGATGTTGTTTATATTTTAAACGACGGTAGAATAATAATATCGGAAAAAGAACTGCAGCCTTTCGCAGAAAAATTTACTGGCATGAAGCATAACGAGATTTTAAACATTGTTCAGGAATTAAAACCACAGACCGATGCTCATCGCAAATCAATAATTGCCATCTTTGAAAGCCGCGAAATAAAAACCTATCCTAATGTATCAAAGAATTTCCATCAGTACAATCTGCTAAATAAATCCGGGTTATAAGACTTTGATTTCGTCCCCTTCCTGAGGCATCCGAGCCATAAAATTAACGGTCTAAAAAGAGGTAAATCTTCCTGATTCTGACCAATTTGCACCATTTTGGACTAAAAACACTGACAAATTAACAGTTTTTAACGAGTTTACATGGCAAAACGTAGCTATTTGGACTTTGGAGCAATGATTGATGAAAATCATCATAACTTTATTAATGATGAAAATAAAAAATCTAACAATCAAAAATTTCCGACTTCTCAAAAACGTTGATCTGTCGCTGGAAGAACAATCTACAGTAATTGTAGGGAGAAATAATTCCGGCAAAACATCACTTACGGAAATATTCAGGAGATTGTTTTCAGATAAAACCCCTTATTTTAATTTATACGACTTTAATATTTCTGCAATTGAGGGTTTCAAAAAAGGATTGACTTTAAAATTAGCAGGAGCCGAACAAAATGAGATAAGAAATGCTTTACCATTTATTGAAATAAAATTTCTAATTACTTACAATAAAGAATCTCTGGATTTAGGCCCACTTGGAGAATTTGTAATTGATTTAAACCCAGAATGCAACGATGTTGTTATTATTGTTAGATATCAATTGCAAAGCGGAAAAATAAATAACTTATTTGAAGGCATTAATGATGATTCTGACGCAAGCGTTATTCTGCTACACAAATTATTGAAAGAGGGGATCCCGAAGAATTATGAAGTTATTATCCTTGCCCAGGATCCAAATGATGAAGAAAATACTTCCTCAATAGAATATTCAAAATTTCGCAACTTAATAGGTACTGGTTTTTTTAATGCACAAAGAGGTCTTGATGATATTACCCATACTGAGAAAGATGTGCTTGGAAAAGTTTTAGCTAAATTATTAAAAACCGCTAAAACAGATTCAGCCCCTGCAGATATGAAGGAGAAATCAGAAGCTTTACAAGTGGTCATTAATGATATCCAACAAAAAGTTGATACAGACTTTAATCAAAAACTCGACGATTTACTTCCTGCTTTGCGAATATTCGGTTATCCGGGTTTAGCGGATCCTCAATTGAGTACTGAAACAACATTAGATATTAGCAACATCCTTGATGGCCATACTAAAATAAGATACAGCCAAGGAAGTGGTATTTTTTTACCTGAAACATACAACGGTCTTGGATCAAGAAATCTTATTTACATGTTGTTCCAGTTATTTGAATTCTTCAGAGATTGGCAAAGCAGGCCGATAAGCAACGGTCTGTACGTAGTTTTTATTGAAGAACCGGAAGCACATTTGCATCCGCAAATGCAACAAGTTTTCATTAGACAAATTAATGAAATTGCCGCAGAATTTTCCCGAACATTAAACAATAACATACCGTGGCCGGTGCAATTTGTAGTCACCACACATTCAACGCATATTGCTAACGAAGCTAAATTTGAAGCCATCAGATATTTCCTGACAACAAGAAATGATAAAAAGGAAACGAAAATAAAAGATCTGCGCGTAGAGTTTAGTGATCCTGATTTAAGAGAGGATAAAGAGTTTCTCCATAAATATCTTACACTTACCAAGTGTGATCTATATTTCGCTGACAAGGCCATACTTATTGAAGGCCCTACGGAACGTATACTAATGCCGGTGTTATTAGAAAAAGTAGATGCGATAGAAGGAAATCAAAATAAATTAGTTGGTCAGTACATTAGTACAATTGAGGTCGGTGGTGCTTACGCACATCATTTTTATAAATTCCTTGACTTTTTAGAGCTACGGACTTTAGTAATAACCGATTTAGATTCTGCTCTACAAACACAGGGAGAAAGAGTTACCTACAACGCAAGTGTAGTCGCTTTAGGCACGCATAGTACAAATTCAGGAATTAAGAATTGGTTTGCAAAAGGCACTGAGGGTTACATTTTACTTCCGACATGCATGGAAAAAACTTCGGAACAAAAAATAAGCAATGGTAGAAGGATAGCATATCAAATTCCTGAAACCGATAAAACATGTTGTGCAAGAAGTTTTGAAGATGCTCTTATGTTAGCGAATTTTGAATTATTTGCTTTAGCCGGTGAAAATGATCTGGAAAAGGCAACAGATGCATATAATAAGTCACCAGGCAGAAATGAAAAAACAGATTTTGCCCTTAAATATGCGTTAGAAGAATTAAATTGGAGCCCCCCAAAATATATAAGTGAAGGATTGCTTTGGCTTGGAGAAAGTCCAATAATTGTAATGGAAGAAGAGGCAGTGTTGGTTGCTGAAGAAACTATTGTAGCAAATGAAGAAAATGGATAATCTGAGCCCTGCTGAAAAGGCGTCCGTTGACTGCCTCAATAAAGTATTTGAAGCTTTAACTGCTAGGAAAAATTTTTTAGTTGAAGCTGGTGCTGGCGCCGGTAAAACCTATACGCTTATTAAGGCCTTAAAATCTCAAATAGAAAAAAATAGTGTTGAATATGTACGTGCCAATAAGAGAATAGCATGCATAACCTATACGAATGTTGCTAAGGAAGAAATCAAATCGAGAACCGACAATCATCCTGTAATTTATTCGGAAACGATCCATGCTTTTGCTTGGGAAATAATAAAAGATTTTCAAAAAGCGCTCAGAGCCCAAATTCCGAATTTAACTGACAGATGGAAAGAAAGAATTGCAGAAACACCAGGAGGAATAACAGATCAAGAGGTTATTTACAATTTAGGCTATCCAAAATTAACAGAAAAAGAAATTTTTTTACATCATGATGACGTTATAAAATTAATGACGTTTTTACTTGATGATAAAAAATTCCAGAAAATTTTAACAAGCAAATTTCCGATAATTTTTATTGATGAATATCAAGACACCAACAAAGCTTTTGCAGATGCCATAGTTCGTAATTTTATTGAGCCCCAAATAGGACCTCTATTCGGTTTTTTCGGTGATCATTGGCAAAAAATTTACGGTACTAATTCCTGTGGTTTAATCGAAGCAAGCGAGGGTAAATTAATTACAATTGGTAAACAAGCCAATTTCCGATCTGATCGCCTTATTGTCGAAGCACTAAATAGAATAAGACCAGAATTAAAACAGAATGAATACGATCCGGAGTCTGCAGGTGAAATTACCATTTGCCATTCAAATGCATGGCAAGGGGCAAGAAGAACTGATAATCATTGGCAGGGAGATCTCCCGGAAGCAACAGCACATGAATATTTAGATAAAACTTTAACTATTTTAAGAGGAAAGGGTTGGGAGATCAATCCGGAAACAACTAAAATTTTAATGCTTACGAATAATGTGTTAGCTGCGGAACAAGGCTACCGAAGTGTTTTTGGAGCGTTTAGCGACACAGATGATTTCCTAAAGAAGAATGATGATTATATTGCATTGCTAGCTGATGTAGTTGAACCGGGCGCATCGGCATTTGTAAATGGAAAGTACGGCGAGATGTTTAAGGCTTTTAATGTTAATCTTCCAAAAATAAAGAAGCATAGTGATAAGGTACTTTGGCATCGTGATATAACAAGATTAAATGAATTGAGAACTACCGGCACAGTCGGTAGCGTTATTGATTTACTAAAAGAAACAAAGAAACCGCGTTTATCAAAAAGAATTGAAGAAAGGGAATTAAAATATAATCAACTTACCCAAAAACCAGTAAACGAAAGAGCTGAGGACGAAATCTCTTTCATTCAAAAAATGCAAAACATAAAAGCTATTCCTTATACTGAAATTACAAATGTTGTAAAATACATTGATGATCAAACGCTATTCTCAACAAAACACGGGGTAAAAGGAGCGGAATTTGAAAATGTACTTATTGTTTTTGGTAGAGGATGGAATAACTATAATTGGAACCAGTTGCTGGAATGGATGCATGACGGCATCCCGAAAGATAAACAAGATTCTTTCGAGCGTAACCGTAACCTGTTTTATGTAGCGTGCTCAAGACCTAAAAAGCGTTTATGCATGTTATTCACTCAAAAATTATCTGATAAAGCATTAATCACATTAGCTAAACTATTCGGAGATAATATTAACGAGTTAAACTGAAGAATTACTTATAAATTTATTAAAGAAGCGAATGCTTACCAATCCGGAAATATCAGAGATACTAAATAATTCACCCAGTGTGAATATTCTCAAATTAAGAAATCGGGAAGTAGTCATACTCTTTTTAATAAATACATTTTCTGATCAGCAAAGAATTATATCTTCGGAAAACATTCATACCCAACTTTCCGATTATCTTGAATTCAAACAGGTGGAAAACGATGAAGATACAGCAGTGGAGGTATTCGACACTTATGAGATTAAAGCAAAAAAGTACATACAGAACTGGACCAATAGCGGCTTTCTAACAAATTATCAGGATGAAAGAGGCGAAATATTTTATGAATTGTCCTCTCATACAAATAAAACTATTGATTGGTTAAATAGTCTAAAAAAGGATGAATATGTTGGAACTGAATCTAAATTCAAAAATATTTTCAATCAGCTCAAGGAGCTTGTCGAATTTACAAACGATAATATTGAAAAAAGGGTTCAGTTACTTGAAGTTAAAAAATTGGAAATTGAACAACAGATTCAAAAAATAAAACTTGGTGAAGATGTTAAAGTATTTGAAGACTTTGAAATAGTCCCGCGTTTTAATCAGATAACCCAATCCGCTAAGGAATTATTGTCGGATTTCAAAGAGGTAGAAGATAATTTTAAGGATATAACAAAGGAAATTTATAAAAAGCATGCTGATGGCAGTCTTACTAAAAGTGATATTCTGGAATTTACATTTATCGCTTTAGATGAATTAAAGGATAGTCCACAAGGCAAAAGCTTCTATGCATTTTGGTCATTTCTTCTTAATCCGGCCTTACAGTTAGAATGGGAGGGATTAACAAAGGATCTATATGAAACGCTCCAGGAGAAAGAAATAGCTGTAAATGATTTCTTTCTTAAAGGAATGAAAAAGCATCTTCATTCTTCAGGGCAAAAGGTTTATAAGGCCAATGATAAGATGGCCGAAAAACTGAGCAGAATTATCAGGGAAAATGAAGCGTCTAAAGCCGAGATCACGCGTAATGTCATTCAGGATATTAAAAAGACGCTTGTAGATATCAGCAAAACCAATCTTAAGCCTGATATTTCTTTTGAACTAGAAACTGAATTAGAAATTGACATACTTTTTGATAGAAAGCTAACGTATGAACAAAATGAAGAACTGGCATACAAAGACAAGCCGCAATTAGCGGATGAAGATATATCTCAATCAACACAGCTAAATAGATTATTTAAGCAGTCAAACATTGATAAAGATTTATTAAGGAAAAGGATCAAGGACGTTTTAAACGATAAATCACAAACAACGATTTATGATGTAATTGAAAATTATGGAGGAATTGAAAAAGGTTTAGCAGAGTTATTTGGTTATCTAGGTATTATAAGAGAATTTAAGCACGTTGTTAATCCTGATAAAATGGATGCAATAGTATTCGACAAAGAAGATAAAAAATCAATCCGGGTACCGGAAATAATTTTAACAAAATGAACACACTAGAAAAAAACATAAAGCCGTATTCAAAAGTAATTGTAAAGCTGCTTAAAACACCGGTTGAAAGAAACTCTAATCTTTGGGAAGATGTGTTAAATTATCAGTCAGAGATTCAAGATTATGTTAGCCTGATCGGCTTGGAATTGATAGTTAAAAAGGATGAGGGATTTGCTTTTGTTAAGCAATTCGAGGATAGTGAAGGGAATACCATGGGTTTAGTTACAAGAAGACAAATTGGTTTTGAAACTTCAATTGTATTAGTAGTGTTACGACAAAGTCTTGAAGAGTTTGATAGCAGTCCCACGCAGATTCAGGCAAATGAAAAATTTATTACAGATGGCGAAATTAAAGAAGAGGTTGAGCTGTTTTTGCCCGAAAGGTATAACAGAGTAAAGTTTATGAAAGAGATCAATACCTACATAAACAATGTTGAAAAACTAGGCTACTTAAAAGAGGTATCTAAAAAAGATAACGTTATAAAGTATCAGATACAGAGAATTATTAAAGAGAAAGTGACGCTTGATGTTTTGCAAACATTTAAACTAAAATTAGAAGAGTATGTTAAGCCTGTTTAATACCAGCTCCGCGAAAGCCGGTTTCAGGCTTCAATCAATGGAAGTCTATAATTGGGGTACTTTTCACAATAAGGTATTCAAAATAAATCCGCGTGGAAATAACTCTCTTTTAACAGGCGCGAATGCTTCCGGGAAGAGTACATATATTGACGCTTTATTAACCTTGTTGGTCCCGGTAAAAAAAGATCGTTTCTATAATCAATCTTCAGGCGTTGAAAAGAAGGGAGATCGAACCGAAGAAACTTATGTGTTTGGCCACTATGGCAATATTCAAAAAGAAGGAGAGCTAAGTGTAACAACACAATCTTTAAGAGACAAAAATTCGTACTCTGTTATTTTGGCAACATTCTCAAACACTGATGAGCGAATTATTACTGTCTTCCAGGTTCGGTGGTTTTCAAATGGAGAACTTAAAAGAACTTTCGGGATTGCTCACATATCTTTAGAGATTGAAACTGATTTTAGTCAATTTGATAGTAAAGGGAATTGGAAAAAACTATTAGATAAAAAATATAACTCAAACGCTTCTAAAAAGAAAATTGAATTTTTAGATGGTCCCACATCTTATGCGGAACGAATGGCCCATCTGTTTGGCATGCGTTCAACAAAGGCCTTAAGCCTTTTTAACCAGGTTGTCGGAGTTAAGGTGCTGGAAGATCTGGATGAGTTCATTAGAACAAATATGCTTGAAGAACTTGATTCAGAAATTGAGTTTTTACAATTAAAAGAAAGCTTTATCACTTTAATGGATGCTAAAACAAATATTGAAAAAGCAAAAGAACAAATTGTACAACTTACACCTATAAATGAAATTGCTGAGAAATTATCAAAAATAAATGACGACCTAGAGAAACAATATGAAGCAAAACAGATTGCGGTTTATTGGTTTGCAAAAAAGGGAATTGAACTTTCAAAAAGTGAATTAGAAAAGGACACGGTTCTACTTAAGCACTTAAATGAAGATTTAAATGATCTGCGATTCAAAGAAACGGAACTAAAAAGTCAGGAAACTGATTTAACTGTTCAGATAAAATCTGATGAAGTTGGAAGTCAGATCGAAAAACTAAAATCTGAGATCAGCCGTTTGGAAAAAAGCCGTGATTCAAGAAAGGTAAAGTTGGAGGAGTACAATAAAACAGCACAGGGTATCGAGTTCAGTATTAATCCTGATGAGGATACATTTAAAATTAATAGGCAAAAGGCCAATCAAGAAAAGCTGAAATGTGAATTACAAAGATCAGAAGTCGAAGAAAAACTAAGGCAAGCTAAAAATAGTGCTGATGATTTGAAAACACAAATTGATAAGAACATTGAGACTGTTGAAATTCTTCAAAAAAGTAAAAGTAATATTTCGGGAAGGGAAGCTGAAATTCGTGAGAATATTTTGGAATATGTTGGGGCAACAAAAGAAGAAATTCCATTCATTGGTGAGCTTATTAAAGTTACCGAAAGTGAAAAAGGATGGGAGCTTGCAATTGAAAAGATCCTTCATAATTTCGCGATGCGACTCGTTGTTCCTGAAAAATATTATAATAAAGTTAATGAGTACGTTAACAAAACGAATCTTAGGGGCCGTATAATCTATCAAAGATATAAAGGGTTTACTTCCCTTAGTAGTATGATGAATAAAAGCATTCCGGAAAACAGTTTAATTAATAAGTTAGAGTTTAAACCGAAAAACCCATATAAAGATTGGATTGAAGATGCAATTACAAATCAGTTCAATTATAATTGCGTAAAAGATTTAGCAGAATTCAATTTATATGACGAAAAGGCAATTACAATAGAAGGCTTAATTAAATTCGCAAAGGGAAAACATGAAAAGGATGATCGCCCTCATATTTCGCGTAGAGAAAACTATGTATTAGGTTGGGATAATAAAGAAAAGATTGCCCTGATAAAAGCTGAAATAAAGGAGCAGCAGGAAAAACAAAAGCAGGTTTATCAAGCAATAAGAACTATTGATCAGGCTATCAAGAGTATCGACGTATTGAAAGAAGCATATTCCGATTTGTTTAAAATTTACACTAAATATGATGATATAAACTGGCAAGTATTTGCTCTGGAGATCAAAGAAAAAGAGGATGCGAAGAATATTCTTGAAAAAACAAACAATAGAGTTCAGGAATTGCAAAAGCAGCTTAAAGTTGTCCAGGATAATCTCAAAACATTAACAGATACTACCATCAAAAATAAGGATAGGGAGATTTTTGAAATGGAAAGTACAATAAAGGGTATTGAGAGTAGTTTAAAAACAAATCAGGCTTTAATAAAACCACATGGGGATATCGATACTTCTTCATTTGAAAATATGAATCCGGGTTTAAAAACCATTATATACGCTGAATTAACCGCTACCCAATCAGCCTTTCAAAAAGACAATATAGATAAAATTGGTGCGCTTGAGCGTGATAAGAGGATTAATGAAGCAGAGGTTAGAATAAAGATAAATAGTTTTAAGCAACCAATAGAAGCTATAACGGCCAAATTTAAAGACTGGCGATCAGATGTAAGCAGATTACCGGAATCTACCCACTTAGAATTCATTGGAGAATATCAAACTTTTCTAAAGCAGCTTATTGAAGACAATTTACCAAAATTCGAGAAACAATTTAATGAATATCTGCAAGAGACCATAACTAACAAGGTCGGAGATTTTAGAATGTTCTTTGAGAATTGGTCTGATTCAATTAAAGAAAATATCCGCTTATTGAATGAATCCTTGAAAGAAATTGATTTTAAAAATTCTCCTATCACGTATATTCAGTTGGTCGCCTCTAAAAAAGTTAATCTTGAAGTTGATGATTTCAGAACTTTATTACACAATGCCATTCCAAACTTTAAAGAAGTAGATGCCACCGTAGACGGAAGAAAAAATCATTTCTATAATCATATCGAGCCGCTAATAGCCAAGCTGGATAAAGAAGATTGGAGAAAAAAGGTAATGGAAGTCCGGTCATGGTTTACTTACAAGGCAGAAGAGTTTTATAAGGAAACTGATAGGAAATTTACAACATACGAGAACATGGGCCAGCTCTCTGGTGGAGAAAAAGCGCAATTAACTTATACGATTTTAGGTTCGGCAATTGCTTATCAGTTTGGTTTAACTAAAGAAGGTCTTCAAAATAATTCTTTCAGATTCATCGCAATTGACGAGGCCTTCAAAGCGCAGGATGAAGATAAGTCCCGCTATTTAATCTCATTATGTAAACAACTTCATTTACAACTTTTGGTTGTTACTCCAAGTGATAATATTCATATTGTTGAACGAGATATTTCATTTGTTCATTTTGTTGAACGAAAAGACGCGAAATATTCATGGCTATATGATATGCCAATTGAGCAGTTTCAGAAGGAAAGAGCTAATTTCATTAAGGCATGATCAGTTCTGGCGAAATAAAGGTTAAAGCAGAGAAAAAGTATATTGCTTATTTACGATCTATCATAGAGGATATTCCATTTAGCCGATTAACAATACCGGGAAATAAAAATCCTCCAAACTCTTTACAAGAGTTACAGCAAGAAATTTTAGACTTAGTAAACAATTCAAAAGAAAAAAAAGGGTTTGGATTTACAATAGATTATCAAACCATTAAAACTAAAGGCATAATAGGTACCCAAAGCCTCCCGGTCAGTATTTATTTTGATTCTGAAACGGATTTATTAAAGTATCTCGGCAAGGAAAAAGAAACAAAAAACTTTAGAACCGACTTGGCCTTAATTCTTTCACAGTTTTCCGAATTAAAAGATTGGATTATTCAAAATCCAATTAAGATCATTCAGAATCATGGCAAATGGGAGAGCATATTAAAGGTCTGTATTTATTTCAAAGCTAATTCTAAACCGGATCTATATATTAGGGAGTTGCCAATTAGTGTTGACACAAAATTTATTGAAAATAATCAAGCTGTTCTAAGAGATTTATTAGATATATTAATTTGTACACATATAAATTCGGATGAAACTGAATTTGAGAAACGATTTAATTTAAAGTATCGTGAACCTTTGATTAGATTCAAGATACTGGATCCGACAATCAGCACTGAATTATTTTCGGGTTTAAACGACATCTCTATTCCTAAAAGTCAATTTGAAAAATTAAACCTGCCAATCAAAAGAGTATTAATAGTTGAAAATAAAACGACTTTATATACAACTCTAACATTACCGCAAATGACTTCAACAATTGCCATTTTTGGTCAGGGTAATGCGGTTTCTAATATTCAAGAGGCTAATTGGTTAAATAAGATTGAGATTTTGTATTGGGGGGATATAGATGTGCACGGTTTTGAAATGTTATCGCTAACAAGAAGATATTTTAATCATACAATAAGTTTTTTAATGGATGAAACCACTTTTGAAATTTATTTTGAGAACGAAAAAGGAAAACCTTCAACTAATACATTGCAACTCATGCTCACTGATGAAGAAAGAAACCTTTATGACAAACTAAAGCTAAACAACTGGCGTTTAGAACAAGAAAAAATACCACTTGAATACGTCAATAAATGTTGCTTCAAGTTGTGAATATTTCCCGGTAATGAGACGCGTCCCTTCCTGATTTCAGTATTATTTTTTAGTTTACTTAACCCATTCACAGGCCAGTACCATTTCAAAATCATCAGCTGGCAATAATACTTTCAGTTTGGCAGTAACCCTTTTTCTTCCTTTGGGGAGTACTATATCAATATATTTTGTCTCTTCTGTGACAAAGAAAAGACTGTCGGGTAATTTTGGGTTTTCATATAAGCCGTGTAAAGAAAATTCGCGGGCTGTTTTATTTGTTCCATCATCAACCGTTATTTCTAGTGTAAGTTTGTCTTTCACTTTAACTGGTGTAAGATGAACATTGAATAAACGTAGGGTACTGAAAGTGTCATCCACCGGGATATCCCACGTGCGAAACTTCATCCCTTCTTGATTTTTATAAAATTTATATGGTGGGAATTCGGGTCTTGTTACTACCACATCACTAATTCTATGAAGTCGTTCATCAAAAAGTTGTTTATATTTTTCCTTGAATTCTTTCGATAAAAAAGAATTGTTTATCCATTGCAAAGCAAGCCCCCTGTCAGTTAAAAAGCGTTTGAATACACCTTCAATTTGCTTTTCGTTTAAACCAAGATCATTGCCAAATAACTCAAAGTGATATTGTTTAAGACGACTTTTTTTTCCTCTGATTGTTAGCGCTAATTCTTCCTTGTCGCCCGGGTTAACCAAATTTACATTCAGCAAATCATAAGCAGGACACAGAAGCCAGTCATTCAACATTTTTATCATCGAGAAATTCTTCAAATGCATATCGTTATTCCCTGTGAGGAAACTAAATACTGTTAACTCAAAAAAATACAATTTGTCTAATAAGGTATTGCTCGAGTATTCTTCAAGTGCTTTACCTACTTTTTCCATTGAGCTTTTATATTTATCAACTGCTTCTGTTATTTGAAACATATCAAGCATGTGAATTTTTTCTCCTGCTTCGGTGCGGTCAATTCGTTTAGTTATATAACACAATTCTCCCGATTGCAAACGGATCAGGCTTGATTTAACTGTGCTTATTCCAAATGCTTCTGCAATTCGCATTGTCACGTGTTCCGTTTCTGGCATTTCTGGATAAAGATCCGATGGCGGCTTAAAAATATAATTTCCCCCTAAAGCACCAACCACAGTTAATCTTCCTCTGCTGCCATCTTCCATAACATTCTTAACAAGAGTTAGGGATAATTTAGGTTGTACACCTGGCACCGCTACACTTCTTTCCACAACTCCTTTTGCTAATTCAGACATTTCACCTAACGAGTGTTTTAGCACCGGAGCCTCTTTGTTTCCAAAAAATTCCAGACTACATTGCTCATGAAAATCTATTTCATTTTCTAGCGCCTTATAACAGTATAAACACTTCTTACTCATTGTTTGTCACTATTGGTTTTACACTTACCGCACCTATGCAGTTTTGGCAGCAGGCCAAAAGCAAACCCATTCGGTCGTTAGGATTAAGTTTCCAATTTTTCGTTGCAATATCAAGTAACCAACCTTCCGGTATTAGACCTTCAAAAAAAGGAAATAATCGCTTATCTATATAAACAGGTCCTTCTACATCCATTGTAATACTCTCTTCTTTTTTTACCGGCATTGTAAATGTTATAAAGTCTTCCGGATATTTTTCAGAATACTCTTTGGTATATTCAAATTTATATTCACCCTCATCTGTTTCTGTGAGTATTCCCGCAAGACGATCTTTATAATATATTTCTGCGCTTCTCATTATTTTTATTTATCGTTTGCTTTTTTCAGCGTTTTACTATTCACAGGCGCCAACTCATGTCCAAACATTTTTAAAACCTGGTTCGCTTTTTCTAGGTTCAAATTTCCTTTACCTTGTTCTATTTTTCTTAGTACGGTCAAGGCAACGCCAGCCTTGGCCGCAAATTCCTCTTGCGTTAAATTGGCTTGTTTTCTTCTTTCCTTTACAAACTCAGCTAGCTTCTTCATTATATGCTTTTGAATATAATTATAACAAATATAGTTAATTTATATGTATTTGCATATAATATTAATAAATATGCACTTATTATATGTAAAAGCATATATTTTAATGTATAATATATTGATAATCAGTTATTAATAAATATACGAATAAACGTCATTTTCTTATTAGATGTCGATAAAGGATCATTACTTACACACCTCCCTTATTGAGGTTGTCACTTAAGAGGGATATCTTCACGTTGTTCTTTTAAGGCAATTACAACACAAAAAAGAACAACGTGAAGATATCCCTCTTACAAAAAAAATTCCATTTTCATTCTTAAAAACCAACTCAATCAACATGCTTCAGCATGAGAATTTTTAAGAATTATATAATTGCTATTATTTTGGTCCTTATCTGTTGTACAGGTAAAACGTTGTAACTTTTTCAATTACGACCATTATTAAATAATATATGGCTGTAGAAATTATTACAAAAGAGGAGCTTCAAACTTTCAGAGTCGAGTTACTTAACGATATCAAACAACTTCTCGAATCCTCAGGTAAATTAGAACAAAAGAAATGGCTTAAATCTCCGGAAGTAAGAAAAATGCTTGGCATCTCTCCGGGCACATTACAAAATCTAAGAGTTAACGGCACTTTACCATTTACCAAAATCGGTTCTCTGTTTTATTATCCGTACGAAGACATCAACAAAATTTTAGAAAAAAATTTAATCAATACAAGGAATGTCAAGCAATAATTATTTTATAGGTGCATTTGATCAAATTGAAAAAGACGATCGGTTACAACCTTCTCATATTAGTATTTATATTGTATTATTAAATATTTGGCACAAGAAGGAATTTAAAAACCCAATGAATATTACTCGAAAAGAGATTCTTTTAGCAAGTAAAGTAAAAAGCAAAGCCACTTATCATAAATGCATGAAAGAATTACACGAATATGGATATATAAAATACGACCCAACTTACAATCCATTTAAAGGAAGCTCAATTACGTTGATCATGTTTGGAGAGGATACTGCGAGAAAAAGAACAACTACCAAAAAAGAAATCCTCATTCGCGTTTCCATAGAAGCTTTGTCGTAAAGAAAAACATTCCGTCTCCGAACAGGTAAAAAGGTGTTCCTCATGCCTTGCCCGCAAAAGATCACGCCAAAACATTTTTAAATTTGCAGTGAAATTATTGGAAGCAAAATTTAAAATGCCCTGCGGGTGCTTCGCATTTTGTCATGCCTTTTGCAAGGGCTGGCGGCAATCGTCACGGCAGCCTCCTTTGTCTTGCCAAGCCACTAAAATTTCTCCATTCCGGTTACCCGGCGAAGCCTGGGTAATCCTCATTACAAAATTTCAGTCGCTTGTCAATCCACCGGCTGCCAATATTAGGCTCGCCTGCTGGCAGTTTTGGGCTGCGGGATAAAGTGCTGCGTCAAACACACATAACCACCTGCAGCACTTTACCCTTGTTTTGCAGGCGTGTGGCATAGATCAAAGCCCCTGCGGGATCTTTATTTAATTGCCACACTGGCAAAATAGGTTGCACCCGCAGTGGCTGAAAAAGCCACTGACTCCCGTGCGCCCACCCAAAACTGCACTCGCAAGCGGCTCGCACGCACAAACGGCCATCCCGCATAACCCAACCGCACGATCAGGACAGTTATGCGGGCCAGTCCGTTTCTCCCACGCTAGCTCAAGGCTGTTTTACCTGTCTTTCGGAATTCATACCTTTACGACAGAAACAAATCATATGAAAAAATTATTCTTTCTATTATTCCTTTTTCAAATTCACTTAAATTATTCGCAAGATGTTATTAAAATTCAGGGCAAGAATTGTCCAATGGAAGGTGATGCTCAACAAGAGCAGGAAATAAAACAAAATCCCTTTAAGAACAGGTATAAATTTCCTAAGAAAAAAGACATTGATGAATCAATCGATATAAATTATCTTTTGAAAGCTATAGGTGCCGATCCAAAATTATCGCAGGACATGGCCGTCAAAGTAACGGGTTACGTGCGCGTAGTAAAAGGTGGTTCTAAAGAAACGTGCAATTGCCACGCTTCTAAAGTAGCTTTCACAGATGCACACATCGAAATAACGCCAACGAAAAAAATTAAAGGAATAAAAAATACTTTAATTCTCGAAGTTACACCACGCATTCGCAAATTAATGTTTGAAGATGGTGAGGATTGGTCTACCTCTGAATTAAGAGCTGAACTCGTAGGTAAAATGATAACCTTTACAGGTTGGTTATTTTACGATGGCTCTCACGAAGATGAAGCTTTTGCTAACGACACAAAAAACAAAATAGGCAAAAAGAACTGGCGTGGTACTTGTTGGGAAGTCCATCCGGTTACAAGCATTGAAATAGTAAATCCTTAAATTTTCGTGATTATCTTAATTGGCTTAACCAATTAAAAAAAATAGTCATGAACGTAGAAATCGCAACAAAACAAGATCTACAGAATTTCAAAATAGAAATTCTTGAGCAAATTCAAAAACTGATCGCA
>Ga0154020_10001057_pt1 | contig 34019 bp, 37 predicted proteins | sample Klosneuvirus_201_FD_109709 | JGI IMG/M metagenome (GOLD analysis project Ga0154020, IMG submission 109709) | Active sludge microbial communities from wastewater, Klosterneuburg, Austria - Klosneuvirus_20160825_MG | ecosystem: Engineered > WWTP > Aerobic digester > Activated sludge | place...
ATCCTATGATGAGCCTGCGCCTAATAATTTTTCATTTAACTCTCCGTATGGAGCGTGCCCCTCGTGTACAGGCTTAGGTGTGATTGAAGAGATTACAGAAGACTCCATAATTCCAGATAAAAAGTTAAGCATAAGTCGTGGCGGCATCTTGCCTTTAGGTGAGTACCGTGACATTTGGATCTTCAAAAAAATTGAGGCGATTCTTAAACGATATAAGTTTACGCTTACCACTCCGTTGAAAGATATTTCCAGGGACGCGCTTAAAGTATTATTGTATGGGGATGATGTGCCCGTGGCGGTAGCCTCCGTAAAATATCCGGGTACCGAGTGGAACACGCGCTTTGAAGGCATCATCAATTTTTTACAAAAACAAAAAGACGAAGGATCAGAAGCTATTCGCAAATGGGTTGATGATTTTACTATCACTAAAGTTTGTCCTGAATGTGAAGGTGCCCGATTAAAAAAGGAATCGCTGCACTTTAAACTGGATGACACGAACATTGCTCAATTGGCCGAGATGAATATCAGTGCACTTCAAAAATGGTTTGATGGGCTTGAAAATCGGGTCAATGAAAAACAGCGTTTGATTGCGGTTGAAGTGCTTAAAGAAATTCGGAAACGAATTGGTTTTTTGTTAGATGTTGGTTTGGATTATTTACACTTGAACAGACCGTTACGTACTTTAAGTGGAGGTGAGGCACAACGCATTCGCTTGGCTACTCAAATAGGTACGCAGTTGGTGGGAGTACTTTATATTCTGGATGAACCCAGCATTGGCCTTCACGCGCGCGATAACGTAAAACTTATTAAAGCGCTCAAAGACCTACGTGATCTTGGAAACTCTGTAATTGTCGTGGAGCACGATAAAGAAATGATGCTCGAATCGGATTATATTATTGATGTTGGTCCGGGTGCTGGCCGCCATGGAGGGAGTATAGTAGCTCAGGGTGACCCGGAAAGTTTTTTAAAATTTAACAGCACCACAGCTCAATACCTGAGTGGCGAATTGGGTATTGAATATAGAAGACAGCGCAGAGAAGGAAGTGGTGAAAAAATTTCACTCTCCGGTGCAACCGGCAATAATTTGAAAAATGTTGACCTGGAAATTCCGCTTGGCACGTTTATGTGTATTACCGGAGTGTCAGGCAGTGGTAAATCAACATTGATTCATGATACACTCTTTCCCATTTTAAATCAGCACTTTTTTAATTCGCATACGGCTCCGCTGCCTTACACTAAAATTGATGGTTTGAAGTTGATTGACAAGGTAATAGAGGTTGATCAATCTGCCATTGGTCGTACACCGCGATCAAATCCGGCTACTTACACGGGTGTGTTCACAGACATTCGCGATTTGTTTACACAGATGCCAGAAGCAAAAATTCGTGGGTATAAAACCGGGCGCTTCTCTTTTAATGTTAAAGGGGGTCGTTGCGAAACCTGCCAAGGGGCCGGCTTGCGGTTGATTGAAATGGAATTTTTGCCAGATGTGCACGTGCCTTGCGAAACGTGCAAAGGAAAACGCTATAATCGCGAAACACTCGAAGTACGCTTTAAAGGAAAGTCTATTTCCGATGTTTTGGATATGACGGTAGAGGAGGCGGTGAACTTTTTTGAAAACCAGCCTCGGATTTTACGTAAGATTCAAACTCTTAGTGAGGTAGGCTTGGGTTATATTTCTTTAGGCCAGCATGCCACCACGTTATCAGGGGGAGAAGCGCAGCGTGTAAAATTGGCCACCGAGTTATCAAAACGCGACACCGGTAAAACACTTTATATTTTAGATGAGCCTACAACGGGCTTGCACTTTCAGGATATCAGCCATCTTTTAGATGTGTTGCAAAAGTTAGTTGACAAAGGAAATACCGTATTGGTGATTGAACATAATATGGATGTTATAAAATCAGCGGATTACCTGGTCGATCTTGGCCCAGAGGGTGGGGCTGGCGGTGGCCGTGTAATTGCCAAGGGAACTCCCGAAGAGGTTTCTAAAAATCTGGCCAGTTTTACGGGTAAATTTCTAAAGCCGGAATTGCGTTAATAGCAGGAACTGGCGCAGGTTACCCGCTTATGTAAGAAGAAAGCGTTCCGTTTTCTGATTTACTAACTTCGCGTAGCAGTATGGTTAATAAGACTCGTTTATATTGGTTAATGCAAATTGGCGGCTGGGCGCTCTATGCGGCTGTACAGATTGGTGTGGCCGTTGTCTCCGTAGGAACCATTAGTACACAACGGGTCATATTTCTAACCTACGAAGCATTCTTTTGCTTTATTCTAACGCATCTCTTCCGCACGTACATGAACAATAACCGGTGGCTTAGTTGGGGCATGCCCCGATTGATTCCTCGGGTGCTGTTGGCAGTTTGGCTATTGGGTGTGGTGATGTATTTTTTGCGGATCCCCGTTTCCCTTCCTTTAGGATTATTCAGCCAATCAGTAGTGTTTGACCCGAAGAATATTTTAGGACTATCACTCGTCTACGCTTTTTTCTTTTTTTTATGGTCTGTCTTTTATTTTATCTATAATTATTTCGAGCGATACAATAAGTCATTAAAGATGGAGGCTTCAATCAAGCAAATCGAGCTAAGCAACCTCAAATCACAACTCAATCCTCATTTTATTTTTAATGCCTTGAATAGTATTCGCGCACTGGTCGATGAGAATCCGGAAAAGTCCAAGCAAGCAATAAATCAACTGGCCAATATTTTACGAAACTCTCTGGTAACAGAAAAAAAAGGGCTTACCAAGTTTGGCGATGAATTAAAGGTTGTGCGCGATTACCTGGGATTAGAAAGTATTCGTTTTGAAGAACGCCTCAAAATTGAATTAGAAATCGACCCAAACTCAAAAAACTTTTTGGTGCCCCCGCTTATGATTCAAACGTTGGTAGAAAACGGAGTGAAACACGGCATTTCAAAGTTAACTGAAGGCGGATTGATTCAACTTAAAACCAAAGTTGAAAATGGTAAACTGAACATCAATATTCGAAACAGTGGTCAATACCATCTAAATGGTCACAAAAGAAGAGGCTTAGGCCTGATAAATACAACGCAACGACTTAAGCTGCTTTACGGAAATGAGGCCCGCTTCGCAATTAGCAATGAAAACGATAATTTTGTACTTACTGAAATAACCATTCCACATTTACATACTACATGAGAGCATTAATTATTGATGATGAACGCCTGGCGCGTAAAGAGCTAAGCAAATTACTGGAGGAACATCCATCTATTGAAATAGTTGGCGAGGCGGTAAATGCGGACGAGGCGGAGCAGATGATCACAGAACTTAATCCGGATTTACTCTTTCTAGATATTCAAATGCCTGGACGAACCGGCTTTCAATTATTGGAATCCCTGGAGTCGGTACCCTTGGTGGTATTTACTACCGCTTACGATGAATTCGCCTTAAAGGCTTTTGAAGTTAATGCATTGGATTATTTGTTAAAGCCCATTACGGCAGAACGGCTGAGCGAAGCAATCCATAAAATAATGGAGAAGGAACGGGCCAAGGCGGGCCGAGGGGCAGGTAAGAAATTAGGTTTGGAGGATCAGGTGTTTGTTAAAGATGGCGAGCGGTGTTGGTTTGTGAGTCTGGCTAGCATCAGGTTCTTTGAATCAGATGGCAATTATATTAAAGTATACTTTGACACCAACCGTCCGATGATTCATAAATCACTCAATGCGTTGGATGACCGGTTAGATGAGCGCGCATTTTTCAGGGCGAGCCGCAAACACATCATCAACCTGAGTTGGGTTGAAGGTATTGAGCCTTGGTTCAATGGGGGGTTAATGGTAAAATTAAAAGGCGGTGATAAGGTGGAGGTAAGCCGTAGGCAAGCTGCTAAGTTTAAGGATATGATGAGTTTGTAATTATTTTAATACCAACTCAACTAATTCCTTTTCCACATTCCAATCTTTAGCCAGTTTTAACATAGCAGTGGCCTCCATCTCCGTAACATAACCTTTTACGTTGTTGGATTGCCAGACCATATTAATAAGGCTTATGCGTTTATCTTTTGGGTAATCTCCAATGATATTATTTAAGTATGCACGTGCACGATCAAAAGCGGTTATATAGTCTTGCGCTACAAAATCAAGAGCCCAGGTAAGTTCTTCTTTGGCATCTAAGTCGGAGGAAATTTGATCCAAATCTTTTTTTTCTGCTTCGTCCAGTCCATGGTAATGATAGATTACCGATTTCAGCAACAAATGGATTCTCTTTTCTTCTACGTTCATGGGTGGGTTAAAGTAGCAAATTACGGATAAATCACGATTCAGATTTTTCACCAACAAAAAGATCTGCGGCTATCCGATCGGCTAATAATTTACCGGACCTGGTAAGATGGATTTTGCCTTTATCAATCGTAATTATGTTCTTAGTCGAAAGCTGGTTGAGATAGCGATCGTTTTGGGTTCTTAAATCATACTCAAAATGCCTGGTCAGATAGCCTAGGTCACACCCCAGGCTGGTTCGTAACGATGTAAAAATGTATTCATTGATTTTATTCTCTGGCGTAAGAACTTCTCTTTCAAAAGGGATACGTCCTTCTTGAAGGGCTTTGCTATAAAGCGCGTTGTTATTAACATTAAATTGCCGGCTAATACCATCATACGAATGAGCACTTGGACCAACGCCCAGGTATTTTTTCTGCTGCCAATAGCTGGTGTTGTGTTTTGATTCATGACCAGGCAAACAATAGTTTGAAATTTCATATTGGTGATACCCGGCATCATGGAGAAAGTCCATAACCAAGTCGAATTGTATAGCGGCTTGGCTCTCGTCCATGGCTAACAATTTTCCTTGCTTAGCCCATCGGCCAAATACGGTTTTCTCTTCCACGGTAAGTGAATAAGCCGAAACATGTGTGGGCTTAAGTCGTGTAACTATTTCAAGATTCTTTTTAAGCAAATCATTGTCTTGGTTAGGGATTGCAAAAATCAGATCAATGCTGATGTTTTTGATGCCGGCATCGTGTGCCAATGGAATACAGTTTAAGGCATCCGTGCCTGTGTGGGCACGATTAAGATATTTAAGGACGGTATCATCGAAAGATTGAATACCAATGCTGAGTCGATTGACTCCTGCTTTATGAAAATAGGCAAGAGTGGTGGGATTAAGATCATCGGGATTTGCCTCAAGCGTGATTTCCGGATTTTCGAATACAGGATAGTTTTTTTTTATTGTTGCAAAGATCAATTCGATTTCGGCAGGGGTTAGTAAAGAAGGCGTACCTCCACCCAGATAGATTGTTTCCAGAGACTCACCGCCCAGGTAATCTTTTTGAATAGCTAATTCATCAACAAGATGTTTGATCAACTCTGTTTTATTATTCTGATTCGTTGAAAAATGAAAGTCGCAGTAATAACAAGCTTGCTTACAAAAGGGAATATGAATATAGAGACCGGCCATGCAGCCCAAAGATAACAGATGGAATAACAGTTGAGAGATTTCCTTTAGCCGGACTATTCTGATATTTTTGCTTCTTATGAAGCATCTAGTTTTAATCATACTTTGTCTATGGGTTATTCAACATGCCTCGGGCCAATCGGAAAATAAGTCCTTTACCCTGCGCGAAGAGTGGCGTGTGATAGAGAAAGATAGGTATGTGAAGTATTCGGGACAGAAGCGAAATGCTGTTCATTTTACATTAACCAAATCGGAAGGCGGAAGTACCCTGGTAATCTTTGATCGGTTAGAGTTCTCCGTTTTTATTAATGGAAAATTAATGACACGATCACGGGATACCATTCGTTGGAAAACCGATAGCCTCTTATCCCGGCATCAGGGAAATATCTTTATTAGTGTTTATCAAAATCAGCCTGTTTATTCTCTACAAACTCTATTGGAACGCCCCGTACAGTCTTCCATGTTTGAAAACTCTACCCGACAGGCAGATTTTTTTAGAGACTTTGTAATTCTAGCTTCTTTTATTTTAATCGCATTATTGGTTGTCCTTTTTAGAATAAATCCACGCCTAACTTTTGACTATCTGAATGTTCTCAAATTATTTTCTGTCCAGGAGCGGGATGATGCAATAGTGGCCGGTAGAATTGGCTCGAGTGTGAACCTATTCTTTTTTGGATTTATAAGTTTTTTGTTTAGTCTTATTTTGATAATTATTTTCTATTTGGCGCCTGACCGCATACCGCTGGCAGGAAATTTTATTTTTTATTCGACCCTACAAGGCTTTCTTGTATGGCTAGTATTATCGGTGCTGGTTTTTATAATTCTTGTAACGAAATTAATGCTGATTACGGCTTTTGCATTACTCTTTAGTTTGCGAAGCGCTGTGCGGTTTCAATTTTTTAGCTTTATAAGATTATTATTTGTTACCTCGATGCTGATGGGGGGGCTGGCACTCCTCTATTTTATTTTCCGCAGCTACAGTTCAGCATTGTATTATAACCTTCTCGTATTGTGTAGTGTTTTCGTTCTGGCCGGTACCTTTTTTTTATTTCTGAAATTATTGACCCGAACTGCTTTCCCAATTTTTCATTTATTTTCCTACCTTTGCGCAACTGAAATCATCCCATTAATGATTTTGGGGAAAGTGGTATTATTTTAAGCCGAACCCGATACGTGTTGATATGATAGAAACTGCAACGGATAGAATGCGAAAAGTTAAAAGCATTCTAGTCACACAGGAGGCTCCTACCGATGTAAACTCGCCTTATCTTAAGCTTGCGGAAAAGTTTAATCTCAAGATTGACTTTCGCCCCTTCATTCAGGTAGAAGCCGTTCCGGTAAAGGAATTCAGAAAGCAAAAAATAGAGATACTCCAATACACCGCAATCATTTTTACAAGCCGGCATGCGGTAGATCACTTCTTTCAAATTTGTCAGGAGTTAAAAATTGAGATGCCTCCGGAAATGAAATACTTTTGCATTTCTGATCAAACCTCTAACTACCTGCAGAAGTACATAGTAATCCGAAAAAGAAAAATCTTTTCCGGACTGAAGGACACCAAAGATTTATTGGAAATAATAAAAAAACATAAGAACGAGAAGTTCCTGTTTCCCTGTTCGGATATCCGTAAGAACGATATCCCCGATTTTCTTACGGAGAATGGATTTGACTTTACAGAGGCTATCATGTACCATACGGTTGCCTCTAACCTTAACGATCTTAAAAATGTATACTACGATATCCTGGCTTTTTTCAGTCCCTCGGGTATCAACTCACTCTATATTAACTTTCCGGACTTTGTTCAAAACAATACCCGTATAGCTGCCTTTGGTCCTACAACGGCAAAAGCAGTAAGAGACGCAAGTTTGATTCTGGATATTGAGGCACCGTTGCCCAACGCCCCCTCCATGACGGGTGCTTTGGAAGTTTATATTAAGGCAGCCAACGGAATTAAATAACTGATTAACTCTTAAGTTTTTACCAAGACTCATATTTTATTACACTTTAATTACATTCTGATTGAAAGTGTCATAAGAATTAATTTATCTTTAAGTCCTGTTCAATCAGCAACTGTGAAGAAAGTCTATTTTTTAATTTTACTGACCGGAGTATTTTTTAATGAATCGTTTGGTCAGCAAGACCCTCAATTCACCCAGTACATGTTTAATACCTTGTATTATAATCCGGGCTATGCGGGAGTGGAGGGGCTCACAAAGATTACAGCTATTCACCGAAGTCAGTGGTTAGGATACGAACCTACCTACGGAGGCGGGGGGGCACCCACTACTCAAATGGTTAGTCTTACGGCACCTATTAATAAGATCAATAGCGGATTTGGCGCCTATATAGTTAATGATCAGTTAGGTCCACAAAATAACCTTCAGGCGCAAGCCTCTTATGCTTACCATCTTGCCTTAAAGGATAGTAAGTTAAGTTTTGGTATTACTACTGGAATTTATTCTCAGACAATTAATTTTGATCAATACAGACCTATAGACCCTAATGATCCGTTGTTAAAAAGCTCTGGAAAAGAATCTCAGGTTCGGCCTGATTTAAGCGCTGGTGTTTTTCTACAAAAGGAAAAGTATTATGCTGGGGTAAGTTTCAATCACCTGATTAATTCAACTTTTGATTTTGGTTTAAGCCAGCGTAGTTCGTTGGAAACCCACATGTATGTAACCGGAGGCTATTATTATCAACTTAATTTTGATGTCAGATTCCAGTTTTCAACCTTAATTAAGTCTGATTTTACGAAAACCACCTTTGACTTAGGTGGATTAGCCTACTATAAAGATACGATGTGGGGCGGACTAGCGTTTAGACAATCAGAAGCGGCAATATTAATGTTAGGATATAGTTTACTAAAGGACAAATCGCTTAAGTTGGGTTACGGATTCGATTATATAGTTAAGGATCAGGATGCTAAGCAACCTACCTCGCATGAATTCATGCTAAGCTATGAATTGCCGGTTAACCCCGCTATTGGTAAAAAGGTTGTAAGAACACCGCGTTACCGGCACTAATCAGGTATTTATTTGGGTTTTTTAGAGATTTTGTTCAATTTGGTAGCTCTGTAATTTAAAAGAAAGGCGAAAAAGAATAACTTTCGGGTCTATATCGTTGGCTTTAGTAACCGAAAGACTGGATCTAATAAAAAAAGTATGAAGAAAATAGTTTCTCAACAGGTTCTGTACTACGCTTTAATTCTGGGAGCCGGCTCACTGGTTGGTGGGTGTGGCCTGCTTGGTGGTGGCAATAAGGGTGGTGATGCCCAGGGCGAAGTGGTAGGCCAATCCACACTCGAAAGAAGAGAGGGTTGGTCGATGGTCATTCCTTATGGTATGGTGCCAATTCCAGCAGGTACTTTCCACATGGGTCAGGCTGACGAAGATCCTGCATCTACCCAAATCAACTTCAACAAACAAATTACCATTGGTCCGCTTTTCATGGATGAAACGGAGATCACCAATGACGAATACCTCCAATTCACAACCTTCTTTTTAGATCCCAACGGAGCTGAAGGCTTGACAAACTTTGACCAAATCGGTCAACAGGAGTTTATGGAGAGATACTATCCTGATACCACAGTGTGGATGAAAGATTTCTCTCATCATATGGGAGATCCCTTAGTTGATTATTACTGGCAGCACCCCGGTTATCAGGATTATCCTGTTGTTGGGGTAAGTTGGGAAGGGGCTAACTTTTTCGGAAAATGGAGATCAGCATTCTTAAATGAATGGCGTCAGGTTAATGGCGGTCAGCCACCTATGCCATCCTTCCGTTTGCCGTCTGAAGCCGAGTGGGAATACGCAGCCCGTGGCGGACGCGATATGGCGAAATACCCTTGGGGTAATCCTTATATCCGTAACTCTAAGGGATGTATGTTGGCAAACTTTAAGCCAGGCCGCGGTAACTTCTATGATGATGGCTTTGCCTACACGGCTCCAGTAGGAATTTATTTCCCTAATGATTACGGATTAGTAGATATGTCTGGGAATGTATCAGAATGGTGTCTTGACGATTTCAATCCGGCATCAGTTCCAACAGTATGGGATCTTAACCCACAATACATTGACAAGAATGCTTACGATAGCGAAGGCAAATCGAAAGAAAGATATAATGCAAGAAAGGTTGTGCGTGGTGGATCGTGGAAGGATGTAGCCTATTATCTTGAAACAGGTACCAGAACGTATGAGTATAAAGACTCAACGAGAGCTTATATTGGCTTCCGTTGTGCAATGACCAACTTGGGCCGCTCATCCGGTGCAGAATTTCAATAATTAAAAACTCTGGTTATATTTATAAAAAATCGGACTAAACTTAAATCTTAAGAACCATGGCAAAGAAAAAAGGCGGATTTGTCTCGTTATTCTTCACAACCATCATGCCCAAAGTATACGGTATTGGTGCAGCAGTTGTAATTATCGGAGCACTTTTCAAAATCTTACACTTAGAAGGCGCAAACGCAATGTTGATGATTGGATTGAGCGTGGAGGCGGGAATCTTCTTCCTTAGTGCATTTGAACCTAAGCATGACGAACCAGATTGGTCAAAAGTATATCCAGAGTTAGCTGAAGACTATGAAGGACCAGTAAATCAAACGGCTACTCGTATCAGCAACCGTCCTGCTGGTGGCGATTCTCCTCTATTAAAAATTGACGAGATGTTAAAGACTGCTAAGGTTGACCAGAATTTATTGGATAACCTCGGTAAAGGTCTTACTAATCTGGCCACTTCGGCTTCTCAAATGAATAATTTATCCAATGCTGCTGTGGCAACTAATGAATATGCAAAAAATGTTCAGTCTGCTTCTTCGGCTTTGATGGAAATGAATAAGTCTTACGGTACTGCTATGAAGGCCGTTACCGCTATGGCCGATGCATCAAAGGACACTAGCGAATATCATTCACAGGTGCAGAAGGTTACTAAGAATTTGGCAGCCTTGAATACGATTTATGAAATGGAATTGAAAGATGCAGACTCGCATGTGAAGAACATGAATAAATTTTATGAGAGTCTTACAGGCGCTATGCAGGGACTTTCTAAAGTGGGCGAAAATACGACCAAGTTTACTTCAGAATTGGGCAGTTTGACAGCTAATGTAACGGCTTTGAATAAAGTATATGGTGGCATGTTAACGGCTATGAAGGGAAGCAACTAGGTAATTGGTTTTTGTTAATAATAATTTTTAACCCAAAAATAAAAAACCATGGCAGGCGGTAAGGAAACACCCAGGCAAAAGATGATTGGTATGATGTACCTGGTGCTCACTGCGCTACTAGCGCTTAACGTAAGCAACGCGGTATTGGAAAAATTTGCCATCATTGACGATACACTTGTCAAAATGATTGAAGAGGATGACAAAACCAATGAACGGAAGTTGGCTGGAATTCTGGGATCTTCAAGTCAGGATGAAAAAGTTATAGCAGCTAAAAAGAAAGCGGAGGAGGTTCGAAAATTATCAAAAGCGACTGTTGCTTATTTAGATGAGTTGAAGTCGAAAATGAAAAAAGAACCGGATGGGGCTGCCATAGAAGGTGAAGAATTGGTTACCAATACTAACCGTGCGGAAGAGTTGATGTTAGATGGCCAAAAACCTGAAGAGGGAATTCAATTTGAAAAGACTATCACGAGTTATGTTAATGATCTGAATAAGATCATGGGATTAAAAACTCCTTTTCCTAAATTGACAAGAAAGGCTGAAGATTTCGATGAGTTTAAAAACAATACCAATCAACTAGACAAAACATTTCTTCAGTTCACTTTTGAGGGTACTCCAACCATGGCTGCTATTGCCACAGTAAGTCAATTGCAGACAGAGGTTATGGAATATGAGGCAGTTGCTTTAGACTCGCTCTTCGCCATTGCCGAAGGCGTTCAGATAAAATTCGATAATGTTGTACCCATGGTACGTGCTGAGACTAATACCCTTGTTGCCGGTCAGGAGTACAATGCTGATCTATTTATAGCTGCCGCTTCGGATGTTCCGGCAGAAATGTTTTTCAACGACAAGCCGTTAGTAGTTGCTAAAGATGCAGCTACCGGAATCAACATGGGCAAAATCAAATTCAGAACCTCAGGAGGAGCCTATGATAAAAATGGGCTTGCGGATGCCTCATACCATGTAAAGATTAATATTAAGGGTAAGCCTTATGAAGAAGTGATTCGTTACAAAGTAGCCAAACCAGTAGCGAAGTTCGAATCAGAAAGTGCCAGTACGTTATATTTAGAATGTGGTAATGAAATGACCGTGAGCGTACAAGGCTTGGCTGAGTCATCAGGCATCTCATTAAGCGTGTCGGGCGATCAGGGGAAAGTTATACAACAAGGTCCAGGTAAGTTCGTTTTGATTCCAAAGCGTCCGCAAATGGATGTTCGGGTATCAGTTAATGGTTCTCAAATTGAGGTTAAGCAATTTAAAGCAAAACAAGTTCCTAGCCCTGTTGCTAAATTACAAGTAGGTAATGGTGAGTATGATGTAAAAAGAGGTATTCCTCCTGGAACTTCTATTGTGCGCTTAGTTCCAGACATTACAGATGATACATTCAAACGTCAGAATGCCAAAGATGCAGCCTACCGGGTTACACAAATGACACTACAAATTACAGGCAAAACCCCTATTACATTAACCTCTGGTACCATCGAATTAAATAAATATGGATTAAGACCTGGAGATAGTTTTTCAGTTTTCAATGTACAGGTTGTTCGCTCCACCTGGGATCCTGGCGATGCGGATAATAAGCCTGTAAATGCTAAACTGGAAGGTGTTTTCGTTATGGGTAAATAATAAACAAAAATGAAATTAGTAAGCATTGCTCTTTTGTCTTTTGGTTTGGTTGGTGTTGCATTAGCTCAGCAGGATACGGTATATAACCCGAATTCAACGGAGCGTATTCCTTACTATGAGCAACTCTATCGCTTTAGGGTGGAAAGAATTGTTGATTTGAAGGAGAAACAAAATGCTGGATTTAAATCCGCTCAATCCGATTTAGCGGCATTCTTGCTCAGGAGTATCCAGAATGGTACACTGACAGCATATGATGATTCTGTTAAGAATGTTAAAACTGCTGCCGAGATTCTGGTAAGCAATCAGGCAATTGATGAACCCTCGTATGATGCAAAGAAATCGTATTTCTCGAGTGAAACAGCCAGCTACAATGGGAAAAACTATCAGTCTACCCGTAATGACAATGTTGGTAACCTACCTACTGACAATCAATGGTGGGAGCTATCGGCTAGCCAAACAGAATACTTCACTAAAGATCAAATAGTAGCTATTACCATAATTGAAGATGTAATTTTCGATAAGCGGAGATCGCGTTTGTATTATGATATTCAATCAATTGGTTTGCAAGCTCAAAAGTCTGGTGATACGAACATTAACCCAATTGCATTCGTTCAATACAAAGACTTTTACAACCTGGTAGAGAAAACATCTCACAGTAAAGATTGGAAGGAGCGCGAGAAGGTGCTTTGGAGAAACCGGTATAACCCGGCCGAGAACAGAACATTTACCGATGCTTTTAAATTGAGATTATTTCATGGTGTAATAGAAAAGGTTGAAAATCCGGATAACCGAACAATTCGTCAGATTTACGAATCGAATGGTCGTAGTTATGGGGAATCAGTATTTGCCCGCTGGGAAGAGGAGATGCGAATGATGGAGAAAGAGCATAATCTTTGGGAATACTAGGAAAATTAAAATATCAAGAAGCCCCGTTAAGGGGCTTTTTTATTGTTCAACAACGTCAAATGATTAGAGAAGGAAAATGGGAAGACCTCCCAAGAGTTTTGGAGCTTATCAAGGAGTTAGCGGAGTATGAACACGCTCCAAATGAGGTTACCAACACCGTGGCGATGATGGAAAAAGATGGCTTTGGGCCTAATCCTATCTATGTTTTTTTTGTGGCAGAAGAGTCAGATACCCTTGTTGGCCTGGCCCTGTACTATTATCGTTACTCAACCTGGAAAGGGAAGCGCCTTTACCTTGAAGATATTATTGTAACGGAAACCTTTCGGGGTAAGGGCATTGGCAAGCAATTGTTTGAAGTTGTTTTGAAGAAGACGGTTTCTGAAAGATGCACGGGAATGATGTGGCAAGTGTTGGACTGGAATAAGCCCGCGATCGATTTTTATAAAAAGTATAATGCCAATCTGGATTCCGAATGGATAAACTGCAATCTGGAATCAGCTCAAATTAAAGAGGTTTTAAGATTGGAGTAGTTGCTTAGATTTCATCAAGTAACGTATTGAAGGCAACATGTTGATCTTTAAAACGAGCCCGGTGCACTTCTACTAAAGCCGGTGCAAATTCATTGAGGTAGCGTAGCACATCTTCAATGCTATTTGAGAAACACTGAATGCTATACGACACGGAAGTTTCGTCATCGTGAGTTAGTACTTTATACATTTTGTAACCTGAAAACATACCTGTTTTAAGAATAGCGGGAAGGTAATTTTCCTTCATCCAGATGATCCAATCACTCTCAATGTTTTTATCGATTCCAATTGTAATATTGTAAAGCAGCATAGTAATTAAATTATTTTTCGGAAACATACTCTTGCAGATACTTGAACTCTTTGGTTAATGTTCCCTCCATACATACCGTGCCTCGTTTTATTACCCCACCCGTGTCTTTCGTTAGTAATGGTTTTAAAATCCGATCAATTAAGTCTCTTCCGAATTCTTCAGAAGCGCTTCTGGGTAACTCGCAAGGGAGATTATCCACAGCCATAGAAGTAACATAATTTTCACTGCTAAAGGGTGGTAATACTTCATCCGTAATCGGATTATAATCATAAATAGGATCTGGAATCGTGCTTGCGCGTTTCGTGCTGGGGATAGATCCATTTATATCACACGTGATATCCGCTATAACTTTTAATTTAAATTCAGGATCAAGCATATCTTCCCGAGTAAATAAAACAGGTGCTGCCGGATTCCAGTACGCTCCCCCTAATAATATTTGAGCTACTTGAGTATAGCGCGTAAAAAATGAAGAATATTTCTCCGGACTTTTATGAAACTCTTCTCTATTAAAATGACCACCACTTTTTCGTTCATGATAATCAGAGCTGCTTAATTGCGAATAAACGGGCTCATCATACACTTTGTGTAAAAAATCGGTTGGACTTACTTTGCGGATGCCGGCTGTATCAAGTGTCTCCATGGCTCCTTTTCCTACCCGTCCGGCCCCTGTTAGAATAATCTTAATTGGAGGCAGGCTGACTTTACGTAATTCGAGCTTTAAATCATTTACATCAAAGCAATCGTAGGCTCTTCGCAAAGTATAAAGACTATAACGCTTGCCATAGGTTAATAAACCATTGTAAGCCCCTACAATTCCCGCGTATCTTCCAAAAGCAACAAGGCGATTACCTAGCGTGTCTTTTAATCCTTCGTAATCAATCAGACGAATATTCCTTTCAAGAATAGTTTGAAGTAATTTTCTATTGTAAGATTGTTTTTTGATGGTGTGGGAAAAGAATAAATAAGTCTTATTAGGGATAAGCTGATCAATAGGTACTTCTTTTATGCCCATTAAAATGTCGCAATCACTAACATCTTCCACGATTTCAATATCAAGCGCCTGGTACTCTTCATTAGAAAAGCATCTGCTTGCACTCGTCTGACACACTAGGTTGACATTTGGATAACGCTGTTTAATTTCTTCTGCCTGGGCAGGACTAAAGGGCACACGTTTGTCTGGGGGCACCTTACCTTCATGAATTAATCCTAATTTAAGCGTATACATTCAGTCATGTGTTTAAGCTTCTAAGATAAACAGGTTTTGCCTTTTATTCTTTGATCGAACCATTTTTCAGTGTAGTACGCTTAACTTTAGGACATGAAGGACTATGTATGGTTAGTGCTTGCATGGGGCACCTATTTTTTTGTGCACAGCATTTTGGCAGCTAATTCAGTAAAGAATTTTTTTAAAGAATTATTGGGAAGGGGCTTTCGTTTATATAGAATATTTTACTCTATAATTGCTACGATCGGCTTATTGGCTTTACTATTATTTAACGCTACTCTACCGAGCAATTTACTTTTACCATCGAGTGGTATGATTCGGTATTTAAGTTTAATGTTGGCTACTTTTGGGGTAGTTGTAATCAGTCAAACATTTAGAGAACATAGTGCCTTGGGATTTCTGGGTCTGAAGGCGGAATCGAAAAAATTCATCCGATCCGGAATCCTAAATAGGGTACGCCACCCTATATATAGTGGAACTATACTTATTGTTATAAGCTTTTTCCTTTTTAATCCAACCCTAACTACGTTGATAACCACGTTTTGTATTTTGAGTTATTTACCCATTGGTATTTATCTCGAAGAGAAAAAACTGCTTCTGGAGTTCGGAGATTCATATGCCCAATATCAAAGCGAAGTACCGGCCCTTATACCAGACTTTCGAAAAAGAGTTTAGCGTTCGAGCAGACCTCCAAGCAAGGAACTGGATTCTTTTCGAGAGTTTCTGCCATAAGGAGCTAAAGCTTGAACTAATTTACGAATAGGCATAGATTGAAGCCATACTTTGCCGCTTCCTCGTAGTGTTGCTAAAAAAATTCCCTCGCCCCCAAAAACCATTGACTTTAGACTGCCTGTGGTTTCTACATCAAAATCAATATTAGATTCGAAAGCAACAACGCAACCGGTATCTACCCGAAGCGTTTCATTTCTGAGGGTGCGTTCAATTACCGTTCCCCCAGCATGAACAAACGCTTTGCCATCACCCTGCAATTTTTGAAGTATAAATCCTTCGCCACCAACAAGGCCGCTGCCAATTTTACGGTTAAATACAATGGATAGTTTGGTGCCAAAGGCAGCACATAAAAAGCCATCTTTCTGAACGATCAACTCATGCTGTGGACTTGTAGCTAGATCTACAGGAATAATTGTGCCTGGATAGGGAGCCGAGAAGCCTACTTTGGATTTTCTATTGCCGCGATTAGTGAAATGGGTCATGAAGAGAGATTCTCCAGTCAGCAGTCGGCTTCCAGCCGAAAGCAATTTATCGAACATGCCTTGATTAGGATTGGATCCATCACCCATTTTTGTTTCAAACTGAATTCCGTCCTCCATAAAAAGCATCGCTCCTGCTTCCGCGATCACGGTTTCCATAGGATCTAATTCAACTTCTACAATTTGAATGCTCTCACCTTTTATCTGGTAGTCAATAACATGTGAATTAGCCATGCATAATTTTATTTAATAATCTAAGAACGGATTTTTAACCACGAGGTTTCCTTTTTTAGCGAACACATTTGAGTATTCAGAATATTATTGATTAATAATTTCATTAGAGAGACTGAGTTATTTTTTTTTCTTCTTTGCTTTCTTCTCCTTTTTTATCTCTTCGTAGTCATCGCGTTCCGCCAGTTTTTTGTCGTCTACATTCTTGTCTAAGAATTCGTTCAGCTTTTCTATGGCAAGATTTGATTTTAGTTCGCCAAACTGGTCAATTGATATTTCAAAACCACTCAGATCCCTATGCACTCGGGGTTTGCCCTGCTTTTTGCTTGGTTTGTCATTCTTAGCCATAGATCAAGGTTATTTTTTTATGATACTTAACGCATGGTTAATACGGTTCGCTACTTCCTCATTTCCTAAAATTTCCATCGTCATCATCAGGTCTGGACCTGAGCCATTACCTGTAACGGCAACACGAAGGCCTTGCAGAATTTTGCCGGTTCCAATGCCTAATTGATTAGTTACACTTTCTAAGATTGATTTGGCTACTGCTGCAGTTAGTTCAGCAGTATTAGATATCTCTTTGCTAAAAAGAGTCAGTACTTTAACGACATCTTCATTCCATTTTTTAGCAATCACTTGTTCATCGTATGAAGTAGGGCCATGAAAGAAGAACTTCCCTTGTTGCCAAAAATCTTGTGTAAACGTTACTCGCTCTTTCATGATGGAGCAAATTTTTAATGCTTTTTCTTCTGAACATAAAATATTTTCCTGTTGGAGCGATTCAAACAAATAAGCCGCCAGATCTGCTTCGGTTTTTGCCTTTAGGTATTGCTGGTTGAACCACTGTGCTTTCTGAATATCAAATTTTGCGCCCGCCTTACCAATGCGTTCGATAGAGAACGCCTGTGCCAATTCCTCCATGGAAAATATTTCCTCTGTGGTTCCTGGATTCCATCCTAAGAAAGCAAGAAAGTTTATCAGCGCTTCCGGCAAATATCCGGATTCGCGAAAACCTTTTGCTAACTCATTGGTTTTCGGATCAGTCCAGGTTAATGGAAAAATCGGGAACCCCATTTGATCAGCATCACGCTTACTTAGTTTCCCATTGCCATCCGGCTTTAGGAGAAGTGGTAAATGGACAAACTGAGGCATATCCTTTTCCCAGCCAAAAAACCGATAAAGTAATACATGCAGAGGTGCAGAAGGCAACCATTCTTCACCGCGAATGACATGCGAAATTTTCATAAGATAATCATCCACCACGTTAGCCAAATGGTACGTAGGCATACCATCCGATTTCATTAACACCTTATCATCAATTTGAGAAGAATGCACTTTCACTTCGCCCCGAATAAGATCGTGGAGTTGAACCTCTTCGCTATCGGGCACTTTCAACCGAATTACATAAGCAACTCCAGCGTCCAGGTTTTTCTTTGTCTCACCTTCTGAAAGAGTCAAAGAATTATTCATGATCATTCGGGTAGTGGCGCTGTATTGCTGATTGGATGAGCCAGCTGCTTTTAAGCGATTGCGCATGGCCTCCAGTTCTTCTTCTGTGTCGAAGGCGTAGTAGGCATTACCTTCGTCAATCAGTTTTTGTACATGCTGTTTGTAAATGGATTTTCTCTCTGATTGTCGATACGGTGCATGTGGGCCACCCGCTGTAACACCTTCATCTATTTTGATTCCGACCCAAGCCAGCGATTGTTCGATATACTCTTCAGCCCCGGGTACGTATCGGGTTTGATCCGTATCTTCAATTCGCAAAATCATAGTGCCGTTGAGTTTCTTCGCCAACAGATAATTATACAACGCAGTGCGGATCCCGCCAATATGCAAAGCACCTGTTGGACTAGGGGCAAAACGAACTCTAACTTCTCTCATAAGAGTAAATAAATCAGGATGACAAAGGTATGAAATTCAACGCAAGTACGAATGACACTCGCCTCGCCCAAGGTTACGGCATCGGCTATTTCCCTATTTGACAGCGATGCATGAAATCTCTACATTAACATCTTTTGGCAGACGACTTACCTCAACCGTTTCGCGGGCCGGAGGATTGGATGTAAATCTTTTGCCGTACGCTTCATTCACCACCGGAAACTGACCCATGTCTTTCAAGAAAATAGAACACTTTACAATATGCGAAAAATCCATACCGGCTGCTGTGAGAATTTCGCCCAGATTTTTGAGTACCAGATTGGTTTCTTCCGTAATGTTTTCGGTAAGAATTTTTCCGGTAGCTTTATCAATAGCAATCTGACCAGACACAAAAAGCATGGATCCGATTTTGATAGCCTGGCTATAAGGACCAATAGGCTCGGGCGCGTTGGCGGAATAAATTACTTCTTTTGACATACAATTATGTGTGTTACTTTTGATCAAATATCGAAAATCAATTGACTCCAGACAATCAGAATACAAATGAAAATATTGGTTATTGGGGATGCGCAGAATAATAGTGAATGCCAACAGAAATTTGGAGCACACCATAGTTGGTATTTTGCCCCTTCGCATGCTGCATCAACCGGTCTTTTAGCAGATGCGGAGGTGATATTCGATTTTAATCCTGATAAAGAAACGCTCTTAAATTATCAGAGTGGTCAACCCAATCTTTTTGTTTTTCTGAATACTACGTTAACAACTTTAGCTGAATTACTTGCTGATGAAAAAAGAGTTGACTGGCGCTTTTTTGGTTTTTGTGGACTTCCAACTTTTTTAAATCGTGAATTATTGGAAGCCAGTATTGCTCATGCTGATGACTTGCCATCGCTTGAGACAATTTGTATGAAGCTAAATACAACATTCGAATGTGTAGCTGATCAGGTGGGATTGGTTACCCCACGTATCATTTGTATGATTATAAATGAAGCCTACTTCACGCTTGAAGAAGGAATTGCCACGCAATCGGATATCGATCTGGCAATGAAATTAGGAACGAATTATCCTTATGGACCTTTTGAATGGGCAAAGCGGATAGGACTTTCAAATGTATATAAAGTATTGAAAGAAGTTCACAAGTCTACTCAGGACGAACGATATCTTATAAGCCCGTTGTTAACGAAAGAAGCAGAACTGTAGTTATGCTTTTCTTTCAAATCTGAAATCGCATTTTTGTGCGCCTAAGGCTATGGTTCCTGTTCGCTTTAATGTTAAGCCAGCCAGCGATGAAGTAATGTGGTCTACTTCACACAGTAGGGGAGTAAATCTTTCGTACTGATATCTTTTGAACAGTTTACAAATACCGCACTCAAGAATGTCAACCCCATAGCCAAAACCCAGTGTCTCCTCTTTACTGGTAATTAAGTTGGCCACAAATCCGTCAGGGTGATCTTTCTTACTAACCTGTTTTCCAAATTTGCGAAGGATGAATCGCATGAATGGTTTGCCGACAAATAGAACCGGAATTTTTTTAGAAAATCGTTGCCAGGCGTTCTTGGGCTGTACATAGTCATTGGCAATCTCAAGCAGCACTTTACGAATCTTTCCATAGGATTCTCCGGCTTTGTCTAATGTTTGAATCGTTGCCAAAAAGTAGCCAGCTACCTCCATTCGCCTATCCATAGGATTAGTAGATGTTTTGGCAAACTGAATGCTGGGATATATTTGTAAAAAGGTAACGTTGATATTTCTAATAAGATCAGTGAAATTCTTTGGATAATGACTTTCAATTACTCGATAAAAGGAATGTTTATACCGGACCATACTCTAAGCTACAAAAACTCAGCACGCCATGGTGCGAAAAGTAAGATTTACCCGTGGAGCTGTTACTTTTTTAGTAGGGGGAAGCCTATGCAGCCAATGGGTTTGGGTAGCGCCTTTCATTACCAGCAAACTTCCATGCTCTAAAACAAGTGAACATGTTTGTTTGGTTACTTTATGTTTAAAGGAAAACTTTCGTTCTGCCCCCAGGCTAAGGGAGGCGATGGCACTATGTAACCCCAATGTCTTTTCATCATCACTATGCCAGGCCATTCCTTCTTCTCCCGAATGGTATAAGTTTAGGAGACAAGAGTTAAACGTGTGATTACAAACTTCTTCTGTGCGATCTTTTAATTCAAGAAGTTCGCGTGTCCAGGGTAACGCTTGTTTGGTTGTATTAGAATAGGTGTAAGCGTAATTTTTATCACCATACCAGGCGGCCTTACGCTTTGTAAAAAGATGGCGCCCAAAAATAATGGCCTCATCGTTTTTCCAGGCGATATCATGAAGCATTCGTTCGAGATAATGCTGTGATTCTGCACTTGTTAAAATTTTTCCGTAGTAAAGTACTTCCCCTTCATACGGAAGTAAATTTGTTATTGCTTCTGTTTTGAATAAATCCATTGTTGATATTCCGTTTTCATACAGTTACCGCAGGGTCTGAATCGAGATCTCAAAGCCTCACCTTTTGAATTGAAAAAAACCCGATTTTCTTTTTTCATTCTTTTGCCAGAACTGCACGATAAGCGCCCATAGATCTTTAAACGCTTGTTACCTGCAATGACAATCGATCCTGTTTTGATATACCTCTTTAGTTCTTGGCTTCCGAGCTCCGTGTGTCTTAACATCCGATGCAAAGGTATGGGTCGGCAGCTAATCAAAAACCCGTTTCTTGCGATGTTATGTGCCTGCCAGGAAGTGACGAGTGGGTGTATTTACTAATGTTTATAGATGTATTTTTAGGTCTGTAACAATAATCACCAACTATGGTTTGTTATGCTCGTTACTTTGTCCATTAACTTTGTTTTGAATGGAGATATTGGGTTATGTGGCATCGATATTAATGGGGCTTTCCTTAGGATTAATTGGGGGTGGGGGCTCAATTCTTACGGTACCGATTTTAGTTTACCTTTTTGATATAGATCCGGTACTCTCAACAGCCTATTCACTTTTTGTGGTGGGCTTAACGAGCGCAGTAGGTTCTGTCAGTCATTTTAGAAATGGAAACGTCCATCTCAAAACGGCATTAATTTTTGGGCTACCATCTATACTTGCAGTATACTCCGTACGTAAATTTGTTGTTCCTGCAATTCCAGACCCGGTGTTTTCTTTGGGCTCCCTAGCAGTAACTAAGCCCGTATTCGTTCTGGTTTTATTTGCGATATTAATGATTGTGGCCTCCATTACTATGATTAGAAAACCCCTGAAACAGACAGTATCTGATCAAATAAAGTACAATTACCCACTCATTTTTGTTGAGGGTATCGCAGTAGGTGGAGTTACGGGTATGGTTGGCGCAGGGGGTGGTTTTCTTATTATTCCGGCCCTTGTTCTAATGGCCAGGTTGCCTATGAAATTGGCAGTAGGCACATCATTGCTCATCATCGCACTCAAGTCGTTAATTGGCTTTACCGGAGACCTTGGGTCGGGGTTGGTGATTGATTATCCATTTATGTTAATCTTTTCATTGTTTGCCATCGTTGGGATTCTTATTGGTAGTTACCTTACCCGTTTTATCCCCAACGAAAAATTAAAGCCCGTTTTTGGCTGGTTTGTGCTAGTCATGGGTATTTATATCCTTTTGAAAGAAGTAGTATTTTAACTTGTCATTTAAGAATTGTAAACGCAAACCGTCATCTCCGTATTTTTGTAACTATTTATTTAATCTACGCCACTTATGCTTGAATTAATTCGCCAGCCTTGGCCCTGGTATGTAGCCGGAACCATTATTGGATTAACTGTGCCCGCCTTGTTGTTGTTAGGAAACAAGCACCTGGGCATCTCTTCTTCATTACGCCACTTGTGTGCGGCCTGCCTGCCAGCCAACATTACATTTTTTAAGTACGATTGGAAGAAGGAGATCTGGAATCTATTTTTTGTTGCCGGAGTATTATTAGGCGGAGTCATTGCATCACAATTTCTTAGTAATCCGGAAGGAATTGTTATTTCGGAAAATACGATTCGGGATTTACAGGCATTAAATATAGAAGTTGACAACAATCTTATGCCGGCCTCTATTTTTAGTTTTGAAAACTTATTTACCCTTAGGGGCCTCGTATTTTTTGTTATAGGTGGCTTTTTGGTTGGCTTTGGCACCCGCTATGCAGGGGGTTGCACCAGTGGCCACACGATTATGGGTATTTCAAATCTTCAATGGCCCTCGATAGTTGCGAGTGTTTTTTTTATGTTGGGTGGCTATTTAATGACGCATGCCATTTTCCCATGGCTTATTAGTTTATAGATTTTTAAAAACGAATTATGGAAAAGACAAAAGATGAGTTTGTAGATACATCTGCGATTGTTCATCCTATTGAATGTGAAGCGCCAAACGATCAGCTGGCTAAGGAGACACTTATTTCGAATCTCAAATACCTGATTACAGGAATTGTTTTCGGAATCGTCTTTGTGAAAGCTGAGATTATTTCCTGGTATCGCATTCAGGAAATGTTCAGACTCCACTCTTTTTATATGTATGGGGTTATTGGCACTGCCGTTATGGTAGGTATGATTTCGGTTTGGATAATAAAACGCTTTCGTATTAAAACGATGCAAGGTGAGCAAGTTGCATTTCATGGAAAACAATTTCATTGGGGAAATGTAATTGGAGGAACAATTTTTGGACTCGGCTGGGCTATTACTGGAGCATGCCCCGGGCCACTCTTCGCTCAAATAGGAAGTGGTTTTTTAGTGGTACTTGTTACGTTACTAAGTGCTGTGGCTGGTACCTGGGTATATGGATTGTTGCAATCAAAATTGCCGCATTAATAGTTGCCTCAACACGGTATGATACTTCTTCATACATAGATTATTATGGAACCCAACTCGCATAATGATAGCAGGTTGAGCCAATTAATTGGAATGACCATGGTTATTGCCGGATTGGTTTTATTCTTATTAACCGTTGTTGCTTCCACATTAATTCTTGGGCCTAATAAAATTATAAGTTGGGTTACCCAAACACCGAAGAATGTAACGACTTTAACAGCATCAGAAGTATGGGAAGCTCCCGCGTTAAGTCAATTACAGGAAGGCGAGACTAAGAAATTGATTGTTTACGGTCGTGAGTTAATAGTCAACACTGCGGCTTATCTCGGGCCGAATGGGTCGGTAATGGCAATAAGCAATGGAATGAATTGTCAAAATTGCCATTTGGATGCAGGAACTAAACTATTTGGAAATAATTATAGCGCAGTGGCATCCACCTATCCAAAATTCCGGGCCCGATCGGGTGCAGAAGAATCTGTAGAAAAGCGAGTGAATGATTGTTTTGAGCGGAGCTTAAATGGTAAGGCATTGCCTGAGGAGAGTAACCAGATGAAGGCCATTGTCGCCTACATAAATTGGTTGGGTAAAGATGTTGCCAAAGGAACAATCCCTAAAGGGTCTGGACTGATTGAACTTCCCTTTCTTGACCGATCGGCAAGTATAGAAAACGGAAAACTAGTGTATGAACAAAAGTGCACAGTCTGTCACGGGAATGAAGGTGCCGGCATCACATTGGCGGATGATAGCGGCTATCTATACCCTCCGCTTTGGGGGCAGAATAGTTATAATATGGGAGCAGGCTTATATCGCTTATCGCGATTTGCGGGTTACGTAAAAGCAAACATGCCATTGGGTGCTACGTTCGATTCTCCACAACTTACGGATGAAGAAGCGTGGGATGTTGCAGCTTATGTGAACTCTCTACCCCGACCGCAAAGAGATTTAAGTGCCGATTGGCCCAACATTTCCCAGAAACCAATTGATCATCCTTATGGGCCTTATACCGATGGTTTTGAAGAGGCACAACATAAGCTTGGACCCTTTAAGCCGATTCGAGAAAAACAAAAAGAGTTGAGCGCAGCAAAGTAAATCATGAACCTATTGAGAAAGTATTTAACAGCCATTGGATTGGTTGTAGTTATAACTATTGTTTCGTATGGTCAGTATCACGATCCTACTTGGTCTGCTAAAAGTGTGCTTATTGACAAACAGGGTTTAGGCAAAGACAGTCTAAAAAACATTCTGCACAACAAGGGTATTTTTGAAGGGCATTTTCGCAATTTCTTTATGACCACGACCAATCACGATACTTACCCAGATTATTTTGCTTTGGGGGTGGGGGGAGGCCTTGGTTATTATTCACCGATCATTAAGGGATTTCAGGTTGGACTTTCAGGATTCATTATTTATAATCTTGCTTCTTCTTCTTTGTCGCCTGACCCGCCATTCAGTAATCGGTATGAGGTAGGGTTGTTTGATATCACTAATCCAAATAATCATAAAGATCTGAATCGCTTAGAAGACTTATATCTCCGTTATTATTTCTCAAAGAAAAACAAATCATTCTTACAGGCAGGTAAATTTCATTTGAAAACGCCAATGATAAACTTACAGGATGGCCGAATGGGTCCTAATCTGCAAGAAGGCGTATGGGCAGAATGGAATGATTCAAAAAAAGTAAAAGTAAAAGGAGGATGGATCTGGCGTACCTCACCCCGCTCCACCATTCGTTGGTTTGATATTGGTCAATCGTTGGTGTATCCAAATGGCCGTTCCGTGAATGGCGAGAAAGCAAACTACTCTGGGTATACAAAAAGTGAAGGCATTGCCATTGCAAACCTAGGCTGGAAGCCAACAAAATCAATTGATTATCAAATCTGGAATTACTATGTGGATCAGTTGTTTAATATGGTATGGAATAAAGCTGAATACAAATGGAAGGTCGGAGAGCGCACAGTGATGGCGGGCATTCAATATGCCTGGCAGAAGTCAATGTATGGCGACACATTATCACTTGAGAAGCAATACATAACACAAGGAGAACAGTCGCATACTTTTAGTGCTCGCATCGGTTTAGTCAATGATAGGAAAGGGGCGGAGTGGAGTGTTAATTATACCCGAATTACCCGTCATGGACGCTACCTTTTTCCGCGTGAGTGGGGCATTGAACCTTTTTATACGTTTATGCAACGCGAACGCAATGAAGGTGCAGGAGATGTGCATGCCGCCAATTTTCAGCATACACACTTCTTAGATAAAAGTAAAAATTGGGAGGTATTGGTAGCAGCCGGAATGTATTGGATGCCTTCAACAAACGATGCCCGATTAAATAAATATGCGATGCCATCCTATTATCAACTCAACGCCCGCTCACGATATCGTTTTAATGGATTTCTCCGAGGTCTGAATTTGGAAGTTCTATATGTCTACAAGGGCAATATGGATCGGAGTATTGAAGTTCAGCCAGTTTACTATCACAATAAAGTAGATATGCATAATCTGTCAGTAGTGATAGATTACTATTTCTAGAAGGTTAAAAAATAAGACGGATTCCGGATGACCAGAAGAATCCATTTTGGAGTTCCTCCAGATATTCCCCTTGGTCATTAACCAGGGTAGCCGGATTTACCGGAAAGACCCAGGTTGAGTTTACAAAGACCCGTACCTTTTTGATTTTATAGGTAACATTTATACCAGCTTCGTAATCGAGAATTTTAAATTGATCTGATTCTTCTACTTGATAGGATTGATTAGGTGGAACCGGTGTTTGCGAACCTTTTCCATTTCCTTTTCCGCCATTGCCAGTTTGAGTACTTCGATTGGCGTAATAGGCATTATAATATTGCTGACTTCCAGCATTCATATAAACAGAAGGAGTTATTAATAACTTATTTCTAATTCCGTAAAATGTTCTTGAAATTTCAATGCCCGTAAACACATCAGTACTTCCACTGAAACCCAGGCTCGCATCACCATAAAGAGTAAAAATTGAAAAATCATATCCTATATACGCATTTACATACGTACTCATTTCAGCCATTACATTGTAGCTGAGGTCACTGAAGAAATATTGCGCGATAGAAGCACCGATGGCCAGGTCATTAAGATAGAAATCATAACCACCGCTAACATTAACCATGTCAAGACGGGCTTCTTCTTTGGCTGTTAGGTATGATATTGTGGATCTAAGAAAAAATCCTGATTTGTGATAGTAACCGATAGAAGGCGATAGATACGGAGCTTTTACAGAATCCGATCGACCCATATAAACGTAATCGCTTGAATAGCGAACCGCAACCCGTACCTGAGATTTTTCCTGTATGGAATCGTAGGAGTAAATTTTATACGATTGGGCCTGTGATACTTTGTATTCAATAAAAATCGCTGCGATAACTAAGATCAACGATATTTTTGATAGAGCTTTCATATCATGCTTTAATTTGAATAAAAGCAGTATCCGGAAGAACTATCCGGATACTTTTTGATTCTTGTCAGTGCTTGCCTTGCTTTTTTTCACTGCCTCCGGACTTTTTTTCACGACCTTTCTCTTTTTCTCTGTTGGTCATCTCCATTTTTTCCCTGAAGCGCTCCTGGTTTTCATAGCGGTTTCCATCCATATCCATGCACTCTCCATTTTGAAGACGGAACTCTTTGCCATTTTTCCGCTTTCCACTTCCATCAGGGTTTATCATTGAGCCATCTTTCAGTTTAAGTTGCTGCTTAAGCTGGCTTTTCTCCTGGTTCTGCAGCTGATACATTTGGCCATCCTGAAGCATCAGGTGTTGCTGGGCCATCGCCTGTGCGCGTTTCTGAAACTCTTTCTGAGACTTGAAGCGATTACCATCCATATCAAGGCATTCACCGTTTTTTAGTCGCGACTGTTCGCGATTTTGCAGGGTCAGACTTCCATCAGGATTTACAAGGGTTCCATCCTTCAAAGTCAGCTGTTGTTGTAGTTGAATTCTATCCTGGTCGCGGATCTGGTACATTTTACCATTTTGTAATATCAGATATTCCTGCAGCCGGATTTGATCGCGGTCCTGTTGTTGCTCTTGTGCGGGTGAAATAAACACCATCAACATAAGCATTAGCAATAATGAAATGTGCTTTTTCATAGTATTAATATTTAAATGATACTTTAAAAGTATGCTCGTTAGATCGCATCGTCTGTGATAAAGTTTACTTAAGAAACATGATCTTTATCATCTGTTGTTGTGATATGTATATGTAGCATTTGTCACATAAAAAGAACCTACTTCTATGGATATTTGCTTAAACTATGAAAACCATGAGGAAACATAAACAAGGACTGATCGCACTTATTTTGGTAATGACTTTGGTCAACTTTTTTGCTCAGGCACAAACTGTGAAAAAGCTCGACCCGCAGAATTTTGAAAATAAATTACAAAGCGTAAACAATCCCCTACTGGTAGATGTTCGCACTCAGGGTGAATACAATCAAGGTCACTTATCCAATGCAATATTGATTGATTATAACAGTAGCGAATTTAAATCTCGGCTAAGTAAACTAGATAAAACAAAAGCGGTATTTGTATATTGTGCAGTAGGGGGTCGTAGTAATGCGGCCGTAAACGTACTTACCGGGATGGGGTTTAAAGAGATCTACGATTTGCAAGGTGGAATATCAGCCTGGCAACAGGCAAAAAAACCTATATCAAAATGAAAAAGCTGTTCATAATGTTATCTGCAGCCATGTTTTCATCATATTTTGCTAAAGCCCAGGTAACTAGTTCAGCTTACAATCTGACCCTAAAAGCTTTATTATCACACACGGTACCCGAGGTTTCGGTAGCGCAGGTAAAAGAATTGAAGGGTGTTCTGGTACTCGATGCACGCGAACAAAATGAATACGAAGTCAGTCATATAGCGAATGCAAAATTTGTTGGGTATGATCAATTTAATATTGAAGAGTTGAAAGGAATAGATCCGAATCAGGAGATTGTTGTTTACTGTTCAGTAGGATATCGCAGCGAAAAAGTTGCAGAGAAAATAATAGCAGCTGGCTTTAATGATGTATCTAATTTATATGGTGGAATTTTTGAGTGGGTAAATCAAGATAACCTGGTAGTAGATAGCCACGGAAAGGCGACAGCAAATATCCATGCCTATAGTAAAACCTGGGGTGTGTGGTTGAATAAAGGAAATAAAGTGTACGACCCAAAATAAAATAAAACATGGAGTATTACTGGAAGGTGATAGTGGATTCTTATACGGGCTATTGGAACTACCTCGTCAATGAAATAGCCTACCCAGGTTGGCACAATTACTTCTGGTGGTTAGTAGGGCTTTCGGTTGCAGTTTGGCTTTTGGAAATAATCATTCCCTGGCGAAAGGGACAATCTGCTTTCCGTAAGGACTTTTGGCTTGACGCCTTTTATATGTTTTTCAATTTCTTTTTGTTTTCAGTGATCGGGTATAATGCGATATCAAATGTTGCAGTTACTGCCTTTAATGATTTTCTAGCTTTGTTTGGAATTGAGAATTTAGTGGCCATCCAAATTCAAAGTTGGCCGGGTTGGGCTAAGCTTTTGCTAATGTTTGTACTGGCAGATTTCATTCAATGGAATGTGCATCGCATGTTGCATCGTATTCCATGGATGTGGGAATTTCATAAAGTGCACCACTCGGTGGAAGAGATGGGCTTCGCGGCACACTTGCGTTTTCATTGGATGGAAACAATCATTTACAAATCAATTCAATATATTCCGTTGGCAATGATTGGCTTTGGTTTGCAGGATTTTTTTATTGTTCACATTATTTCCGTGGCCATCGGGCATTTGAATCATTCGAATCTTTACATCACCTATGGTCCGCTCAAATATTTTTTAAACAACCCCGCAATGCATATATGGCATCATGCCAAAGCACTTCCCAATAAATACGGAGTAAATTATGGCATCAGCCTTAGTCTTTGGGATTATCTTTTTAAAACTGCTTATATTCCTAAAAACGGAAGAGATGAAGCACTCGGGTTTGCTGGTGATGATCAATTTCCTAAGACATTTTTGAAACAAGTTATTTATCCATTTAAGAAATAATTCATGGACATTCATAAAACAACGTGCAGCTGTTCTTCTTGTATCGACAAAGCAATCACCAGGCAAGAACTGGACTTGCATATTTCTGTTTCTGAGAACAGCCGTAGAGAATTTTTAAAGAAGGCTACCGGAATGGGGTTAGTATTAGGCGTTGGAGCAGGATTAATTTCTCCACTCGCTGCCTCAGCATTTAATAATGAAGATTCTGCCGGCTTGAGCACTGAGATCGCAAATTCAAAAGTGATTAAATCCGGTAAAGCAAGTAAGATTACTTTGTTACAAACAGCCGATATCCATTCGCAATTATTAACGCATGATGAATTTTTTATTGAGCAAGGCAAACCCGTCTATAAAAAGCGGGGTGGCTATGCTACCTTAAAAACCATGATCAACGAATTGCGAAATGAAAATCCGACTAACACACTTGTACTTGATGGTGGCGATTGCTTTCAAGGTGGTGGAGTAGCAGCTCTGACTGAAGGAAAAGCGATTGTTCCATTGATGAATAACATTGGTTATGATTTAATGCTACCGGGTAATTGGGAAGTGGTCTATGGCAAGGAGATCATGATGCAGGATATGTTTGCCTACAACGGCCCTAAAGTTTGCGCAAACATGTTTCATAAGACAAATGAGGGAGTAAGTGAAGATCTTATATTTCCACCTTATTTTATTAAGTACATAGCTGGAATAAAAATTGGATTTATCGGGTACAACGATCCGCTCACACCCAAGCGGCAGTCACCCGCCTATAGCGATGGCATTGAGTTTACACCGCCCGAGTTGAATATTACCAAGTACATAAAGTTGTTGCGCGAGTATGAGCAGTGTGCCATGGTATTTCTTGTTACCCACATGGGGTTGGCCCAGCAAGTAGGTTTAGCGAATAGCGATTTGACAAAAGGAGTAGATTATATTCTGGGGGCGGATACGCATGAGCGTGTACGGACTCCCATTGAAGGGAAAAATGCGAAGGTAACTGAGCCCGGTGCATTCGGGTCGTTTTTAGCAAAGTTAGATATTGTTGTAGAGGATGGTATAGTAAAAGACCAGACCTATCAACTGCTGGATGTAGATCCGGGTCGATATAAAGAGGATGAAGAGATGAAGACGTTGGTAGCCAAAGCCCGCGAACCATTCCGTAAAGATTTGGATCGTATTATTGGTAAAACAAAAACTCCGTTGGTGCGCTATTATGTAATCGAAACACCCATGGATAATTTTATTACCGATGCCATTATGTGGAAGTTTAAACCAGACATAGCCTTGAGCAATGGTTTTCGGTTTTGTCCACCGCTAGTCCCCGATCCAAAAACGGGAGTAGCAGATATTACCATGGATTATTTATGGAGTATGTTGCCGGTGGATAGCGAAGCTAAACGTGGCGTGATAACGGGCCAGCAACTTTGGGGTTGGATGGAACGCGAATTACAAAATGCTTTCGCCAAAGATCCGGCCAAACGATTTGGTGGTTGGGTGGTTCGCTTTAGCGGGATGGAGGTAAACTTTACTATTGGCAACGAGTTAGGCAAGCGCGTCAATTTTATTAAAGTAAAAGGCAAACCAGTCGATCTCAAAAAGAATTATACGTTTATAGCCTGCGAACGGGAAGGCGATCCGGACACTACGATTTGCCGGGTAAATGGAGTAGCACTACCAACTCGATTAGGCATTACGCTCCATAAGGTTGTTGAAGAATACCTGGGAGCGGAATCTCCCATTGCACCAAAACTGGAAGGCCGCGCAACGGCAACGGATGCGCCCAATACATTACTTACTCAGTTAATGGGCGTAGGGTACGAATTCAGGTAAGATGCCTAATAGTTATTCCTTAACAGAAATAGGTGTACCTAGTAGTTGTTCATCGATTACTTGCTTAAACATGCTTTTTGAAAGAGCGCCTGGTTGCATCATGGGTTTCCCTTCCATGGGGATAAAAAGAAAAGTAGGAATGCTTCGAATGCCAAATGCTGCCGATAGCTCTTGTTCTTTTTCAGTATCAACTTTATAAATAATTAAGCGACCCTCATATTCTTTGGCAAGTTCTTCTAAAATAGGTGCCACCATTTTACACGGGCCGCACCAATCAGCGTAAAAGTCTATAATAGCAGGCAAGGTGCCCTGGTAATTCCATTCAGACTGAGTTGTATAATCTAAGACCTCTTTTTTGAAGCCATCAGTAGTAAGTATTTGTGTCATGGTACTCTTTTGTTTGCCCAAAGGTAGCAGGCGTTGGTTACATAAATAGTGACATTTATTACATTGAAATGCTAAACGACTGGAAATCATAAGGAACTTATGAGAGCCTTTAAAAAAAGCCGAATTCCATCAAAAATAACTATGCATATGTGACAAAAATCACTTATCCGCCCTGCGCAGTTAATTATCTTTGTATGAAAATTTTAAGAAGCAGAAGTTTACTGCTTAAGTAGAAAGTAAAATAAGCTAAACCAAAATCATATGTTTTTTCAACATGTTTACGATAAAACCTTAGCCCAGGCAAGTTATTTCATCGGCTGTCAAAAGGCTGGTGTGGCCATTGTTATCGATGCTAAAAGAGATGTGGATACCTACCTCGAGATAGCGAAGCAAAACAATATGAGAATTACGCACATAACGGAAACTCATATCCACGCGGATTTTCTCACAGGTTCACGCGAACTCGCCAAGCTAACGGGTGCTGAATTGTATTTGTCGGACGAAGGTGGTGAGGGATGGCTTTACGAATTTCCACATGTTGGATTAAAGGATGGCAGTACGATTAAAGTTGGCAATCTTTCTTTAAAAGTATTGCATACCCCGGGTCACACTCCCGAAAGCATTAGTTTTTTATTAACCGATCACCCGGCTAGTGAGGAACCAGTTATGTTATTCACAGGGGATTTTGTGTTTGTGGGTGATGTAGGTCGGCCCGATTTGTTAGAAAAAGCTGCTGGTTTTGCAGGCACAAAAGAAGCAGGGGCCAAGGAGATGTATAAATCAATTGCAAAATTCAACGCACTGGCAGATTATATTCAAGTTTGGCCTGGGCATGGCGCTGGGTCGGCTTGTGGTAAAGCATTGGGAGCTGTGCCAAGTACAACGGTAGGATATGAAAAAGTTCGCAACTGGGCATTCCAGTATCCTAAAGATGAAAATGGATTTGTAAAATATTTGCTGGAAGATCAGCCTGAGCCGCCAAAATATTTTGCCATGATGAAGAAGCTTAACAAAGTGGATCGGCCATTACTCACTGAGGTACCCAAGCTTAAGAAATTAAGCAAAGAAGAGTTTAAAGCTGCCTACGATAAAGGAATCAAATTAATTGATGCCCGTAACAAAGTTGATTTCGCAAATGGGTTTATTCCGGGCAGTATTAACATCCAAGGCAACAACGCCTTTGCCACCTGGGCTGGGTGGTTTTTGAAATATGATGAGCCTTTTATGCTGGTAGCTACGCAAGCGCAATTGGAAGACCTCACGCGTAAATTAATGCGAATTGGATTGGATAACGTTTATGGTTTTATTGAAGATGTTTCTCCGTGGGTTGCGTTGGGTAATACGCTTGAAAAAGGTAATGTTATTTCCTTTGATGAATTTCAGGACCTATACAAGAATAATAACATTCAGCTAGTGGATGTTCGTGGGGAATCTGAATATAAGGCCGGGCATATAAAGGGAGCCGAAAATATTTTCGTAGGCACGCTTGCTGAAAATCTCAATAAACTAAATAAACATAAGCAGATTGTAATTCAGTGCCAGTCTGGGGATAGAACGGCCATTGCGTATTCGCTCTTAGCCAAACATGGATTTAGGAATGTAAAAAACTATTCAGGAGGGATGAACGAATGGGTTAATACAGGCAATCCGGTTGTTAGCGAAAACTAACATTTATATAAATTCCTAAATCAACTTTACCTCCGGACAACGGCAGGGTGTGTATAATATTTCAATAACATGAAGATACTTAGTGATTGGAAATTCCTGATAATGTTTTGCCTTACTTTGGGCTTGGCACCTTTTTTTCCGGAACCTCATATTTGGGGTAAACTGAAATGGATTGCAGGTGGGTCGGTGGGGATGCAACCCATGGATTGGTTTGACACCCTTTTTCATGGATTGCCTTGGTTGCTACTGATGGGCTTCTTACTGGCAAAGGGTGCAGCCTATATGAAAATGATAAAGAATTAGAATTGTAAAAAGTATTTCAGGAGATGTCAAGCGATACGATTAAAGCAGCCTTATTTACTAACTGGCACCTGGTGCGCAGTTTGCGATTTATTTTTGGCGTATTTATTATGGCTCAGGCAATAACCTCAGCGGATGTCCTTGTCGGTATGATAGCAAGTCTGTTTTTATTTCAGGCAATAACAAATACGGGTTGTTGCGGAATGAGCGGTTGCGCAATACCGAATTCAACTACAAAGCAAGCAACTATCAATACTTCGGTCGAATATGAAGAAATTAAATCTGGTAAGCAGGATTAATTTACTTTAAATGAAATTGAGCTATAAAAAAGACCCTGTATTGTACGGGGTCTTTTTTTATAGATTAAGCAGTCGCTAGGTTATTCCCAGGCAGCTGAATTTGATTCTGTAGAAGAACCCGGATGTTGGCTGTTCGTGCTTGCTACCACTGGCTCAGGATTCTTAGCCGCCTTCTTTAGGGTAGTTACCCCTGCGCTTACC
>Ga0154020_10001058_pt1 | contig 34000 bp, 28 predicted proteins | sample Klosneuvirus_201_FD_109709 | JGI IMG/M metagenome (GOLD analysis project Ga0154020, IMG submission 109709) | Active sludge microbial communities from wastewater, Klosterneuburg, Austria - Klosneuvirus_20160825_MG | ecosystem: Engineered > WWTP > Aerobic digester > Activated sludge | place...
ACGCCGGCCGCGCGTTCTGGCGGCAGACCCGCCGCAAAGCGCACATTCACGCCGAAGTTGCCCGGGGGGAGCGCATTCCGATTCCCCCACACGGTCAATCCAGCCATGACCACGACTGGCAACAGGGCGAGCCACCAGCGACGAAGCAGGATGCGGAGGTAGTCGGTTAAGGTGCCCATCGGGTGCGCCCATTTTACGCGCGGCTAAAGAAGATCGGTTCGGCCCTCCGCTTTCAGCCTTTCGACGATCTCGCGCACTTCATGCACACGATCGACCGGCGCGATGAGCAGGGCGTCCGGGGTGTCCACGATGATCAGGTTGTTCACTCCGATCGTGACAATGAGGCGGTTGTTGTCCGAGCGCACCAGAGAGTTCTCCGTGTCCCGGCCAAGGTGATCGCCGACAACGACATTGCCATTGTCATCAGCCGAAAGCACCTCGAGCAGGGTCGCCCAGTTGCCGATATCGCTCCATTGAATATCGACCGGGATTACGGCAATTTTCCGCGCGCCTTCCATGATCGCGAAGTCGATGGACTTGCGCGGCGCCTCCGCCCAGGCCTTCGCAAGCGCGGCCGGATAGCCGGGTGCGCCAAACTCGTTGACCGCGGCCTGGATGGAAGCGGCCATCGGCCCCTGCTGGCGCTCAAACTCGGCCCAACCCACTTCGCCCCTCAGAATGAACATGCCGGCGTTCCACGAGTGCGCGCCACCCGCGATGTACGCCCGGGCAATATCGGCGGATGGCTTTTCGGCAAAACCCTTGGCCTCAAAGACGCGCAATCCGTCCGCGCGCGGCGGGAATCCATCCAATTCAGATCCCCGCTTGATGTATCCAAAACCCGTCGACGGCGACGTCGGAGTGATGCCCAGGGTAACGATATAGCCACGTTGGGCAACCTGGTGAGCCAGGTTGAGCGTGCGCAGAAATCCATCCACATTGCCGATATGGTGATCGGCCGAAAGGATGGCAATCGTGGCGTCGGGGTCGATCCGCAGAATTCGGGCGATGCCCAGCGCCGCGGCCGGGCCGCTGTCTTTGGCGCTGGGCTCAATCACAAAATTCTCCTCGGGCAGGCCCGGGAGCTGCAACTGAAAGATCTCGGCCATCTGGGCGTTGGTGACCACGTGCACGCGCTCGATCGGGATGATGGACGCCAGGCGCTCAACGGTGACCTGAAACATGGTCCGGTCACCCAGCAGCGCGAGAGCCTGCTTGGGCATCAGTTTTCGGCTGAGCGGCCACAAACGGGTGCCGCTCCCGCCGGCCATGATAAGGGCATGAAACATGGTGTCTCCTAGGAAGCGCGAGTGTATTGCGCGCCGTCGGACAAGCGGGCCAGGCCCTTCAATTCAAGCATTGCCAGCGCGCCGGCAACGACTGAGGCAGGCAGGTTGGTCCGCCGAATCACGTCGTCGATCGGCATGGGGTCGCGGTTCAGCGTTTGGAGCACGCTCCGTTCGGCGTCATCATCCGGCAAGGCGAGCTGGGCTTCGGCCCGCCTGGCCACCCGCTCCAGGTTCAATTCCTCGAGGATATCGGCGGCGCAGGTGACGAGCTTCGCGCCGTCCTGGATCAGCTTGTTGGTCCCCCGGCTGGTCCGGCTGAAGATGCCGCCGGGCACCGCAAAGACATCCCGGCCCTGCTCCGCGGCGTAACTGGTGGTAATGAGCGCGCCGCTCTTCTCGTCCGCCTCGACGACGACCACGCCCAAACTCAACCCGCTGATGATGCGGTTGCGGGGCGGGAAGTTCATCGCGTCGGGCTGCGTGCCAAGCGGATACTCGCTGATCACCGCGCCATTTTCGGCGATCTGCTGGGCGAGCCGGCGATGCTCGGGCGGGTAAATCACATCCACCCCCGAACCCAGCACGGCCACGGTCCGCCCGCCCGCCTTGAGCGCGGCCTGATGGGCGGCCCCGTCCACGCCGCGGGCAAGCCCGCTCACGATCGTCAGACGGTTGGCAGCCAGGTCGCGCGCGAGGGTCTCGGCGGCCTCGCGGCCGTAGGCAGAGACGTTTCGGGTGCCGACAATGCCGATTCCCCAGCGATCAGCCTCGGTTAGCGCGCCGCGGATAAAGAGCACGGCCGGGGCCTCGGGGATTTCGCGAAGGAGGGCCGGATAGGCCGGATCATCCCAGGCCAGGGCCGTCACGCCGCTCTTTCCCAGCTTGTCCAGCTCCGCGTCCGGATCAACCTCGCGATGGGCGGCGGACACGGCCGCCGTTGTCCGGGAATCAAGCCCGGCGGCCATGAGGTCGTACTCACCGGCATTCCAGGCCAGCCCGAGATCGCCAAAACGCGCGGCCAGCAGGCGCAAGCGGGCGGGGCCAATTCCCTTGACCTTGGCAAAGGCGAGCAGATGCTTGAGTGAGACGCTCACAACCCCTCGGGGACGACGACGCGCAGCAGGCCCTCCTCCATGTCGATGGCCTTGACCACGCTTTCGATGGCCGGAAGCAGGCGCTCGCCGGAGGGACCCTGCACAACGTAAACGTCGTTTGCGCCAGTGGCCAGCACGTCAACCAGCTCGCCCAGCGCGTTGCCGTCCATGTCAACGACCTTCAGGCCGATCAGATCATGGGCGTAGTACTCGCCATCATCGAGATCGGGGAGGTCTTCACCAAAAACGTGGATGCGCGCGCCGCGCAGGGCTTCGGCATCGTTCCGGGTGAGCACGCCCTCCAGGACGAGCAGCGCCGCGCCCTGGTGCATCCGGCACTGCCGGAGGGCGGCCGAAAATCCGGATACATCGCCTATCCGGGTTGCGGCGCGCGGGTCGGCCCCGCCGGGCTGGACAAACACGCGGGTAGCCTCCTCGAGCGCCTCGAGCAGGTCGGGCGGGCCATCGACCTTGACCTCGCCCCGGATGCCATGGGCGCGGGTCACCCGCCCAACTTCAACCAGCGCAGGCGCGTCGGGCATCAGACGATTTCGAGATTGGCCCGCCGCTCGCCGGTCTTCTCGCCCGCGATACGAACAAGCACTCGCATGGCGTTGGCAACCTTGCCCTCGCGGCCAATAACGCGGCCCGTTTCGCCTTCGCCCACCCGCAGTTCATACACCGCCTGCCGGCCGTCGCGGATTTCCGCGACGGCGACGGCGTCTCGATCATCGACCAGGCCGCGGGCCATGAATTCGATGAGCTCTTTCATTCCGCCTTCTTGGCCTTGGGCTTGGTCACCCGGCCGATTCGGGTCTTCGGGCTCGGAACCGGCGTCGCGGCGAATGCGGCCGTCGCCTCGCCGATCAGGGTTTCGGGCGTCTCGCCCTTCATCAGGCGGGCATAGCGGTCCATGGTGCCGGTCTTGCGGAAGAGCTGCTGGACCGAATCGCTGGCCTGGGCGCCGACTTTCATCCAATACAGGGCGCGGTCTTCCTGGACGACAACAGTCTCAGGCTGGGTGCGCGGGTTGTACTGCCCGATGATCTCGATGAAGGCGCCGTCGCGGGGGGATTCCTTGTCGGCGACGACGATGCGATAGATCGGCTGCTTTTTGGCGCCCATGCGGCGCAATCGAATACGAACCATAGTTGATGTTCTCCTGTGCGTGTGTCGCAACCCTTGTGGGCTACGGTTTTCTCATCATGTTGCGCAGACGGGGATTCCCTTGAATCTGTTTCATCATCGTCTGCGCCTGCTTGAACTGCCGAAGCAGATCGTTCACGTGTTGGACTTCGGTCCCGCTGCCCCGCGCCACGCGGCGCTTGCGCGAAGCATTGAGCAGGTTCGGATCGCGGCGCTCTTTGCGCGTCATCGAATAGATGATGGCCTCGGTCCGCTTCATCTGCCCTTCGGTCATCTCGGGCGACACATCCTTGCTGATCTGGTTGTAGCCCGGGATCATCTTGAGCAGATCGCCGAGCGGACCCATTTTCTTGATTTGCTGGATCTGGCCCAGAAAGTCCTCAAGATCGAAGCGCGAGCTCAGCATGCGCTCGGCGGCTTTCGTCGCTTCCTTTTCGTCGTATTCGGCCGTGGCCTTCTCGATCAGGGTCATGACATCGCCCATCCCCAGGATGCGCGACGCGAGCCGATCCGGGTGGAAAGGCTCGAAGGCGTCGGGCTTCTCGCCCACGCCCATGAACTTGATCGGCACGCCCGTGACCGCCCGCATCGAGATCGCGGCGCCCCCGCGGGCATCCCCGTCGACCTTGGTCAGAATCAAACCGGTCAGGCCCACCCGCTTGTTAAAGGCGTCGGCGATGTTGACGGCTTCCTGCCCGGTCATGGCATCCGCCACGAGCAGCGTCTCGCACGGCTTGGTCAGGCGCCGAATCTCATCGATTTCGGCCATCATCCGATCGTCAATCTGCAAGCGGCCCGCCGTGTCGAGGATAACGACATCAAACGCGCCCTGGATGGCGCGCCCAATGGCATTCTGGCAGATTTGCGGCGGCGGAACGGTTAAGCCCTCGGAATGGACGGTTATCGAGAGCTGCTTGCCCAATTGCTCGAGCTGGGTGACAGCCGCCGGTCGATACGTGTCGGCGGCGACGAGAAGCGGTTTCTGGCCATTTGCGCGCAGGCGCAAGGCGAGTTTGGCGGCAGTGGTGGTCTTGCCGGAACCCTGCAAGCCGACCAGCATGATGACCCGCGGCGCGGGGCCGCCCAGATCGAGTTTGCCGCCCTCGCCCAGCGTGGCCAGCAGCTCTTCATGCACAATCTTGACCACAGCCTGGCCCGGGGTCAGGCTCTTATGCACCTCGGCCCCGATCGCGCGAACGCGGACCCGGACGAGGAAATCCTTGACAACCTTGAAGTTGACGTCGGCTTCAAGCAGCGCAAGGCGCACCTCGCGCAGCGCAACGTCCACATCCGCTTCGGATAGGACGCCCCGCCGCCCGAGGCGGTCAAAAACGGCTTGAAGTTTCTCGCTTAGACCCTCGAACATGCTTTCAGAAAAGGCTGAGGATTCTAACACGCCAACGCGTATCTGTTTTGGGCGAGAGATCACCCGGCTTCGCCGGGTGATCTCTCGCCCAAAAACGCTACTTTACGCATTTGGGCGCTTTGATCCATAATCAGGCCTTCGCCCCAGCCCATGCCAACCCTCTTCATCTTCAATCCCAACGCCAATCGCGGGCGCCTGAGCGCCGTTGCCCGGAGTTTGCAAGCCGCGGCGAGCGCCTGCCCGGGTTCAGCCTGGGCGATGACGACCCGCCCGCGGCATGCGATCGCGCTGGCCGCAGACGCCGCAAACGCCGGCTTTTCCGAGGTGGTCGCGATCGGGGGTGATGGGACCGCCCACGAGACCATCAACGGGTTGATGGCCACCCCTGCGGAACGGCGGCCGCGCCTGGGGATCGTCCCGTTTGGATCGGGAAATGATTACGCCTTGAACTTCAACGTGCCGCTGGAGCCGCTTGCGGCAATGCGGGCCTGCCTCGCGGCGATCGCCGCAAATCAGACCCGAGTTTCGGATGTCGGCCTTGCGCGCGACGACACGGGCCGCCAGGAGTACTGGAACAACACGCTGGGGATTGGTTTCGATGCGGCGGTGGGATTCACGACCAAACGGTATGCCTTTGCGCGCGGGTTCACGATGTATCTGCTGGCAACCCTGGACACCATTGCCCGAAATTTCGCGCCAACCGCGATGCAGATTGATATCGATGGCGATGTGCGGGCGGAAAGCGCGCTGATGCTGACAATCGGGAATGGCCCGCGCGAAGGCGGCGGGTTCAACACCACGCCCGCCTCGCGCGTTGACGATGGCGTGCTGGAGTATTGCCTGGCCCGCCCGATGTCGCGCCCGCGCATGCTCAAGCTCCTGCCCGAGGTCCAGCGCGGCACGCACGGGCGCTTTACAAAAGAAGTCGCCCTCGGGACGCTCAGCCGGCTGCGCGCGCGCTGGGAGCGCGCCCTGCCCATCCACATGGATGGCGAAATGTTCGCTGATTTCGGCTCGCCGGTCCGAGAACTCGAGATCAGCGTCGTCCCCGGCGCGATCAGGGTGCTTGCCTGAGGGGAAATCAGAAACGACATGCCCCGGCTCCGCCGGGGCATGTCGTTTCCGGAAATTGCTACAGACGCGGTTCTTCGCCGACCGCCGCGCACAACGCCCGATATCCATCCAGACCCACCGCCAGAGCGGTCTCCTCGGCGTAGATCTGAAACACGGGCTGCGGTTCGCATACGCACCCTTCAAAGCAGCCGTGCCCGCGATCGAACAGGCTGTTCTCATAGTCCATGGTCACAGTCCGGACATCCTCTTCGTAAGTGTCGACAAGCGGGAACAGGCAGCAATAGTGCGGCTTGAGCGCCCATGGAGACAAACCGTTGGCCACCGAGGCCACCTGGATGGCGCAGTGGCGATCCTCCGGCCGCAGAAAAATGCAGGTCTCGCCGTTCGGATGGGTGGGATCGATGACTGTATTCGTGCCGGTGTATTCACCCGACGGAAAAGCCGAGTCATCGTTGTAGTACTCGCCAAACCACTCTGAAACGTCGTGGCGCTCGGCGGGCATGAAGGGTTTGATCATTTCGGCGTTGTTTCGGATGGCGTTCGCCTGCGCCATGTCCACCCATACGCCGTCGGAGCAGCAGCCTCCCTTGCAGGTGGCGATATTGCAGCGGGTAATCGACTTCTTTGCGAGCAGCACGTCGTCGATGCGGCTGCCATTGATCATCAGGGGTGTGTTGTTGTCGCTCGGCATAAGGCCGCAAGATAACACGGAACCAAATGGGGAAAGCGCGAACCGCCGTCCTGGCGGATCGCGCTTTCGCCTCATCGCTATTCAGCGAGGCCGCAGAGGTGAACCCGAATGCCCATCGCGCTCAACATCGCGGCTTTGGCCGCCAGGGCGCGATCGGCCCGCTTTGCGTCGGGAGCATACGCCACCTGGATGTGGTTGGACTTGTGGCGGGCCATCATCTGATCGCGGGTCACGCCATGCAGCACGGCATGCATGATCGGCCATTGGGGCGTGGTCATCTCCCAGCGCCGGCGGGTTTCTTCCTCGGGCAGCGAGACAACCGACCCACGGCCGATGTCAGCGTGCAGTTTCCCGCCCGCAACATAGACCCTGCTCCACACAATCTCACCTGGCTTGCTCACGCCCTTGAAGGCCGCCCCGCCCAGGCGGAAATACATGGGCGGTTGGCGCTCGCAGATGGCGCCCGCATAACCACCGATGAAGTGGGAGGCAGGCGCCGCGCCGCTGATCAGGAACACCCACACGAATGCGTCGATGCCGCCGCCCTGGTAGCGTTCGCCGTAACGCAGGTCGTGGAGGGTCGTGGCTGGATCAAAGCCCATTGCCCGCCAAACCCGATTGGTCACCACCGCATCAATCGCGCTGCCCTCGTCCACTTCGTTGAAATGCGGGATCGCCTGGTCAGGTCGAATCTCCGTCGTAGTCCCGGCTCTTGTGACGGGCGGGCGCTCGACATTGTTGAGCAGGCCCTCGGCCAGATCAGAGGCGGGGGTCATGTCATTCAGGCCGAGCTGGTACTGGATTCCGACCGCGTCGCATGAGAACCGATCGGCGATCCGGACCGCGGCGATGTACATCTTAAGCTGGGCGTGGATCTGGCCGTCAGTCAGCTCCGTCGCCTCGTCAGCGCCAGTCCGGAATGTCACCGCCCGCTGGTCGAGCCAGACGCGGGCGGCGGCCGCCTCGGCATCGGTCACTTTGCCCATTTCGGCCACCAGCGCCGACTGGCTCAGGCGCTCCTTGTAAACCCCGGCCGGGTTCATCAGCTCGTCATCGATGATGGCGTTGTACATCCCCATGCACCCTTCATCGAAGATCCCAAGGATGGCTTTGTCGCGCATCAATTCGCGGCCGAGCTTTTCACCGAGCTTCGCATCGCGCGACGGCAGCGTGCTCAGATCGAGAGCGCGCACGTGCCGGGCCGGGTGTTTGACGTGGCCGACCTTGATCCAGCGCCGCAGACCGGCGATGAAGAAGCTGTCGGTGAAGTCCTCGCTCCACAGGCTGCTGTACGTCACGCCCATCTTGGTCAGGCTGCCGTTGAGGTTGAGCAGGCCGACCAGACCCGGCCACTGGCCGCTCCAGTTGGCCACGGTCAGGATCGGGCCCGTGTGATCACGCAGGCCGGCCAGCACGTGATAGCTGTACTGCCAGACCGCTTCCGCGACGATCAACGGCGCGTCACGCGGAATGGCCTTGAAGATATCCATCCCCAGGCGTTGATTCCAGATGAAGCCATGCTTGAGGACCGGATCGTAGGCATGCGCGCGCACAACCTGCACGCCCTCGCGTTTGAACGCTTCGACGATGCGGCGCTCCATGTCTTCCTGGGCCGGCCAGCACTGCTGATTGGCGCTCAAACGCAGATCGCCGCTCGCGACGAGGTAAGCCTTTTTCACGGATACAGCCCGCGAGTCATGGTCGCGTCGGCGACCCGCCCAATCCCGAGCACCTGGGCGGCGGTCCGCATATCGAGCTTTAGTGACTCTGCCTTTGCTTTCACGTCATGATAGCTGCGGATCATGATCTTTTCGAGCCGGCTGTTGATGTCGTCCTCTTCCCAGAACAACTGCTGCAGGCTCTGCACCCACTCGAAGTATGAAACCACCACCCCGCCGGCATTGCACAGGATGTCGGGGATAACGACGACGCCCTTGTCGCTCAGAATGGCGTCGCCCTCCGGCGTGGTCGGTCCATTGGCGCCTTCGGCCACCATACGGGCGCGCACGCTGGCCGCGGTCTGGCTGGTGATCTGGTTCTCCATCGCCGCCGGCGCAAGCACGTCGCACTTGACGGCGAGCAATTCCGAATTGGAAATCGCGTCGGCCCCGTCAAAGCCCTTGATCGTGTTGTGCTCCTTGTTCCACTGCGCAAGACGGGGCATGTTGATCCCGCGCGAGTTGTAGAGGCCACCTTCGACGTCACTCACCGCCACGACCTTGCAGCCCATTTCGTGGGCGGTAATTGCCGTGATAGAGCCAACGTTGCCAAAGCCTTGCACCGCGACCCGGGCGCCTTCGAAGGTCCAGCCCATTGCGCGGAAGGCTTCGCGCACCGTGAACATGACGCCCCGCCCAGTCGCTTCGAGGCGGCCGGCCGAACCGCCGATGTTGATCGGCTTGCCCGTCACGATCGCGGGCACGGCATGACCCTTGTGCATGGAGTAGGTATCCATGATCCAGGCCATGGTCTGGGCATTGGTTCCCATATCGGGCGCCGGGATATCACCGTCGGGGCTGAGCAGAATCGAAATCTCGGTCGTGTATCGGCGGGTGATGCCCTCGAGCTCATGAATGTTCAGCTGCTTCGGATCGCAGATCACCCCGCCCTTGGCGCCGCCATAGGGGATATTGACAACCGCGCATTTCCAGGTCATCCACATCGACAACGCCCGAACCTCATCCAGGGTCACGTGCGGGCTGTAGCGAATGCCGCCCTTGGTGGGGCCGCGAGCCGAGTTGTGATGCAGCCGATAGCCGGTGAAACGCCGAATCGAGCCATCTCGCATCTTGACCGGAAAATTGACCGTGAGTTCACGCTGGCAACTGCGCAAGCTGTCGGCGAGGCCCGTGTCCAATTCGAGAATTTGGGCGGCCCGATCGAATTGGGAATAGGCCGTCCCAAGGGCGCTGTCGCCGATGCTTTTCTTGGGCGCCGGAAGCGCAACGATCTGCGCATCACCGGCGCCGTTGGTTTTGATCGTCATGGATCTCTCCTTCAGTGCCTTGTTCGTCTATTCGCCTGACTCAGGACGAGACAGTCACCATATTTTACTCCCGACACCCGCGCCGCAGGCTGACATTGACGCAAAAAACACACCCCAAGGCGGGGTGCGTCTCTTGCGGAGGAGGTCTGTGGGCGGACTAGCGGGTCGCCAGGATCACCATCAGCAAAATGGCAAACGCAGCCGGCGTGATAAAAATGACGCCGTAAATGAGCTTCTCGTAGCGCAGATGCATGAAGTACAACGCAACAAGTGCCGCCTTGACAAACGAGATCGACAGCAGGGCCGGCACAAGAAGCTTGCGCGGCACCCCCGCCAGGGTCGCGCCCACCTCGACGATGGTGGCGATAAACAGAATCAGGAACACAACTTTCGGGCTTGTGTAGCGGTGCGGGGTGGTCTCAGCGTGGTCCATATCAGTGCCTCAGGAGATCAGGTAGACGACCGTGAAGATCAGAATCCAGACCAGGTCGACAAAGTGCCAATACAGCCCGAAAACTTCGATGCTGGTGTAGTTGGTCGCGCTGTATGCGCGGGCCCGGGCGCGAGCGGCGACACCAAAGGCCCACAGCACGCCAACGAACACATGCAAACCATGCAATCCGGTCAGAATGAAGAACGCCGTGCCAAAGGAATCCCCGAATCCGTGGCCTTCGACCGTGATGAGGTGGGTGTACTCCACTGCCTGGCCCGCCAAAAAGGCCACGCCAAGCAGCGCGCTGATCAGGATGTACACCGGCACCGGCCTGGTTTTGCCCGATCTCACGGCGTCGATGGCCAGCACGACCGTCAACGAACTGGTGAGGAGCAGGAATGTGTTGATGCTGACAAGCCACAGGCTGAGTTCCTGGGCAGTCGGCCATTCCTTGGCGTAGCTCTTGGTCACAAGAAGCGCGCCGATCAATCCACAAAAAATAAGGAGTTCGGAACTCAGAAACAACCAGAAACCGAACTTGCGGCTGAGGTTGCTGAGCGCGGGGGCCGAAAGAGTGGCGCCGGGCAATGCGGGTGTCTCGTTCATTGGGCGGGCATTCTAGCAAACATCGCCGTTCGCGCCAATGCCAAACTCACACCCCAAAGCCGAGCAATGTCATCCCTTGAATAGAACACTTGTTCGGTTTTGTGGTACACTGCCCGCCTATTCGAAAACACGCGCTCCGATGGGGCGCCAAGCAGGAGATTGCCATCATGCGAGAAGTAACCGTCGCTGTCGTCCAGATGGACACCAAACTGGGCGAGTCCGACGCCAATCTGGCCAAAATGGGCGAAATGATCCGCCAGGTCGTCGCGCGTCAGCGCGTCGACGTGATCGTTTTCCCCGAACTCGCGACCACCGGTTCCGACTGTGGCGCGCGCTTCACCCAGCTCAACCAACGCGTGCCGGGACCGTCGGTGAACGTCATCGCCCAGCGCGCCCAGGACACCGCCACCCACATCGCCTTTGGCATTCCGACCAAGGAGCGGGTGGAGAGTATCGCCTTCAATTCACAGGTCCTGGTTGGGCCCGAAGGCGACCTCGTCTCGCACTACCGCAAGGTCCACCTGCGGGGGATCGAACAGACCCTGTTTCGGCCCGGATTCAAGCTCGAGCCCGTCGAGACGCCCCTGGGTGTGCTCGGCCAGCAGGTTGGCTGGGACCTGTTCTATCCTGAAGGCATCCGCAGCCTGTGCATGGACGGGGCCGAATTCATCCTCGTCAGCGCGGCATGGGATCGGGAGCATGCCGACGAGTGGCGGGTCTTTCTGTCCGCCCGCGCGGCGGAGAACGCCTGCTTCATCTGCGCCGCAAACCGGGTAGGCGAGGAGCCCGGCATGGCGTTCTGCGGCGAGAGCATGATCGTCGGCCCGCGCGGCCAGGTGATTGTCGATCTTGATGAGACCACCGAAGGCTTCATCCTTGCCAGGCTCAGCCTGGATGAGACCCGCCGTGTGCGCGAAGAGACCCAGATCTTCCAGACCCGCCAACCGCTGAGCTATCGCAGCGTCGTGCGGAAATACTAGTCGCCGCTAACAGAACCGTTGCATGAGGCGAAAACCCCCGGCGAAGCCTGGGGGATCTCGCTTCGCGCAACGGTTCTGCTGGGAGTCCAAAGTCACCGGACGCTAGAATGCCGCATCTTGCGTAATCCTCGTCGGGCCCTGATCCGTCTGGCCACCGCGCTCTTCGTTCTCGCGGCGTGCCAGACCGCGGCGTCGCCCAGCCCGGCCCCGACGGCGACCGTGACCGATTCGCCTACACAAACGCTCACGCCGACGCTGGCCGCCATGGCAACGCCCGCGCCCTCATCCACGCCGACGATCGTCGCCCCACCCACCCAGACATCCACGGCTGCGCCAACCGCCACGCCTGCATCCACCGAGGCCCCCCCGCCGACCGCATCGCCCGCCCCTTCGTCGACGGCAACCCCACGACCTTCACCGACCTCGATTCCAGCCGCCCGCTTGTCTGTTCCCGCCGGCGGATCCGCTGCGCTGCACATTGACGCTTCAGCGCTGCTCGCGGGGGCGTTTCCGCTCACCTGGCGGGTGAGCGGACTGCCTGCGGGGATCAACGCCAGCACGCTCAATGGTCCGGCGCCCGGCATCGTGGCGGTCTGGCTGCAGTCCGACTGCACCCAGGCCGCGGGGACCTATGCCGGCGCACTGGAAGCGACCGTGGCCGAGACCTTTGTCATCACCCGCATCAGCCTGACCATCGCGGGGACGGCCGCGCAAGCCGCGCCTGGAACGCGCGTCATCAGCATGGGAAACCCGTCGGATCAGTATTCTCTGCGCCGCGGCGGCCCGAGCACTGCCCGTTCCGGTCCAGGCTTGGCGTTGACGTTTTGCCGCGCCCAGGCCGGCCGCAGACTGACCGCCCTTGTGAGCGAGGCGAAGACCATTTCGGGCGGCGCGCTCTCACCCTTCCCCGCCCTCAGCTTGCTGCGCGTCTACGGCGCGCCGTCGCCCCGCACCCTGCAGACGACGGGGATTGGGGCAAATGCCGTCGATGTCCTGACGGAAGACTCTGGCCGTATCGAGTGGGCGATTGTCCCGGGCACGTATGCTCTGGTGGCCGATGCCTCGCCGCTGATCCCGCCTGAACGCCGGCCGCACACGATCACGATTGTCCTGCAGCAACGCTGACAGATCCGCAGGCGATCAAGCTCGCGGGTAGGCGCCTTCGAGAGGCGCCTGCTCGGACCAATCAGCGCCTACCCGCGAGGTTGATCATTTGCGGCGTTATGCCGATTTCGCCGAAAGCGCCGCATGCAGCCGCTGGATGGCCGAGTGCTCGGGGACGTCATCGACAAAGCCGCGCCGCATGGCCAGGTCCGTGATCCGCGCGGCGCGCGCCTTGAGCGCGTCCACCGCCGCCCGAGCCGCGTCGGGCGCGCGCGTATCCCCGGCCGCGACCATGGCCTGGATCATCACCAGGCTCGTCCACAGCGGATACTCGATCGGCACGCCGCCGGCATCAGCATGGTCCAGGAGCTCAGCTTCGGCAAGGCACAGCCTGAGGGCCATTGCGCCATCCCCTGCCTCTCCACGGGCAAGCATGGCTTCGGCTCGAGCTGCATCGGCCTGAACAGCCAGCGCGGGCGAGCCCAGTTCGGACGCCAGGGCGCGCGCGGCCTCAGCGGCCGCCATGGCCTCGGCGTGCCGGCCAAGCACGGTCAAGGCACGGGCCTGACGCATGCGCAGCCCGCCCAGGCGTGGGCGCAGCGCCGGCTCGCTGGCCAGGGCGATTCCCGCTTCGGCGTGAGCGAGCCCGCCCGGTGCGTCACCCATCGAAAGCAGGATCCAGGAGAGCAGGTTGCGCCAAGCGCACATCCCTCGCCGGAAACCAATTTTGGTGGCCAAGGCCAGCGCGCGCTCGGCCTGGCCGCGGGCAGCCTTGTAGTCGCCCACCTCGGCCAGAGTTTCGGCCAAATTTCCCAGGCTCAGCGCCTGCAACTGGCGCTCCGAACTGTCCACCGCGATTTCAAGGGCGAGTTCCGCGCAGCGCCGGGCCAGGCCGTAATCGCCCGCGTCATAACCGGCATTGCCCTCGTTCATCAGAAGATATCCCTCGGACACCCGCTGCCCGGTCCGCACCACGATGGCCCGACCTTGTTCGTAGTATTGGCCGGCCCGGGCAAAGTCGCGCTGGTCCATCGTCACGATCCCAAGGTTGTTCAGCGCCGAGGACTCAGCCCGCAGGTCGCCGGCCTCGCGATACAGCCCAAGCGCCTCCTCCAGAATTGCCTTCGCCCCGGTGAAGTCTCCGACTGACCAGCGAAGCACGCCCTGTTGTTCGAGCGCCATGCCATAGTGGAAGCTGAGATCGGCCGCGCGGCTGAGCGCAAGGGCTGCCTCGATGTCCGTCCTGCTCGCGTCGGCTTCGCCGCGCTGGAAGTGGGCCCGGGCCCGGATGAGCATGGCCTTGACCCGGGCTTCAGCCGCAGCCCGATCCCCGTCGTCGGCGGCCACGCTTTCGGCGGCCGTGGCGGCGTCGATGGCGGCGCCGAAGTCGCTCATCTCGAGGGCCATACTCGCCCGCCGAATCAGCAACTCGGTCCTCAAGCGCGCTTGCTCGGGTCCTACCGCCAGTTCCTGGAGCGCATCCAAATCGGAACGCTGAAGTTCGCGCTGACCCAGCACGTGATATACCCGCTCGCGGCCGGACAACAAAGCGATGCGATCACCGGCCGCCGTTGCCGGCGTCATGGCCAGGGACCGCCCAAAGAAGTCGATGGCGGCGTCATTGGCATACGCGGCCGCGGCCTGATCCGCCGCCTGGGCCAGATAGAAACGCGCCTTGTCGGGAAATCCCGCCAATTCGAAGTGGCGCGCCAACTGAGGCGCAATCGAGGACGCCTCGGCGCCGTACAACGCCTCCAGCGCAAAACCAACCGCCTCGTGCAGATACGAACGCTGGACCGCGTCCAATTCGTCATATAAATACTTCTGGACAAGCTGGTGCCCAAAGCGATAGCGCGACAGGCGCTGCGCGCCGAGCCGCCGCGTGTCGAGCCCGCGCACCAGTTGGAGCGGGTTTTGCAGCTGCCCGCTCAAATGGCGCACAATGTCGCGGCCCTCGCGCGACTCCACCCGCGCAATCAGTTCGGCCGTAAATTCCTGGCCCTCGGCCGCCGCAATGTCGAGGACGTCCCTCAGTTCTTTCGTCAGCCCGCTCAAACGCGATGCGACAACCCCCTCCACCCGGGCCGGGATGGCGCTCCAGTCGACGGGGCCGGCCAGCGTCCACGCCTCGTCCTGATCCAGCACCAAAATGCCGCGATCGCGAAAGTCGCGCAGTAGCTCGACCGTAAAGAGAGGGTGGCCCTCGGTATGGGCAAACAGGTTGTGGCGGAACACCCTCCCGATGTGGTTTGGCTCCGCGTCGATCAGCGCATCGATGAAGTCGCGGCCAGTCCTCTCGCTGACCTCGGTCAGATCCAGCCAGATGTCGCCGCGCAGCCGGCGGGCCTCGTTGATGACCTTCTCGAGCGGATGCGGCGCATCCCCGGGCGAGGACCGCAGATCGTGCGGGCGAAGCGCGCACAAAATGAACAGCCGGCTATCCGCCAGCCGGCGAATCAAACGGAAGACCAGATCGATCGAGGCCGTGTCAGCCCAATGCAGGTCGTCGAGGACGATCAGCAAGGGCATGCGGGCGGCCAGATCCCGAAGCAGGTTTACGAACTGCTCAATGATTTGGTCTTGACTGAGCGAGCCCGACACTAGCAACGGATGAGCGGCTTCTTTCGCGCTGATACGTTTCTTGAGCTTGTCGCGCAGACCGGCCTGGTCGATCAGAAAGTCGGCCATCTTGCCGATGAAGGGGGTTCCAGGGATGAAGACGCCGACAAGATCGGGGCCGAATTTTGCGAGCGCTTCGGCGATCAGACGCATCGTTTTGAGGACGCGGGCGCTGTTCTCCTTTTTGACTTTGGGGGCGACCGCGCGGCCGGCCACGCCATCGGTCAGGGCCGCAAGAAGCTCATGAAATGGGGCGTAGGGCGAAGAATCGCCCACCTGCGCGTCGCAGGCGCCGCCTGCGATGACGAGGTCGGCGTAGCGCGTCTGGGCTTCAGCTTGAAAGGCTTCAGACAGGGCCGTTTTGCCTGTGCCCGCCTCGCCCGCGACAAAGCAAACCTGGCCTTTGCCCGTCAGAGCGAGTTCGAGCATCTCATGCAGGCGCGCCAACTCTGCCTTCCGCGCGACGAAGTGTTCAGTTTCGGGCATTTGCGATTTCCGGACAAGAAAAGCCGCGCGGCATCGGGCGCGGCAAGATCAGCGCTCGCGCGCTGTTACGGACAGGCCCATTCGCCAATCCGCCGCCGGCCTCGAAAGCAAATGAGATATGTCTTGTCCACCACGGGGCGGCAGGCGCTCGGCTCGGCCACCCAGAGCGGCAGTATCAAGATACCTCTCGGGTTAGTTCCCGGTAGCGTCCGGCGGCGCGGTCGGCGTGACTGCAACCTGTGAGTCGGACGCTGTTGACCTCAGAGCGCCAGTCGGCCCGCGCTCGCCCCGGCCATCCATGGCGGCAGGATCAAGTGGCTGCTCGGGCTGGTCCCATGATGCGGCCGGCGGAGGAACGGGCTTCTTCGCGACCGGCTTCTTCGCGACCGGCTTCTTTGCGACCGGCTTCTTTGCGACCGGCTTCTTTGCGACCGGCTTCTTCGCGACCGGCTTCTTTGCGACCGTCTTCTTTGCCACTGTCTTCTTGGCGACTGGCTTCTTCGCAACGACCTTCGCGGCCACTGTCTTCTTCGCAACGACCTTCTTTGCGGCGACCTTCCTTGCGACGGGTTTCTTTGTTACTGTCTTCTTTGTTGCTGCCATATTGCCTCCCAAAAATACTTGGCCCGAATCGATTCGGTATTGGACGCGATGTTAGCACCAACGGCGAATCTGCGCACGGGCTTTTGACATCCCCGAAAGCCGGCGCCTGTCAGGCCGTCTCCGGCGCTGGCTCATCGCGGCGAAACACGATCCAGCGCGACTGATCGCCATACACCCGGAAGGACGGCTTCTGTTGTCCCCGTGACCAATCGAGAACCTTGGACTCCGTCATGTCGATCAGCCTCAGCTGCGAAATGTTGGTGTTCGGAGGCGCGGTCTGCAGCGTTTTCAGGATCCCATTTGTGAAGAGTCCGTGCCCGAGGTTCGGATCCTCCAGGGCAAGCTCGCCTTTCTGGCTGGCGCTGAAGATCGTCTGGGCGCGCTCGTTTAAGGCGCTCAGCCGCTTGAACAGTTCCTCGGGCCGCAGTCCGGATAAGGCGGTCGCGCCAGCCATCGACGAATGGCAGGCGTCGATCAGAATAAAGAGCTCTGTCGGAAATGAGGTGACGCTGTCACCCAGTTCGATAAAGCTCAAACCCGTCGCCTTTCGATTGGCAAAATCAAAGTCGTGGGTCAGAAAGTAGAACTCGCCATCGGTTGTCTGCACGCCATGCCCGGCGAGAAAGATCACCGTCACATCACGGATCGTGGAGCCATCCGGGGCGGTCCGCCGCCCGCGCGCGCGAATCGTCGATTCAAGCGTCAGGAGCGCCGTGCGCACATGCTCGAGGGTGGCGTCTTCGTTGAGCAGCTCCCACGCCTGAACCTCATCGAACACAACGCCTCGCTGCGTTTCGAGCGCTTCCCTCACTGCGACGGCATCGGCGGCGGCAAACCGCAGGTTTGGATATCCAGCCGTGGGGTTTTTCAGCGCCGACACGCCGATCGTCAAGATGTAGAGATTCGGTTTGCCGGCCGCGGCCAGTGGCGGGGGGGGCGAGCCGCCGGCATTCGCGGGCGGCGCGGATCCGGCGGGTCTTGCCTCAACGGTGCCTTCCGCCCACCTGCCCGTTTGGATCTCACCCGCAAAGACCGGGCGCGCGTCCTTGCGCGCGCCGGCCGTTACGGTGATGCTGTGTTTGCCCTCGGGCACAGGCACCCGAACGGTAATGATGTCCTTTTTCCGTGAGACGGCGCCGCGAACCTTCTTGCCGTTTTTCAAGACTGAAACGGGAATTTTCCGGTCCGTCTTCACAGGCACCTTGAAGACGATGCTCACCGACAACGGCCGGATGGGCGAGGCCTGCCCGGGTATCTCTTCCCCGCCCCCAGCCGCCGGCGCGGGCGCTATCTCGGCGGGTTTTTGCGGTGCGTCGGTGTTCGGACCCGGGGCAGCGTCGGCGTCTCCTCCTCCGCCGCCGCCATACCCGAAGCCTGGCATGGCCGAAGGGTCCCCGTCTTCATCCGAATCCCGGGCCGGATTCACCGTAATGAAGACGGGCGCGCTCTTTGCGCCATCCCCCTCGGCCAGAATCTTGAAACGGTTCTCGCCGGGTTCGAGATCAAGCCGCAATGCCGAGAATACCCGTGGCCCCGAACTGGCCGTCCGGTCATCGAAGACGATGTGATCATTGCGAAGCACCCAGACCCGCCGAAGGCGCTGCATCCCGGCAGGCCTGACCTCGACGTGGAGTTCGACATACCGCTCGCCGGTTCGAATGACCGGCTCGGCGTGGCACTCGACGACGGGCGGCAGGTTTCCGGCCAGATCAGGCAGGGTCATGCCCAGAGAAGTCAGCGCGCGCTGCTCGCTGCCGGTCTCCAAAATGGCCCGGATGACGCCGGGCCGGTACAACAGCGACACAAACCGATCGGCGCAGACGAACTGGGCCTCCTGGTCGTCGCCCTGATTGGCGTGAAAACCGAGATAGGCGTCGCCGCCATCACTGGCATCGTAGAAGTTGCTTTCGCTCCAGATCACCCATTCGCCATCGGCTGCCACAAACAGGTTCAGGGCCGGCCGCAACGGCGTCTCGTCAGCGGCCTCCACGTCGGGCAGATACCACAGCCGGGCGACCTGATCGTAGCCGCCGGTGACCAGCCAATCTCCGCTCGCGGCATGATCGAAGATCTGAGATTGATGGCCGCGCAGGAATCTGCCAGGGAGTTGCGCGATGTCGTTTGAGACGCGCACCCGCCGGACGGCCCCGTCACGATCGCCGGTCAAAATGGAGCCGGCCGGCGAAAAGCCATAGGTCGCCGCAAAGTACCATGGTTCGTCAGGTGTCCCCGTGACCGGCTGATCCCTCGGTTTAAGAAACAGGTTCGAGCCGCGATCCGCTTTCAGCGTCAGCCTGAGGTTGTCCCGGGACGTCACGGCTCGGGCGAAGATCGATGACGGAGGCAGCGGGGCAACGCCGAGATTATCGAGATCCACCACGATCTCGAGAGGGCCGGGCGCGCCCGCATCGCCCGGAGGCGGGGGCCGGAAGCCAAGGGCGACCTTGCGCTCGGCCGAGATGCCCACGGCGTAGATCGTGCGACCGGCGCTCTTGATCAACCGGACGAGTTCGCCCTCGGGGCCGGCTGGTTTCCAGAAGTGGATTTCATTGCCAGGACCACCGGCGCTGACCGCAGTTCCGTCCGCCAGGCCGGCCACGGCGCGCGCGGCGCCGCCATGGCCGGCATAGGCGCATCGCTGGGCGGGAAGTCCCGTCACATCAAATATTCGGACTTTCGCTCCAGGCTTATCCGAGTTGGTGCCAACCAACAGCGTCGTGTCATCCAAAAATGCCAGGCCGGCCGGCGGATCCTCGAGCTTGAGCGGCGCCCCCACAGGGTTCAGGTCAAGATCAAAAACCGAGAGGGTCTGGCCGTTGACGCCCGTCACCGCAATCCGCTCGCCGCTGGCGGCCAGTCTGGCTGGATTGTCGTTGTCGGGAAGGGTGATGGACTTCAGCACGTTGACGCCCGACGTCGCGAGTTCGCATAACGAGACACCCCCACCCATTTCCCACGCGCCAATCGCCAGGCGCGTGACGGCGCCGGCCATCCACGTCTGGACATGACGCGGCTCGCCCGGTATCGCGCCGCCCGTGACGAGCGGGGCTGGGTTCTGGCCGGCCAGGAGCATCGCCGTGTCAAACAAGCGAACAGTACGTGAGGGATGATCGACCGTGAGCAGCCCCGCCCCGCCGGCGACGAATTGCATGTCAGAAACCCAACCCAGACCCGCATGGCTCATGATCTGATTGCCGTTGTCCAGATTGAAGATGCGCAGCGTGCAGGCGAGATGCTGCTCGTTCCAATGGCCGCCCTCAACATTTCGCGTGGTGATGAAGATCAGGCCATTATCCGGATGAATGGCCATGCGCGACAGCTCGCCGATCCGTCCGGGCCCGATCTGCCACAGCAGCGACCTTACCGGGCTGTTGCGAGCCGCCCGCCACACCCGGACCGTCTTGTCCTTGCCGCCAGTGACGAGAAGCCGGCCATCAGACGTCGCAAGCATGTTGTCGATCACGCCGGCGTGCGAGCCCGCCTCGATGCGCAGAAAGATGTCAGATGCGGTAGTTCCAGTCATTGAGGCTCCCGGCCCGCATGGTGAACGCGGGCCCGGCCGAATTATGACTGGAATGGCGCCAAGCGCAACGCCAAGAGACGCCCTGACCTTTCAGGTTATCCCGGCGGCGAAGCGACCTGTCAGGTCACCTACACCCGCGAAGGACCTGACAGGTTGGGCATTTTTCGCTAGAGCGCGGGGAAGATCACGGTGAATGCGCTGCCCTCACCGGGCACGCTGTCAGCCGAAATGCGCCCACCCTGCGCTTCGGCAAGCTGCCGCGCGATGGCCAGGCCCAGCCCGAGGCCATTCGGATTCCGGCCCAGGTCGCCAGCCTGATACGGCTCGAAAATCACCGGCAGGACTTCAGGCGCGACCCCCGATCCGTTGTCGCGCACGGTCAGCGCGACGTCGCGGCCCTCGCGCCGGAGCTGTATCCCGATCGTTCCGCCAGCCTGGGTGAACTTGGCCGCATTGTCGATCAGAACGATCAGAATCTGGGTGATCGCGTCACGATTTCCATTCACCAGTGCATCTTCGCCGGCGTCAACCAGCAGGCGCCGATCGCGGGCGATCATCCGGGCCTTGCGAGCCACATCAAAGACGATGTCGCGCACCTGAACGGGCTCCAGGCGTAAACCATGCGGACTGGCAGCCCGCGACATTGCCGACAGCTCATTTACCAGGCGGGTCAGGCGTTCCGCTTCGTCGATGGCATCCCGCAATATCTCAGTGCGATCGGGGTCGGGCACGCTCGCGCCACGCTGCAACAGGCCGAGATTGCCCCGAATCGTCGTCAAAGGCGCGCGCAGCTCGTGTGAGACCTGGGCGAAGAATCGCTGTTGCGCGCTCAAATTGGACTGGGCGCGCTGGTAGGCATCCTCGGCTTCCGAGACGAGCCCGTCAATCGCCATGGCCAGCCGCCCCATTTCACCGTCGGCATACGGGGTGCGCAGCCGGCGGCCATAGTCGCGCCGCGCGCGCATGCCTTCGACGGCCGCCGTAAGCCGGTCGACGGGCCGCAGGCTGATCCCGATGGCCAACCAGATCAGACCGAAGGCGATCACCGTCATCGCGACCGATCCTGCCAGGAGCTGCTGACTGAGCGTGTCGAGGCCAGCCAGCTCAGCCTCGAAAGAGCGCGCGACCTGGGCAACCCCAATCACCGAGTTCTCGACCAGCACTGGCTCGGTGTGCACCAACAGCGATTCGTCGTCGACGATGACGATTTCTGACCAGGAGCCGCCGCGGAGCACAGCCGCAGCGCCGGCGCTGCTCAGCGGCAGCGGGCGATTCGCCGCCGTCAGATCCGGCGGGATGATCGCAGCCAGGCCGGTCACGTCGCGCGTGCGGGCAAAAAACTCGAGCCGGGCGGTTGCCTCGCCCGGAAGAACCAACTCGCGGCGCGAGACGCCATACCGGTTGATGATGGCGCCGGCTTCCTCGGTCAGTCTGCGCCGAAGATCGTCGCGCGCGATGCGATAGGCGGTCTGATGGACAAAGACGCCAAAGATCGCCGCCGCGACAATGACGAGGGCGCTAAGCCCCAGGGCCAGGCGCAGTCTCAGAGACATGCGGCTCCTTTGGCGCGCCGGCGCTCAGGGGCTCGCGCAACACGTAGCCCACGCCGCGCACGGTTTGGATCAGGCGTGCTTCACCGGCCTCTTCAAGCTTGGAACGAAGGTAGCCAACATACACTTCGAGCACCGTATCATCGCCCTTGAACAGGCCTCCCCACACACTCTCTACGATTTTGTCGCGCTTGAGCACCTGATCGGGGTGACGCATCAGAAAGGTCAATAGTTCCGTTTCACGCCGAGTCAGCCCAATCTCGCGCGTGCCGCGCCGCGCCGCGCGCGTTGCAGGGTCGAGGGCCAGGTCAGCAAAACGGAGCGGCCCGTTCTGTCCGGCAATACTCCGGCGCCGAAGCAGTGCCCGCACCCGCGCAATCAACTCCTCGGGCGCGAATGGTTTGGCCAGGAAGTCGTCGACACCGGCTTCAAAGGCGCGGAGCTTGTCCTCGACCGTATCGCGGCCGGTCAGCATCAGCACCGGCGTCGTGTCGGCATTTCGCAATCGCTGCACCGCGGCAAGCCCATCCAGTCCGGGCATCATCCAGTCCATGACAACAAGATCGGGACTTTGGTCGCGCGCGCTGGCCAGCGCCGACGCCCCATCCCGGGACGAGATGACCCGATACCCCTCATAACTCAGGGCGCGCCGCACCAGGTCCAGGATGCGCTGGTCGTCGTCGACGATAAGAATCAGTTCCATTTCAGTTGCGGTGCTATCCATCTTCTTGATAGTCTACGAGCATGAGCGGGAGCCTGAGCGGACTCTGAGCGCACGCTAATCGGGCATATGAATCTTCCCGAGTCGCTATTCGCCGGCTGCGCCGGCGGATAGCGACTCGGGGTCATACGTCGCGGACGTCGCCCGAGAAGTCATCCTGAAAATCATTGGCGAGATCACCATCCCCGCGCTTCGCTCGGGGATGGTGATCTCGCCGAATGTTTATAGGATGATTTCTAGCGTCGGATCGCCAGCTCGAAACCCGCAAACAACAGCAGTGCGCCCGCAACGATTCCGGCGTACTTGAACGCCGACGCAAAGGCCGCGAGTTCGGGCAGCGCCTCGGCGACCTTGATCAACGTACCGCCCAGCGCCGGAAGCAGACCACCCACCGCGATCAGGACGTTGCCCAGCATCCGATTCGGCATAATCGACTTACGCAGGAACAAATACGCCGAGTAGACAGCGCCGCCCGCCAGGATGAGCGTGCCATAGATGTTCAGTATTGGCGGCAAGAGCTGGCGGACTGAGACGTCTCCCTTGGGCGGATTCGCCGGGAGGATCGCCCGATAGCTCTCGGTCAGAAATTTCGCCAGATCTCCGCCGGGCGTGAATTGGCTGGCATCGAGTGAAATGGACAGGACCCACACCAGCGAGGCCAGGGCCAGGAACCCGATCACCGCGGTTGTGGCCGCCGTCCACGGGCTCTTTTTGCGCAGCAACCACAGCGTGCCCTGGGCGAGGACCGGCGGGACCAGCATGGCCCCCGACCAGTACCACAGGCGAAAGGCCAGATCACTCCACCCAAAGGCAAGGACGGTCTCGCATACGCCTGCGCCGAAGTAGAGCAGCATGCCGATGCCCCACATGAACAGATGCATCCCGCCGCGCTGGCGGAAGCGATTCAGCACGAGCACCGCCAGCACGCCCGAAACAAGCGTGGTGATGGCGCCAACAAGCAAGCCGATGGTCACAAAGTGATTATAGGGATCCCCAATGCAAATGCCCTGGCGAAGCCAAGGCATTTGCATTGGGGAAGTTGGGAGTGATTGCGCAGATCGCGTCCCGGCCCTAGAATCCGGGCATGCCCAACTCGCGCGTTCCCGACCACTTTCTCGTGTTTGTGCCCGGCTACATGGGCAGCAAGCTGCGCGACCCGCTCACAAAGGAAACGCGCTGGATCGACCTGAGCCGGATCCCGCTCAACCCGTTCCAAATCGAAGGCTGGTTGGATCAACTGATGTCGTCACTTGCCTGGCCCTCTGCGCTCGAGCCAGCGGGGATCCTTGACGAGATCGTCATTCTGCAGCCGTGGGCGAAGATGGAGGAGTACAGCCGTCTGCGGACCGCCTTGAGCAGTATGGGCTACAAAGTTGATCCTGTTCGTTATGCAGAATCGGAGCGCGACTACTTCGAGTTCCCCTACGACTGGCGGCAGAGCAACCGCGACTCTGGCAAACAACTGGCCGCCGCGATCGCGCGCTGGAGTGAGCTGCGCGGCGGGGCCAAAGCCTGGGTGATCGGCCACTCCAACGGCGGCGTCGTGGCCCGCTGGGCGATTGAGAAGGAAGGCGCCGCGGCTCTGGTCGACCGGCTCTTATTGTTTGGCTCGCCCTACGACGGCACCCCCAAGGCCATGCGCCTCGTCACGAGCGGGATTGACACTTTTCTGCGCATGCGCTTCTCGATCCTCAACATCCAGGAGCGCACCCGCGCGCTGTTTCGGAGCTTCCCGTCGGTCTATCAAATCATCCCCGTCGACGATCCGTTTCTACGCGGCACCAACAATGAGGTCCTGGATCCCTTCGATGGCGCAGGCTGGCTGCCCCCCGAGGCGCATGCCATGCTCAAGGATGGCAAGACCCTCACCGAGTCCCTCAAGGTGTCTCCAAGCGTCGAGACTATCTGCTTCATCGGCGTCAAACGTCCGACCGCCACCTTTGGGATCGTACCCCTGAGCGCGCAGGGCGCCTGGGGCCCGGTCGAGTGGCGGGAAACCGATGCCGGTGATGCGACCATCCCGCAGCGCAGCGCCGCCCACCCCGGCGCCCGGCACACCTATCCGGTGGTCGCCGGTCACGGCGATATCTACGTAAACGACGGGGCGCTGACCGCCCTGCAATGGGAGTTGTTTGACAAGTATCAGACCGGCGCGCGCGCCGTCGCGGCCACTGCTGACCTGCGGGTCGAATTTGTCGTCGACGCCGACTTTGTCGTGCCCGGCGGGCCGCTCGGCGCGCGGGCGACCGTCCAGGACAAAGCGGGGCTGCCGGTCAACAATGCCCAGGTCACCGTCCGAATGGTCTGGCGCGGCCCACTCCCGGGCGCGGCTAGGATAACAGGCCCAGGACCAGGTCGATCCGCCACGCTGGCCCAGACCGGTGACGGCGGGTATGCCCGGCAACTCGTGGCACCGGCCGCCGAGGGCTACTACACCCTGCTCGCCCGAGTCGAGCGTCCGGGCGCCGCGCCAGTCCTGCTTGAAGAACTCTTTGGGGTCGAGGCGCCGGCGAGGCCGTAAGGCTTTTGTAAGCGACCGTTCATGGGCCCGTGCGCAGCGTGGCCGACACTGTAGCCGGCTCATTCGCGCCAACCCAATGCAAAACATCCTCATCGTCGATGACGAAGCCACCGTCCGAGAAATCGCCCAACGCTACCTGGAGCGCGAGGGATTCGGCGTACTGGTCGCCGCCAGTGGCACCGACGCCCTGCGCCTGATCGAGGACGACGCCACCCGGATCGCCCTGATCATCCTGGACATCATGCTCCCCGGCGTCAATGGGCTGGAAGTCCTCAAACGGGTGCGGACGCGGGGCGCCACGCCCGTCATCCTGCTCTCAGCCCGTACGGATGAGAGCGACCGGGTGCTGGGGCTCGAGTTTGGGGCCGACGACTATGTGCCAAAGCCGTTCGGCCCGCGCGAGCTCGTCTCGCGGGTCAAGGCGGTGCTGCGGCGGACGCAACCGGCCCCCGTCCAGGACAGCCAGACCCTGACCCTGGGCCGCATCGTGTTGCGCCCGGACACGCGTGAGGTCACCCTTGACGGAAAACCGGTTGAGCTGACCGCCAAGGAGTTCGACCTGTTGTGGTTCTTCATGCGTCACCCGCGCCAGGTGTTTTCACGCGAGCAGCTTCTTGACAACGTGTGGGGATTCTCGGAGTACATCGATGCCAGCACCGTCACCGTCCACATCCATCGATTGCGGGACAAGATCGAGCTTGATCCAACCAAGCCGAAATGCCTCGTCACGGTCTGGGGCGTGGGCTACCGGTTGACGGCTGATGGAGCGGCCACATGAGAGTCAACGCAAAGCGCAGCCTGGGATTTGCGCTCGCCCTGGCCGGGGTGGTGGCCGTGAGCGTTGGACTCGTCGGCATCGTGCTGCGCCCGACTTCGGCCGACGCCCCGCTGTTTGCGCTTCTCTTCGCCATCCCCATCGTAGTGTCCTCGGCCGGGGCGGCCATCGCCCTGCGCCAATCGTGGTGGCGTCAATTCACCCATCTGGCGATGGCCCTGTTCGTCACGTATGCGGTTGGGGCCGGGCTCATCCTGCTCACCATCGCAGCGACCGCCAACCTGATGTTCCTGAGCGACCACGACGCGCTGCTGGTGCTCGTGATCATGATCTACGCGACCGGGGTCATGTTGGTCTTCAGCTACTTCGTGGCCAGCAGCCTGAGCGCCGGCATCACCGATGTCACCCGGGCGGCCGAGGCAGTCCGGGGCGGCGACTTGTCGGCACGGGCAAGCGAATCCGGGCGGGATGAGATTTCGCGCCTGGCCCGCGCGTTCAACGAGATGACCGCCCGGCTGGCGATGGCGCGCGAACAGGAAGACCAACTCAATCAGATGCGGCGCGACCTCATCGCCTGGGTGTCGCACGATCTGCGCACGCCTCTGACCAGCATCCGGGCGCGAGTTGAAGCCCTGGCCGACGGCATGGTGCGGGAGGATGAAGTGCCACGCTACCTGGCCTCGATCAGGACCGACACGCTGGCCCTGAACCGGCTCATCGACGACCTGTTCGATCTGGCAACCGCCGATGCCGGCGGGCTGACTCTCGATCTCATGCCCTGTGAAATTGGCGACCTGGTCTCCGATACCGTCCGCGCGATGAGCGTTGTGGCCGAGCGACGGGGTGTGGCCCTGGCCGGTTCGGTCGGAGACGGGATGGAAGCGGTCATCCTCAGCCCGGCTCACATTCAGCGGGTGTTGAACAACCTGATTGGCAACGCCCTCGCCCACACCCCGGCCGGCGGGCGGATTGACATCGCGGCCGAACAAATCGGCCACGCGGTCACGATCGCAGTGAGCGATACCGGCGAAGGCATCGCGCCAACGGATCTGCCCCATGTTTTTGATCGGTTCTACCGCGGCGAAAAATCGCGCCAACGCAGCGAGTTGGGGGGCGGAACCGGCCTGGGCCTCGCTATTTCGCGCGCCCTGGTCAAAGCCCACCACGGCACGATCAGCATCACCAGCGTGCTCGGCCGGGGTACCACCGTCCGCTTCACCCTTCCGATCGGCGGGCACCCGAAAAATCATCTCGGGGAGCGATAGTCCCCAGCTCCGCTGGGGACTATCGCTCCCCGAACAACACCTCGCTGCGATACACTCGCCCCATGGACACGATCGTGCTGACGCGCTCGCAAATTGTGCCGTTGCTCGACCCCGACGCGATCCTGCCCGCCCTGGCGCGCGGCTTTGTCGCCTACTCGGCCGAGCGCCGAATCCCCGCCCAGCGCGTGCGTTCGCCGTTGCCCGGCGCGACCTCGGCGATGCTGCTGTTCCCCGGCCTCGCGCCTGAAATACAGGCCTATACCGTCACCGTTCAGTCAAAGAACCCGGCCCAGAATCCGACCAGCGGCGGCATCATTGCCTTGCACGATCTGCCAACGGGCGCATTGCTGGCAGTGTTGGACGCGGGCTATCTCACCGCGGTCCGAACCGGCTTCTCGGGCGCCCTGGGCGCGCACACGCTCGCCCGCCCGGAAGCGGGCGATGTCGCTGTGATCGGGGCGGGGAATCAAGGCGGATTCCTGCTGCGCGGCCTGGCCAGACTGCGCCCGATCAAGCGGGTCTTTGTCTATGACGTCAACCCGGCCCAGGCCTCGCTGTATGCCAAGCGAGCCGAAGACGACCTGGGCGTGCCAATCATCGTCAGTGACTCGGTTGCGAGTGCGGTCGGCGACGCAAACATCATTTTCACGGCCACCTGGGCGCGCGAGGCCTTTCTGTTCAGCAACTTGATTCAACCGGGCGCGCACATCACCACCATCGGCCCCGACGAACCTGGCAAGTGCGAGGTCAGCGCCGAGCTGCTCAGGCACAGCGTATTTGTCTGCGACGACCGCGACCTGGCCGCCAGCATGGGTGCGATCGCCGGCGCGGGCCTCAGCATCCGCCAGGTCCACGCCGAGCTGGGCGACGTTTTGGCCGGGCGCGCGACGGGCCGCAGCAGCCCCGGCGAGATCACCGTCTACGGCGCGGTGGGCCTGGCATTTCAGGATCTCGTCGTGGCATGGCAGGTCTACCATGCCGCCCAGCTCACGGGCGCGGGGACGCGCATCGTGTTCAACGATTAGGGGCGCGCTACGCGTGCCCACCCGCTACAATCTCGTGAGCATGTCAACAGGCAAGAAGATCCGTCTGACCTCGATGGCGACCTGCGCCGGGTGAGCGAGCAAGCTCGGGCCTGAGGCCCTGGCCGCCGTGTTGCGGCCGCTCCAGGCGCGCTTTAGACCAGCCGATTTCCCCAACCTGCTGGTGGGCCTTGGCGCGCCCGATGACGCCGCCGTCTACCGGTTGAATGACAGCCAGGCCATCGTTCAGACCGTCGACTTCTTCCCGCCCGTCGTCGACGATCCGTACTGGTTTGGCGCCATCGCGGCCGCCAACGCGCTCAGCGATATCTATGCGATGGGCGCCGAACCGCTCTTCGCCCTGAATCTGTGCGCCTTCCCCGAGGACTTGGACCCCGACATAATCAGCGAGATCCTGCGCGGCGGGGCAGACAAGGTCGCCGAGGCCGGCATTGCCATCGCCGGCGGGCACAGCGTGAAGGATAGGGAGCCCAAATACGGCTTGTGCGTAACCGGCCTGATGCGCCCGGACGGGCTGATGGCCAAAGGTGGCGCGCGGGTTGGTGACGTGTTGATTCTTACAAAGCCGCTCGGCGTGGGGGTGCTGACGACGGCCCTCAAGCGGGAGGCCATTAGTGACCCCGCCCATCTCGACGCCGCCGTCGGCAACATGGCCCGGCTCAACCGCGCCGCGGCCCGCGCGGCCAGGTCTGCCGGGGCGACGGCCGCCACGGACATCACCGGGTTTGGCTTGATCGGGCACGCCCTCGAAATGGCCAATCAGGCCGGCGTCGGTTTTGAGATCGCCTGGGACGCCCTGCCCTTCCTGCCCGGCGCGCTGGCCTATGCCGAGCAGTGGATCTTCCCCGGCGGCGCGGAGACCAACGCCCGGGCCGCCCGGCCCGAGACGCACTTTGGGCGCAAGCTCGCCGACTGGCAGGCAATGCTGCTGTTCGATCCCGAGACGTCCGGAGGATTGCTTATTTCCGTTATTCCCGATCGCGCGAAAGACATCATCTCTCAGATGCGCGCCGCTGGCGAGGACGCGTGGATCATCGGCTCAGTCGTCGCCAGCAACGGCATCTTCGTTTCATAGGGTTCCCCCGAAACGATGATCCCCCGCTTTGCCCGGGATCATCGTTTCGGATTGGTTAAGCGATCCAGGGCGCGGGCGGCGGCTCCGGCGCCCGCGACATCAGCCGCCCGCCCAGATAAGTCCCCTCACACACCAGGCGCTGCGCGCCTGTGCGGGTGTGCGAGAAAACATCGGCGAAGCTAAAGCTGCCCTGTTCCAGCCGGAACAGCGCAATGTCGGCATTCGCCCCGTCCGCCAGCGACCCCACCTGGCCGGCCAGACCCATGGCCGCGGCCGGGCGCGCCGTCGCGGACGCGATGACGTCCGGCAGGCTCATCCCGAGGGTGAGGAACTTGCTCAGCGTCGTCGGCAGGTCAAACATCGGACCACGCACACTGAGTTGGTGGATGTCCGACGAGATTACATCCGGGCGCATGCCATGGCTGAGCATGGCCTCGGCTGTCTCGAAATCAAACGAGCCCGCGCCATGCCCGATGTCCAGGATCACCCCGGCATCCTGCGCGCGCCGGGCGGCCTCGAGCGGCCGGCCTTTCTCGTCAATCAGGCGCATATTGTGGCCGGTGCAGCAGTGGGTGAGAATATCGCCCGGCTTGAGATAAGTCAGAACTTCCTCGATGGTGGGCGGGCCCTTCCCGATGTGAACCATGAGCGGCATGCCGACGTCGTCGGCGACCGTCCGTGCGCGCCGAAGCGGCTCGGCCCCATTCCCGCCAACCGTGTTCACGTCGATCCGGGTCTTGATCCCAATCACAAAATCGCGGTTGGCTTCGGCCATTTTTGTCGCCAGGGGCACATCCAGATAACCCAGATTCGCCGACTCCCAGGTCGGCGCGGTCAGCCCGATTCCGGAGATATTCAAATACGCGTAGATGCGCGCCTGCGACTTTCGCGCAACGAAATCACGCAACCCAATGACGTTCCACGCGCCGGCCGAGCCAACATCCAGCCAGGTGGTGACGCCGGTGCGAGCGGCCACGGGGTCGGGCTCAATCCCCCAGTAGGTGGCGCCGTGATAGACGTGGGTGTGCAGGTCGACCAGACCCGGCACGACAAGCAGGCCAGTCGCGTCCACCACCGACGCCGCGGCGCTCGCGGGAATCGAGGGCTCCACGGCTGCGACGCGGCCGCGATACACGGCGACGTCAAATTGGCCATCCCGGCGGGAGGCGGGGTCGATCAGGCGCCCATTCTTGATGAGGAGGTCAAATCGCATGGAGAGATTGTAGCCAGCCCGATTCGATTTGCAGCCGCTACAATTTCCCCATGCGAATCGCGACATTTTCGATCGTCGGCTTTGACGCCGACAAGCTTGAGTGGGGCATTGGCGTGGCCAGCCGATTTCTGGCCGTGGGGGCCTATGTGCCCTTCGCTCGCGCAGGCGCGGGGGCGATCGCCACCCAGGCCCTGGCAAATCTGGCCTATGGGTCCGAGGGCCTTGCCCTGCTGGCCGGGGGAATGAGCGCCGCCGATACGCTGCGAGCGCTGACCGACGCCGACAGCGGGCGCGACGAGCGCCAGGTCGGTGTCGTCGACGCGCGCGGCGAAGCCGCCACCTATACCGGCCTGGCTTGTATGGAGTGGGCGGGCGGAATCACCGGCCCGGGCTTTGCCGCCCAGGGCAATATCTTGGCCGGGCCGGAAGTGTTGGAAGCGATGGGCCGCGCCTTTGAGGCCGAGACGGGCGAGCTCGGGCAACGTCTGTTTGCCGCCCTCCTCGCCGGCGACAGCGCGGGCGGCGATCGCCGCGGTCGCCAGGGCGCCGCGCTAAAGGTTGTTCGGGCGGGCGGAGGTTATGGCGGCTTCAACGATGTCGTCCTCGATCTGCGGGTCGACGACCATCCGGCCCCGGTGCCCGAACTGGGGCGCCTGATGGCGCTCCATGCGCTGTATTTCGGATCGACACCCGCGGCTGAAAAACTGCCGTTGGGCGAGGAAGTGCTGCGCGAGCTGCAGGCCATGGCCCGCCAGGCCGGCGTTTACCTGGGCGACATCGACGGCCAGCTCGATGCCGAGACGACCGCCGCGCTGCGCTTGCTGACGGGGACTGAAAACCTTGAAGAACGCATCGACCTGCCGCGGGCGACGATTGATCCGCCTGCCCTCGACTTTTTGCGCGAGCGCTTCGCCCTGGGCGACGACCCGGCCTGACCCGTCCGCGGCCGAAAGAGCGCCCCAGACCCACAATCATGACCAATGCCCGCACGATCTCCCATGATGCCCGCGCCCTGACCATCAACGGCGCGCGCGTCCCGATTCTCAGCGGCGCCATCCACTATCCCCGCAGCACCCCGGGCATGTGGCCGGACTTGATGAAGCGCAGCCGCGACCTCGGTCTGAATGCCATCGAGACCTATGTTTTCTGGGGACTGCACGAGCGCGAACGCGGAATCTACGATTTCTCGGGACGGCTCGATCTGGATCGTTTCATCGAGGCTGCCGCCCATGAGAACCTCGACGTCATCCTGCGCATCGGGCCGTATGTCTGCGCCGAGATCAACTATGGCGGCCTGCCAGTCTGGCTGCGGGAAGTGCCCGGCCTGCAGACCCGAACCTGGAACGAGCCCTTCATGACCGAGATGGCCCGCTGGGTGCGCCACATCGGCCAGCGCATGACCCCCTACCTGGCCGGCAACGGCGGCCCGATCATCCTGGCCCAGATCGAAAACGAGTATTCGCTGATTTCGGAGCGTTATGGCGCTGCCGGACAGCGTTATCTGCAGTGGTCGATCGATCTCGGTCAAACGCTGGAGCTCGAGATTCCCTGGGTGATGTGCTTCGGCGGGATGCCGGGCGCGATTGAGACCATCAACGCGTTCTACGGCCACGAACAGGTCGGCCAGCTCGTCGAAAGGCATCCCGAACAGCCGATCCTGTGGACGGAGAACTGGACAGGTTGGTACGACACATGGGGCTATCCCCATCATGTCCGATCGGCCGAAGACGAGGCCTACGCGGTGGCGCGCTTCATCGCCGCCGGTGGCACGGGCGTCAATTACTACATGTGGCACGGCGGCACGAACTTTGGCCGCGAGACTACGTTTCTGCAGACAACCAGCTACGACTACGACGCGCCCCTGGACGAATTCGGTCTGCCCACGAGCAAAGCCCGCCATCTGGCAGCGCTTCATCGCGCGCTGAAACCCTATTGGCCGCTTCTGCTCCGCTCGCCCCGGCCCGCGCCTCGCGCGCTCGCCGACGGCGTGCTCGCCTTTGACTACGCCGATGCCGATGGCGCCCTCACCTTCGTCTGCAACGATGCGCCGGATGCGCGCACGGTCACGCTGGCCGGCGCGCAGCGCGCGCTGCCGGGCAAGAGCGCGCTGTTGATGACAGGCAATCGGGTCGCGTTCGCCACAACCGAACTGCAGCCGCGCGATCGCATCAAGCGCCACATGCGCCCGGTCACAACGCCTGTGGCGACGGGCGCCTGGGCCGAGCCCCTGCCCAGCGAGATGCTCGGCGCTGCCCGGCCCGCCCGCAAGATCGACTCGCCCGTCGAACAGCTTTCCCTCACTCGCGACAACACCGACTACTGCTGGTATTCGACCGTTTTGCACGTGGAGGAAGGCACTGGGGCGCGGGGCAGCCTGACCCTGGCTCATGCCGCCGACATCGTGCATGTCTTTGTCGACGGCGCGCTTCAGGCGACGACAACGCTCCCGCTCAAAGAGGACCGTGGCGATCTGAACTCGGATGCGACGACCCAGCGCTTTTCCCTCGCCCTCGATTCTGGCGAACGGCGCCTGGACCTGCTCGTTTGCGCGATCGGGCTGATCAAGGGTGACTGGATGATCGGCCACAGGAACATGGTTGACGAGCGCAAGGGGATCTGGGGAGGCGTGGCCTGGAATGACCAGCCATTGATCGGGAACTGGTCACTCCGGCCCGGGCTGATGGGCGAAATCCTGACGGCAGAGGCCGCCGAAGCCTGGCCCGCGCCGGTTGCGGCCGATTCCGGCGCGCCGCTGCGCTGGTGGCGGATGGTCTTCGATCGGCCGCAAGGCGGGCATGCCCTCGCCGTTGACCTGGCTGGCATGGGCAAGGGTCTGGCCTGGCTGAATGGCGAATGCATCGGGCGCTTCTGGTCGGCCCGGGCCGAGGCGCCCAGCCCGCGCGTGCTCTCCGCCGGGGGCGCCCTGCGCGAGAGCGGCCGCGGCGCGCCCACCCAGCGCTACTACCACCTGCCGGCCGACTGGTTGCAGGATGGCCCAAACGTGCTTGTATTGTTTGACGAAACCGGCGGAGATCCATCTTCGATCCGGATTTGCGAATGGACTGAGGAGCCAAAATGACCCACCCCACCTATCCGCTTCGCCAGCTTTTGCTTGACGACTATCGCATCGACGGCATCGACCAGGTGATGACGCCGGCGCTGGCGATATACCCCGATTACGTCGACAACAACATCAGCGCCACCCTGCGCCTGGTCGGCGGCGATGTCAATCGCTTTCGCCCGCACGTGAAAACCGCCAAGCTCGGCGCGGTGATGGCCCAGTATGTCGCCCGGGGCGTGCGCCAGTTCAAATGCGCGACCAGCCTCGAGTTGATAACCCTGATCGACGTGGGCGCCGAGGACGTGTGCCTGGCCTTCTCTCTTGTCGGCGCCGGCGCGCAGCGCCTGCGCGCCCTCGCGGAAACGCATCCCCAGGCCCGCATCTCGACCCTGGTCGAGGCCAAAGAGCAGCTTGCCCCCTACATCGGAAGCAAGGTCGGGGTGTTCCTCGACATCAACCCGGGGATGAACCGGACCGGTCTGGAACAGGCCCGCCTCGACGACGCGATTGCCGTTGGCAGGGCGGCCGTCGACCAGGGCATCGAATTTCGCGGATTGCATTATTACGATGGACATCTTGCGAAGCATGCCATGCCCGAGCGCACCCGCCTTGCCCACGCCGGCTACGACGTGCTGATGCGGATCGCCCACGCCTTTGTCAAGGCCGGGCTGCCGATCGGCGAGCTCATCACTTCCGGCACGCCGGCTTTCCCATGCGCGGCCAGCTATGCGCCTTTCGCCGCCGGCGGTGATTTCGTCCATCGCCTGTCGCCCGGA
>Ga0154020_10001059_pt1 | contig 33989 bp, 25 predicted proteins | sample Klosneuvirus_201_FD_109709 | JGI IMG/M metagenome (GOLD analysis project Ga0154020, IMG submission 109709) | Active sludge microbial communities from wastewater, Klosterneuburg, Austria - Klosneuvirus_20160825_MG | ecosystem: Engineered > WWTP > Aerobic digester > Activated sludge | place...
AGGGATCCGGCCGCCGTGTTCGTCGCGCTGGGCGATGCCAATCCGGGAGCGGTCGATGAGTACAAGCTCATGGCTTCCTTTGCAGCCACACCCGGAGCCGGAGCGTTTTGCCGGGTTACCGGTGCGGACTGTGCCAGTGGCAGCGAAGTGACCATTGTGGAAATGACCCCGTCAGCAACCCGTAAGATTTATAGTTCAACCGGTTACATCCGCATCGACTCCACCGCCATATACGGAATCAAGTATTCAGAAGGTGGCATCATTAAAATCAGGAAATTTAAGATATCCACCGGTGGCACTGGTGTTACTCCTGAATCACCCATAACGCCCGTAACCGGACCCGGTACAGGCGGTTTGACGTGGAAGGCCCTTCTTGCGACCGGCGACAATGAATTTAGAGCCTGGGACAATGCGAGGGTCAAACTCGCAGAGTTTTTTCGAGGCCGGGGTATTTCAGATACCAACATGAAACAACTGTCGATGACCGGTTCCCTTCAGACCGGCGCAGTTGGTGCAACCTCCAAAGCGAATATTAAAAGCGCTCTGCAGGGATTGACTGCAGGTGCAGGTCCAAACGATGCATGCTTGATTTTCATGACGTCCCACGGATCGCCTCAGGGGTTCTTTTTGAGGAACCAGGGGACCATCTCTCCATCGGAATTTGGCTCTTACCTGGATGCAACCTGCGGAAACCGCCCGACCGTAGCCATTATTTCAGCCTGCTATTCCGGGGTCATGCTGGACAGCTCTACGCAAAAGCCAAATCGGATCATATTCACTGCTGCACGCAAGGATCGGACGTCGTTTGGCTGTGATTCCTCCAGCACCTATACTTATTTTGACGAATGCGTTTTGAAAACCATTCCCAAAGCGACCGACTGGAAAAATTTCGGCGAGATTAACACGGCCTGCGTTAACGACCTTGAGAGGCAGCGGGGAATTACTAAGTTTTCGGAACCGCAGACTTTCATTGGAAGTGAGGTAACGGCTCTTAAGCTTCCTCAATAGGATTCCTGACCTATATTGATTACGTTATTGGCCGAGCTTGTGGAGCATATCGATTTCGTTTTGACAACGACTGCACTCGGCATTTTTTTCGCACAAAATAACGGTGCCTTTTTTTAGAATACTCAGCTCCGTGGTGCGTCCTGCATCCAGAAACGAGAATCCTGCCATTGGGATGTCTCTGCAGTTTGTTGGTGGGGTCCATGGGACAGGCAGAGTCTCAAAATTCGCTGCGAAAAATGCGTCAGTCACCGGATCAGGCTCAATCTTTTTGCGGCGCAGCTGCTCCAGGACGGCCACCGCGCGTGGCTTATCTCCGCTGATCGTGAGCAGTACCCCTAGTTCACGTTCCGCCAACAACGATTGATCGTGGCCGCGGGTTGAAAGGCGTGCAAGCGACTTTTCACCCTCCAGGCTGTTTCCGGTGACAAACGCCAGGCGCGCTGCGGTCAGCAGAAAGCTGGATGTCTCTCCGATTTGGGATCGGGCCTCTTTTAACATGGACACTGCCTGATCCGTGTTTCCCTGTGCGATCAGCATGTCCACATATGAAATGTATGCAGTCGCAGAAAAATCCGCGCGCGCGTCCATCGGAGGCTTTAGCAGAGCTAAGCACCGTTCCAGATGAGTGAGCGCTTCCGCAGAGCGATTTCGTCGGATCAAAATTTTCGCCCGCAACAAGGGCACGCGCGGATCGACTTCAGTGACTAGCTCATTTAAAGTACCAAGTTGTTTTTCCGCGAGGTCAGTCTGTCCGGTGCCGAGTAATGTCATGGAAGCCAAATAGTGGCCGTCCGCGTTGCCGGGAGCAAAATCCAGAAGTTTCGTTAATACCATCAGCGATTCATCGGGACGATTCTCTCTGATCAGCGATGCAGCCAGGTTGATATACCCCCGGGCTTTGCGTGGCGATTTTTCTACGACATCAGCCCACAATTTTACCGAAGATGACCAGACTTCATTGCGTTTCATGGTCGCGGATACGAGCCCTGCGGCTATCATGGCACCGATGAATACCGTGACAAGGCGTGGCGCTGGATCGGCTGCAATGCGTCGAACCAGCGGCTGCAATCGCAGAGCGGCTATAGCGGCTATATCGGCTATTGCGAGAAATAGTCCACCAGATGGCAGGTACATGCGATGCTCGAACATGGCGTCTCTTATGGGTACGATCGTTGACTCCACTAAAAGTCCGACAAACATCAGAAGTATGCCGACAGAAAAAACGGGCCTCGATCTGCGGACAAACAAAGCCAGGCCCAAAAGAACCACAATTCCCATCGAGCAACTGATCACCGTCGGGTCGGTCCATGAAGTCTGCCACGCGACATCATGATCGGCATTTTGGGGGGTGATAAAAAAAATGATACCCAGGTATTGCCAGAAGACGCCAACCTGCGTCAGCAGGTAGATCAATGATGTGACTCCCTGTGCTCCGAAGTCGTCTATGCGAGAGCTGATGGAGCCATAGCGCGCCATAAAACTGGCGGGGATCAGGCACAGCAAGGCCCATACCGGAAGCATACGTCGCCATCTCACAATACTAAAAATCCCACCTTGGGGTGACGTGATCCAATCAATGACTAGGATTGCCAGTGGAAAGGTCACGAACATTTCCTTGCTGAACATTCCAGCCAGACCGCAAAGCAGCACGAGGAGCAGAAATCTTCGCGGGTGCTCAATGCCAAGGGAGCTGTCATTGGGGCTTTTACTGCGGTAGATCAGCCAGAAATTCAAGCCCAGAAAATACATGATTGTGGGTATGATCGCGAGTCGCTGGTGTATATAGGTCACTGCGGCGGTCTGAATAGGATGTAGTGCAAACAAAACTGTGGCGAAGGTGGCCGTTGCACCCATTGTGACAGGTTTATATTGACCGGTTGTCGCAATCAGTCGCCTTGAAAAGGAAAAAAAGGCGGCTACGGCCGCGAGATGAAACACCACGTTGACGACATGAAATGCGCCCGCGTCAAGACCGTAAAGCTTAAAGTTTAGAACGTAAGTGGCAAATCCAACCCAGCGCTCCGGAGCATAAAGCCAGATAGCCCGCCATGGGTCAGGCGATTGTACTGCCGTGTTTTGCGTGATCGCGGCAAAATCATCGAATACAAATGGAAAAAGGCTGACATCAAGCCAGGCATAGATGATTGCGAGCCATATAAACCCCAGCCACACATATGGGCTTTTGCTCATGTGCGACACCAAAGTCCGACAAATTGAAGCTTATTTGTCCACCGTCCCCAGATGCGATCCTCTACTTCTGCGGGATGGACGAGAGACACCCTTTTAAATCCGGATGTCTCGATATGGTCAGCCCATGTGAAACGGTGCTGATAGTGATAGCGGGACGGAATGCCCAAGCGGCGGTTACCCAGTTCATCAAGGAGACCGAGCGTCAGCCACCCCAGCGGTGTCGAGTAAGTGTGGTCTTTCAACAGCAGAAAACGAGATGTGCACCGCATCATATCGGAAAGCAGCCTGGCCGGGTCATGGGCGTGATGCAAAACGTCGGACGCATAGACCAGATCAAAGCTTGAGTCTTCGAAAGGGATCCGGTCGCCATCGTACTTTTTTACCGGTCGCCAGGTATGCTCCCGGATCTGGACGTCAATGGCCGTAACCTGGGGCTTCGGCAAGCGTTTTGAAATCTGGTTGGCAATCCAGCCATCGCCCGCACCAACGTCCAGGATTTTTGTAACATCTTGCCCATGCAGCAGAGACTCAAATTGGCTGACGATCCGGCTGCGATAGGCAAGCGCGTCTACGCGCCCCGTTGCCATGGGGTCTCCTGATTTCCCAGCTGTTCGTGCGGGGGTGTGTGGCCCGGGAGCGCCTTAAAACCGGAATTTGGATTGGCCATTTCGCGCGCTTTGACGATGACCTGAGTCATCTCTTTGCTGCGTTGGGAAACGGAATTGAGTATGAGACCGCCAAAGATCGCAACGGGTACCGTGTTTAGGAGGAGATTCCCAAACACCTCCCATCCTGCCAAAAAGCAAATGACGCTTCCCAGCGCCGCGAAAATCGCGACGGAACCGCCAAAGGTCAAAGGTTTGTGATCTTTGAACAGTCTCAGAATGGTCAGTAGAATCAGAAGCCCATCTTCAAATGTTTTGAGCTTTGAAATGCTCCCCGCAGGTCGTGAACGGTAGGGGAGGTCAATCTCCACGATGTTAAAACGGTGTTCGATAGCCTTGACGGTGAGTTCCGTTTCGATTTCAAAACCGAATGCCTCGATTCCGACGTCTTTGACGTAACGGCGACTAAATGCCCGGTAACCACTGAGCACATCTCGTATGCGAATTCCAAAAAACCTTGCAATGATTCCCGATATGAGTCGATTTCCCAGAAGGTGAAATTGGCGAAAGGACTTGGCATCGTGCTGTTTCAGGCGCGCGCCTACGACCATCTCGGCCTCACCCTTTACTATGGGTTCCACCATTTTTTTCCAGGAGCTGGCGTCATAGGTACAATCACCGTCCAACATGAGATAGATATCCGCATCCACCTCCCGAAACATGCGGCGCACGACACTTCCCTTGCCTTTGCGAGGCTCTTTTCTCACGAGCGCACCCGCTTTTTCGGCAATGGCCGAGGTGTGGTCCGTGGAGCAGTTGTCATAGACGTAGATCTGGGATCCCGGGCAGGAACTCCGAATTTCGGCGATAACCTGACCGATGGTCTGAGCTTCGTTATAACAAGGAATCAGCCAGGCGATTTGCGGCATTTGGTTCATGACAACTCCTCCCGGAATGGTGAAAAAGCCATCATGACGCTTTTGCCTCGGGTGAGTGTTGTTGACGGGTGTTTTCGCTGGCAGAGCCAATGCTGGATACGCGTCGAAAAACCTCAAGATAAGCGATGCCCACGCTGGTCCAGTCCCATTGCTTCTTTGCGAATTCGGCGACTTCGGTCCGCAGTTCCAACTTTTTTCTGACATTTTTATGGAAAGATTTTACGGCTTCGCCAAATGCCAATGTGGTCAGAGAGGATCTGAGCAGGCAGTCGGGAGGTTGCTCGAGTCCAGCGGCGGTGTCGTGGGTGACAAGGCAGGGAGTGCCACAGGACATTGCCTCTTGTACGACCAGCGGAAATCCCTCGCCGACAGAGGGGAGGACCAGCAAATCGGCGGCCCGGTAATAGTCCGCAGTATCTTCCTGACTGACAGCTCCGGGACAGATCACGTTTCTCTCCCCCCAAAGGCGGGGATCCAATGGCCCCCAACCAAGGAAAATCCACGACATATCCGGAGTGCCATGGACCAGTTCGCGAAGAAGATTAAGCCCTTTTTTTTCAACAAAGCGTCCTACAAATAAATTGACGGCAGCGTCTTCCTTTATTCCAAGGTTACGACGAATGCGAGCTCGCTCCTGCTGGATGCGCGGACTAAAATGAACGGAGTCGACGCCATTTGGGATCAGCACTGGAGAACGATGAAATTTTTTTCGAGATCGAAAATACTCAAGGGTTTTCGACCCGATAAATACCGTTTGGGCGGACCATGTGAGCATGTGGCTTGCAATCCCTGTCGCAAGCCGCATTAACGCCGAGAGTAATTTTGACCGATAGGGGATGACGTCGATGTGCTGCGTGAACACGACCGGTTTTCTACAGACCTTTGCAGCGACAAAGGCCATCATGCTGCTTGCATAGAGGCAATCATGAATATGCACGACGTCGGCATGGGCGATGGACCGTAGGAGCTTGAGGCTGGCAAGTGGGGTCCAGATTGGCCAAGGTATTCCCAGTCTGTTTTCGGTCCAGTTCCAGCAGTGTACCGGACGCGTTGTTATGCCGGCAACCGGGACAGGGGGAGGCGTTGCGTCACCAGCGAACCATTCGATTTCCGCGCCAAGACGAGCCAGCTCCATCGCCAACCGGCCAGCAACGATTTCCAGTCCACCTCTATGGCTGGGAAAGAAGGTGTTGACTAACACGATCCTCATAAATCTCTTCTATCAAGTGGTCCCGAAAAATAAGCCCATAAGACATTAAGAAACAAGAAATCGAACGGGCAAGCTCACGCATTCACTACCGTGATTGTATCATTTTAAACCGCCGGTTTTTATGGGGCCGGCACACGGAAAGAAAGGTGAGAGAAAAGATTGCCTACCGACGGGCAAAAAATACCTGTTAAACGGGGCGCTGACGAAAGGAATAGACCATCACTGTGGCTGAGATCAGTACAAGGACACCACCAGCCTGGTGGGATACCGCCACCGGAAGTTTAACCACGGAGAGTATTGTTGCGATTCCCAAAAGAAACTGCGCGAAAACTGCGGTCGTAAAGGTGTAGACAGCAGCGCGTTGCGTCCAGCTTGCGGCTCGACCTCTCGCGATAAACGTTAGCGCAGCTGCCCCGAAAAGCAAAATCCAGCCAAGGAGGCGGTGAACGAACTGTACTGTGACATTGTTGCCGGTCATATTGGCCCAAAATCCCGACAAAGCGTTTAGTCCGGGAGGGATTAGAAAACCATTCATATCTGGGAACGTGTTATATCCGTAACCAGCCCGTAACCCTGCTGTGAATGCTCCCCAGACTATCTGAACAGCAACCAGGCATAGAAGTGCGATCGCGCTTCGCCTTAATGTCTTTAGCTGCTTCGAGGCAGGGGTTATTGCCTCCCGCAGGCGTTTGGGCCAGATGTCCAAAATCAACCATGCAGTCCAGGAGAGCAAGAGCAGTGCCAGGCTCAAGTGCGCCGCCAAACGGTAGTGGCTGACCCTGGGCAGATCGACGAGTCCGCTTTTCACCATGAACCAGCCAAGTGCGCCCTGGGCTCCACCGAGAAAAAAGAGCGCGATAAGTTTTTTAGTAAGAGCGGGTTCCAGTGTGCGTCGAACGAGGAACCATCCCAGGGGAACCGCAAACACCAGCCCGATCAGCCTGCCCAGCACCCGATGCCAGTATTCCCAGAAAAAAATGTCCTTAAATCCGCTGAGGGTCATTCCTGAATTTTCGTTCAGGTATTGAGGAGTTGCTTTGTACTTCTCGAACAATTCCAGCCATGCGGTTTCAGAAAGCGGTGGAAGAATGCCAGCGACAGGTTGCCACTCAACAATGGACAGACCTGAACCAGTCAGGCGAGTGACCCCACCGACGATCACAATGGAAAAAATCATCAGGGCGATCATAGATAGCCACATGATGACCAGATTATGCTCCCGGGCTAAATTCCGGGCCGTGTCTTGCGGAAGGTTCAGCATACTCACTCACGAAGGAGGAATTCTGGCGGAGAGAGTGGGATTTGAACCCACGAGGGACGTTAATCCCTACCAGATTTCGAGTCTGGCGCTTTCAGCCGCTCAGCCATCTCTCCGATTAAGTACAGGCGGACCCTAGGGAATAGAACTCCGCTTTGCGCGGAAGAAACTTTGCAACAAATTGCGACTTTCGTCAGCCAAAATCTCGCCTGTCACGCCGAATCGGTGGTTCAGCCGCGAGTCTTCGTTGATGCGGTAGAGGCTGCCGCATGCTCCGGCTTTTGGGTCAAGAGCGCCAAAATAAACGTGCCGCATGCGAGCCTGCTGAATCGCGCCGGCACACATGACACAAGGCTCTAATGTTACGTAAAGATCGCAATCGGACAGGCGCCATGAGTCCAGATTTTTACAGGCTTCGGCAATCGCGCGGACTTCCGCATGGGCCAACGCGTCCTTGTCGGTCTCCCGCCGATTAAATCCCCTTCCAACGACTCTTTCCTGATGAATGACCAGCGCACCGACCGGGACTTCGCCCAGGTCAGCAGCCTGGCGCGCCAGGGCAAGGGCCTCCTGCATCCAAATAGTGCGGTCGTTTGCCAGGTTTTGTGGAGGTCGATCAGACATCAAGATTTGTTTGTGTGCCCATGTGCTTTGCAATGTTTCCCAGGCGTCGCAGACCGAGGTGCCGCATGATGTCCTCCGGCGATCTCCCGAGGGCCAGCTGCCGGTTCACGGCAAAGTGCCGGAGAGACTCCGTATTCAGGTGGTTGATGCCTGATTTTTCGCCCAGCTCGTACATGATGAACTTGAGTCCATGCCTGGTGATCTCTGGTAGCAGGGTTCCGGCATCGCGGCCTTTGAACGAAACAAACATGCGGCCGCGTTCTTTGCTTCCGAGTGCCGTTTTAAGATGCCGGTGATAGTGGTCGCGCCAGTTACGCAGATTTTCACGGGTCCGTTCTTCAAGATTGATGACGCGCTCCCGATTGCCGCCAATGTGCAAGCTGGCATGCTTACCACCGGAATCGATCAGGTCTGACCATAAGAGACCAATGGATTCGGTTGCTTTGAGACCCTCCCAGGCCAGAAGGCCGACCAGCGCAACGTCGCGGGCTGCCTTCGATGGAGGAGATCCGGCCCCGGCCACGGCGACGACGTCTTCAACTTCGTCGTCGTCGAGCACCTTCGCCAGAGACTCGTCGCGGGGTGGGATGCTGACTGCGTCAAGAGGCGAGTTGCTGGCGTGACTGGTCGCTGCAAGGTATCGGTAAAACTGCCGAACCCCGATAACGGCCCGACGTACCGTATTCTCACGCTCCTGGCAGGTGTGGCTCAGGTAGTCCTGGTAGGCCACCAGGATTTCCGGGGAAACGTCGCCAGGGGTAATGCTGTTTTCCGATAGATATTCAACGAATCTCGCAGCGTCCCGACGATAGGAATCTACCGTCGCAGGCTGCTTTCCTCGCTCACGCAGGGAATCGCCGAACGCTTTTACGGATTGCTCCAAATTCAGCTTTGGTATTTGAATCTGGTCGTTTTTCATGGTGCTCCAGTCCCGATCTTTATCCCATGAATGCCCAAATTGAAAGCCGCGGCAGCCAAAAAATATGTATGATAGCGGCATTGGGAATTCGCCTGTGAAGTAAGGGTAGGAGAAAGTGAACCTAACTCCCCGAAATTTTGCGCATTTGTTTGCCATCCTCATGCTGGCATTCCCCGTGATGGTCCTTGGCGGACCGAGCCAACCCGTTCGGGCCAAAAACGATGTCAGAACCCCCAGGCTGTCTCACGTTCTGGCGCAGGTGAACGGAGAAGCCCGTGCTATCAGGGCGGGAGACCAGATGGACTTAATTGCCGGGGATGTGTTGCGCTTAAAAGCGGCCGTGCTCGACTCTCCTGAGGTGTCCGTCAAAGAACGTACCGCAGTCGTGAGTCATCCGCGGGTCTCCCTGAATTTCATCGGTGTTCCCGGTCGCAATCCTGACAGGGTGTGGGATGACATTGGTCAGGACATCAATACAGCCCTGGACGTAGTCCCTGCCCACGCGGTGTCACGGCTGGAAAATATTTACGAGATCCGGGCAGAGATCTTCGGAAAGTCTGTGGGATCTGTGTTCGTTCGCATTTTTCCTCCCCGGCTTGCCTTTGCCGAAATTCTCGTCAATGGCTCTGCGCGAATGATGCGGGATGGGGAAATACTGGTGGTTGCCCCTTCAGATCAGGTGAAGTTGACGCGGTTTGAATCGAATGTTGCTAATGCTGCCGATGTAGGATTTCGTTTCCAGAAGGCTTCGGGACAAGCGGCAGTTGGCGGCCAAGGATTGCGTGCTCCCTATGAGTTTGTATTTTTTCGCGGAGGGCGGGTGTTTGCCCGGGTTCCCGTGCGGGTAGAGGCCACGTCGTCGGAAACAGTTCCGGTTGAATCGAAGGATTGATGAAGCAGATAAGGTCACATACGGAGCGAAAGAGGGTATTTGAGTTTGTAGCGATGATCGTTACGACCCTTTTGCTTGTGGCAATTTCGCGGCTCGAAACAAGATTGTTTGATTTGTCAGAGAGTCTCGCCCGCAATCACGACTTCGTAACCACCGTCATTTATTTCGGGACGGTAAATCTCAATATCATTTTGATTCTGTTGCTGAGTTTCCTGATCTTCCGGAACATAGCGAAACTGGTCCTGGAACGACGGCGAGGGGTACTGGGGTCTCGCCTGCGGACCAAGCTTGTTGCTATGCTGGTCTTCTTTGCGTTGGCCCCCACCTCCCTAATCTTTGTTGTATCAACCGGATTTATCACACGTAGTTTCGATCAGTGGTTCTCAGAAAAAGTTCGCACGACCATTCAGCAGACCCGGGAAGCTGGTGCCATGGTTTACAAGCAGGACCAGCGACGACTGGAGAGCTTGGCGCGCATAGCGTTGCATCGAATAACACTGACACCACCGACGGAAAAAAATCCAACACCCAGGATGCTGATCGACGCCCGGAGGCTCGATGGCTTCGAGGGGGAATACGGTCTCAGTACCGTTCGGGTCTTCGACAGTGCCGGGCAGGTTATTTGGTCTTCCCGAAAGACCGGCACTCGTGCAGAGGCAGCCATCGGCAGCGATGCGTTCGTCCTTTCGGCGATCGACCGATTTGGTAAAGACCCCGGACTGGTTTCCATTAGTACCGTGGAGGGAGAAGACCGTCAGGACGTGGTCAAGGGTATTGCGCCAATTGCCGATCCGGCGACCCAGCGCTTGTTTGGGGTGGTGCTTGCAGAAGAACGATTTGAAACACGCATCCTGAAAAGCATTGAGACCATCTTGCAGGGGTTTGCCGACCTTCGTCCAGGGGCGCAATTGATCCGGCTGACCTACATTATTTTGATGGCCGTAATTACATTGCTCATTACTTTTGCAGCAGTTTGGCTTGGATTTTACGTAGCTCGGGCGATTGTCGGACCCATACAAAGCCTCGCTGAGGCGACGCGGGAGGTCGCCTTGGGCAATTACAGTGTGTCATTGACGCCGAAGACCGACGACGAAGCCGGTCAATTGGTGCGCTCTTTCAACCAAATGACTCGTGACCTGCGTAAGCACAAGTCCCTGGCCGACGACTCCCGATACCGCCTTCAGCATATTAACGAAGAGCTTGAACAGCGGCGCCAATACATGGAAATCGTGCTGAAGAACATCACCGCCGGAGTGGTGGCCGTGGATACCTCGGATGTGATCACGTCGGTTAACGATGCCGCAGAGCGCATCCTTGGCATCAAAGCGGAGAAACTAATTGGCAAAATGGTGTCAGAGGGACTCGGAAACGTCATATACGAAGAGTTTTGGAAACCAATGGTCTCAAAGCTTTCCGGGAAGTCCACGTTCTCTGCGCAGATTGATTTTGAGCTGCATGGCCAGCGTATCAATCTGATTGCTGATGCAGCCCGCATATTCGATGAAGCCGGTGCCTATCGCGGTACAGTTGCGGTGTTTGATGACGCGACAGAACAGGTAAAAGCGCAAAGGGTCGCCGCCTGGCGCGAGGTGGCAAGACGAATCGCTCATGAAATTAAAAACCCGATAACCCCAATAAAGCTGAGCGCTGAGAGGATTCTCCGCAGATTTCGGGATAAATTTTCCGGATCTGATCGTGAAGTGTTTGAAAGTTGCATCGAGACGATCTTGTCGCAGGTGGATTCGCTTCGTGACCTTGTTAATGAGTTTTCGAAATTCTCGCGCCTTCCGGGCATTCAACCCCGGCCAGCTGACATGAATGAAGTCATAAGGGACGTGGTAAACCTCTTCCGGCCTGGTTATCCTGAGGTTGAATTTGACCTGAATGGCTTGGGGAGTCTTCCTACCATTTCGATAGATCCGGAACAGATGAACCGCGTTTTTGTGAATCTGGTCACGAACTCGATCGGTGCATTTGACGAAATGTCGCGCCCGGCGCGCGTAGAATTTAAGTCACAATACGTGAAAGAGGCAAATGCCATTCGGGTCGAAATAATCGACAACGGACATGGCATTCCCGACAAGCTCAAAGATCGGGTTCTCGAACCCTATTTTTCGACCAAGGACACAGGGACAGGATTGGGGCTTGCCATCGTCAACCAGATCGTCGCTGACCACGGTGGGTACCTCCGGCTGTCAGATAATCGCCCCCGTGGTACAGTGGTCGTAATGGAAATTCCCCTGGGAGGCTAAGTGAGCTTGCAGAAAAAAACGGATCAGCCAGGGAAGCCTCTGGCGCTGATCATCGACGACGAGCAGGCGATATGCAGTAGTCTCGCGGGGGTTCTCGAGGATGAGGGCTGGCGTACTGCGACCGCCAATTCCGGGCGTCAAGGTATGATTGAATACAAGTTGAACTCACCGGATATTGTACTTCTTGATGTATGGATGCCCGGCATGGACGGCATTGAGACCCTCCAAAAATTGAAAGAAATCCGCGACGGGGTGCCGGTCGTTATCATGAGTGGTCATGGCACGATCGAAACTGCTGTCAAAGCGACCAAACTTGGTGCGTTTGATTTTCTGGAGAAGCCGCTGTCGATTGAAAAATTGTTGCCCATGATCGAGCACGCACGTCAGATTCGTTTGTCGAGGGAGAGAGCGACTGAGCCGAAAGAACGATCGCATCAGCTGATCGGTGTTTCACCGGCTCTGGAGTCGACACGGCGCCTGATCAAGGTGGTTGCCCCCCGAAACAGCTGGGTTCTTATCACGGGGGAAAACGGAACGGGTAAGGAAGTCGTCGCTCAAAACATCCACATGAACAGCTCCCGCGCGACTCGGCCATTTGTGGCGGTGAATTGTGCTGCGATCCCTGAGGAACTCATTGAAAGCGAGTTGTTCGGTCATGCCAAGGGTGCGTTCACCAACGCCATCGCGACGAAAAGAGGACGATTTGAACTCGCTCACCAGGGGACATTGTTCCTCGATGAGATTGGCGACATGTCTCTAAAGACCCAGGCAAAAATATTGCGGATTCTCCAAGAGCAGAAGTTTGAGCGACTTGGTGACGACGCTTCGATTGATGTAGATGTCAGGGTGATCGCCGCAACCAACAAAGATCTGCAGGAAGAAATAAGAAAAGGAACTTTTCGTGAGGATTTGTTCTATCGTTTAAACGTCATTCCGTTTGTTCTCGCGCCTTTGCGGGAACGGCGTGAGGATATCGCTGTTCTTGCTCATCACTTTCTCAGTGAGATGGCTAAAGAACTTAACGAGCCAGCGAAGCATTTTTCTGAGGAGGCGCTCGAGCTCATTCAGACCTACAATTGGCCCGGAAATGTTCGGGAGCTTAGAAACCTGGTCGAGCGATTGACGATCATGGTTCCCGGAGTGGAGATTCAGGTTGGAGATTTGCCGGACTCGGTATTTGAAGACAAAGATAACGCTGTACCCGAGCCGGGGCTCGCCATTGCTCCGGGTACGAGTCTGAAGCAGGCAAAGTCAGACTTTGAAAAGTCTTTCATTCTTGATAGGTTACAGGAAAATCAATGGAACGTCTCCCGAACGGCCGACGCCATCGGGATTGAGCGGAGTAATCTCCATAAAAAATTGCGTGGATACGGGATCGATCCCAAGCGGTTTAAAGGCGAGTGATACGGGTTTTCGGAGGGGTGGGGAAGATGGCGGATATGAAATTCGAAGTTGCAAAAGAGTACGATAAAGTCACCGTAACAAGCCCCGATTTTTTTGTAGAGTCGGAAGATTCATGGACAGCCAGTCCCCTTGATGACGATCGCCTGTTGCTTGCCAGCGAGAAATCTCAGTCTGACATGAAGGTTGGCGGAAAAAAGCTTGGCGTTTTGCAATGCTCTCCGGACATGCTTCTCGATTTTTTGTTTGGCCTGCATCGACGCAAGTGGTCCGGCGCAGTCTGCGTCGATACGAAAAACGGAGTTAAGAAAGTTTTTTTTGGTGGTGGTGAGGTCGTTTTTGCGGGATCGAACATGATAGACGACCGATTGGGTGAGGTCATATACCGCGAATCGATGATCTCGCTGGATGAGCTCACCAATTCGGCGGCACAGGTAGACCGCAAGACCAAGTTCGGTCAGGTGCTTCTGGCTAGCAACATTTTTTCGAATTCCGCACTGTATCGTGCGTTACAGTTGCAAGTTCGGCAGATTCTTCGTTCCGTATTTATGGTCAACTCTGCGTACGTGGAGGTAAGTGCCGGTGCCGGACTTGCGCCCACAGAAGTCGTTTTTGACGAAGGCACCGCGGCTCTGCTGGAAGAGAGCTTCAGCTACGGTTGTGTGTTTCGGGATTTTTTAGCGCGTCTTCGAGAAGACACTGTTGTTGAGTTGACGGGGTCCTCGGATGCCGGCTCGCATTCGGCGGGTTCGTTTAAAGGTGATTTGCTCTCGATGATTAGAGAACATCAGACCATTCCCAAATTACTTGAGAGTTCGAAGTTGATCGACCTCAATACCATCGCCGCTATAGCTGATCTTGTTTACGATGGGTATTGCAAACTCCCCAACGCAGCACCGGCGGAACGCCCGGGGCAGTCACCTGAGCTAAGTTTGTTAAAAGCCAAGATTGATGCCTTCTACGTGTTGAACACGAATGTACGCAAAGCTTTTGCGGATGCTGGGAAAGCCTTTCCCATTAGCGAGGTGCGCAATTTTACGCGCGCGCTGAATCCGCGGGGATTCATTTCTGTATTCCTGGATGAGGCTGGTGAAATCGCCAAAGACTCTTCTGCGGTCATGTTTTCCCAGTGCCGGGCAAACCCAAGTCGCGTGCAGTATTTTGCGGTGCGCATCGAAAGTCTGAATCAATTTTTGCTGCAGCTTGCCGGTGACTTACTTACCTTTGATGTGGCCAAGGCGATCCGTGCCGAATATCGCGCGATGATCGCATGAAACAAAGGCGCGACCAAAAACCGCAACGAAACAAGCACTCCGATCGTGAGAGAGCATCGGCAGATTCAGGTCTGTTCGTAGTCGAAGGAATGGCTTCGGTAGCAGAATACCTGCGTTTTCGCCCGAAGGCTGTCAAACGGGTCTTTGCGCTAAAATCTGCGTTGCGTAATTATGGAGAACAGCTGAAAGCGCTGCCTGCCGAGGTTCTTGTTTTGGACGATCGTGCGGAATCCACCGAAGGTGTGGGTGATTCATCGCGCCGCTCTCCGGTTTGGGCTGAAGTTGCTGTAGCCGCCATTGGTGACGATGAATTGATAGCGCGGATTTCCTCGCGTGAAAAAGATTTGATTCTGGCCCTGGATCACGTCCTTGATCCCAGAAATTTAGGGGCGATTGTCCGCTCGGCGGCCTTTTTTGGTGTCCGTGAGGTTTTAGTAGCGGAACGTCGGCAGGCGTTGTTGTCGAACGCGGCAGTAAATACCGCTCAAGGCGGTTTTTCACTCACTGATCTTTGCGTAACAGTCAATGTAGGCCGGATGGTCGAGCGGCTTAAGGAAAAAGGTTATTGGGTGATCGGCGCCGACATGCGCGGAGAGCCGCTGCAGTCTGTGGTTGGGTTTTACGACAAGGTGGTTCTGATTCTGGGAGCCGAGGAGTCCGGTTTATCACCTGGTGTCCGGAGTAAATGCGATCGCATCGTTTCGATCGCTGGTCCCGCTGGAGGCCTTGAGTCGCTTAATGTCTCGGTCGCGGCCGGTGTCATACTCCACAGTCTGGCCGGAGAGGTCCCGCAGTAGCCTTTCTCCCTGCGAATTACAGTGGTTGACAGGTATCATGAGTCATAGTATCACCACGTATCTGTTTGCAAGAGTACGGGAATACTAGGCATTTTTTGTGTTCCCCGTGTCGTGCCAGCAGGGTGCGTCGGCTGCTGACGTAGCTCAATTGGTAGAGCAGCTGATTTGTAATCAGCAGGTTGCGGGTTCAAGTCCCATCGTCAGCTCCATAACGCTTCGGTGGTTGATGGGTTTCCCGTAATGCAACCCGTGGGTTATTGGCCGTATTTGTGAATTGTGGAGGGGTGCCCGAGCGGCCAAAGGGGACGGGCTGTAAACCCGTTGGCGCAAGCCTTCGAAGGTTCGAATCCTTCTCCCTCCACCACTTTTTGGTCGCGTTTTTTGAGGCTTGTGGATTGCTGCAAGCCGTGAGCGGGAGTAGCTCAGTTGGTAGAGCATTAGCCTTCCAAGCTAAATGTCGCGGGTTCGACCCCCGTCTCCCGCTCCAATCAGATGCGCCAGCATGAAAAGTGTTGATTTATGCCTTGTTGGTCTGTACTTGGATATAACCTGGCATCGATTGGCCTTAGTTTTTTTGTGGCTTGATTGCTGCCCAGGTAGCTCAGTTGGTAGAGCACGTCCTTGGTAAGGACGAGGTCACGGGTTCAAATCCCGTCCTGGGCTCCAGTTGTTGATCCACAGGTTTTGGATATATCGATTTTCGCAACGTAATTTATTTGGTTTTAAAACAGGACAGAGAGCTTAGCATTCGATAGCTGGCTGCCAAGAGCGGGAGGAAAAATGGCAAGAGAGAAGTTTGAACGCAAGAAACCCCACGTGAACATCGGCACAATCGGGCACGTCGATCATGGCAAGACTACGCTAACGGCCGCGATCACATTCATCATGGCAAAGAAGTTTGGTGGACAAGGCCTCGCCTACGACCAAATCGACAAGTCCCCGGAAGAGAAAGCGCGAGGTATCACTATCTCGACGACTCACGTCGAATACGAATCCGACATTCGCCACTATGCGCACGTTGACTGCCCTGGTCACGCTGACTACGTTAAGAACATGATCACCGGCGCGGCACAGATGGACGGCGCTGTGCTCGTCGTTAGCGCTGCTGACGGTCCGATGCCGCAAACCCGCGAGCACATCCTGCTTGCTCGTCAAGTCGGCGTTCCACGAATCGTCGTATTCATGAACAAGTGCGACATGGTAGACGATGCTGAACTTCTCGATCTCGTTGAGATGGAAGTTCGCGACCTGTTGAACCAGTACAAGTTCCCCGGTGACGAGACTCCGATTATTCGTGGTTCCGCACTGAAGGCGCTTGAGTCCGGTGATCCGGAGTCCGAGTGGGGTAAAAAAGTGGTCGAGCTGATTAAGGCCTGCGACGCTTACATCCCCATGCCTGACCGCCCGGTTGATCGCCCGTTCCTCATGCCAATCGAAGACGTGTTCTCGATCTCTGGTCGCGGAACTGTTGTCACGGGTCGTGTTGAGCGCGGAATCATCAAGACCGGCGAAGAAATGGAGATCGTTGGTATTCAGCCAACAGCAAAAACGGTTTGCACCGGTGTTGAAATGTTCCGCAAGTTGCTCGATGAAGGTCGCGCCGGCGATAACGTCGGAGTGCTTCTCCGCGGTACCAAGCGCGAGGAAGTGTACCGTGGTCAGGTTCTGGCAAAGCCGGGCTCGATCAAGCCTCATAAGAAGTTCAAGGCACAGGTTTACGTGTTGACCAAGGAAGAGGGAGGTCGTCATACCCCATTCTTCAAGGGATACCGTCCACAGTTCTACTTCCGGACAACGGATGTTACGGGAGACATCAAGCTTCCTGATAACGTCGAAATGGTTATGCCCGGTGACAACATCGCTGTTGAAGTTGATCTGATCACTCCGATCGCGATGGATACGGAGCTTCGTTTCGCGATCCGCGAAGGTGGCCGTACGGTAGGCGCGGGCGTTGTTGCTGAAATTATCGAGTAATTCTTTTACCCGATAATTCTCGAATAAAACGGCTACCGCGCATGCGGTAGCCTTTTTGTCTGATGAACGGTGAGCTGGGATTTTTGTTTTGTCGAGATCACTAGGAGAGTAGCTCTAACGGTAGAGCGGTGGATTCCAAATCCATAGGTTGTGGGTTCGAATCCCACCTCTCCTGCCAAAAAGTTTGCAGATCGAGGCGGTTGGAATGACAAAAGATGATGCTACCTGGTTGAACGTTGCCTACGGTGCTTTTGCAATATGCGTGGCCTTTGTGGCTTGGAAAACGATGCAGACGGCTGGTGTTCACTACGGCTGGATCGAGCGGTTTGATGCCTGGTTTCCGATGGCGATCGTGGCAGGCAGCACACTTGTTGGGCTTGTCGCTGCTGTTTATTTGCGCGCTGACAAGGAACGGCACGATTATTTTTTGAGTGCTATTGGCGAGATGCACAAAGTTTCATGGCCAAGCTGGGATGACACCAAAAGAATGACAACCATCGTTTGCGTTGTTGTTTTCGTCTTTGCAGTTATTTTGGCTATTTTTGACTATGCGTGGGCAAATGCGCTGAAGATTTTGATCGCATAATGCGGCGAAGTGTTCAGTCATTCAGAATGTTTTTCAGGAAAGTTAAGTCTCATGGAATCTGCGAATCTGACCTCTGAAGAAGTTAAAGTGACCCCATCCAACATGAAGTGGTATGTGGTTCATACTTACTCCGGCTTTGAAGAAAAGGCCCGGCAAGGTCTTTTGGAGCGTATTAAACAGTTCAACATGGCTGAGCGGTTTGGACAGATTTTTGTGCCACGCACCGCGACCGAACAACTTTTGAAGAGTGGCAAGAGGAAGCGGATTGAGCGAACCTCTTTCCCCGGATATATCCTCGTCGAAATGGTCATGGACGAGAACACCAATCATTTGGTGCGCGAGACCCCCAAAGTGACCGGTTTCGTCGGCAATGCCCACAAGCCCCGCCCGATCACTGATCAAGAGGTTTTGCGCCTGACCAGTCCAGAAGCTATGGAAGAGCAGCAGAAGCTCTTCGTGACCAAGGTGGCTTTTGATAAGGGCGAGACTGTTAAAGTCAAAGACGGACCGTTCACAAACTTTGATGGTGTCGTGGATGAGGTTCGCGCCGATAAGATGAAATTGCGAATTTTAGTTAGTATTTTTGGCCGGGAGACTCCAGTCGAGCTGGACTACGGCCAGGTTGAGAAGATCGTCAAGTAGTTTGAAAGTGTCTTGACACTCACGCTTTTTTACCGTAAAGCACGTTCTCCCTTGTTTTTTGACTTTGGTCCATTTTTGGATCTAAGGAGTTTTTTGTGGCCAAGAAGGTCGTTGGTTTTATCAAGTTACAGATTCCTGCCGGCAAAGCAAACCCTTCGCCACCAGTTGGACCTGCTTTAGGTCAACGTGGTGTTAACATCATGGCGTTTTGCAAAGAGTTTAACGCCAAGACGCAGAAGCAGGCTGGCGACATTCTGCCAACCGTTATTACGGTTTATGCAGACAAGTCTTTTTCCTTTATTACCAAGTGCCCACCCGCAAGCGCTTTGCTCAAAAAGGTAGCGAAAATCGAGAGCGGGTCGCAGACTCCAGGAAAGAGCACCTGTGGGTCGGTTACGATGAAGCAGGTTCAGGAGGTCGCGAAGACCAAAATGGCTGACCTGAACGCGTATGACTTGGACGCCGCTACCAAGATCATTCTTGGTTCTGCTAGGTCAATGGGATTGCAGGTTACAGAATAGCTGCGGTTTGGCGAAAGCCTCTCCCGGTTGGAAGATTTCAGAATTGGTTTTTGAAAGTACATAGTAGGAGAAATGGAACCGCCATCTGGTGGCTCCCACTTCGATTGCACTACGGGGAATAAAGATGTCAAGTCCAGGTAAAAAGTACCGGCAGGCTGCTGCCAAAGTCGATCGCAATAAGTTTTATCCTCTCGAAGAAGCGGTCGGTCTCGTTAAAGAAACCTCCTATGCAAAGTTTGATGGCACGGTTGATCTCGCTGTAAACCTCGGCGTTGATCCTCGACACGCCGACCAAAACGTGCGCGGCACGACTCCGTTGCCGCATGGTCTCGGTAAAACCGTACGGATCGTTGTTTTCGCAAAAGGGGACGCCGCAACTCAAGCTGGTGCCGCTGGTGTGGAGTTTGTTGGGGGAGATGACCTCGCGAAGAAGATCAACGATGGCTGGCTGGATTTTGATCAGGTTATTGCAACACCAGACATGATGGGCGTTGTTGGTAAGCTTGGTCGCGTTCTCGGTCCACGGGGCTTGATGCCGAATCCGAAGCTGGGAACGGTGACGATGGATGTAACAAAGGCGATCAATGAACTCAAGGCTGGTCGTACCGAGTTCCGCGTTGACAAGGCCGGTGTCGTTCATTGTCCCGTGGGTAAAGTAAGTTTTGCCGCTGATAAGCTTGCGGAAAATGCTAAAGCGGTGCTGGATGCAATCGTTCGGGCAAAGCCAGCTTCGGCGAAGGGAACCTATCTTAAAAAGGTTGCGATCTCGTCCACCATGAGTCCTGGTGTGAAAGTAGATCCTGCTCCTTTCCGGGCATGATTGGCTAATTGATTTAAGGTAGCGCGGCTTTTTATAAGGGTTTTTATCAATGGCGATGACAAGAAGTGCCAAGCAGGCAATAGGTGACAAGGCGGCTGAACGCTTTGAGAAGGCAAATAGTGCTTTTATCGCTGAATATCGGAAGCTGACCGTCGGCGAGCTAACTGAGTTGCGGGTAGCGCTCCGGAAAAACAATGCTGAATTCAGGGTTTTGAAAAACCGGGCTGCGAAAAAGGGTGTCGAGAAGTCATCCCCCAAGTCGCAACCATTGACCGTTGATTTTAAAGGTCCGGTCGGTGTTGTTTATGTTTACGGTGATGCCGCTCAGACAGCGAAGACGGTCCTCAACTTCGAAAAAGAACATGAGAATTTCGTCGTTCGCAGTGGTTTGATGGATGGGCGTCGGTTGGCAGTGAGCGAGCTGAAGGCGATTGCTGATCTGCCTAGCCGTGAAGTGCTGTTGGCAACGGTAGCAAGTATGTTGCTGCAGCCGGCACAGCAAATGGTAACTGTTTTGGGCGGAATGGCACGAAACGTCCATACCGTTCTGAATAATCTTAAAGACAAGAAGAGCGAGTAACATATTTTCAACTTCGTGGAATTAGATACGCGAAAGTTTTAGGAGGAACGGCAGAATGTCGAGTGTAAGTAAAGAACAAGTGATGGCGTATTTTGAGAAAGCAACTCTCCTTGAAGTTGCTGACTTCGTAAAGGAGTTCAAGGAGAAGTTTGGCGTTTCCGACGTCGCTCCCATGGCAGCAATGCCAATGATGGGCGCCGCTGGCGGTGCTGCTCCTGCTGAAGAGAAGACCGAGTTCACGGTTATTCTTAAGGATGCTGGCGCAAACAAGATTAACGTGATCAAGGAAATCCGCACGATTACCGGCCTTGGACTCAAAGAAGCCAAGGATTTGGTTGAAGGCGCTCCTAAGACCGTTAAGGAAGCCGTCAACAAAGAAGAATCTGCAAAGATCAAAGACGTACTCGAAAAAGCTGGCGCAAAAGTCGAAATAAAGTAATTTTCTTGATTCTTTGGCTGCTTAGTTCGGAGTTGATTTGCATAGGGTGTCCCCCTGGTGCCTAGTTGGTACTACTGAAAGCCGGTTGACAAAGCCGGTTGTTCAGCAAGGGGGCCCTCTTGCTTTCTTCCCAGGACTAGGTCTTGATCAGATTTGCTTAGTTGAGGGAACCTTGCGTTCTCAGTTTGCTTTTGTGTTTATGCGTTGAAGACGTCCCCGCGAGTGGTGTTCGCTCGTGGGGTAGTGTCGTTAGATACCGATTCTTTTAGGAGTGCCTGTATGACCTCCCTGGCTTCCAGTTATTCTCGTCCACGCAAGCTATATGCCCGGATCCCTTCTGCCGTGGATATCCCCTATTTGATCGAAATTCAAAAGGCTAGCTACAACCAATTTCTGCAGGCTGATATCGAGCCGGGTAAGCGGAAGAATGTTGGAATTGAAGCTGTTTTTCGGTCGATTTTTCCCATTAGCGACTTTCAGGAGACCGCTTCAGTTGAGTTCGTTTCGTACTCATTTGAGGAGCCCAAGTATACTGTTGACGAGTGCCGTCAGCGGGGGATGAGCTTTGCGGCGCCTCTTAAGGTCGTCATCAGGCTTGTTGTTTGGGATGTGGATAAAGAGGGTGGAAGCCGAAGCATTCGCGACGTCAAGGAGCAGGAAGTTTACTTCGGTGAGATCCCGCTGATGACCAGCGACGGAACCTTTATCATCAACGGTACCGAGCGTGTGGTTGTTTCGCAGTTACACAGATCTTCGGGCGTATTTTTCGATCACGATAAAGGCAGGAATAGTGCTTCCGGTAAGCTGATTTATAGTGCCCGGATCATCCCTTATCGCGGTAGCTGGCTTGATTTCGATTTTGACTCGAAAGATATTCTCTATGTTCGCATAGACCGCCGGCGCAAATTGCATGCAACGGTGCTCTTGAAGGCACTCGGTTATACAGACGACCAGTTGCTGGACTTGTTTTACAAGCAGGAAGAGATCAAGGTCGCTGACGGAGAGTTCCGCCGCAAGCTGAACTATGACCTCCTAAGGGGGCAGCGTGCGTCTGCGGATATTATCGATCCGGAGACAGAGAAGGTTTACGTAAAAAAGAACCGCCGGATATCCGTCGGAGCGATTAGGCAAATGCAGCAGGCGGGCCTGGAATTCCAGCCGCTAAAGACGGAAGACCTTAAGGGCAAAATTACCGCTGAGAATGTTACCGCTAAAGATGGAACTGTCGTAGTTCCATTGAACACGGAACTTACAGCAGAGCATCTCAAAGACATCGTTAAGGCAGGCGTAAGCAAATTCAATATCCTGTTCATCGACGGCGTAAACGTCGATGCGTCATTCCGTAACACACTTGTTAACGACAAGACGGCTAGTCGTGAAGATGCGATCATTGAGATTTACAAGCGGCTGCGCCCGGGAGATCCCCCGACTCTGGAGCCAGCTCAGATCCTTTTTGACAATTTGTTCTTTAACCCCGACCGCTACGACCTCAGCGCAGTGGGGCGTATCAAGCTAAATGAGCGCCTTGGACTGGAGCACCCGATCGAGCAAAGAACGCTGACGAAGGACGATATTCTTCGTACAGTTGAGTATTTGCTTAAATTGAAAAACGGCGACGGATTCACGGACGACATCGATCATTTGGGTAACCGTCGGGTTCGTGCTGTCGGCGAACTTCTCGAGAATCAGTACCGCATCGGACTACTTCGTATCGAGCGTGCCATTCGTGAGCGTCTGCAGCTGCAGGATGTTGACACGTTGTTGCCACATGATTTCATAAATAATAAGCCTGCTTCGGCTGTGGTGAAGGAATTTTTTGGCAGCTCCCAGCTCAGTCAGTTTATGGATCAGACGAACCCCTTGTCGGAAGTCACACATAAACGTCGACTTTCAGCCCTTGGGCCTGGCGGTCTGAGTCGTGATCGGGCAGGCTTTGAAGTTCGTGACGTGCATACGACGCACTACGGCCGCATATGCCCGGTAGAGACGCCCGAAGGTCCGAACATTGGCCTGATCGCCTCGCTGGCAACCTTCGCGCGAGTGAATGAGTACGGCTTTATCGAAACGCCCTACCGTGATCTGAAAGAGAAAGACAAAAAGAAAGCGGTACGTTTTTACACGGCATCCGAAGAGCATCGTGACCACGTGATTGCGCAAGCATCTGATGGTAACCACGCTGCCGAGGATTTCATCCAGGCACGCCGCCGTGGTGAGAGTGAAATTGTGCGGGCTGAAGAAGCCGATCTCATGGATGTTTCGACCAACCAGTTGGTGTCGGTCGCTGCGTCGCTGATTCCATTCCTTCAGAACGATGACGCGAACCGCGCATTGATGGGTTCCAACATGCAGCGGCAGGCTGTGCCGCTCATGAAGACCCGCGCTCCGCTGGTAGGAACAGGAATCGAGCGGATTGTCGCTCGTGACTCTGGTGCGACAGTTGTTGCGCGACGAGATGGAGTTGTGGTTTCGGTGGAAGCCGAACGTATCGTTGTTAAAACTGCGGGCGATGAAGTCGAAAGTCTGACTGAAGTCGGTGCGGACGTCGATATTTATAACCTGATGAAGTACAAGCGATCCAACCTCGATACCTGCATCAATCAGCGACCGATTGTCAGAAAAGGTGAGTCGGTAAAAGCGGGCGATATCATTGCTGACGGGTTCGCGACGGAAATGGGCGAATTGGCCTTGGGCCAGAACGTGACCGTGGCTTTCATGCCTTGGAGTGGTTACAACTTCGAGGACTCAATCCTCATTTCCGAGCGGGTCGTGAAGGAGGACTTGTTTACCTCTGTTCATATCCAGGAATTTGAGTGTATTTCCCGTGATACCAAACTGGGACAGGAAGAAATTACCTCAGACATTCCGAACGTCGGTGAAGAGGCCCTGAGAAATCTCGATGATTCAGGGATTATCCGGATTGGTGCGGAAGTTAAGCCGGGAGATCTCCTGGTCGGGAAGATTACGCCAAAAGGGGAAACTCAGCTGACCCCCGAAGAGAAGTTGCTCCGTGCGATCTTCGGCGAGAAGGCAGGCGATGTTCGTGACTCCTCTCTGCGGGTTCCTCCGGGCGTTGTCGGTACCGTCATTGGTGCGAAGGTGTTCGCTCGCGCTGGAGCTGAAAAAGACTCCCGCAGTCTCGAGATTGAAGAGGCAGATATTGCTAAGCTTCGCAAGGACGAGGCCGACCGCATCGCGATTATCAAAGATTCGGCGTCTGGCAAATTTGTCAGGATCGCTGCGGGTGACCTGCTGGCTGCTGACATAAAGAATAAAGATGGAGAGGTCGTAGAGAAAAAAGGTGTTGCACTAGACGAGGCCTTGTTGTCCAGGCTCGACTACACCCTTTGGGAAAATCTCTCAGTTAAAGATGCCGAAAAGAACTCACTGTTACGCAAAGCCCTTGAGAACCTTCGTGAAAAGATCAACCTGATCCGCTTCATGACGGAGGAGCAGACAAAAAAAGTCCGTAAGGGTGACGAGCTGCCTCCCGGTGTCATCAAGATGGTTAAGGTTTATGTTGCTATCAAGCGTAAACTTGCTGTCGGAGACAAGATGGCAGGACGCCACGGTAACAAAGGTGTGGTTTCCCGCATTTTGCCGGAAGAGGACATGCCGTTCCTCGCAAACGGCAGGCCTGTTGATGTGGTGTTGAATCCGTTGGGCGTACCCTCCCGGATGAACGTCGGGCAGATTCTTGAGACACACCTGGGCTGGGCCGCTAAAGGCATCGGCGAGAAACTCAACCGTTATATTGAAGAGAACTTCAACCGTGCCGCATTGGAAAAGATGGTTCTCGAGATCTGGGATGGAGCTGAGGTTAAGTCATTCCTCAAGACCTGCTCCGATGATGACCTGAAAGCATTTATCCGCAAGTACAAGGAAGGTGTTCACTTCGCAAACCCCGTGTTTGACGGCGCAAGTGAGTCGGAGATCAGAAAAGCTCTGGAGATTGCGGATCTCGATGCCGATGGTCAGGTAGAGCTTTACGACGGTCGTACGGGCAATAAGTTCGACAACCGGGTCACGGTCGGTGTGATGTATATTCTGAAGCTGCACCACTTGGTTGACGAAAAGATCCACGCCCGGTCCATCGGTCCATATTCTTTGGTTACGCAGCAGCCTCTTGGCGGAAAAGCCCAGTTTGGTGGTCAGCGTCTCGGGGAGATGGAAGTGTGGGCAATGGAGGCCTACGGTGCCGCCTATACTCTGCAGGAATTCCTGACTGTGAAGTCTGATGACGTATTAGGTCGTACCCGTATGTACGAGTCGATTGTCAAAGGGCAAAACATGATGACTCCTGGTCTCCCGGAAAGTTTCAACGTTTTGATCAAAGAGCTCCAAAGCCTTGGTCTGGACGTAAACCTGCTCCATAAAGATGGACAGGAACTGGCGCTGGAAGGGCTGCAGCAGCTTCAACAGTAATTCAGCCAATGCAGTAAATCGCTCGTTGAGGAGAGAACCTTGAAAGACTTGATGAACTTTTTTGATAAGCCGACTGATCCGTTGAGCTTTAGCGCGATTAAGATTTCTTTGGCCTCACCGGAAAAGATCCGAAGCTGGTCTTTTGGTGAAGTTAAGAAGCCTGAGACGATCAATTACCGGACCTTTAAGCCAGAACGCGACGGGTTGTTCTGCGCAAAGATTTTTGGACCGGTCCGCGATTTTGAGTGTATCTGCGGTAAATATAAGCGGATGAAGCACAGAGGCATTGTTTGCGACAAATGCGGTGTGGAGGTTATTCACTCTAAGGTTCGTCGTGAGCGACTGGGGCACATCAACCTTGCGACCCCCGTCGCACATATCTGGTTCCTGAAATCACTGCCGTCACGAATCGGAGCGATTCTCGACATTCCACTTAAGGATGTAGAGAAGGTCCTCTATAGCGAGTCCTATGTGGTGTTGGATGCCGGTGATGCTGCTACTACCGGCCTCAAGGTGGCTCAGATCCTTGGGGAAGACGAGTACGATAAAGCGTTGACCGACCACGGAAACAACGCCTTTCGTGTTGGCGTTGGAGCCGAAGCGGTCCAGGAACTGCTCACCAATCTTCGGATCGAAGAGCTGGCGGACCAGCTGCGAAGTCAGCTTGAAACCACGACGTCAGAAGCCGGGCGGAAAAAGCTTCACAAGCGCCTGAAGGTCGTCGAGGCTTTCAATCAGCTTGACGAGCATGGTCAGTTCTTTTCGAAGCCTCAGTGGATGATGTTGACAGTTATTCCTGTTCTTCCACCGGATCTTCGTCCTTTGGTGCCTCTCGATGGCGGACGTTTTGCGACGTCTGACTTGAACGATCTTTATCGGCGTGTCATCAACCGCAATAACCGTCTCCTGCGCCTGATCGAGCTTAATGCTCCGGATATCATTATCCGCAACGAAAAGCGGATGCTGCAGGAATCGGTCGATGCACTCTTCGACAATGGTCGTCGCGGTAAGGTGTTTACCGGACCAAACAAACGGCCCTTACGTTCACTGTCCGACATGCTCAAGGGAAAGCAGGGGCGCTTCCGGCAGAACCTTCTAGGAAAACGCGTCGATTACTCGGGGCGTTCGGTTATCGTCGTTGGTCCTGATCTCCGCTTACACCAGTGCGGCTTGCCGAAGAAAATGGCCATCGAATTGTTTAAGCCTTTCCTCTACAACAAGCTGGAAGAGCACGGAATCGTTTCGACGATTAAAAGTGCAAAAAAATTGGTCGAAAAGGAACGCCCGGAAGTTTGGGATTGCCTCGAGGAAGTAACAAAGGAACACCCTGTACTTCTGAACCGGGCCCCTACGCTTCACCGACTCGGAATCCAGGCTTTCGAGCCGGTTCTGATCGAAGGTAAAGCGATCCAACTTCATCCTCTGGTTTGTTTCGCGTTTAACGCCGACTTTGACGGTGACCAGATGGCCGTCCACGTGCCGTTATCCGTAGAGGCGCAGATGGAAGCTCGCGTCCTCATGATGTCGACTAACAATGTGCTGTCACCAGCCTCCGGCTCGCCGGTTATTGTGCCGACCCAGGACATCGTCCTCGGGGTCTACTATCTGACTAAAGATGATATCGGCGCGAAAGGTGCAGGAAAGTCATTTGGATCGATCGAGGAAGTACGTGCGGCCTATGACCATGGTGGCGTGGCACTTCAGGCTCCAATTAAAATCCGCATCCGTGGAACCCGCGTGGACACGACTGTAGGGCGGGTTTTGCTTTCGGAAATTCTTCCAGAAGAAGTTTCCTTTGAGACGATCAACAGAACTCTTGGCAAAAAAGAATTGGGGCAGCTGGTAAACACGACGTTCCGCCGCTGCGGTCCGAAGCGTACGGTGCTTCTGGCTGATGGTCTGCGTTCCATCGGTTACCGGTACTCAACGAAAGCCGGACTTTCGATTTCGATCGGAGATATGGTTGTTCCGCAGGGTAAGAAGGCCCTGCTCGATCAGGCCTATGAAGAAGTGAAGAAGATTAAGGAGCAATATTCGGAAGGTCTTCTGACTGAGGGAGAGCGATACAATAAAGTTATCGATATCTGGGCAAAGGTCACCGACAATATTGCAGACGAGATGTTCCGGAACATTCAATATACCCAGCGCACCGACCATAAGGGTGTGAGCCGGCAGGTTCCGAGCAACAATTCCATTTATATGATGGCTGACTCTGGAGCTCGGGGATCGGCTCAGCAGATCAAGCAGTTGGCTGGAATGCGCGGTCTGATGGCAAAGCCATCCGGCGACATTATTGAGACGCCGATTACCTCTAACTTCCGCGAAGGCTTGTCGGTTCTCGAGTACTTTACCTCAACCCACGGTGCTCGTAAGGGTCTTGCCGACACGGCACTCAAGACGGCATCGTCCGGATACCTGACCCGTCGTCTTGTCGACGTGGCGCAGGATTCCATCATCAGCAAGTATGATTGCGGTACGACGGAAGGTATCAGCATGACGCCGTTGCGCGACGGTGCCGATATCCGTGAATCGCTGGGTGATCGGGTTCTGGGACGTACACCTCTGGAAGATGTGGTAAGCCCCTCCTCTGGTGAAGTCATCGCGAAAGCTGGAAGTTTACTCGCAGAGGATATCTGTAAGCTGATTGATCAACATGGTGTTGAGACGGTGCGGATCAGGTCAGTGCTAACCTGCGCGTGCCGACGCGGGACATGTGCCCTTTGTTACGGTCGTGATTTGGGGTCTGGACGGTTGGTTAACGTGGGTGAAGCTGTGGGTGTCATTGCTGCGCAGTCGATCGGTGAGCCTGGAACCCAGTTGACGATGCGTACCTTCCACTTCGGTGGTGCTGTTTCCCACAAAGTTGAGAAAACGACTCTCGACAGTCGCTTTTCCGGCCGCGTGAAGTTTGTGAACATTCGCTCGGTTGATAACCGTGACAAGTCTCTCGTTGTATTAAGCCGTAACGGTGAAGTGCAGGTTTTGGAAGAAGGATCTAACAAGGTCAAGGAAACGTATCCGATTGTTTATGGTGCAACACTGCTTGTTAAGGAAAATGCGACGGTTGCTGCCGGTGCCCGACTCGCCGAGTGGGATCCTTTTGCTGTGCCAATCATTGCTGAAATCCCTGGAAAGCTCCGTTATGTGGATCTAAAAGACGGCAGCTCCATGGAAGAGAAAACTGACGACGTGACCTTCCTAACACGGAAGGTCGTGACCGATGCAAAGGGCACAGATTTAAAGCCGGGACTCGAAATCGCCGGAGATGGCTCGGAGAGCGCGAAAAAAGGTCTGACGCGTTACTCGTTGCCGGTCGGTGCGATCATTTCTATCGATGATAATGCGACGGTGTCTCCGGGCGATGTCATTGCAAAGATTCCGCGTGAGACGACCAAGACCAAGGACATCACCGGAGGTCTGCCGCGGGTTGCGGAGTTGTTTGAGGCTCGCAAACCCAAGGACATGTCGGTCATGGCCCATTTTGACGGAACCATTAAATTTGGTGACGATACGAAGGGTAAGCGCAAAGTCCTGATCACAAATGCTGATGTCATCGACGAGAAAACCGGTGAACCGGAGGTTCTGAAAGAATACGCGATTGCTAAAGGCCGCCACGTGATTGTCACGGAAGGTGACTACGTAAGGAAAGGTGAGGCCTTAATCGATGGTGCGCAGAATCCCCATGACATCCTGGAGGTTTTGGGTCGTACCCAGTTGGCCCGCTATCTGGTTCACGAGGTTCAGGAGGTCTATCGTTTGCAGGGCGTGAAGATCAACGACAAGCATATTGAAGTTATTGTTCGTCAGATGCTTCGACGCGTGAAAATTCTCGATCCGGGTGATAGCCGGTATTTGCCGGCGGAGACTGTTGAGAGGCTCGAAGTCGAGGATAGCAATGTGAAACTTGTGGCAGAAGGCAAACGTCCTGCCGTGTTTGAGGAGATCCTCCTTGGAATCACCAAGGCGTCACTTTCCACGGAGAGCTTTATTTCGGCGGCTTCGTTCCAGGAGACGACTAAGGTGCTGACTGAAGCAAGTCTTAACAGTAAAATCGACCACTTACGTGGTTTGAAAGAGAACGTCATTATGGGTCGACTGATCCCGGCTGGTACGGGTGCTGCCTACTACCGTGGATTGAAGTCGCAGGTTCATGATGCGGCACTGAAAGAAGACATAGAATCTGATGGGGACGCGGAGCAGATCGCTGCACGTTAGTGGCGGTAAAACGTGATTCAGGTTGGATTTTACGTTGATTTAGGTGCCTTGGTTTGGTAGCAATACGATCCCGTATCAATTGAGGAATTAGACTTTTATGCCAACAATCAGTCAGATTATCGCCAAAGGGCGTAAACTGCAGAAAGCAAAGACAAAATCACCGGCCCTCAGTGGGTCACCGATGCGTCGAGGCGTCTGCGTTCGCGTATATACGACGACGCCGAAGAAGCCTAACTCGGCTTTGCGCAAGGTTGCCAGGGTTCGCCTGACCAACGGTATCGAGGTGACATCCTATATTGGGGGCGAAGGCCACAATTTGCAGGAGCACTCGGTCGTTTTGGTACGTGGTGGCAGGGTGAAAGACCTTCCAGGTGTTCGGTACCACATCGTTCGTGGGGCCCTTGATACTACGGGTGTTGCAGCTCGTCGTCAGGCACGCAGTAAATACGGCAACAAGAAGCCAAAAGCGGCTTCCAAGTAAGACTTAAGTCCAGGAGATATTGATCAATGGCTCGTCGCCGCGAAATTCCAAAGCGCCTAGTTCTTCCTGACCCGAAATACAAGGATGAACTGGTTTCTAAGTTTGTAAATTGCATGATGATCAACGGCAAGAAGTCCGCTGCTGAAGTCGCGTTTTACGGTGCGATCGATGCATTGGACGAAAAAGGTCCCCAAGGATTGGCTCCATACAAGAGCGGTCTTGAAGTGTTTCGGGTCGCTGTTGAAAATGCCCGTCCTTTGCTTGAAGTGAAATCTCGCCGGGTTGGTGGTTCAAACTATCAAGTACCCGTCGAGGTTCGGCCTGAGCGTCGTCAGGCTCTGGCAATCCGGTGGCTCATTGAGTTTGCCCGCGATCGTTCCGGTCGTAGCATGCGTGAGCGCCTTGCGGCAGAGCTACTGGACGCAGCGAACAAGCGCGGCGGTACCATCAAGCGTCGCGAGGACGTCCATAAAATGGCAGATGCCAATAAGGCGTTCGCTCACTTCCGCTGGTAGGATTTTCAAACCAGCCATTGCCTGTGACTGCGTTGGTAAAACGTTGACGGCAATGGCTGTTTTTTTTTCTTTTTTTTGTGTGAGGTTGCCTAAAAACCTCATGCCAGTAGGATGACATGGCGTCAGAAGATCTAAATGCCCTACGCAACATTGGCATCATGGCTCACATCGATGCTGGCAAGACTACGACAACGGAACGGATCCTCTACTATACCGGCAAAATTCATCGGCTTGGCGAAGTTCACGAAGGGACCGCTACGACCGACTGGATGGTTCAGGAGCAGGAACGGGGAATCACTATCACAGCGGCTGCGGTGACTTGTTTTTGGGACAACCATCGTATCAATATCATCGACACGCCGGGGCACGTTGATTTCACCATCGAGGTGGAGCGGTCGTTACGAGTACTGGATGGAGCAGTAGCGGTTTTTGATGCGGTGTCAGGGGTCGAGCCGCAGTCGGAGACGGTGTGGCGGCAGGCAAATAAGTATCACGTTTCGCGCATAGTTTTTGTCAACAAGATGGATCGTGTCGGCGCTGACTTTCAGATGTCTGTTGATTCGATCAGAGAGCGTCTGGCCGCCAACCCCGTTTGTTTCCAACTGCCGATCGGGGCTGAGGGGGATTTCAAGGGTGTCATCGATCTGGTCAAGATGAAAGCTTTGGTATGGGATGATGCCTCCAGTGACCGTGGAGATAAATTCGAAGTTTGTACCATTCCGACCGACCTTCACGATGACGCCGTGCTCGCTCGGGAGGGGTTGATTGAAGCGCTGGCAAACCACGATGATGTGTTTGCGGAGCTTTATCTTGCCGGTGGTGAGATTGTTGAGAAGGACATTAAAGCTGCCGCACGTCGAGCGACAATAGGATTTAAAATTGTTCCCGTTTTTTGTGGAGCAGCCTTTCGCAATAAAGGTGTGCAGCCGCTGCTGGACGCTGTTGTTGATTATCTGCCATCACCGCTGGATCTGCCGGCTGTTCAGGGATTTTCGGCGGATGATCAAGAAAAAATTCTGGAACGAAAGCGTATTCCTGAGGAGCCGTTTGCGGCTCTGGCGTTTAAGATCATGACGGACCCATTTGTAGGGCAGATTGCATTCATCCGCGTTTACTCTGGGGTACTGGAGACTGGTACAGCCGTCATGAACACCCGACTTGGAAAACGAGAGCGGGTTTCAAAAATTTTGCGGATGCAGGCAAATGATCGCGAAGAGTTGCAAAAGGTGGTTGCAGGGGATATCTGCGCCCTGGCCGGAGTTAAATTGACGGCTACAGGTGACACCCTTTGCGACCAAAAAGCCCTAATACGTTTTGAATCGGTCGTATTCCCCGAACCGGTGATCTCAATTGCCATCGAGCCAAGAAGCACCGCTGATAGTGATAAGCTCATGAAATCCCTCGAGAGGCTTATGACTGAAGACCCCTCGTTTCGTGTGTCCTATAACCCCGAAACTGCGCAGACCCTTATCAGCGGCATGGGTGAATTGCATCTGGACATTATTGTCGACCGCCTTAAGCGGGAGTTTAAGGTCGAAGCAAATGTCGGCGCACCGCAGGTGTCCTATCGAGAGACCATTACAAGCCAAAGCACAGCAGATGAAAAGTTCAGCCGGGAAGGTGCCGGATTGAATCAATTCGCACACGTCGTCATCAGGATATCTCCAGCAGAGGGGGACGAGGCACAGGCAGGGCTTTCATTCAGGAATTCTGCCCCGGAAACGCAGATTCCCCGGCAGTTTGTCGATGGTGTAAAACGGGGTCTGACCGAAACGATGCAGGCTGGGCCTATCGCTGGGTTTCCAGTAATCGGTGTCGTTTGTGAACTGATCGGTGGGTCCTTCGATCCTAACATTTCCGACGAAAATGCTTTTAAGGTAGCCGCCGGGCAAGCTTTACGGCAAGCATTGCGTCAGGCCTCGCCCATGCTGATGGAACCAGTTATGGCTATAGAGGTGTTGGTCCCCGAAGACTACCTTTCTAACGTTATTACTGATTTAAACAGTCGTCGGGCACAGATTAATAACGTGAGCCAAAAAGGTCATTTGCAGGCAGTGGATGCCACGGCATCATTGGCGCAAATGTTTGGCTATTCCACCCAGCTGCGGTCGATAACCCAGGGGAGGGCGACCTACACGATGAAATTTGCCAGCTACCAGCAGGTTTCCTCACAGACCCTGAATCGAATCACCGGCCAGAATTAAGCCGTTGTTTTCGTTTGACAGAGCGCCGGTAAGCCCGGTAAGAAGTTTGAGTTGTCAGTCCATTATGCGGGTATAGCTCAGTTGGTTAGAGCGCCACGTTGACATCGTGGAGGTCCACTGTTCGAGTCAGTGTATCCGCACCATCTTTCGCACCTGTTTCTATCAAATTCTTCTCTCATTGCTGAAAAGGTAGTGCCATGGCTGGCCGGTTCTGGATGAAACCTTACACAGTGCAAGTGGATGACATCGATATCGGTGGAGTCGTCTATCATCCCAATTATTTAAAGATCTGCGAACGAATCCGGAATGAAGTTTTCAGGGAATGTGGAACGTCTTTTGCGAATTTATGGGAGAAAAAGCTTGTTTTTGTGGTCGCTGAAAGTCATCTGCATTTTCTGAGGCCATTGAAGCTTGAAGACGTATTTGTCACCATGAAGGTTGAGGATATGAGCAGGTCTGGCATGAGGGTCAGGCATATCATTCTGGACAAAAAGCCGACCGAAGCGGAATTAACCGAGGAAGAGCGTCCTCTTACCGAGCTCTCCTCCTGCAAGTTTTATTGCGTGTCCCATTTGGTCATGGTTTCTCTTGAGACGACGCGTCCAAGTCCTACTCCAATGGAGTTGAAGTCTGCTTTCGGATTTTCGTGATGACCTGTGAGCGCGAAGAATCTTAAAATAAAGATTTGGCGAATTCCTCAGCGTGAAATGGCTGCAAATCCGATGCTTTTTCACCCACACCTATGTAGCGGATCGGGATTCCGTACTGCTCAGCGATGCCGATCAGAACGCCCCCTTTTGCCGTTCCATCCAGTTTGGTAACCACCAAACCTGTCACGTTAGCGACTTCCTTAAAAGCCTTTACCTGTGCGGCTGCATTTTGTCCGGTAGTTGCATCGATGACCAGCCAGGTTTCGTGCGGTGCACCAGGTATGTCACGACCCAGAACCCGGTGTATTTTTCCGAGCTCGTCCATTAGTTCAGTCTTGTTATGCAATCGTCCCGCAGTATCGATGATCAGTACGTCTTTACCACGGGCTACGGCGGCCTTCCCGGCGTCGTAGGCAACGGCAGCGGGATCGCTCCCCTGTTGTTGCCGAATGACCTCCACATTCAGGCGCTTTCCCCATACTTCAAGCTGTTCAATGGCTGCTGCCCGAAAAGTATCGGCAGCTCCCAATAACACAGATTTACCGTCCGCCATAAATCGGGCTGAGAGTTTA
>Ga0154020_10001061_pt1 | contig 33983 bp, 32 predicted proteins | sample Klosneuvirus_201_FD_109709 | JGI IMG/M metagenome (GOLD analysis project Ga0154020, IMG submission 109709) | Active sludge microbial communities from wastewater, Klosterneuburg, Austria - Klosneuvirus_20160825_MG | ecosystem: Engineered > WWTP > Aerobic digester > Activated sludge | place...
GCATCGATCTGCTGCTTGATGCGACCGGGATCCGCGGAGTAGTGCTGCTCGAACGTCGAGAAGAACGGATGGTTCTCGTGGCGGCTCTGGACGTTCGCGGGATTGCCGATCGCGATCTGGCTCTGATCGCGCAGGATCTCGATGTCCGACGGCGACAGATGCTCCGTCGAGTGCAACAGCGTGTCGAGCTCGGCGCGGAACTTCGCCTCCGCTGGATGCACGCTACCGTCGGCGTAGATGAGCTCGTCGATCGTCGACAGCAGCTCCTTCTGATTGTCCGCATCGAACGTCTGGAAGATCTCGAAGCTGCGCAGCTTGAGCTTCGAGTACACGAACTTCTCGACGTCCTCGCCGTCCGCGACCGCCTCGGTGAACAGATCCTTCACGCTGTGATCGATCTGCTCGAACACCTCGTGGAAGTGCCCCACGAACTTGTTGATGATCTCCTCGCGCGTCTTCGGGTCGGCGTCGGGCATCGCCATCTTCGCGCGCGCCGTCACCAACTGGCGGATATAGATGCGGACGAACGTCTTCTCGGTGAAGTCGAACTCGCCATCGATGTACCCGAACGCCGTCAGGTAGAAGATGATCGCGTTCATCTGCTGCTCGGCGACGTCGGGATTCGTGCTGAAAGTGAGCATCGGCCTTTCGAGCTTGCTCCTGTCAGGAATGTGGGCGCAAGCCGTGGCCGGTATATGATGGGACCGTGCGCTTCGGGGACTTTGCCGCGCTCGTCGCCCTCCTTGCGGGTTCTGCCGTCGCGCGTGCCGAGCCACGCGTCGAGGCGAAGACCACCGCCGCCGCGCCGCGCGATGCTCGTCTCGAAGCCACCGGCTTCGTCGGCATCGGCTTCCTCGGCGACAACGTGCAGCTCGGTGACTCGTGGGCTCCGGAGCAAGTGCCTGGCAACGCTCCCCTGTTCGGCGTCCGCCTGACGATCGTCGCCGTCCCGACGCTCGCCGACATCGGCAAGGGCCGTCACTTCCAATTCGGCATCGAGCTCGAGGCCGAGCTCGCCACCGGCAACACGCAGTCCAACGGCATGCGCGACGACCGCATGACCTACTTCGCGCCCGTCTTCGGCTGGCGCGGGCACTTCATGTTCCGTTACGTGGACCCCACGGTTCCTTTGCGCCCGCACCTGGTGTTCGGCGCGGGCGGCGCCACCGTCGCCTCCGAGTCTCCGTTCATGCGCAAAGAGTCCGACCCCCTCGCCTACTACGGCGGCGGATTCTCGCTCCCGCTCACGTCCAGTTGGCACGTCCGCATCGACGCGCGCCACGGCATCTTGCCCGCTCGCGGCGGCGGCATCACCAACATGGCCGAGCTCCAACTCGGCATCGGCGGTTCCTTCGGCATCCCCGAAAAGCGCACCGCGCCTCGCCCGCCCGAGCCGCTCCCCGAGCAACCCATCGTCGACGAGACCGACCGCGATCACGATGGCCTCCCGGATCGCATCGATCGCTGCCCCGCCGAGCGCGAGACCGTCAACGGCCTCCTCGATGGCGATGGCTGCCCCGAGCCCGACGTGGACAACGACTCGATCATCGGCGACGCGGACATGTGCCCCGACGTCCCCGAGGACACCGACGGCTTCAAAGACGACGACGGCTGCCCGGAGCCCGACAACGACGCCGACGGCATCCTCGACGCCGCCGACAAGTGCCCCACGGACGCCGAAACGCGCAACGGCTTCGACGACGACGACGGCTGCCCCGATGCGATTCCCCCCGAAGTGACGAAGCTACTCGTCACCGCGAGCGCGATGAAGTTCGAACCGAACCGCGCACGCGTCACGGAGGCAGCCAAGAAAGCGCTCGCCCCACTCCTCGAGCTGATGCTCGCTCGCAAGAACCTGCGCGTGGCGATCACCGGCCGCCCTGCGAAGGCCACCGACGAAGACCTCGCAAAGCGCCGCGCCGAAGCGGTGAAGTGGTTCCTGATCGATCAAGGCGTCGGCGAAGGTCGCTTCGTCACACGCGTGGCCCCGCCCGCCAAGGGCAGCGCCCTCGAGCTCACGCTGATCCTCGAGTAGCGCGCACTCGATGATCGTGGGCACACGTTGATCGCGGATCGCATCATTCGCGCGCTCGAAGCGCCCCTCGTCGTGCGCGAGCCGTTCCAGCCGCTCGACGCGATCGTCGTCCTCGGCGCGCCGCTCGGCCCACGCGACGAGCTCACGCCTCCGCTCGCCGAGCGCGCGCACGCAGCCGCCTCGCTCTACCACGCCGGTGGCGCGCCCCTGATCATCGCGAGCGGTGGCACGACCCACGGTGCGTCCCGCGCGGAAGCGGACGCGATCGCCGACGAGATCCGCCGCGCGAACGTGCCCGACACGGCCATCGTCGTCGAGCGCGCCTCGCAGACGACAGCGGAAAACGCGCGCTTCACCGCCGAGCTACTCGCTCGCAGCGCATCACCGATTCGCGTCTGGCTCGTGACACAGCCATTCCACGGGCGCCGCGCGCAGCGACTGTTTCGCCGCGCCGGCTTCGACGCGCACGTGTGGCACATCGACAACTCGCTCGAGTACGCCGATCGTCATCGCGCGCTGCGCTGGGTCGTGCGCGAGTACATCGCGTGGGCGGTGATGTACGCGCGACGGGAATGACGCGCGAGTAGAAGGTCGTCTTAGCGAAGAAGGTCGATCTCGTCGTCGGCAGCGGCACGTACGGATCGAGGCTCCCAACGCTTGTCGCCGAGTATGCGATCCCACGCGGTGCGCATCTGCCGGGCACAGCGACCAACCGGCATTTGCCCGACCGCCGTCCCGAGGCCGGGGCACAGAACGCTCTTGATGCGTGGGAGGCCGCTCGCGTTGTGCGCTATCACGGCGAGAAGGGCCGCACGAAACGCGAGGTACGCGTTCACCGTGTCAGCCACGTTCTGCGGGACACGCATCGTCGGTGCGCTGATGCACCACGGAATGTCGTGCCGCATCGTCGGGACCACGACCGCGGTGCCGACGGGCAGCTCTCCGGCGAAGTCCCGCTCGATGACAGCCTGCAGACGCTGCTGAAGGCCATCGCCGAATTGATACGTGTAGACCGCATCGATTCCACCGTCCATGAAGCCGAAGCTATTGGCGGGGCTGACGATCGCATCGGCCTGGACGTCGATCGGATCGTCGACTGCGACCAGTCCAGTCTTCGTCGAGAAGATGTCCCCGCAGCTCACCTGGACTGAGGGAATGCCCGCGAACTCGCGATTCCACGCGTCGATCAACGGCTTCCCCAGATCGCGGAGGTGGATCAGAAGTGTCTCGTTGACCCGGACGTCGCTCATGCTCAGGAGAATTGTAGCAGTCGGCAAACGAGGACACCGCGAGTGCCCCACCCGGCAGAGTTGTCGAGCTCACTAGGTGCCTTTGCTCCTCTCCCGAGTCGCCGTCACCGACACCGATCGAGAACATGCCTTTCGTGAGGGAACGATTCCGGATCGTTTGAAATAACAGATCGGGATAACGGAAATCGCATTGCGCGGACGTCGACAACTTCGACTGCACGTCGATCGACGACGAGCGGCACCTCACGTGGAGGATGCGTTGCTCATCGGCATCGCGAATACACGACGACGACGTTCCGCAGCGACACGCCATCTTCTACGAAGACTCCACCACCGAGATTCGTAACCTTCGTCGCGCGCACCTGTCCCGTGTCGCCTCGAGCTCGACGTCGCCGACGACCTACTGCAGTCCATCCAGACGCACGAGATCTCCGATGACCCACGCGTAGTTCACGGGATCGCCGTCCCACAGCGGTTGGTTCGTTTCCGCGGAAACGTCGAGCTCGCGGTGCCGATCGACGAGCGCGCGCATTCCGAGCCTCGGCGGAGTCGGCCGTGGAGGCGCATCGGTGACCCGCCGACCCTGCGGATCGTAGAACCGTGGCTGCTGGTGTTCGTCGAGCTCGATTCGATAGCCGTACTCGTGGACAAAGCGATGGTGGTGATCGCAGAGGCCGATCAGGTTATCGAGCGATGTCTCGCCACCATTGGCCCAGTGATGGATGTGGTGACCCTCGACAAACACGCGATTGCAGCACCCCGGGAATCGACACGTGGTGTCGCGCTTTAGCAGCGCGCGCTTCATCGACGCGGGAATCGAGCGAGTCTTGCGCCCCACGGACACGGTGCCGCCAGCGTCTTCGACCATGTGCACGATGCCGCAGTCGCACGCGAGGCGGCGCGCCGTTTCTGCGGAAACGCAGGTGCCATCGCTCGTGACCGCGAACGGATCGGGAGCGCTGAGCGGATCGGCGAGCGTCTCGGCCGCCACCGTCACCACGAGCTCGGTCGGCACGGCGTGGACGCGATCGCCGCGCAGCACATCGCGCGCGATCGAGACCAGCGCATCGGCGCGGTCGAAGCGAGCCTCACGCTCGCGCTTTGGAATGGCACCCGTCGATGGAGCATCGAGCGTTTCCGAGGTTCCACCGACGCCGTTGCCGCCAGGCGTTGTCTCGGCACCATCGCACGCTATCGCGGCACGATCGCCCCGAAGGCGATCGCTCGTACGAGCCCGCGCCACCGCCTCGAGCGCCGCCCAGATCGTGGCGGCTTCCTCGGGATGGAAGACACCGTCGAGCTTCACCATCCCGTCGTCGAGATCGAAGCGACGGAGGTACCGGCGGTCGCGATCGTAGGCCTCGTCGGGTTCCTTGGATGCGCGGACCACGGCGGCGTACTTGCGACAGATGCGCTCGAGCTGCGAGCCGGTCGAGTACAACGCGTCCGTCAGCAGTGTCGCTTCGTTCGCGGTGGTCGCGACACGCGTGATCGCGCGGACCTTCACGTACGAGATGGCGCCCCGGCGGAGTGCGTCATCGATCAGCGAGAGCTCGGCGAGCCTGCGCGCGACGCGAAGGTGCTCGCGTGCGGTGCCCATGTTCCAACCCACGCGCCACGACAGCCACTCTGCGCAGGAGTGAGCGCCTTGCTTGTACCAACCGCCCGCGGCGTCGAACTCGCGCAGGTCGGTGAGGAGTGTGTGGGTGGCAGCGTCGAGGTGTGCTGCGTGCGTTGCGATGCGCTCGCCCAGATCGTCGAGATCGACAGACATGATCATTGACTATCATCCGAGTCTGACAATCACGATCTCGCGCAACAACGATCTCACTCGTCACCTCGTGTGAGGCGATCAGAACACGACGATCCACCGACGAGAACGCTCCGGCCGCCCTCGCGCAGACGCTCCGTTTGGAGATTTGTTTCTCAAACCATCCGGAATCATGCCCTCACGAAATGGCATGTTCTCGATCGGTGTCGGTGACGACAACTCGAGAGAAGAGCACCGGCGCTAGTGACCTCGACAACTCTGCTGGGTGAGGCACTCGCGGTGCAGTCGCCTTGCGAGAGCGATCCGCGCGAGCCGGTGGTGTTCGTCGCGGAGAGCGTCGGTCGGAATGTTCGCGACGGCTCTCGATCCGGATGCGCCTCCGCGTCCGGCACCGCCGAAGGCTCGGAATGCAGGCTCGACGTTTCCGCGGAAACGAATCCAGCCGCTGTGGGACGGCGATCCCGTGAACTACGCATGGGTGATCGGAGACCTCGTGCACCTAGTTGGACTGCACTGGGTTTCGAAGCCGAGACTTGGGATACGTAGGTGCGATGAGGCCGGCGATCCGTGCGCAGGAATTGCGCTGGCGACGATCAACGAACCGCCCGCCGCGATCTCCAAAACCTGGTACGGTCCGCCCGTGTCGATCAAAGGGCTGATCGTCGTGTTGCTTCTCGCAGGCGGCTGCGTCCGCGTGCACGCGCATCAGCGCGGAACGCTCGCTCGCCACGACATGGAGCTCGGCTCCACGCCCGACATGGCCTCGGGCGAGGATCACGCGCGCGCGTATCGCGAAGGCGCAATGGGCGGCGGTTCAGGAAAAGCGGGCGGGTGCGGGTGCAACTGACGTGCGGATCGTCGCTTTCCTCCTCGGAGTAGCCGCCGCGAGCTGTCAGGTCGAGCCGGCGACGCTCGACATTCCAACGGCGGATCCAAAGGTCTTTCGCGAGAAGGTCTATCCGATCCTGCTCGCTGACTGCGGCTTCAACACGTGTCACGGATCGAAGGAGCGGTTCTTCAGCATCTTCGGCCCCGGACGCGCGCGGCTGGATCCGATGACCCCAGCCTTCGATCCGCCGACACCAAACGAGCTCGCGCACAGCTACACGCGCGCGGAATCGATGCTCATCGGTCCCCACGGCCCCGGCAGCTCGCTGCTGATTCGAAAGCCAGTCCCGATCGTCCAGGGCGGTGCGGGCCACAAGGGAGACGACCTGTGGGGCGGCACCGTCTACGACACCGTCGACGATCCGCACTTCGTCGTGCTCTATCAGTGGGCGACATCGGTGGCGCCATGATGCCGCGATGGGTGCTCGCGATCCTGTTGGCTCCGGCGACAGCCCTCGCCTACTCGGATCCCGCGATGTTCGGGGAAACCATCGACGAGGGTGGTGGGGCCGGCCGCTACTTCACGGGCTCGCGCAGCGAAGGCTACTCGTGCAGCGTGTGCCACTCCGGCGGTAAGGAACCGAGCTTCATCGTCGATCCGCTACCGGACGTCCTCCAAGCAGGGACCAAGTACTCGCTCGTGATCCATTCGCCCGATCCGGGGAGCCCACAAGCGTTGCAGCTCGAGCTCGTGACCCCGTCGGGCGCTCATCCGACGGTGACGATTCCAGCAGCCGCGATGTTGCCTGCAGAGTCGCGCTGCGAAGGTGCGAACGCGGGAATCCCGGCCGTGTACTCCGTCGATGTGGGCCGGCGACGAGTCATCGGCGTCGAGGATTGCGGCGCATCGCGCGTCGAGGTCTCGTTCGTCGCGACGGGCGAGCCGATCGACGTCGCGATCGGCGGCGTGCGAAGCAACGAGGATGGAACGCCCTCGGGCGATGGTGTGTTCGACGAGCGCTTCACGCTCTCGCAGCCAAGACACGCGAGCACGAGTGTGTGCTCGGCCGGTGGCGACGCAGGCGGGCTAGTGGTTCCACTGCTCGCGGGCGCGGCGATCATTCGCCGACGACGATCACGGAAGCTCGATGCCGAGCAACGCCGTTAGCTCGAGCGCCCACACGTGGTCGAGTCCCACGTACGCGAGGTAGTCGGCACGCGAGAGCGTCGAGCGAAGTCCCCAGATGACGACGCGATCGCCGTCCTCGTTTTCGATCCGATGTAGAAACTGCGCGCCGACCTCGTTCTCGAGGAGCGCGGACAGCTTGCGATCGCGCGTGACGTAGCCGTTCGTCATCGCGACGTCGTAGTAGCGCGGCTTGTAGAACGACGCCTCGCTCTGCGTCGCGTACCGGTAGCGAAACGACAACGTCTGCGATTCCGTGATGCGCCACGCGAGATCGGGCTGGACCGCATGCGACATGAGGCCCCAGTCGTCGAAGTAGAAGCGGTACTCGAGGCCGACGGACAGCGACCGCCCCAGTGCGCGGCGAGCGCGCGCGGTCGCCGCGTTGCGCAAACGCTCGTCGGGAACGTGCTCGGGGATGCAGAACGGCGCGTTGGAGGCGCACGTGCCGATATCGCCGATCGCGACAAACCGGTACGGGCTCGACTGGAATCCGTGAACGAACGTGGACTGCCAGCCGAGCTCGGCGATGGTGTTGCGGCCGAGGACCTGGACGAGCGCGAGGCGCGCCCCCGCGGTTTGGACCTGCTCCTCGAAGCCGGGATCCCCCGATCGCCCGACGCGGTCGAACGACCCGAGGAGATCGAAGGCCAGCGTGGTGTTCTTCTTCGCGAAGTCCTTGCGCCCACCGAGCGTGAGCCCGTGAGAGAGATAGTCTGTTTCGTAGGAGAGACGATAGTTCATCGACAGCGAGAGCGAGCCGACCTCTTGGCCGAGGCTGGCATCCACCTCGTTGCGCTTCTCGTGGATCGCCTTCGTAGCGGCGGTGACGACGTCGACGGAGGCTCCCGTCCACGCATCGATGCTGTAGGTCGCGGCCGCGGTGGTGTGACCGACCGCACCGGCCAACCGCACCGTCGGTGCGACGATCGTCGTCGCGTCGGTGTCCGAACGGACGTAGACCGAGGAAGCCGCGTCGGTTACCTTCGCGACGTGCCCACCGCAGCTCACGACGAGCAGAAGGCCAGCGCGGTACCGCATGGCCCGCGAGTCTTACGGCGATCGATCATCGTGTCAATGATCGTCGTGCACGGCGGTTGTTACTTCGCACCCGAATCGACGAGCGAGGAACGCGACGGCGGTATCCAACCGCCGAACGATCTGTTCGGTGCCGACGCCGGAGCCATCGTCGATGGCGGAACGACGGGGTGCTCGCAGCAGACCCCGCTCGTGTCCATGCGGTTCCGGGTGAGGACCACCACGGCGAGCGGTCGCTACTCGCCGCGCAACATCGGCGCGATCTGGATCGAGACGGCGCAGGGCGCATTCATCAAGACGATCGAGCGCTGGGCGGGTACGCGCGCGCGATGGCTGACGAAGTTCAACGCGGCCTCCGCATCGAACCTCATCGATGCCGTCACGGGCGCGACGATGAACCAGCACACGACGCACGATCGCATGTGGAACCTGACCGACGTCACGCGCTGCGAGGTCCGCCCCGGGGACTATCGCGTCATGGTCGAGATGACGGACAAGAACGGCGCCGGCCCGAACACCGCCATTCCGTTCACGCTCGGCACATCATCGATGACGCTGATGCCGACGGAGACGACGAACTTCCACGACCTCTTGATCGAGCTGCAGTGATCTAGAAGTTCGTCTTCGCGCGCGTGGGCGATGGATTCGTGAATCCGCCCGCTGGTGCAGCGTGCGGGATATCCCAGCCGAAATACACTTCGACCTCGACGAGCTGATTGCCGCGAACCGTGAGCACTTCGGTGTTCCGGAACTTCTTGTCCTCGACGGTGTGCCCGACATAGGTGACGAACACGGTGTCGCCCTCCTCGAACAACCGAAGGAACTCGAAGCGCTCGATGATCTCGCTGTTCGGCCAGCAATGCCGGAGATAGGTCGCGCGATCGAGTCGATTGTCCATCGGACTCGTGAACGTGAAGTCGTCCGCGAGCAGCGCTTCGATCGCCTTCTCGTCCTTGCGCACGTACGCGTCGAAGCACGCGCGCGCGACTGCCATCGGTCTCATAGGACGCAGCGTGCCATGCCTTCGAGCACCTGGGGTCGCGCTCGCACGCCGCCTAACGCTGCACCCAATACAGGAGCGCGGGATACGCGGCGATCCACGCCCACAGGAAGCGGTTCAGGCCAAACGTGATCGCGTTGGCGACATGGAATGCAACGCCCATAGCGAGCAGGATCGTGCAGGCGATCGGACTCGCGAACGCGAGCGGGAACACGAGCTCGAAGACGAGGATCGCCCAGCTCCCGATCGCAGACAGCGGTCGCACCAGCGCCGCGATCGCACGCGGCACGCGGTACTGCGGAAGCTCGACGAGGATCGCGAGCGCGCGGCCATCGCGCCACGCAGGATCGCCCAGCTTCGCGACGCCGGCGAGCACGTAGGACAACACGAGGTGGGCCGCGCAATAGCCCAGCGCGACGCGCTCGAGCGCGGGCGACGTACGAGCGAGCGCGATCGACAACGTGACCACGAGCAGCATCGAGTCGCTGCCGCCGTTGTACGCGCCGCGAAAGCGAACGGACATCGCGAGGCAGGTCGCGAACGCGATCCAGCCCGGCGCGGGATGATCGAGGAGCGGCAGCGCGATCGCGGCCGCGAGTTGCAGCGCGAGGATCGCGAGCGTCGACGGATAGGCGAACACGCGGTCGGCGAGCCAGCGGGCGCGCATGTCGCGACGCAACACCGGCCACGCGAACACGCCGGTGTCGGACAGCGCGCGTCGCATGACGAGGAGCTCGAGCGCGGCCACGCCGACGGCGACCGCAGCGAGACGCGCCATCCACTCGACGAAGCTCATGCCGCGAGCTCGGGTGACACGATGTAGTCAGTCGCCTCGACGACGATCTTCCACTGATAGCTCGGACCATGCGGAACGCCAGTGCGTGCGATGCGCGAGACGAGCTCGTACGATACGAGCGAGGTCACGCGAGGGTCGCGCTCGATGCCATCGGCAGGACCATCACCCTCGAGCTCCAGATCGCCGAGCTCTTGCACGAAGCGCTCGACGGCCGATGCATACGCGAGGTCCATGTTCGCCGACGGTGCGAACAGCGGCGTCAGCGGCGGCCGCGGTCCAGGATCGAACGCCCGCCACGCCTCTCCCGTCACGCGGACGAACAGCCGCGGAGATGGCGTCGCGCGATCGAAGAAGCGCCACGACGGAAGAAGCGCGCGGAAGAAGCGGAGCATCAGGGCGCGTCGAGACGCTCGGGCATGTCGGCGATCACGTAGGCGATCACCGCGGAGGCCGCCACACCGTCGGCGAGGATCGCGGGATCGACCTTGTCCAGCGTGTCGGCTTCGGTGTGGTGATAGTCGAAGTACGTGCGCCAATCGGTGGAAAGCCCGCCGGCGACGACGCCCCCGTCGACCATCTGCCCGACGTCAGCGCCGCTGTGGCCCACCTTCACGTCGCGAACACCGATCGGCGCAGCCAGCCGAGCGACCTCGACGAGCCGCGACGTCACCTTCGCGAGAACCTCGGCCTTCGTGCCTTCCTTCATCTCGAACGAGATGCCCAGTGGCGGGAACCCGCCGCTGTCGGCCTCGAACGCGAACACGTGATTGCCGAGCTCGGCCGCGTGATCCTTCGCATACGCCTTGCCGCCGCGCAGACCGTTCTCTTCGTTGGTCCACAACACCACCCGGATCGTGCGGCGCGGCTGCAGACCGAGCTGCCGGAGGACCGTGAGCGCTTGCATCATCATCACGCAGCCCGCGCCGTCGTCGTGCGCGCCTTGACCGACGTCCCACGAATCGAGGTGGCCGCTGATCACGACGACCTCGTCGGGCTTCTCGCGACCGCGCAGCTCGCCGATCACGTTCGCGGACTCCGCGTCGGGCAGTGTCTTGTTGTCGAGGCGCAGCTTGACGGTGACCGGGCCTTTTTCGGCGAGACGCGCGATCAGGAGCGCGTCCTCGACGGTGACCGCCGCCGCGGGGATCTGCGGCATGTCCGGCAAGTAGCGCAGCGCGCCGGTGTGCGGCGTGCGCAGCGAGTGCGCGGTGACCGAGCGAACGAGCACCGCGACCGCGCCGAGCTTCGCCGCGCGCGAGGGACCGATGCCGCGATACGGAGCCACGTCGCCATAGCCTCCGCGCTCCGCGGGGTACGGCGCGAGCGCGACGTTGTAGAGGACGATCTTGCCTTTGATCGTGTCCTTCTTTGCTTCGAGCTCGTCGAAGCTCGTGACCACGACGACCTCACCCGTGATGCCGCCCTTCGGGGTCGGGACGGTGCCGCCGAGGCCGATGAGGTGGAGCGGACGAGCGACTGGTTTGACGAGCGCGCCCTCCTCCGTGCCACGGACCCAATGCGGGACCATGACCTTCTCGGTGCGCACGTCGTGGCCGTCGGCCTTCATCGTGGTAACGGCCCACGCGATCGCCTTGTCGAGCTCGGGCGAGCCCGAGAGTCGCGCGCCGATCGTGTCGGTGAGCTGCGCGAGCTTGGCGTACGCGCCACGATCGGCGCGCGCTGCGGTGATGATCTTCGTCGCGATGGTGGCGTAGTCCGCGATCGGCGTCGTCGAGAGCGAACCGCTCGTCGGCGCCGGTGGCGGTGGCAGCGCGGACGGTCCGTACGAGCTCGTGTCCGAGATCCATTCGGCGACATGGGCCGCAGGTTGGGGAGCCGCGCATGCAACCAGCAGCGCGGTGACGGCGAGAGCGCGAGTCATAGCGGCAGATCCTCGAACGACGTTGCGGGCGACGGCGCGACCTTCACGCCGCGCTTCGCGAGAGCGACGAGCAGCTCGATCACGGTGACGAGACGCTCTCCATCTCCGGAGGCACGACCGAGCGCGAGATCGCTGAGCGGCATCGGATGATCGAGCGGTGCACCTTTGCCTGGATAGACGCGGTAGCGCATGCCGTCATGCTCCCAGTACGCGAGCCAGCCGTCGAGACATGTGGTCGCTCGCTCGCGCAGATCGCCATCGAACAGGCGCTGTAGCGCGAGCGCACTCCCCCGAGTCTTGAACCGCTCGTCGAACGAGACGTCGCCCGATTTGAACAGCGGCGTCGCCGGCGGGCCGGGCGGATTCGCGCCATGCGTGCGCAGCGGAATCGCCCACAGCGTGAGCGACGCGCTGCGCTGCTCGTCGATCTCGCGACCGAGCACGACATCGAGTGCGAGCACGCATCCGTCGACGCGTTCGATGCGGGTGCGCACGGGAAGCCCGTCGGCTTCACCGACGAGGACCGAGGACACGAGGCCACCTTCGCCGCGCGTGGTCAGCGTGTGCACGTCGGTCAGCACGCGCCGGAGCCCTTGCGCCACGCTGCCGATGTACACGGCCCACGCCGCATCGTGAATCGGCGGGGTCGCACTCGAGATCGGAGTGTTCGCGAGCTCTTCTTCGCGCACGCGACGAGCGGCATCTGCCACGAGCATCAGGCCGAGGAGCGGAAGCAGATAGTGGTGCGGCCAGCGGAAGCCATAGCCACCGAGGAGCACGCACGCGAGGCCGAGCCCGACTTGACGGCGCGCTTCACTCGTCGCGATCGCGCACGAGGTCAGCGTCCACGCGAGCGTCGCGAGGCCGAGCAGATAGAGTGCGAGGCGCGGATCGGCTTGCGCCTGGCTCATCTCGACGCCGATCGCGAATGCAGCCGCCTTCGCGACCGCGGGATACGCGGCGCGCGCGGCGATCGCGCCGGCGGCGGCGAGTCCCATCGCGAGGACGACCGGCATCGGTCGCGTTACCGAGCGAGCGAACGGGCGCGGCGCGAAACAATACGGCGAGACGAGCGCACCGATGCACAGCGCGATGACACCGGCGTGCGCGATCGCAGCCGTCGGACCATCGAACGTGTTCTCGGGCCAGAGGAAGTGCGCGCCGAGGACGTTCCCGGTGTGGATCAGCAGGGGCACCGCGACGACCGGCAGCCCGAACTGGATCCCGAGATCGCTGTCCTTGCCGAACGCACTCGCGATCACCGCGACGACGGCGAGCGCGAACGTCAGCTCGAGCACGAGGCTCATCGTCGCGGGCACCGAGACGATCAGCGGCGCCGCGGCGATCAGCGTCGCGATCGCGGCGAGGCCGTGCGCGATCGTGTCGCGGATGTTCGGTCGAGCCGCGAGCTTGGTGACCACGCGCACCGCGATCACCAACACCACGAGCACGCCCGTGAAGTAGAAGAGAAACAGGCCCGCGTAGTCGAGCGCGGTGTGCCACGCGGGCGGATCGCCTTCGGCCGGGCCGAGCATCGGGACCGCGACGCGATTGATCGCGATCTCGAGCACCGCGAGAACGACCAACACGTGCATCGGCGTGATGCGCTGGACGAGGGGGAGCTTCGGGATCCGCGTGCTCTCGTCCGCGCGCGGCGAGTCGCGGCGCGATCGACGGATCGATGCGAAGCGCAGCGCGCCGTTCGCGACCAAGACGAGGCCCGTGAGGATCAGCAGCGCGGGCCGCACGCTGATGTGGCCGCGCAGGACGATGTCCACGATCGCGAGCACCACACCCAACGCACCAGCGATGGTGGTCGCCATCGGACCCAGGTGCTCTCTACGAGACAACCCGAAAAACGTAGCCGGGCCAGCTAGTTAATTCAAGGACGGCGGTCGTCATCGCCGGCCTCGTTGGCCAAGAACTTCGCTCGGCGATCCAGCCATCGGTATCCTACATGTGGGATGAGACTCGTACCGGCGTTCGTACTAGGTGTGTTCGTCGCGATCTCGACCGCGCACGCGTCGCCGCAAGCGCCCGTCGTCGTGCTCGATCCGGGTCACGGCGGTTCGAACGCGGGCACGCAGGGTGCCGGGATGCACGAGAAGCAGCTGACGCTGATCCTCGCGGATCGTGTCGCGGCAAAGCTTCGAGCGAAAGGAATCACCGTCGAGCTGACGCGCACGAGCGATCGCACGCTGACGCTGCGCCAACGCACTGCGCGCGCCGACGAGCTCCCCGCGGATCTGTTCGTGTCGATCCACGCGAATGCATCGCCGACGCGCACGCAGCGCGGGTTCGAGACGTTCGTGCTCACGCCACGCGGCGTCGATGTCGATGCGCGCGCACTTCGCGCGGACACCCGGACGACGCGACCGAATGTCGATCCGGAGATCGCGCTCGTGCTCGATGACGTGGAGCGCGGATCCTCGCAGTGGGAGTCCGCGGATCTCGCGGCTCGCATGCAGCGCGCATTGCGCGAGCGACGCGGCAAGGATGGCGATCGCGGAGTGCGGCAAGACAGCCAGCACGTCCTCCTCGGCGCGACGATGCCTGCGGTCCTCGTGGAGGTCGGCTTTCTCGATCATCCCGTCGAAGGGAAGCAACTCACCGATCCCTCCGTACAAGCGCAACTCGCGGACGCGATCTCGCAGGCGATCCTCGAACAGCTCGACGATTGATCGTCACCACGACAGTCCCCGGATAGTCGAGTTGCCGGAGTCGCGTGGCTCGGCGTGATCACTCGCAACGTCGCGAGACATCGCCGGCGCAACTGGCACGCAAGCTGGATCGACGGTCGAACCATGTCGGTCGCCCCAGTCCCTGCAGTGTTCATCGGTCGAACGTCCGAGCTCGAACGTGTCGAGCTCGCGTCGCATCACGTCCGGCTCGTCGTGATCTACGGTGTCGGTGGCATCGGAAAGACAGCGTTCATGAGGAAGGCCGCGCACGCGCTCGGCGTACGCGTGAACGGTCGCCTCGTCCATCACGACTGCCGTGCCGGTGAAAGTCCGGCGACGCTGATGCGCGCGATCGCGGATGCGTTGTCGCTCGGCTCGTCGGCGGATCGCGATCCGTTCGCGGCGGTGCTCGGACATGCGACCACGCAGCCGCTCGTGTTGTGTCTCGACAACGCACATCGCCCGAGCGATCCCGGCTTCTACGAGGCGCTCGCGGTGCTCGCGAGCTGCGACGCCCCGCTCTGGCTACTCGTCGCATCTCGCGAGAGCCTGCCGTTCGAGGCGACGGAGATCGATCATGTCGTGGTCCGGCTCGGCGGTTTGTCTCCCGACGAGACACGCGCGCTGTGGCAGCAACTCGAGCAGCTCTACGGAACGAGCCTCTCGGCGATCGATCCCCTGTCTTCGGGTGGCAATCCCCTGCTCCTCAAGCATCGCTTCACGCAGCGCAAGCTCGCGATCCGCGATCAGCTCGGCCTCGATACTCTGTCAGCCGACGAGCGCGAGCTATTGCGCGAGCTCGCCGCGTTTCGCAAGCCATCGAGCGCGAGCGATCTCGCGGATCGTCGCGATGCGCTCGACGCACTGGTGCGCCGGTTCCTCGTCGACGAACGCGCCGACGGACGCTTCGAGCTCCACGATGTCGTGCGCGAAGCCGTGTACGCGTCGGCCTGGGCGCCCACGGCGGAGCATCACGCGCGCTGCTTCGCCTTCTATCGCGACGCCGACGGCGAGCTCGAGAGACTGCATCACGCAGTGCACGCCGGAATGGACGACGTCGCGGAGCAGATCCTCGCGCGCTATGCGGGACCGGTGCAGCGCATCGTTCCGCCGAACGCGATCACGCAGCACCAGATCGCACAAGCGATCGATCAGTTGATGCCTCGCCGGCGACTGCATCCGTCCATCGAGATGTTGCGCGTGCTGATCCGGGGCCGGATGGGCGACGGCGTCGCCGCATATCGCCAGACGCAGGCGCTGCGTGGGCCCGATCACCCGATGGCCGAGCTCGATCACGCAGAGCTCGCGTTCGCGCTCGGTCATGTTCACGAGACGGCCGGTGCGCTGTCGAACGTCGTCGACGAGTCGCGCCTGACCGCGCCGATTCGGGCGTGGGCGTACGCGATGATGGCGGAGGCAGCGCGGCAGAGCGGCGACCTCGAGCGTGCGCGGCAGCTCCTCGATGCACCGGTCTCCCCGCTCACCGAGCTCGGTCCGATCGGCGCGATCGTGTCGGCGGGCATGCACGCGACGTATGCCCACGATCTCGAGCTGCACGCCGAAGCCGCGCAAGCGCTCGCGGATCTGAACAAGCTGCTCGCCGGTCTCGGACTCGGTAGCGTGCCCGTCGCGATCCTGCGCGCGCTCGAGCGTGCGGTGCGGCTCGGCGCGGGACATCGCATCTCCGATCAAGATGACCCGGGCGAGCTGTTCGACGAGGTTCCATTCCTTCGCATGTGCTCGCGCATGCTGCGCGTCGACCAGCTCGTGTATCGCGGCAACTTCGTCGCCGCCGCGGATCTCGCGGACTCCGTGCGACAGACCGCGCTCGCTCACCACAACCCGCTGATGCAGTGGTGGGCGATGTGGCGCTGGAGCGATGCGATGCGCGCGCTCGGACACTCGCAACGCGTCGTCGACGACGTGACGCACGCGATCGAACGTGCGCGCGATCTCGACCACGCATCGGCATGGCCGCGGCTGACATGCGTCGTCAGCGAGGCGCTCCTCGATCTCGGGCAGCTCGACGACGCCACGCGGCTCGCCGCGGACGCGGGCATCGGTCTGCCCGGCTGCAAGGCGCGCCTCGCTGCCGTGCGTGCACGCGCGAAGATCCTCGCCGGCGGCGATCCGCTCGCGGCGCGGGCGATGTTCGAGCGCACCGCTCCGCGCGGCACGGGCTACGCGGGCGCGGTCCGCGATCTCTCGCACGCCGACCTCGATCTCTGGTGCGGCGACCTCGACGCTGCGTTGACTCGCGCGCGCGCGATCGAGACCACGGCGAGCCGCGCGGGTTGGGCCTGGATCACGTGCCGCGCACGTCTCGTGATCGCGGAGGTCGCGTGCCGCCGGGCGGATCTCGCGGGTGCTCTGCCTCCGCTCGAAGCGGCGGTCGCGGATGCGACGGCGCGCGGCTTTGTCGGCGAGCTCGTTCACGCGGAGCTGCTCGTCGCGGTGACGCATCGGATCGCCGGTGACACCGACGCGAGCGAGCGCAGCTTCGATGCTGCGACCGCGCGGGCACGGCGCCACGGCCTGGGGATGCTCGTCGGCGAGCGCTTCGTGCGACGCCTGTCGCTGTCCGAGCCCATCGCGTGCCGCATGCACACGGCCGATGGCGTGCACTGGTTGACCGCGGCGCAAACTCCCACCCCGGGATTCGAGGCGATGAACGCCGTCGATCTGATCCGATGCCGCGTGGTGATGGGTGGCGAGCCTATCGATCTGTCGCGCAATGCATCGCAGCTCAAGGTGCTCGCCGCGCTCGCCGCCACTCCGTATCAGCCAGTGACCATCGAAGCGATCGTCGCTGCGGCATGGAACGTCGCATACCAACCGAGTCAGCATCGTGGCCGCGTGCTCATGACCATCTCGCGCCTGCGCAAGCTGCTCGGCGCATCCACGATCGAGCTCGGCGACGGGAGCTACCGATTGGTGCTGCCGTCGCCGTGGATCGTGCTCGAGCCCTACGTGACTAGTGCTGCTGCTGCTGCCACGTCTGCTGCTTGACCGGATCGGTCAGCTTCTCGACGCGCGGACCGGCCGTGGAGATCGGCGACGGCGAGAATCCCGTCGACGTTCGCTGACCGTTGCATGCCATCAGCCAGCTCGCCGACAGCTCGGGATCGGACACCGCGGACCAGTAGTTGTTCGAGATGTCGAGTACCCCACCGCCGGCCCAGTGATACGAGAGCACCTGCGCCGTGCCCGCCGCAGCGTTGCCGTGGATGTTGTTGCTGCGGACGAACGACATCGGGTTCAGGTTACGTCCGACGATCTGGATGCCGTAGGCGCCGTTCTTGATGATGTTGCTCGCTTCGATCTGGATCAGCACGTCGGAGCCGTTGATGAGAACGCCGCCATTGGTGTTCTCCACGATGTCCGAGTGGAGGAACACCGGATCGCGCCAGCGCGGTGGGGCCGGCGGGTTCGCGCTGCAGCTGTTCGACGGGCTCTCGCCGTCGACGCGCACGCCGATGGAGTTCGCGCGAACGACCGAATCCTCGACGTGAATGAACTCGGAGTTGCCGAGGTGGAGGCCCGTCTGGAAGCCCTTGACGAGTGCGCGGTCGAACGTGGCGCGCGCATCGGCTCCGCCGAACACGCCCGCGGTGGGCATCGCGCCCTGGAGCGTGGTGCCTTCGAGCACGATGTCGCTCAGCGTCGCGGTCGTCTTGTTCGCGAGCGTCACCGCGACGTTCGCCTTCTCGATATAGGCGTGCGAGATCGAGTGGCTCGGTCCGACGAGGCTGAGCCCGCCCCACCCGAAGCCATCCTTGTACGCGGTGAACGCGACGGGGTTCTCCTTCGTACCCGCCGCCTGCAACGTGCCGTTGACGACGAGCTGGACCGAACCGAACGGCGCGGTGCCGATGAAGTTGCCCTTCACGCTGACGCCCGGACGGATCGTGAGCGTCTTGCCTTCGGCGACCGTCGCGTTCTCGAGCAACACGGTCTCGCACGAGTCCCAGGTGGTGTCGGCGTCGATCGTCGCGCCTTGGATGTACACGGTGCCCGGCTTGCACGGGCTGTCCCACTCGGGCCGGCGGCACTGTAGATCTGTCCCGTCGCACTCGAGCGACAGCTCGTACTTGCCCTTGCCCGTGTCCTCGAACGAGGTGAACGCGAGGAGGTACTTGCCGTCCTGCTCGACGGGAAGATCGATCGGCCCGGCCGCCGTGCTCGCGCCCACGTCGTCCGATTCGCGTAGCCGCTGACCGGGCTCCTGCGCGCTCTTGTACGGGCCGTACACGGCCAGATACGTGTCGAGCGCCGCACCGTCGGCGGGACCGTTGGCATCCGCACCCGCGCTCGCCTTCAGCGCCGCTTTGAGCTTCGCGCCGCGCTTGGCCTCGAACAGGTAGCCATAGACGCGTACGCGCGGATCGAAGTTGCCCTGCACGCGGCTATCGAGCGCGATGTCGTCGACGAGCTTAGTGCTCTTCGCCGCATCCCCCTTGCCATCGTCAGCGCCGAACGCACCCGCGAGATCATAGGAATCGTTCGCGCCACAGTTCATCAGCACGCACGACGAGAACAGAAGAGCACCACCACGGAAGAAGCTAGACATGGAAGCCATCCTTTCGATGGCGCGGCCCTGTTCAACCTTCGTGCCTTCGCAAGGTGGCGACTTTCCACGCGCAGCTTCCCGTGGCGGACCGCCCTGGCTGCGAGGGTCGTATCCGGCTCCTCGAGCCCCGTGACCTCGCGTGATCGCCCGTGACCTCGCGCGTGATCGCGCGTGATCGCCTACGGAGCGTCGGGCGATTCGCCGAGAAGCGCCTCGCGGTCGAACGGCTCGCGCCGGCCGCGATGTCCCCGGGCGATCGACCGCAGCGTCCGCCGGAACAACCGCAGCTCCGCACGCGCGTGCCAAAGCGGTCTGCGCAGCGGCTCGGTGCGCTCGCCGTGCGTGCGATGCGAGATCTGCGCGATCACGTGGTCCACGATCGGCGCTGCGATCGCGAAGCGCGGATCGCGTCGCATCACCGCGCGCGCGAGCAGGAGCATCGCCGACGCCGTCCCCGCCGCATGCGCCAAGCGCACCGAGGGATACGCGTGCAGCTCTTCGTAGTGAACCCAGAACTCCTCGAACGTCTTCGCCGTGTACATCTCGTGATTTCTCATGTGACCTCCTGAGGGGATAGCGCTTCGAGCGGCATGTACCGGGACGTGACGGTCACCGGCCAGCCTCGCCGGCGCGCGACGGCAACGAGAGAGAGTCCGAGCAAGGCCACTGCACCACCGACGTCGGCGCGCCCGGCCTTGGTGTCGTAGTACCTACGGTGCGCGCGGAGGTAGTCTGCGAGCGCGCCATCGAATTGCTCGGCGCCGCGATCCAGCGAGCGAAGCATCTCCTCGATCGCGGTCGTCATCGGTCGACGCCGCGCTGGATTCATCGGCCCAGGACCGATCGGTTCATCCAGTGTCAGACCGGCACCACGTCCCTCGGTGATTCCCTGCAGCGCCTGGCAGATCCGGATCTCCCGCTCGTCGACAGACCCAGCCATTCGTTCGCAGCGAAAGACCACCAACCAACCCAACGCCTCGGTGTCATCGACCGCAGTCGCGAGGCTCCACGCGGCGGTGAATCGTCCGACCGTGATGGTGGAGTCTAGCGGGTCGCCCGGAACCTCGACCGATGCGCCGCCGAACGCCGTCGTGAATCCACCCTTGTCGGCTGCGCGGAAGCGAGCGGCACCGGCTCGCGCCCCCAGCGCCATGACCGCGCGGACCTCGTCATCGATCGTGCCGAGGGCGGCCGCGTACGCGAGCGCTGTCTCTGCTCCGTCGACGGCGCCGACGAGCTGGCTCGACAAGCAAGTGCCTTGCGTGCGCAGCGCTGCCAGACGATCGAGCATTCTACGCAGTACGCGAGCCCAGGCCTCGTGTACGTCCAGCTCGTGTCGTTCGATCGTCACCGTCATCGGAATCCTCCCGTCATGCGACCTCCTCGAGCAAACCATCGATCGCTGCAAACGCGTGTTCGTTCCCGGCGGGAAGGCGCGTTGGCGCTAATGGCAGTGACGTCACGAAGCGACGGATCCGCTCGACATCCAAGCGCGCCATCGCGACGCCGAGCCCGAGCTCCTCGAGGTACGCCGCGTTGAGCTCCTGCTCGCCCTGATGGCGCAGCGGCATGCTCAGGATCGGCTTGCCGAGATAGAGCGCCTCGGACATCAGCGTGTAGCCGCCGTTGCAGATCACGGCGCGCGCGCTCGCGAGGTCCGCGAGAAATCGCTGCTCGTCGAACGCGCGGATCACGACGTTCTCGACCCGGTCCGCTTCACCGAGGTTTCGCGCGTACACCACGAACCGCTGCTCGGGGATCGCCCGCAGCGCCGCGATCAGCTCCGCGCTCGCGACCGCTGTCTGATAGACGAGCACGTGGTCGCCGCTCGTCGGCTCGAGCGCCATCACCTCCGGGCGCAGGATCGGACCGACGATCGTGGTGCGATCTCGCTTCGGCGGCGGCCGATAGAACGAGGTCACCACGTAGTGCGCGCAACCGGGCATCTTCGCGCGGACGAACGCCTTGGTCAGCGCGAAGTCTCGCGGCAAGCGATCGCGGATCCGCATCGGATGCGCACAGCGATCGATCACGTGCTGGTGATCCAACGAGATCACCGGACGCCCGAACAGCCGGCCGAACACGTGGCTGAACGAGTCGAAGTCGCTGACGCACGCGTCGGGCTGGAACCCGCTGATCGCGGTGCGATACATCGCGATCGATTCGCGCATCGCCGGCCGCACCGAGCGCAACGTGCGCCCGAGCGTCCGCGCACGCGACACCTGCTGATCGCGATAGGCCATCGCGAATCCAGGGATGCGCTCGACGTCCGGGAACGATCGCGCCAGGTAGTCGCGCGCTCGTCCCGACGCGACGAGCTTGACCTCGTGGCCGCGCGCGGAGAGATGCTGCGCGACGACGCGGCTGCGCATCGCGTGGCCCAGTCCCTCGCCAGTGACTCCATAGAGAATTCGCATTCGCACGACTCGCTTTCACACGCCGATGGCGTGCACGTTCGTCCGCTCCTATCGCTGCCTCGAGCGCATCGCATCGCATCCTCAGAAACTCGACGCAGAGACGCAGCGGCGCAGAGGAGAGTTGGGTTTACCCGACGCGATTCGTCGACGAGAACCAGAACAATCGTTGGTGGTCGCGTCGGATGATCGCGATGCGTTCCAATCATCTCTGCTCTGCGCCACTGCGTCTCTGCGTCGCATTGTCTGCATCAGTGGTTGGGGTCGCACGGTTCGCGCTGTGGTTCTCGCGCCGAGTAGGGACGCCTTCGTTCCTCGCGAGCCGCGTGCCGCGTGCGACTCGCCTGCGGGTTCGCGCGGTTCGCGCTGTGGCTGACGACTCGCCTGCGCGGGCGATCAGCTGCGAGTGTCGAGGTAGCGCTCGAGCGCTTGGGTCACGAGCTGGCGCTTCGTGATCTCGCGGTGCTCGCACTCCTGATCGAGCTTCTTGTACAGCGCGGTCGGGAGCTGGATGTGCAACGCGACCACGTCATCGTCGCGGACGAACACGCCCTCCCCCGTCTCGAGCCGCGTCACCAGCTTCCAGCCCTTGGCTTGCTGGCGCGCGATCTCGTAGGACGCCTCTTGCTCCGCGAGCTTTGCCAGCTCGGTCGCGGCGCTCCCGGACGCGCCCCCCATCCGTCGTGCGAGCCGGCGGCCGTAAAGGCGCCGAATCCTGCTCTGTCGAACCATATTGTATATTCATTGTACATTGTACAAAGAACAGTCAAGTACGAAAAAGACGTCATCGCAACGGGTCCCGGCAGTTAGCGGCCGGATGGCTCGCGATCCCAGCGAATTCCCCTGCAGCGCACGCGCGAAGTCTCGCCCGACGTCCCTGCGGATTCGATGTTAGCGTCGGCACGTGAACGAGCCGGCGACCACGTTCGATAGCCTTCTCCGCGCGGTCGCGCGCGTCGACGGGCACGAGCTGGCACCCGGCGAGATCCTGGCCGACACCTACGAGCTGATCGAGCGGCTCGGCGGTGGAGGAATGGGGATCGTGTTTCGGGCGCGAGACCTCCGGTTAGGGCGCGAGGTCGCGGTGAAGACGCTCCGTCCCCTGGCTGCGGGTGCGGCGGGTGACGATGCGCTCCGGCTGTTCGAGCGCGAGGCCCGTGCGACCGCGCAGCTGCTCCATCCCAACATCGTCACGCTGCATCACGTGGGCGTGCACCACGACCGGCCGTTTCTCGTGCTCGAGCTGCTCGGCGGCGAGACGCTCGCGGCCCGGCTCGCGCGGCGACGCACGCTCGCCGTGGACGAAGCGATGCGCCTCCTCGATCAGGTGCTCGCGGCGGTCGCGTTCGCGCACGAGCGCGGCGTGCTACATCGCGATCTCAAGCCCGCGAACGTGTGGATCACGACGGACGAGCGGGTGAAGGTGCTCGACTTCGGGATCGCGCTGTCGATCGACGCGTCGCCGGGCCCGGTCACGCGCGCGGCGGGAACCCCCGGCTACATGGCGCCCGAGCAGCAGGACGGCGCGGACCAGGACACGCGCACCGATGTCTGGGCCGCGGCCGCGCTGCTCGTCGAGTGCGTGCTCGGACGGCGCGTCGATGCCCGCGAGGCGACCGCGTCCGTGTCGACGCTCGCGGTGCCCGCCGAAACCCGGCGCGTGCTCGCGCGTGCGCTCGCTACCGATCCGACGGTGCGGCCGGCCGATGCCGGCGAGCTCCGATCGCTGCTCGCGGCGGCGACCGGATCGAGCCGACCGATCGCGCGTCGCCCGTGGCGCTGGCAAGGTGCGGTCGCCGTGTTCGGCGTCGCCACGACCGCGACAGGCGCGCTGGCGTACCGCCTCGGATCGCGCGAGCCGTCGCCGGTCACGGCCGCGGAGCTGGCCTCGCGGAGCTGGCACATCGCGGCGTTCGGCGACCTCCTGCTTCGCATCGAGCCGTCCGGCGCCGTATACGGCGTCTACGAGCACGACGACGGCATCCTGCAAGGGACGTTCGCGGAAGGCGTATTCGACGGCGTGTGGTGCGAGATGCCGTCGCGCCACGGGCCCGACGACGCGGGGCGGATCCAGATCCGCTTCGTGCGCGATGTAGATCGCGTCCTCCTCGTTGGAAGCTGGACGTACGGCATGGATGCGGCCGCGCCGTGGCAGCGCGACTTCCTCGGCATCTCGAACGCGATGCCGGCGATCACTCCGCTCGACAAGCGCATCCAGGACCACGTGACGTGTCCCGACGGACCGCGCGTGCTCAACGAGCGCGTGCGGCCCGGGCTTTGAGCTCCGCCTTGATCCGCTCGAACTGCTTGCGCAGGGTCGCCGCCTTGCGCGTCACCTCGTCCTCCGCAGCGTCCTCGCCGAGCAGGACCTGGGCGATGTCACGCCACGCGAGATTGCGATCGACGCGCAGCACCAGCAGCACCTGATCCTCGTCCTCGAGCTCGGTGCGCAGCTGCGTGAATAGCGTGTCCGTGCGTTGCTGCCGGCGATTCGTGGTGGTCCACATCTGCGTGACCGCGTGCGCGACCGACGGGATGCGCGATACCAGCTCCTCGCGGTCGCGATGCGCTCGACCACGCACGCGCGCGGATGCGTGGCGCGCGAGCATGTAGCACCACGTGCGCAGCGAGCAGCGGCCGTCGAACCGGGACAAGCTCCGCCACAGATCCTCGGACATCAGCGAGAACGCATCGTAGGCGTCCGCCTCGTTCGAGAACGAGCTGCACAACCAGGTGATGAGCTCGGGGCCGTAGGCCTGCAGTGCTTCGGTCGTCACGCGATCGAGCTCGCCGGACTGCACGCGGCGGAGGATCTCTCGAACATCCAGGGTCTCCGGCGCAACGGGTGTGCGGCGTGGAGACATCCGCCGCAACAGTAGCTCGACCGCGCGCCGGGATGTTCGGTTCCGCGGGGATCGCGGATGCACTTTCTCGTCACATCGGTCTGAACCCGTCACGCGATCCAGGTGATGAACCGCGGAACCGTTGTCCTAGTGCTTTCGAGCCTCGCTGCCTGTAACTCCAGCCCGTCGAGCCTCGATGCGTCGACCGTGGCGGAGCCCGCGCCGACGGGCCCGAGCGCCCTCACCATCATTCCTCCGACCACCACCTCCGACTTCTATCAGACCGTCGTGAGCGGCCAGCGCGGCCGTCTGGTCGTCGAGGTCACGCCGATCACGCTCGCGCAGGAGGAGATCGAGAACGCCGCCCGCACCGATCGCGACCCCACGATCCAGTCGTCCATCGTGCAGGATGCCGGTTGCGGGAACTCGAGCTTCTGGCTGTACGACCAGTTCAATGGCACCGGCAACCGGATCTGCTTTGTCGCCGGCGGCGAGTCCCTGGACTTCGCCCACATCCCGCGCAAGTGGCGTTGCTACAACGGCCAGTGCCAGGCGTACGCGTTCTGGAACCTGAACTACGGCTCGTACTGGCCGGGCGTGAACGCCGGCGAGCTCACCGACGATTCGGGGGAGGACGCGTCGCTCAGCGTGACGATGCCGTTTCCCGCGTGGGGTCCGCGGATGAACTTCGACATGTCGCCGTACCAGCTCCGCCAGCTCCGCCTCTTCTGATCAGCGAGTGACTCGGCACCTCTTCTGAGCAGCGCGACTGACTCGGTACGCCTCTTCTGATCAGCGCGACTGACTCGCCTCTTCTGATCAGCGTGGCGGATAGCCGCCGCTGCCGCCCTGCGGCGGACCGTACCCGCCGCCTCCACCTTGCGGCGGATAGCCACCACCACCTTGCGGCGGGAAGCCACCGCCACCTTGCGGCGGGTATCCACCACCCTGTGGCGGATAGCCTCCACCTTGCGGCGGGTAACCGCCACCTTGCGGCGGATAGCCGCCACCTTGCTGCGGCGGGTACATCGGCTGCGCGGGCGGCGGCGTCGTCCAGCCCGCGAGCGATCCGAAGCGAGAGATCGAGAGGAACGCGATCGCGCCGCTGACCGCGACCGACGCGAGGTTGCTCGCGGTGTACGCCCACGGTGCCTCGAGGAAGAGGCCGCTGAGGAGGCCGTTCACCGCGATGATCGCGAACACGCCGTACTGGATGCCGAGCGCACCGAGCAGATAGCGCTCGGGCTGCTTCTGCGTCGCGGCGTTCGTGCGTGGCAGCATCGCCTTCGCGATGATCACGACGACGAGCGCGCCGACGATGATCGTGGGCAACGCTTGGCGGATCGGAAGCGAGCCGCCCTTGAAGCCGCCGAAGATGAACGACAACAGCGTCGTGACGCCGCCGGCGGCGATCGAGATGCCGGCGAGCACGAGGCCGTAGAGCACGAGCTTGAGGCCGACCTGCGTGTCGTCCTTGCTCGTGCTGGTCGCGCGTTGGCGATCGAGGGAGATGAAGAAGTAGCCCGCCCCGACGAACACGATCGCCGCGACGGTACCGAGAATCGCGAAGACTTCTTTACCGCCGAGCGCGCCCAGAAAATCCATGGGCGCCATCCTACTCCGGAAGTCAGCCCGGAATCAGATCACTGCGGGAGAACGGGACGCGGACCGATGGGCGCCAGGGGCGGCGCATCGGGATTCCAGATGTTCGTGTTCTGGTACTGGCCCGAATCCATGAGGGTGAAGCCCACGAACAGCGCTGCGGCCAGTACGGCACTCAAGAACACGACCGTGTGGAAAATCTTGTCGTACTTGAGGTGCATGAAGAACAGGATGACGAGCGTCGCCTTGATGACGGCGATGAACATCGCGAGCGCGAGGTTCATGCTGGAACCGAAGTCGATCTTCGTCGCGAGAACGGTGACCACGGTCAAGAACAGCAGCGATCCGCCGGTGCCGAGAAGCACCTTGATGGAAGCAACGTGCGAGATGCCGTGGTGGTCGTCGTGATGATCGTCGTGAGCAGTAGAAGCCATGACGTCCTCGCTTAGTGGATCAGGTACATGAGGGGGAACAGGAAGATCCAGATCAAGTCGACGATGTGCCAGTACAGCGCAGCGAAGTCGACCGGTCCGAAGTAGTCCGGCGTGAAGTGACCCTTCGAGGCTCGAATGATGAGCCAGATGAAGATGAACACGCCGAACAAGACGTGGATGCCGTGGAGTCCGGTCATCGCGAAGTAGATGGTGAAGAACATGTTCGTGTGCTCCGGCGGCGGGCCCGAGTACACGGTCTCCATCTGCTCGTGATGATCGAGCGCCTTGCGCGTCGTCGTGGTGGCGGCGCCCGGCGTGAGCTCCTGCGGCTTGTCCGTGAAGTAGTCCGGGCTCGCGATCGCTGGCGGACCTTCGCAGTCCACTTCGATCTCGTAGCCCTCGCCGTGACCCGGCTCCGCGTTGGGACGCTCTTCGTGATCGCCGTACTCGACGACGATCGCGGACGCTTGGCCGTGAGCGCAGTCGGTAACCGTGGCTTTGCCCTGCCCACCGAGCGCGCTGGCCTTGCCGCGCTTCGCGTCGTTACATGCCTGCAGCGAGGCGAACGGACCTTCGCCGCCCGACTTCTTCTCGCACTTCTCGCCTTCGCAGCCCCACGCGTAGAACCAGCCGATCTTGCAGACGGCAGGTTGATGCTTGGGCTTCCAGCACGGGAACTTGCTCTTCGAAGGCTCGCCGTTCTTGTCGGGCAAGAGGCCGCCGAACGGGCCGTACTCGGCATCGAAGCAGACGTTCGCGATCTCCTTCTCCGACTTCTTCTGGAAGACTTCCTTCTTGTCGACCATCGCGACGGTGCCGCGAACCTCGCGCACCTTGCAGCTTGCCTGCACGAGCGGCTCGCGCGGGTCTTGATCGATCGCGATGTCCGGCAGACAGCCGGTGCCCGTGTTCGACGCGAAGTCCCACTTCACGTTCGACTTCGTGCCCGGGCACTCGTTGTTCTTCGTCGGCAGCGACGTGCCGTTCGAGCTGATGCACGGATCGAAGCGCTTCCCGAACAGGATGTGCTCGTGGATCTTGTGCGTGTACTCGAAGTACTTGATGACGAGGAACCCGCCCGCGCACGCGAGCGTGACCGCGAGGCATCCGATCAACAGCTTCTGTTGGCGGAGCTGCGCGGCGCGAACGGCCCATGCGGCCGTCAGCGACGAGAAGATCAGGATCGCGGTGTTGATCGCGCCCATCTTCGTGTCGAGGTACTTGTGCGCGTAGATCCAGATCTCGCCGTGGTTGTGGCGATAGATGATGTACGCGACGAACAGCGCGGAGAAGAACAGCACTTCCTGCGCGAGGAACAGCCAGATGCCGAGCTTGCCGGAATCGAACTGGTGCTGTGCGTCGTCGTAGTGGTGCGCGATGAACGGCGAGCCGTGATGGCCGTGATCGTCGTGTGCGGCGTGGGGCTGCTCGCTCACTTGTCGTCTTCCTTCTTCGCCTCGGCGTCAGCCTGAGGCTTGTCGCTCGGCGGTTCCACGGCGGTCGCGCCTTTCGGCTCGTCCGAGGTGACGTCTTTGGCGGACAGCGTGTCGGCCTTGACCGATGCCTTCATCTCTTCGACGGATGCGGTCGGCGCGTTGACGTGCGCGTGCGCGTCGCTCTGGACGTCGGCCGGCTCGGACTCGATCGGTGCACGGCGCTCCCAGCGATCCGGCGCGACCTCGACGAGGTCGTCGTAGTTGTAGATCTCGTGGAGCACCGGCGGCTTCTCGAAGTTGTAGAGCGTCGGCGGCGTCGGAGCCTGCCACTCGAGCGAGGTCCCACCCCACGGGTTGCGCGGCGCGCGCTTGCCGTTCCAGAACGATGCCAGCAGATTCACGATCGCCACCAACATCGAGATGCCGAGCACGAACGCACCGACCGTCGAGAGCTGGTGGAACTCCGTGTACATCGGATCGTAGTCCCAGTACCGGCGAGGCATTCCGCGCGAGCCCATGACGAACTGCGGGAGGAACGTCAGGTTGAAGCCGAAGAACACGCCGATCGAGCACGACGCCGCGATCGACTCCGTGTACATGCGGCCCGTGAACTTCGGCCACCAGTGGTGCATCGCCGCGAGGAACGCGACGAGCGTCGAGCCCATCATGACGTAGTGGAAGTGCGCGACGACGAAGTACGTGTCGTGCAGGTGAACGTCGACGGACAGGATGCCGAGGAACAGACCGGTGAGACCACCGATCGTGAAGATCAGCAGGAAGCCGAGGGCGTACAGCATCGGCGTCTTGAGCCGGATGTCGCCCTTGTAGAGCGTGGCGACCCAGTTGAAGACCTTGATCGCCGCGGGTATGCCGACGCTGAACGTCAGCGCGGAGAACACCATGTTCGCGAGGCGGGACTGACCCGACACGAACATGTGGTGGCCCCACACGAGGAACGAGAGCAGCGCGAGCGACACCGACGAGTACGCGATGAAGCGGTACCCGAAGATCGGCTTGCGCGCGAAGGTGGACAGGATCTCGGAGATCACGCCCATCGCGGGAATGATCATGATGTAGACGGCCGGGTGCGAATAGAACCAGAAGAAGTGCTGGAACAGCACCGGGTCACCACCGAGCGTCGGATCGAAGATGCCGATGTGAGCGAAGCGCTCGACCGCGAGGAGAAGCACCGTGATGCCGAGGACCGGCGTCGCGAGCACCTGCATGATCGCCGTCGCGTAGATCGCCCAGATGTTGAGCGGCATCTGGAACCAGCTCATGCCCTGCGGCCGGAACTTGTGGATCGTGACGAGGAAGTTGAGCCCCGTGAAGATCGACGAGAACCCGAGTAGGAACACGCCGCAGACCGCGACGAGCACCGGTGTCTTCGATTCGAGCGAGTACGGCGTGTACAGCGTCCAGCCGGTGTCGAGACCGCCGAACGGCACGGCGCCGATCAGCAGGACCGCGCCGGAGATCCACAGGTAGAACGACGCGAGGTTCAGTCGCGGGAACGCGACGTCGGGCGCGCCGAGCTGGATCGGCATGATGATGTTGCCGAGCGCGGCCGGGATGCCGGGGATGATGACGAGGAACACCATCACCGCGCCGTGCAGGGTGAAGAACTTGTTGTAGGTGTCCTGCCCGACGATGTCCTTGCCCGCGTGGAACAGCTCGATGCGCACCAGCAGCGCGAACACGCCGCCGATGATCAGCGACGCCATGATCGCGTACAGGTACATCATCCCGATCCGCTTGTGATCGAGCGTCGTCAGCCAGCTCTTGATGCCCTTGCTGACGTTCAGGAAGTCCGGCTCGTTGACCGGACCGTCGTTCACTTCAGTTGCTTTGGTCTTCGTGGTCGCCATGGGGTTCCTACTTGAGCGACTTGATGAAGGCGATGATGCCTTCGATCTCTTTCTCTTTGAGCTGTCCATCGAACGACGGCATCGTTCGCTGGAAGCCCGGACGACCGGACTTGGTCGGATACATCAGTGACTCGCGGATGTAGTTCTCGTCCATGAGTCGCGCCGGCGCGCCTTCCTGCGGGATCTCGGTTCCGAACGCTCCCTTGAACGTCGGACCGACGCGCGCAGCCCCGTCGGTCGTGTGACACGCGACGCAGCCCTTCTTCTCGTAGAGCATCGCGCCGAGCTTGTCGGGCGCCATCGTCGTCGACGATGCAGCCTTGTCGGCGAGGTAACGCTCGTAGTCACCCACCTCGTGCACCACGATCACCGCGCGGCGTCCGTCGGACTGCCGACCCATCTGCGAGTGATCCGTGCCGCAGTACTCGGCGCAGTTGAGACGGTACGTGCCCGGCTTCGTCGGATAGAACCAGACGTACGTGTAGCGGCGCGGGATGATGTCTTGCTTCGTGCGCATCACCGGCACGTAGAACGCGTGGAGCACGTCGCGCGACGTCATGACCAAGCGCACCGGCGTGTTGACCGGCACGTGCAGGTCGGAGTCTTCGACGCCGTTCGAGTGCGTGAAGTTCCACGCCCAGCGCCACGCTTGGACCTGGACCTCGACGGCCTTGACCGGCGGCGTGACGACGCGGATGTAGCCGCGCCAGCCGTAATAGAACAGGAACACGACGATGATCGTCGGGATGATCGTCCACGTGATCTCCATGACGTCGTGGTGCGACGCCGATGGCTCCGCCTTGTGACCCTTGCGGTGGCGGTACTTGATCGTGAAGTAGATGACGATGAACGCGATGCCGAAGAAGAAGAACGCCGACAGACCGAGCGTTGCCAGGTACATCATGTCGCTGTCGTCAGCGACGTTGTTCACGCTGCGCGGGAACCAGTAGTTCGCCTCGTGGCGATCCATCACCGGGCGATGCGCGAGCTTGTCGTACCAGGTCATCTCGCCGGTCGGCGCTGGCGGGGCTGCGGCCGCGGGTGCCGCGGCGCCTGCCGCCGGTGTCGCCGAGGCTGCTGCCGGTGCCGCCGAGCCTGCGTCCGCCGAACCTGCCGCCGCTGATCCTGCCGCCGCTGATCCTGCCGCCGCTGATCCTGCCGCCGCTGATCCTGCCGCCGCTGATCCTGCCGCCGCCGATCCTGTGGCCGCTGTTGCAGCCGAACCGGTCGCCGAGCCCGCTTCCGCGGCGGCGGTCGGTGCGGCCGTGACCGCCGGTTTGTCGCCGGAGCCCTTCGGATCGGGGCTCGTGACCGGAGGTGCGGGTTCCGTTTGGCCCGTCGGTTGTGCACCGGCGGTCGGGATGCCCCACATCTTGAGGACGAGGAGTGAGGTGAGCGCTGCCGTCGCGATCGCGACGACAACAGGCACCAATGGAGATCGAGAACGGCGTTTCTCGGACATCATGATTCTCCCGGTTCGCGACGACGACGCATATAGAACGCGCCGAAGCCAATCACCAGCAGGGCGACGAACCCGGCGGCACCGAGCCGCAAGGCGAAGACACCGGCGCGCGAATGATTCTTCGCGTCCGGATCGAAGTGATAGCAGCGGTTCATGAACCCGATCGCGCTCGACATCTCGGCGAGACCAGCCTTCACGATCGATTCACGCATGACATCGGCGGGGAACTCGATGCCATAGACGTAGCGCGTGACCACGCCTTGGGTGCTGAGGAAAATCAGCGCAGCCGGGTGCGCCCACTCCGCGCGCTCTGCGATGTAGACGTACTTGAAGCCCACCGACTCGGCCACGCGACGGATCTGCGTGTCGTCTCCGGGCTTCGCCGCGGCGAGGAACGTCCAGCCCTTCGTCGCGAGCTCGCGCTGCGCTTCGGGGAGACGCGCGATGTAGCGAGCCTTCATCTTCGCGAGCTTGTCGAGCGACTCCTTCGGCTCGAGATCGATCGAGAGGATGCGGAACTGCTGGCCGATCGCGAAGCCGACCTGCTTGCCCGTGTGCTCCCAGTCGACCTTCGTCGCGAGCGCGGGCAACACGGCCGATAGTCCGTTGAGCTGCAAGCTGCACAGCATCGGACAGTCGGAGTAGTTGAACGTGATGATCGTCGGCAGCTCGTCGCCGGCCCGCAGCGCTTCGCGCAGCGTGACCAGCGCGCCATCGCTCGTACGGAACTCCGCGTCGAGCGGGATGACCGATCCGGTCTGCTCGTCGACGGTGACGCCGTTCGCCTGATAGGTCGGCGACGCCGGCAAGATCACATCGTTTGCAGATGCGGGCGCCGGCGCAGGTTCCACGTGCGAAGGATCCGCAGCGACGCTCCCCGACGCGAAGATCGCGGCGAGCATCAGCGCAGACGCGGCCGATCCGATGTGAGCGTTACGGAGCATTACCTTTCGCGCTTGCGCCCGAACCTGCTGCCTTGGCAGCGGAGCCCGCTGCCGGCGCATTGTTCGTGCCCGGATTGTTTGCACCCGCCGTCGGCGCTGGGCCGCCGCCCTGCGCCTGTCCACCCGTCGGAGTCATCGGCGCCGCGCTGCCGGTCGCCGGAGCGGCCGAGCCTGCGGCGCTTCCGGATCCGGCCGCGCTACCTGCGGCGCTCCCTGCGTCGGAGCCCGAGCCTGCGGCCGGCGCTGCGATCGGCTTCGAGCGACCGAAGATCGGCTCGGCCGACGGGCTCTCCGAGCGCGTGCCCGGAACGAGGCCCGCTGGATCCTTGCCGTTCTCGACGACCTTCTTCATCGCGACATCGATCGCGACACGGAACGAGCCGTCCGGGTTCTTGCCGTACTCGTTGATGTTGTTCATCGCGGACGTCTTCACCGTGCGGAAGTTGGTGTCGTTGCCGCCGTAGTCGGCCATCGTTTGGACCTCCGAGGTGTCCTTCATATAGAAGGCCTGGAGCGCCACGATGGTGACGTAGACGAGCACCGACGCACAAATGCCGATGACGATGACGCCGAGCGTGTTGAGCTTGTCGGGGTTGCGCTTGGGGCCTGACATGATCGTCTCCTACTGGACCTCGTGGGAGAGGGAGAGCGGCAGCGTCGGATCCTTCGTCGGGATCAGGTTGCCCTTGAGGTTTCTACCGACCCCGATGAGGAACACGCCGACGAGCGCGATCCACACGGTGATATCAACAGGCGAGAACCCGACGTGGTGCATCGCGGTCGAGCCCGTGAGCGGGCCCGCGACGATACGCGCACCGTCGTGATACGCGACCTGCCACTCGTAGCTCGGCATCACGTTCCAGTAGAGATCGAGCCAGTGGAACACGAGCTGCCACACCGCGAAGAACACGAGTGACGGCACGATGCGCTTGGTCCAGCGCGACATCAGGATGACGAACGGGAACGCCCAGTACCCGACGACCATCAGGATGCTGACCCACTTCCACTCGCCGAACATCCGGTATTTGTACCAGTGGGTCTCTTCCGGCATGTTGCCGTACCACTGCAGCATGAACTGCGAGAACGCGGTGTAGGCCCAGAAGAAGGTGAACGAGTACATCCACTTTCCGATGTCGTGGTAGTGCTCCGCCGTCACCGAGTGCGTGAGGCGACCCGTGCGCTGAATGCCGAGGACGATCAGAGCGAGCGCGCTGAACGCGCCGACGCCGGCCGAGCCCCAGAAGTTGACGCCGTACATCGTCGAGTACCACTTCGGTGCCATCGACATGAGCACGTCGAACGCGACGAAGCAGGTGAAGATGGCGAACACGATCATCGCCGGAGCCGACGCGATGCGGAGCGTCTCGGAGATCTTGGGATCACCGGTCTCGTCCTGCTCGCGCGACTTCTTCATGAAGTACCAAGCGAGACCCGAGAACACGACTCCGTACACGATGAAGCGCAGCGAGAAGAACCCGGGCGACAACCAGCCGAGCTTGTGCAGCAGGTGGTGGTTGAGCTCGTGGTTATGCGCGTCCGGGTGCGCCCAGTAGTAGAGGTCCTGATAGCCGAGGAGCAGCGGGATGATGAACCCGAGGCCCGCGACGAAGATCAGCGGGAACGCACACGCCATCGCCTCGGCGATGCGGCGAACGGCCGTGACCCACCGACCACGCACGAGGTGGTGGAGGATCACGATCCAGATCATGCCGACCGAGATGCTGAAGATGTACGACCAACCGATCACGTAGGCGTGCAGGAAGCGCGACCACTTGCTGACGTGGCCGCCGCTCGCCGAGCCCGTCATCGTGAGGACGATGGAGATCGCGAAGAAGACGAGAGCGATGCCGACGCCGGCCTTGGTCAACGTCTTGCCGACGTTGCCCGCTTTGATCTTCTCGTCGGGGTGGAGTGTTTTCACGAGAGCGCTCATCGGATCGACC
>Ga0154020_10001062_pt1 | contig 33965 bp, 27 predicted proteins | sample Klosneuvirus_201_FD_109709 | JGI IMG/M metagenome (GOLD analysis project Ga0154020, IMG submission 109709) | Active sludge microbial communities from wastewater, Klosterneuburg, Austria - Klosneuvirus_20160825_MG | ecosystem: Engineered > WWTP > Aerobic digester > Activated sludge | place...
GGCGCCCTCGTCCTCGGACAATGCGACGCAGAGGCGCTGAGCGCGCGGAGCAGAGATCGATTGGACCTCGTCGCGAGCGACCGACGCTATCAAGCTGCGACCCGATCCGATCCGTTCCGATCCGATCCGATCCGTTCCGATCCGATCCGTTCCGATCCGATCCGATCCGATCCGTTCCGATCGCCGAGGTCGGTCACGGGCGCTTCTTCTGGAAGTCGCCCGGCGTGGCAAGACCGTCACCGTCGGGGATCGTGAAGTTTTCAGCGGGCTCCTTCTTCGGATCCGGATCGCCTCGCAGCGGATCCTTCTTCGCTGGGTCCTTCTTCACGGGTTCCTTCCTCGGCGTCGACGGGCGCTTTCGGATCACCGTCTTGTCCATCGGCGCTGCTTCCCCCGCGTCCGCTGCGCCGGTGTTCCCCGGCGCCGGGTTCGCGTTCGCAGGTGCGAGACCGGTGCTCGCAGGGGCGTGCGTCGCGGTGTCGGGCCCGCTGTTCGATGCGCCCGCGCCCGTGGTGGCCGGCGCATGTGTGTCCGGCGTTGAACCGGCCGCAGGGCCAACGCTGGAGCCTGCATTCGTGGTCGCGGGCGCGTGCACCTCGGTCGAGGTCGGCGTTGCGTGCGAGCCGAGCCTGCTGACCAGCACGAACGCGAGCACGGCCACGATGGGGACCGCGAGGATCGTCGGCACGACCCACCTCGGTCGCGTCGAGGGAACCCATGTCTGGCCCGACGGCACCGAGTCGAACGTCGGTAGCTGCGTCGGCGCGGACGCGTCGTCGGTGGTCGCGATCGGAGCGCTGATCGGCGCCGTGGGGATCGGGGTCGCGGGATCGCTCTTCGTCGGCGTCGGCGTGGGGCGATCGAACGGCAGCGTCGCTCCGCTCGTTCGCGACCGCTCGATAACAGCGATCACCTCGGCGAGCGACGGCCGGCCGTCGGGTGTCTTGGCCAGCATCCGCAGCACGAGGTCGTCGAGCTCGGGCGCGATCGCGCGCGAGATCGTCGACGGTCGCACCGGCGCTTCCATCAGGTGCTTCGCGACCATCTCCATCGCGTTGTCGGCGATGAACGGCGGGCGCCCCGTGAGCAGCTCGAACATGATCGCACCGAGCGCGTAGATGTCGGCGCGCGGATCGATCGGATAGCCCTTGGCTTGCTCGGGCGCGATGTACTGCGGCGTGCCGATGATGGCGCCCGTCGCCGTCTTCTCCACGCGATGATCGTTCTTCGCGAGCTTCGCGATGCCGAAGTCGAGCAGCTTCGCCGTGGGCGCTTCGTCGCGAACATCGACGAGGAACACGTTGTCGGGTTTGAGATCGCGGTGGATCACGCCCTTGTCGTGCGCCGCTTGGAGCGCGCGCGCGAGCGGCTTGACGATGTTGCGAACCTCGTCGAGGGTCAGCGTGGATCGCGCGAGGCGCGCGCGGAGGGTCTCGCCCTTGAGCAGCTCCATCACGAAGTAGCTGCGGCCATCGGGCATCTCGCCGAAGGCGAACACGTCGACGATGTTCGGGTGCCCGATCTGATTCACGACGCGGGCCTCGTCGACGAAGCGCTCGAGCGAACCGGGATCCGCGCACAGCTCCTTCTTGAGGATCTTGATCGCCGCGCGCTTGCCGATCAGCGGGTGAAACGCCTCGTAGACAACGCCCATCCCGCCCTGCCCGAGCCTGTGCTCGAGCTGGTATTCGCCGAGCTTCATCCCGGGGCTGACCTCGTACTCGCGGAGCGTGATCGCACTCGTTTGCTGCGTGGTGCGGTCCGTCCCCGGCGCGGTGTCGAGGCTCGCCGCCTCCGCGGGATCCCACAGCGCGATCGCGTTGGTCACCGACGTGTCGTCGAGGTCACCTCCGACGGGTGGCATCGACTTCGGCTTCTTGGGCGTCAGCGGATCCACGTCGACTCAGTATACGTGCGCTGCCGGGTCAAATCCCTGATCGGCTCGCACCTACAGGTGGGCTCAGAACGTAAACGTGCCGAACGCCATCGCGCCACCGTCGGTCGGGACGACGGTCGCGGTCGGCCCGATCTGTTCGGTGCGCTCGCGCGACAGCAGGATCATCACGATCCCTCCCGCGAGCGCGACGCCTCCGCCGATGTAGCCGATCGCCATGCGCCGCTGATAGCGCTTGCCATCTTGATCGAGCGCGGCAGCGCGGGCTTTGACGTCCATCCACACGCAGCCGGGCGCGCACAGCCCTTCGCGTTCGCTCTCGATGTCCGCGACCTTGCGCATCGACAGAGCGCCCACGACCACACCGGCGACGCCGACCGCGACCACACCGATGCCCGCGTAACGCAGCGCCGGGCTACCACTCTCGTGCACCACGGCCGTCGGTGGTGGCGACGGAGGAAGCTCGACGGGCGGTTGCACCACCGGCGGCGCGACGGGCTCCTGTGTCTTCGCGCACGTGTCCATCTGCTCGATGTACTGCTGCACCTTGGCGACGTTCGGTCCCGAGCTGACGATGCCGAGGAGCTCGCGATACGCGGCCGCCGACTTCGCGCAAACGTTGCCGAGGCGATATGCCTGCGCGAGGTTGAACAGGTACGCGGGATCGGGATCGAGCTCGTAGGCCAGCTCGAACCGCTCGGCTGCGAGCTGGTACTCGCCGGCTTGATAGCGCTGCTGGCCGTCGCGCGCCGCGGCCTCCGCTTTGATCTTGTCGGGCTGTGCGTACGCGACGCTGCTCGCGAAGAGCAACAACATCACGACGACGCGCATGAATCGATCCTACACGAGCTTCGGTTCGATCAGCTCGATCGATCGCCAACGGCCGGAGCGGAAGCGATACGCGAACAACCCGGCGAGCAACATCAAGTAGCCCACGAGGCACAGCATCGCGCCCACCGCCCCACCACCGCCGTATCGCGCGACGAGGTAGGCGACGGGAAAGAACACGCCCCACGCGAGGACGAGCCGGGCCGCGGCGGTCCACGTCGTGTCTCCGGCGGCGCGCAGGGTCTCGGACAGCGTGATGCCCGTCGCGTCGAACAATTGCCACGCCGCGCTGATCAGCAGCATCGTCGAGCCGACCTGCACGAACGAATCGCCGTTGCTGCCGGTGCTGTCGAACAAGAGGAGCAAGCGCTCGGGGAAGAACAGGTAGAGGATGCCGATCAGGCCCATCCACGCGCCGGTGCACGCGAGCGTCAGCCGCACCTGCGGCCACACCTTGTCCTTCTGGTTCGCGCCGATCGATTGCCCCGCGAGGATCGCGCCCGCCGACGCGAGACCGAACGCCGGCATGAAACCGACCGAGTTGATCGCGAGCACGACATTGAACGCCGCGAGCGTCTCTGCGCCGAGCCCACCGAACACGATGTTGACGAACATCTGAAACGCGCCGAACTCGGCGAGCCAGTTGAGGCCGTTCGGCAAGCCGAACCGCACCACGCGAACGAGCTCGCGCCACGACAGGTCGAGCGGATTGCCATCGGCGCGGCGGCGCGGCGCGGGTCCACCGATCGCCATGCCCCAGCGCCGCCAGAACGCGACGAGCAGGAACGCGAAGCCCGCGAAGCTACCGATCGTCGTCGACAGCGCGGCGCCATCGACGCCCATCGCCGGGAATCCGAAGTTGCCGTCGATCAGCGCGATGTTGAGGAACAGATCGATGCACATCGTGATCACGCTCGCGACCATCGACATCCACGTGTTGCCCAGACCGCCGTACCAGTTGTTCAGCACCTCCATGCCGACGACCGCCGCGACGGAGAACAAGCGGATCTTCATGTACGACGACATGAGCCGCGTGACCTCCGGGTCGTAGCCCACGGCCTCGAGCGCCGGATCGATCAGCGGAAACGCCGCGAGCGAGATCACGCCCGCAGCGAGCGAGAGCCCGAGGCCGTACCACGCATAGCGCGGAGTCGCGTCGCGATCGCCCGCACCGACGAGCTGCGACACGAAGCTCTGCACGATGAACACCGTGCCCATCGGCAGCATCATGAAGATGAACGAGTTGAGCCCGCCGGTCGCGGACGCCACGATCTGTTCCTTGCCGAGATGCTCGACGAGATAGACGTCGGCGAAGCCCATCACCGATTGCGTCGCGCGGGCGAGCACCATCGGGAACGCCAGCACTAATAGCGTGCGCAGCGGACTCGGCGGGCTCGCGGACGACATGGGGGCGACACCATGAAGTCTCCCGTCCAGTCGTGCAAGGATCCGCCTGGAACGAAAGCGATGCGAACGTGACGCGAGTGACCAAGGAGATCCTGACGCTCGACGGGCACGAGGTGACCATCTCGAATCCCGAGAAGGTCTACTTCCCGAAAGCGAACATCACGAAGCTCGAGCTCGTGCAGTACTACCTGTCGGTCGCCGATGGTGCGCTCCGTGGCGTCGCGCGCCGGCCGATGATCCTCAAGCGCTTCGTCAACGGCGTCGAAGCCGAGGCGTTCTATCAGAAGCGCGCGCCGGTGAAGCGTCCCCCGTGGCTCGACATCGCGACGTTCACGTTCCCCTCGGGCCGGCACGCCGACGAGATCGCCGTGTCCAATCGCGCCGCGCTCGCGTACGTCGTGAACCTCGGCTGCGTCGATCTCAATCCGCACGCGGTCCGCGCCGAGGACATGGATCACCCCGACGAGCTGCGCATCGATCTCGATCCGGTGCCCGGCGTCGAGTGGCCGCAGATACGCGAGGTCGCGCGCGTGGTCCGCGACGTGCTCGCCGAGGTCGGCCTCGTCGGCTGGGTGAAGACCAGCGGCTCGCGCGGCGCGCACGTCTGGGTGCGCATCGCGCACGAGTGGCCGTTCACTACCGTGCGTCGCGCCGCCCTCGCCTTCGCGCGTGAAGTCGAAGCGCGCGCGCCGACGATCGCGACCGCCAAATGGTGGAAGGAAGAGCGCCACGGCGTGTTCATCGACTACAACCAGAACGCGCGTGATCGCACGACCGCATCCGCCTACTCCGTGCGCCCGCTCCCCGACGCGCGCGTGTCGATGCCGCTGCCGTGGGACGAGTTCCTCGTCTGCGATCCGCGCGACTACACGCTACGCACGGTGCCGCCGCGGTTCGCGGCGCAGGGCGATGCGCACGCGGGCATCGATGCCGCCGTCGGTCGCCTCGAGCCGCTGCTCGAGCTTGCCGATCGCCAGGAGCACGCGGGCGCCGCCGATGCGCCATGGCCACCGCACTACGCGAAGGGTGATGGAGAGGCTCCGCGCGTCGCTCCATCGCGCGCGAAGAAGCCCGCGGCCCCGAAGAAGCCACCGCGTCCGAAGCTGCCGGTGATCACGATCGCGCAAGCGAAGCAGAAGGCCGACGCGCTCGTGGGCCTCGACAAGTGGAAGGCTCGCTATCCGGACGTGTTCGCGAAGCTCGCGCCCGAGCACGTCCTCGTCGACACGAACCGCGGTCGCGCGACCGCGTGGTACCGGATCCGGATCAACCTCGTGAACGTCCCCGAAGCCGAGCGACCGCCGGTGGAGCCTCCGGATCCCGACTACGACTTCCGCGTCGAATGGGCCGACATGCGCCCCGACGACGACAAGAGCTGAAGCTCACCGCAACTTGACGCGATGCACGTCGCCGACGTGATGCGGCGGCGCGCTCCAATCGCGATGCCCGAGGACCTGCCCGTCGCGGCGGACCTCGTCGACCCGGGCGAGATCGAGCTCGGCGAACAGCAGCTGCGGCGCGTTCAACGTGCCGAGCGCGACGACGCCGTCGTCCGGAAAGCCGCGATCGCACGGCGCGAACACGCCCGCGGCACCGACGTTCTCGTCGACCGCGATCGACCACGGCGCGAGTCCGACCGTGGGCGCCTGCACCACGTAGCACTGGTTCTCGAGGGCGCGTGCGGCACACGCGACGCGCACGCGGTGGTAGCCCGCGAGCCCGTCGGTGCAGCTCGGCACCGCGATCACGTTCGCGCCCGCTTCGACGAGGCGGCGCACGATCAGCGGGAACTCGGCGTCGTAGCAAATCGCGACGCCGAGGCGCATCGCACCGAGCTCGATCACCGGCTGCGCCGAGCCGCCCGAGATCCCCCAGCGCTCGCGCTCGAAGCGCGTCATCTGCAGCTTCTCGACGAGCACGGGCTCTCCCGTCGGCGCGACCACGCGCAGGCGGTTGCGGTATCCCTCCGCGTTTTCGACGCGCTCCGGGAAGCTGCCGCCGACGAGCGTGATGCTGTACGTGCGCGCGGCGTCCGCGAGCGCTGCGAGGTACGGCTCGCGCAGCGCTTGGATCGCGGCGAGCTGCGTCGCGAGCGTGGCTTGCTCCGCCGGCGAGAGCAGCGACGTCAGCTCCATCGAGGCGTACTCGGGAATCACGAGGAGCTCGGCGTTCGCGCGCGCAGCCTCTGCGACCGTGGTCTCGAGCTTGGTGTGCCACGCGGAGAACGATGCGAGCGCTTCGATCGGGTATTGCCACGCAGCGATTCGGATCACGACAGCTCCTTCGTCCAGAACACCATCGGCTTGGGCGTCTCGACCGACTCGTCGAGGTCCTGCCACGAGAACGTCGTGGTGATCTCGGGGCGCACGACGAAGCCGTGCTTGGCCCACAGGCCATCGAGCGGTCGATAGTCCGCCGGGCGGCGTGGATGATCCGGTGGACGCACGACCGCGCAGAAGGAAGCGGTCGTGAACCCGTGCGCGCGAGCATGAGCCTCGCGCTCGACGAAGAATGCGTTCCCGAGACCGCGACCGCGGTACGCGCGATCGAGGACCGACTCGCCGAAGTAGTAGACGCGGTCCGGATCGTAGCCCGCGCTGGCGAGTGCCGAGCCGACGTCGCCGGCATCGCCGTGCGCCACGAGCGGCATGCCCGTCGAGGCTCCGACGATGCGATCACCATCGCGCGCGATCACCACGAGCGCCGCGGGCGAGGACGCGTAGTTCGCGAGGTACGTACGCTCGTAGTCGAGCGAGCCGACGTAGAGATACGGGAACTCGCGGAACACGTCGATGCGCAGGTTCGCGAGCGCGAGCAAGTGACGCTCGATGTCGGCGCCCTGCACGCGCTCGACGACGAGGCTCACGACGCGCCGACCCGCGTCAGCCGGTCGAGGCTCACGACGCGCCGACCTGTTTCAGCCAGTCTTGCAGGTTGTAGTAGTTCGTGACGCGCGCGATCTTGCCCGCGGCGACGTCGAAGAACGCTCCACCCGGAAGCGTGTAGCGCTGGCCGGTCGCGGGCGGGAGACCCTCGTCGGTCGCGAGGTAGGTTCCCTCGACGACGTACTCGGCGCCGACGCGGCCGCTCGGGCCCGCCATCACGACGATGTCGCGAAGCTGCTCGCGATAGCTGCGGTTCATGCGATCGAGGAACGCGCGGAACGTCGCGCGGCCGACCTCTCGTGCACCCTGGTTGAGATCGTGTGCGACGTCCTCGGCGAGGTAGGAGCACATCGTGTCCCAGTCACCTCGGTTGAACGCGGCGTAGTAGGCGGTTACGAGCTCGGTGTCGGTCACGAGCGCAGGATACTTGCTGCGGTTCGCCGCGCAACGGCCGCGCACCGGGCCGAAACGAGAAACGCCGTCTCGAGCGATCGAGACGGCGAGTCCGAGTACGGGTACGAGTACTACTTCTTGGCGAGCATCGGGTCGGGAGCCGGCTCGGAGGCCTTGCCACCGAACGTGCCCGAGAGGGTCAGCGCGGTCACGAAGGCCTGCACGCCGTACGTGCCCTTGTACTGCGGCGTGTACATCGCGTCGCTCGTGTCGCGCTCGCCCGGGGTGACCCAGAGGAAGCCGAGAGACGCGGCGTAATCGCCGAACTTGTACGTGCCGCCGAGCGTGACGTTGATGCGGTTCACGTCGGGCAGCTGCGCCGTCTGCGTGGTGTCCGGGATCGGCGTCGGGTCATAGATGAAGCCCGCGCGGATCGAGGCGGCCTTGTTGATCGCGTACTCGGTGCCGAGGCGGAACGTCGTCGTGTTCTCGTAGTTCTGCGGGGCAACCGTCGCCGTATCTCCGGGGAGGTTGATGCGGAGCTCTTTGAACTTGGACCAGTTGATCCACACCGCGTTCACTTCGACCTCGAGCTGCGGGATCGGCGAGTAGGCCACGCCACCCGCGAACGACTGCGGCAGCGTGATCGACGTCGTGATCGCGCCGTCGGGCGGCAGCTGATCGCGATACGGCTGCGCGATGTCGAAGTCGCCGTTGCCCTCGAAGTCGAGCTGGACTTGGCTGCGCCACATCAGGCCGAGCTTGAGCTGCTTGAGCGCCTCGGGGTGATACATGATGCCCGCGCGGCCGCCGACACCGAATGCGTCGCCGCCGAGCACCGCGGTGCCCTGCGTGTCGCCGAACACGACGGCGCGCTCGAGCTGCACGGTCGCGGGAACGAGATCCACGCCGCCGCCGATCGAGAGACCCGGCACTTGCTTGTTCAGGTTGAGGCCCACCGCGGCGGTGATGAAGTACGTGCGCAGCGTCTGGTCCTGAATGACGGCTTGCTGCGGGTGGCGATCCGGCCACGACAGGGCGAGGCCGAACGGCAGGTGCAGCGCGACGCCGACCGCGACCATGTCGTGGACGCGAGACGTCATGTAGATCGATGGCACGACCGCCGGATCGGAGTCCGTCTTGACCTTCGCGCCACCGCCTTGGGGCTCGTACGAGCCTTGCGCGATGTAGAGCGAGCCGTTGATCGAGACCTGCGTGCCCTCGGCGACGGGGATACCGCCCGGGTTGAACACGACCGCCGACGCATCGGTGTCCGACGCTGCCGCCGCGCCACCGCGACCGGTGACCTTCGCGTCGTGCTCGTTGATGTTGAACGCGTTGCCGTACGCCACTCCACCGAGCCCGGCTACGAGGAGCAACGAAGTAGTTGTTGTCTTCATTAGATGGTTCCTCGCCCTAGCTAGCGGTTGAGAATCAAGAAGGTGATGGCGTCGGTCTGCAGGCGCTTCGTGCCGAGCTGGCCGCGCGCGACGGACGCGATGTCACAGGTGTCCGCCGTGCCGCCGTTGGCCGCGGTGCACTGCGCATCGCCGACCGCTTGCGTGGTCGACGTGCAGGTGTGGCCTGCGACGGCGCAGTTACCCGGGACCGGGCGCAACAGCGACGAGTGCGAGAACACGGTGCCGGCCGACGGTTGGTTCGCACCCAGTGCATCCGGGCACGTCGCGGTCGCGGTGAGCGGCGCGTAGCTGACGAACTTGTTCGTCGCCATCGGCGAGACCACCTGCGGCGTCGGACCGAACTGTCCCGCCTGCGGCGCGCACGCGGCGGCGATCGGGGTCGCGGCGAGACCGACGAGGGCTGCCTCGTTGTCCGTCGCGTAGTTCGGGACGACCGCGTCGTCGACGACCTTCTGGATCATGAAGCGGCGCATCGTCGCGAGCTTCTGCGTGAAGTTCGCCGGGTCCGCCGGATCGAGGATCCAGCGAGCGATCGTCGAGAACTGACGGTACGCCGCCTGCGTCTGCCACTCGTCCGTGATGCACAGACCGGTCGTGAGCGTCGCGTTCGACTTCTCGCCCATCAGGATGCCGGCGTCGATGAGGCCGTTGACGAGCGGACACTTGATCGCGCGCGTCGACGTCTTCTCGAGGATGTCGACCCAGCCCGCGCCCGGAACGTTCAGCACCGCGGACTTGAAGTCCGGCTTCGAGCCGACCGCGACCGAGCCGATGATGCCGCCGAGCGAGATACCGAGATAGTTGATGTGCGCGGGGTCGATCTTGAAGTTGCCGGCACCGAGCGCGGCGAACTGCGTCGCGCACGCTTCGTTGCCACAGAACTTCAGCGTCTCGACGAGCGCGTGGATATCGAGCGCGCTCTGGCGGATGCCGTCGCGCGTCGCGCCGAGGTTCGTCGAGAGGAACGGGGCGAAGCACTGCGGGCTGACCGTCGGATCGGGCGTGGTCGCATCGCAACCGATCGCCGCGTCGTTGGAGATGCGGACCGCGCGGCTATCGTGCGAGACGAAGTCGATCGCGACGGTGATAAAGCCGCTCGTGAAGCTGAATGCTGCCTGCGGAGCAGACAGCTGCGGACCGATCGCGAACACCGTCTTCTTCGAGCTGCCGAGGCCGTGACCGAACACGACCGTCGGATAGCCCGTCGTCGGTGCCGGCGACGCCGGGACGATCGCGATGAAGCTGATCGCTTCGTTCTTCACCATGGTCGGCTTGACCGGATCGCCCCACGGGCCCGGGATCGGCTTCGCGGCGTCGAACGCGTTCGGCGTGTCGACCATGTACTGCGGCGCGTTGAACGCACCGCCGAGGACCTCACCGACGTTAGCGCAGCCGACGGAGACACACGTCGCGTTGCCGGTCGCGTAGATCTGCGCGGGCGTGCAGCCCGAGCACGCGGCTCCACCGAGCGCGATCTTGAGAAAGCACTGAACGTTGGAATCGCCCGAGGCCGGCGGGCCTACGACGAACGGCACGCACTGGTCGTACGGCGGCGCGGTGCGGTTGATCGTCGCCGTGAGCGAGCCGACCTGGAGCGGCGCGACGCTCGGCGCCTTCATCGCGGGCGAGTCCGTCACCGCGGGATCGAGCGGATCGGTCGTGGTCTGCGTGTTGAACTCCCACGCGAGGAGCACGTCCGTGCGCACGTGGTTCTTCGACTGGAGGAACGCCATGCCTTGCGCGTGCGCCTTCCACAGCAGATCGAGTCCCTGCAGCGTGGCGAGATCCTCGTCGTCGGTCGGATCGAGCGGCGTCTTGTTCGCGGTGACGTTGCCTTCCGCGTCGAGCGTGACCGGATCTTCTTCCTGGCGGACGATCGACCACGTGAACGACGGACCGTAGTCATCGCCGCCTGCCGTCTTCACGCCGGCGAGGATGCCCGCGACGTACGTCGACTTCTGGTCGAGCGGACGACCCGCGACCATGATCAGCTGCGGCACGACCACGGGGTTCGCGCAGTTCGCGTCGAACCGCTGCGTCATGCTCGGCACGAGCACGACCGGGATCGGGTTCGACATCGCCGGATCGACGGTGGTGCCACCGGCCGCGCGCTTGTAGAGCACGACCCGGTCCATGACGCTCGTGAGATCGAACATCTCGGAGAACGTCGCCGTCATCACGGTCTCGTACGTTCCGAAACCGTCGAGCTTGTTGAGCACGAGAGTGCGCGTCGCCGTCGTGGCTGCGCCCTCTCCGCACGACATCGGCAGGTTGACCTTGCCCGTCGTCGGATCGAGCAAGAGGTTGTTCGGGAAGGGAACGACCTTATTTCCGGGATCGAACTCGACCACCGGTCCCGCCGTTCCGACCTCGTTGGCGTCGACCTTGATGTCGGGACAGCCGCTCGCCGTGATCAGGAGGCTGGGTACGACCAACCAGCGCCATTGGATGTTCATGCAATTCTCCGTTAGTAGCGAAAGTGAACGGAGTATAGGCATGTCTCAGGATCCAGCTAGGAATCGTTGACGCCCTTTTTCCTCACGCTGTCGATCGCGTCACGCAGTGCGCGTTTCGCACGTAGCGCTGCCTACGCATGTTGCGGCCTACGGGTCCGCAGGCATGTCCAGAGAACGGACTGTTTCGTCGGCGAGAAAAGCCTCGGCCTTTTCCTTGCGTAGCGTCGCCGACACGTCGTTGACCTCGGCCCCGACGAGCAACGCGATGTTCGACAGCCACAGCCACGTGAGGAACACGATCGCGCCGCCGAGCGCGCCGTACGTAGTCTCGTAGCTGCCGAACCGCGTCAGGTAGAAGTTGAACCCGAGGCTGACGACGATCCACATCGCGATACCGACGAACGACCCGATCGTGAACACCCGAAACGGAGCCTTCGTGTCTGGCAAGAAGTGATAGGCGATCGCCCAGACGAACATCACCAACAAGCCCGCCCCGGCCCATCGGCCGATCTCCCACCCGACATCGAACGCAGCACCCAACCCGAACCGATCCGCGACGTAGTGTCCGATCGGCGGCCCGAGCACCAACAGGCCGAGTGCGATCACCACCATCAGCGCGACACCCGCCGTCACGCTGATCGCGATCACTTGCCGCTTCCACCACGACCGCGTCTCGACGCGCTTCGCGATCCGATCGAGCGCGAACCCGAGCGACGCCGCACCGCGGCTCGCGCCCCACAATGCGAAGGCGAACGAGCCCAACGCGAACCCGGCATCCGCCGCGTTGATGAAGTTCGTGACCTGCTCGGAGATCATCTGCCGAACGCTCTCGGGCAAGGTCCGCGTCGCGATCAGCACGCCTTCGTGGATCGTCGCCGGATCGATGACGAGCAGCGCCATCGTCACGATGAACACGAGCATCGGGAACAGCGAGAGGACGGCGTAGTAGGCCATCATCGCGCCGTAGTCGATCACGTCGTTGTCGACGATGTCGTTGATCAGCCGGCGAAGAAACGTCAGCTTCGGGACCCGCGCGCGCCAGCGATGCACCGTGCGCCTGCGCTCGGGCAGCTTCGCTGCGCCATGTCGTGGGGGAAGCGTTTGGGTGGCCACGCTGCTCGAATCAGCAGCGAACGTGCCAGGTGCGCCCAGCAGGTCTCGAACCTGCGACCCCGGACTTAGAAGGTCCGTGCTCTAATCCAACTGAGCTATGGGCGCCGGTTGGAGCCCGCAGTCTAGCTCGTGTTAGGTTTTGCCGCATGCGCGCTCGAATCGCGAACGTGGTGTTGGCCGGGGCGACCCTCGTCGCTTGCGGAAAGAGTGAAAACGCTGGAGCCGAAGAAGCTCGGAAGCAGGCCGAGGCCGAGCTCAAGGACAAGGTGAAGAACGGCGAAGCCGCCGTGAAGATCAAGCCGCCCGTCCCCGGCCAGCAGACGATCCCCTGCGAGCAGCTGATCGATCTCCCCACGTTCCAGTCGGCGATGGGCGAGCTCGAGCCGCTCACGGTGAAGGATACGCGCAAGGCGGAGCCCGAGGCCGCGAGCTCGTGCGGCTTGGCGCGCGGCGGCAAGCGGCCGACCGAAGCGGAGCAGAAGGCGATCCTGAAGAAGGAAGGCCGCCTCGGCGTGATGGCCGGCGACGAGCTGTGCAACGTCACCGCGTACTGCTGGACCATCGAGGATCCCGAGCGCTTCAAGACGAAGTGCAAGCAGAAGAAGGATCAGGACGACGAGTCGATGGGCAGCTACGCCTGCAAGCAGGTCGTCGCCGTCGGTGCCGATGACGTGTTCGTGTACCGCTTCTTCGACGCGGATACGAAGTGCATCATCCAGGTGAAGGGCGGACCGAGCAACGTCGACAACGAAGCGATCCGCAAGTGCGCGATCGCGGCGCGCGACACGATCACACCGGAGCGGATCACGCCCGGTGCAACGCCGACTCCGACGCCGTCGGACGCCGGAAGTGCCGCGGGCAGCGCCGTCGGCAGCGGCTCGGCGAAGTAGGTTAGGATGGTCGAAATGCGTCGCTCGTTCTCTTCGTTGGTGTCTGTCTTGGTTTCCGGCTCGGTCGCGCTCGGCCTCGCCGTGCCGCAGGTCGCCCATGCGGAGACCACCGTCTCCACCGCGGTCTCGCAGCTCATGGTGCTCGAGCCCGGCGATGCCAGCTACAAGCTGTTCCACGGCGCCGTGTGGCTCGATCACGACAAGCAGACCACGAACTATCGATGGGGCGGCCTGCAGTGCAAGGGCCGCGAGCTGTCCGACACGAGCGTGCAGCTGTTGTTCGCTGCGTTTCGCTCCGAGTATCAGATCGCGCTCGAGTACGTGCTTAGCGAGTACAAGGGCAAGCAGTACCGCTGCGTCACCGGCTTCACGATCTCGCGCGGCTAGCTCACCGCCGAGACGCGGCGCCACCGCCGAGACCGCTGCGCTACCGCCGAGACGCTGCGCTACCGCCGAGACGCTGCGCTACCGCCGAGACGCTGCGCTACCGCCGAGACGCCGCAGGATTTACCGCCATGACGCGATGGCGCCAAGGATCATTAGATCCCGTCGCGAACGTGATCGAGATCGTGAACCCATCGCGTGCACCGAGTCGCAACGATCGCTCGCGCGACAAACTTCGTCGGCCGTCGGCATCGCTCGGATCGCACTCGCGAAACTTTCGAAACACGTGTTCGCGTTCGAACGCCGATCGTCATGCGCTCCGATTAAAAAGATCCTTGGCGCCATGGCGTCATGGCGGTAACTCCGCTGGCGTCATCGCGGTAACTCCGCTGGCGTCATCGCGGTAACTCCGCTGGCGTCATCGCGGTACCTCCGCTGGCGTCATCGCGGTACCTCCGCTGGCGTCATCGCGGTACCTCCGCCGGCGCCATGGCGGTAACGCCGCTGGCGTCTCTTGCGGCGGTTAGCGACGGCGACGGCGGATCACGAAGACCAGGCCGAGCATCGAGAACGCGACCGCGGTGATCGGTGCGCTCGAGTTCGTCGTCACCGACGAGTTGCAGATGCCGTCTTCCGGGGGTGCCTTCGGGAAGCACACGCCCTTCGTCGGGCCGTTCGCGATGCAGTCGAAGCCCTCTTCGCAGCTGTCGGACACACCCGCGACGCACTCGCGGGTGCAGATCGTGCGCTCGGCGGTGCCGGTGCACAGGCCGCTCAAGCAGTACTGCGGGTACGTGCAGTCGTCGCCGAGCTCGCCGCTCGCCGGATCCCAGAAGCACTTGCCCGCGTCGCACTTCTGACCGTCGAGGCAGGAGTCCGCGCTCGTGCACGGTGCGCCTTTGGTGACGGTGATCGTCGGCGACGTGGTGGTGACGTCGATGTCGTCCTTCGCTTTGATCACGATGTCGATGACACCGTCGGGAACTTCGGCCGGGAACGGCACGCCGTAGTCGGTCGTCGGCTGACCATCGCGGCCCCACTGCGCGCCTTGCGCGCTCGCCCACTTGTATCCGTTGAGCCAGAGCTCCACAGCCTTGATGCCGCGCTGCGCGCCGGCGGTGGCGATCACGGTGTAGCCGTTGGTGACGGTCGTGGTGCCCGCGGTGGGCTGCTTGACCTCGAGCGTCGGCGGCGTCGTCGTCGGCGTGCCCGGGCCGAACACGTTGAGGAGCGCGAGGTGCGCGTTCTGCGTCGCACCGCAGGCGCACGGCATCGCCGAGTACTCGCCGCACGTCGCTTGATCGTTGCGGAAGAACTTCTGTCCGCCGCAGTCACCGCGATACGTCATCGGATCGATGCACGCGGAGCGAGTCCCGAACGAATACGAGTGATCGAGACCCCACGTGTGCGCGGTCTCCTGCGCGACGATCGCGCAGATCTCCCAGATGCGCGCATCGCCACCACCACCGACCATGTTCGCGAACGTGTACGTGATGCGGTTATCGACGGGCGTGCAGCCAACGCCCGGCGAGATGCCGAGGATGCCGTTGGACAAGCCGACCTGCCGCGAGAGCCCCGCGACGATGTCCATGTGATACGTCGGCGACGTCGGCTTGACGTCGGTGACCTGCACGTCGAACGGCGAGTAGACCTCTTGCACGCACTTGAGGACCTTGGCCCAGTCCGCATCTGCAGCGGGACCGATCTCTCCCGCCTCGTTCTCGAACTCGCCGATCGCGAAGTCGGGGCCCGGCGCGGTCGCCGTGCTCATCGGGATCGACGACGTGTAGCCACGCGAGTCATCGGTGCCCTTGTGCATCACGCAGCCGCCCTTGCAGCGCTCGAGATAGATGATCTTCGAGACGTTCGCGTGCGATGCGGGCGGCGGTTGCAGATCGGGATCGACCGGCGCCACGACGAGCTTGCCTTGCTCGCGCGGAATGCGATGCGGGAGCTCGGCCACCGCCGTCGAAGCGAACCCAGCGACAACAACGAGCGATGCCAGTGCGCGCATTAGCGGTTTCTCCTACGGGTGACGACAAATCCGAACAGTCCGAGACCGAGTGCGATCGGTGCCCACGGAACCGACGAATCCGACGTGCCGACGCTGCAGCAACCGCCGCCGTCCTCGACGGGGAAGCAGACGCCTTGCGCGCCCATACCGACGCACGTGAGCCCCGAGCCCTCGGGGCAGCTGTCGCCGACGCCGGGGATGCAGTTCTGGGTGCAGATGGTCTGGTCGGCCGTTCCCGCGCAAACACCGGTCGTGCAGAACTCGTTGTACGTGCAGTCGTCGCCGATCTCGCCCGCGGGTGGATCCCAGAAGCACTTGCCGCCTTCGCACTTCTGGCCCTTGTTGCACGTGTCCGCGGTCGTGCACGGCGCACCCTTGGTGGCGGTCGTCGTCACCGACGTCATCCCGCCGACGTCGTCGTACGAGCGGACCTCGATGTCGTAGAGGCTATTCGGCACGTTCGCCGGAAGCTGGAACGCGTACGGCGAGGGGTTTGGCTGGCCGCCACCCATGGCGAACCTCGCACCTTGGACCGTCCCCCACTTCCAACCGTTGAGGTACAGCTCGACACGCTCGACGCCGCGCTTCGATCCCGAGGTCACCGCGACGAGGTTATTGATCGCGCCGCCCGATTGCGCGGGCGTGGTGAAGGCGACGGTCGGAGGTGGAACCGTCGGGGTCCCCTGGCCAAACACCTGCGCCAAGAGCTGGTGAGAGTTCGGGGGATTGTTCGGGCAGTTGCAAGGCTCCTCGACGAACCGGCCGCACGCGGCGATCTTGTTTCGGAAGTAGCGCTGGTCGGGGTTGCACGTTCCGGTGTCGTACGACATCGGATCGGAGCACGCGGACGAGTTGTCGCTGATGAAGCGGAACTCGTGCTGCAGACCGAAGGCGTGGCCGACCTCGTGCGTGATCGTCGTGCACAGATCGCGGACGTAGTTCTGAGAGCTCCCCGCGAGTGGACGATGTGCATCCGCGAGCGTGAACGAGATGACGTTGTCGAGCGCGCTCGCACAATCCAGCTGAGAGATGCCCAACAGGCCATCGATCTGGAGCCCGATCGCCGCCTGTGTGCCACCGACGACGGCCATGTGATACGTGCCGGATGAAGGACGCTGGTCGGTGACCTGCACGTCGAAGTAGCTATACGTCTCGGCGACGCACGCGACGATCTGCGCCCACTCGGCGTCGGCTGCAGCGCCCGTTTGCCCCGCGAAGTTCTTGAACTCGGGAACGGTGTAGTTCTGACCGCGCGGGATTCCCTGAACAGCCGTGATGTTCATCGCGGCGTTTTGCTGATCCGCCGCGGTGATCTGACAGCCTCCGCTACAACGGTTGACGTAGAGGAACTTCGAGACTGCGTGATGGGCGATCGAGCCGCTTGGAAGCGGGGACGAGACCGCCTCGGTTCCACAGGTTCCGCCGCGTACTCCCATGGGGTGGCCAACACGAGTCGGCTCTGCCATGCCAACGCCGGCCGAGATCGACAAGACAGACGTGACCGCCGCTACATACGCTACGAGTCGCATTGTGCCTGCGTCTTACTACACGGTCGCAGGAAGCGTCACGCTGTTTTGCGGCGCCGCCGCCGACTCGTGATCACCACGACCACGACGACTGAGAACCCGAGATAGAACCACGGTCGCGACCCAACTCGATCTGGGTTGCCGACGCTGCAGCAACCGCCCGAGTCCTCGACGAAACATACGCCCTCCGTCCCCGAGCTCGCGACGCAGACGAGGCCGTCCGGGCAGTCGTCCTGGAGCGTCGTGCACGTTTGCGTACAGATCGTGAGGTCGCTCGTGCCGGTGCACACGTTGCTCAGGCAGAACTGTGCGTAGTTGCACTCCTCGCCGATCGCCGCGGCCGCGGCTGGCCAGCGGCAATAGCCATCGGTGCACGACTGCTCGTCGGCGCAATCGCTGCTCGACGCGCAGCCGGTCGGCGAACCCTTGAACGATGGCACGACCTGCGAGTCCGAGCACATACCGAGGTCGTCACACGCGCGTGCGAAGACGTCGTACTTGCTCGGTGCCGGGACGGTCGACGGGATCGTGATCGTGTAGGACGCGTTCGGGGGCTGGCCGTTGGCGCCGTACGGTGCGCCCTTCACCTCGGACCACTTCGAGCCGTTGAGGTAGAGGTCCACGTGAGCGACGCCGCGGGTGGATCCGCCTTGCGCGCCCGCGACGGCGCCGAGCGCGACGTTCGCCTGTGGTAGCGACAACGTGATCGTCGGTGCCGTCGTGTTCGCCGTCGCGGCGCCGAACACCTCGACCAACTTCTGGTGCGAGTTCTGAAACGGACCGCACCGGCACGCCCGCGTGTTGTTCTCCCCGCACTTCGCGCGGAAGTTGCGGAAGAACCGCTGGCCACCACAGTCGGTGCGATAGGTCATCGGATCGCTGCACGTCGACGTTCCATCCTGAAACTCGAACGTGTGATCGAGGCCGAAGGCATGCGCGCTCTCTTGCGCGACCGTCCAGCACAGATTGAACACGCGCTGCGCGTCGTTGCGGCTGTGATGATTCGCGAACGAGAACGAGATCGCGTTGTCGATCGGTTTGCAGTCCGCCGACAGCGGCGCGATGCCGAGGATGTCGTTGCCGAGGCCGACCTCCGTCGGGACGCCGGCCACGATCGCCATGTGATACGTGCCCTCGGTCGGCTTCTGGTCGGTGACCGTCACCTGGTACGGCGAGTAGACGTCGCGCACGCACGCGAGCACCGCGTTCCACTCTTCGTCGGACGCGTCACCGGGCACCCCGCCCGCGCTGACGTACTCCGACACGGTGCTCGTCATCTGCGCCGGAATCGACGACGTGCTGTTCCGCGCATCCGTACCGCTGCCCTTGGTGATCACGCAGCCGCCGCGGCACCGCTCGAGGTACAGCACGTTGGAGACCGCCGCACTCGTCGGCTGTGCGGGGACGTCCTCGATCACGCGTCGTGTCGGCGCGGCGGTCGCCGTACTCGCGACCAGGAGCACCACCACGAGTCCGCGTATCATCGCGACCGAGCTTAGCATCCCGATTCGCGCGGCGATCACACGGACCTAATCGGGTTCGATCCGCTGCGGCGGCGCGCGGTGCGAGACCACCTTGGTCGAGCGGTTGAGCATCTGCGGCGTCCACTCGATCAGCACCTCGACGCCGAGGATCTCGGGGCCGCGCGGGAAGCGCTGTCGTCCCATCGCGTCGTTGATGCACTGCTTGAGTGCGATCGATGTCTCGCCGGTGGTCGCGACGCTGGAGGCAACTCCGTCGGGCAAGATGTCCATCTTCGTGAGCAACCGAGCTTCGGTATGGGGCAGGCCGTTGTCGTCGGCTCGCTCGCCCCACTCCATGAAGCAGCCATCGAGGCTGACATCGGCGACAGCGGAGTTGACGAGCGAGGACTGACTCGGCGCCCTCCGTGCCGACGCCGGATTCTTGATCTGCTCGATGTTCGCGACGAGCTGTTGGATCCGCTTGTCTTTCTCGACGAGCTCGAGCGCCTTCTCCTCGAGCTGACGCTTGAGCTCGGTCACGTCCTCGGAGTTGGGAATCTTCGACAAGATCTTCTCGCGCTCGCGGTTGAGATCGCGGATCTCTTGCTTGAGACGATTGATCTCCTCGACGAGGACCGCCGTCGTACCGGGGTCCGTCGACGGCGGCATCACCGGCTCGTCGCGACGACCGAGCACCGCCGCGGTCGCGACGCCCGCCACGACGACGGCCGCGAGCCCGGCCGCGACCCACTTCGTCGACAGCTTCGGCGCGGGCGGCACGAGCTCGGACATCAGCAGCGCCATCGTCGGCCAGCGCTTCACGCGATCGCGCTCGAGCCCGCGACTCACCGCGCGAGAGATCGTCACCGGGATCTTGATCCCCTCGGGCGGCGGCAGCGCCTTGTCGCCCTTCTCGTGCATCGAGACACTCGTCGCGCCGGGCAGCGGATGCGAGCCGTACAGCGCCTCGTACAGCGCGACGCAGAAGCTGAACTGATCCGCGCGTGCGTCGATGTCCGGACCCGTCAGCTGCTCGGGCGGCATGTAGCGCGGGGTGCCGAGCACCGTTCCCGTCGCGGTCAGCGAGGCGTTGAGCGTGCTCGCGAGGATCGGCGTCGGGCCACGACCGGACTCGGGATCGACCATGAACGAGCGCGCGAGGCCGAAGTCCGTGACGCGCACGCGACCGTCGCCACCGACGAGCACGTTGTCGGGCTTGAAGTCGCGATGCAGGAGTCCCGTGCCGTGCGCGGCGACGAGCCCCTTGCCCGCTTGCAGGAACACCTCGACGATCTCGCGCCACGTGCGCGGATACTTCTTGAGCCACGTCGTCAGCGTGTCGCCCTCGACGAACTCCATCGCGATGTAGAGATCGCCGTCGTCGGTCGTGCCGACGTCGTAGACCGCGACGACGTTCGGGTGCGAGAGCTGGGCGATCGCCTGCGCTTCGCGGCGCAGTCGCTTCTGCGCATCCTTGGTCGCGAGCTGCAGTCCCGAGCGCAGGAGCTTGAGCGCGACCTTGCGATCGAGCTGGGGATCGTACGCGGCGAACACGACGCCCATGCCGCCGGTGCCGAGCGTGGACAGCACGAGATAGCGACCGACCTTGTCACCGACGGTGAAGTTGCGTTTCGGCAGGTGCGTGACCTGCGACGGCGAGAGCTTCTCGTGCGGGACCGTCTGGATGTTCGAGTCGGCGGCGGCGTCCTGCGCCATCGCAGCGACGAGCGCGCGGCAATCGCGGCACCCAGCCAGATGCCCCTCGACCTTGGTCAGCGCGCTCGCGGCGAGCGAGCCAGAGACGAATTCACTGACCACGTTGTCGTCGAGGCACTCCACGGGAACGACTAAGGGTAGCCCGGGGGCGGTGAGCGGGCCGCGCAAACCTTTGAAATGCTGTGACACCACGGAGCCTCTTTGCTAGGGACACACCTACCCAGACGGCACTTGCATTGGAAGCGTGGACAAGGTAGCAATCCCGCGCCTTTATGCTGACTGACCTCTCGAAAGTTCGGAACATCGGGATTAGCGCTCACATCGACAGCGGCAAGACCACGCTGACGGAACGCATCCTCTTCTACACCGCCCGCATCCACGCGATTCACGAGGTCAAGGGCAAGGACGGCGTCGGCGCCAAGATGGACTCGATGGAGCTCGAGCGCGAGCGCGGCATCACGATCCAATCGGCGGCGACGTTCTGCCAGTGGCCGCCTGACCCGAAGGCGAAGGCCGTCATGGCCGTCCCGGGCTCGCCGATCAAGGCGCAGCACCACATCAACATCATCGACACCCCAGGCCACGTCGACTTCACCGTCGAGGTCGAGCGCTCGCTGCGCGTTCTCGACGGCGCGATCATGGTGCTCTGCGGAGTCGCCGGCGTGCAGTCGCAGTCGTACACGGTCGATCGCCAGATGCGCCGCTACAAGGTTCCGCGCATCGCGTTCGTCAACAAGCTCGACCGCACGGGTGCGAACCCGTTCCGCGTGCGCGATCAGCTCCGCGAGAAGCTCAAGCTTCACCCGGTCATGATCCAGTGCCCGATCGGTCTCGAGGACAAGCTCGAGGGCGTCGTCGATCTGATCGAGATGGTCGCCTACACGTTCCACGGCGAGAACGGCGAGCAGATCGAGCGCGGCCCGATCCCGGAGGCGCTGCACCCGCTCGCCCCGCACGGCCACGGCGGCACGCTCAAAGAGCTGTGCGAGAAGATGCGCGAGGAGATGCTCGACCAGCTCTCCATGGTCAACGACGAGCTCACCGAGGCGATGCTCGAGGACAAGGTCACGCCGGAGCTCCTCCGCAAGTGCCTGCGCGACTCGGTCGTCGGCCTCAAGTGCACGCCCGTCATGTGCGGCTCGGCGCTCGGCAACAAGGCCGTGCAGCTCCTGCTCGACGGCGTTTGCCATTACCTCCCCGAACCGCGCGACGTCGAGAACATCGCGCTCGACCTCGACAAGGAAGAGACCCCGCAGGTCCTGTCGAGCGATCCGAACAAGCCGCTCGTCATGCTCGCGTTCAAGCTCGAGGATGGTCGCTACGGCCAGCTCACGTACATCCGCATCTACCAGGGCACCGTTCGCAAGGACGACTTCATCGTCAACTCGCGCAACGGCAAGAAGGTGAAGGTCGGCCGTCTCGTGCGCATGCACTCGGACGACAAGGAAGACATCCTCGACGCGAGCGCGGGCGACATCTGCGCGCTGTTCGGCGTCGATTGCAACTCCGGTGACACGTTCACCGACGGCACCGTCAACCTCGCGATGACGTCGATGTTCGTCGCCAAGCCCGTCATCTCGGTCGCCATCAAGTCGAAGGACTCCGGCTCCGAGATCAACATGTCGAAGGCGCTCAACCGCTTCACGAAGGAAGACCCCACGTTCCAGTGCTGGGTCGATCCGGAGTCTGCCGAGACGATCATCGCCGGCATGGGCGAGCTCCACCTCGACGTCTACATCGAGCGCATGAAGCGCGAGTACAAGGCGGAGGTCGTCACGTCGCCGCCGCAGGTCGCGTATCGCGAGACCATCGGCGCGAAGACCGAGTTCAACTACACGCACAAGAAGCAGACGGGTGGCTCCGGTCAGTACGGCCGCGTCGCCGGCTATTGCGAGCCGTTCGACGGAGACTTCGAGTTCGTGGACGAGATCAAGGGCGGCTCGATTCCGCGCGAGTTCATCTCGTCGGTCGAGAAGGGCTTCAAGTCGATGATCCCGAAGAGCCCGCGCCTCGGCGTGCCGTGCGTCGGTGTTCGCGTCGTCATCAACGACGGTCAGAGCCACGCGGTCGACTCGTCCGATAACGCGTTCCAGGAAGCAGCTCGCGGTGCATTCCGTGACTTCTTCCCACGCGCGAAGCCGCGCATCCTCGAGCCGATCATGAAGGTCTCGCTCGAAGGACCGGCCGAGTTCTCCGGCAACATGCTGTCGCTGATCATGCAGCGCCGCGGCATCGTCATGGGCTCGACGGAAGAGGACGGTCAGGCGCGCGTCGACGCGGAAGTGCCGCTCGCCGACATGTTCGGGTTCTCGACCCCGCTTCGCTCGGCGACGCAGGGCAAGTCGGAGTTCACGATGGAGTTCTCGAAGTACGCCGATGTCCCGCAGACCATTGGCGAAGAGCTCCTCGCGAAGGCGAAGAAGGCGAAGGAAGAAGCAGCGAAGAAGTAGTCTTCTCCGCTCTCGTTCGTCGACGGTCGCCTACGTGGCGGCCGTTGTCGGTTTCGGGCGTACATGTTCGAGAAGCGCACGCTCGACCGAGTGATCTGCCGGTTTCCCGACGAGGAATCTGCGTGACGGCGATTACGTGACACGCGTACGCTGATCAGATGCGAGCGATAACGTGGGTCGCGTGCATGTCGCTGGCGCTGACCGCGTGTCGGTTCGGTTTTGACGAGCTCGCGGGACCGACCGGTGATGATGTCGTGGATCCGCCCGCTGTACCGGGCGTCGCTCGCGTGACGGTGATCGGCGAAGACGGACAGCCGGCGGTCGGCCAACCGATCGTCGATGCGTTCGTCGTCGCGATCGAACAAGACGGATCGACACGGACGTGGCGCACCGCGAGCGACGGCACCGTCGACATCGAGGTGCTCGGCAACACCTCGGTACATGTCGCGCGACCGACGAGCTCGAATGCCGAGTGGGCGCTGTCGTCGTTTCGCGCGATCAACGATGGTGCGCGCATCATCGCCGGCGGACATCCGACACCGTCGATGTCGGCCGCGCGGCAAGTGACCGTGAACCTCCCGGCCTTTCCCGCGGGCTACACCGAGGCCTGGGTCACGGGTCCGATGATGTGCTTGACCGACTGGGCGTACGCTGCGTCGACGACGATCGCGGTGACGTACGATCCGCAGTGCGACGGCAAGACCGTCGAGCTGTTCGCCGCGTCGTACGACATCTACGTGTCCCTGGGCAGCGTGACGCTGTCCGATGGAGGGGTTGTCGATCGCACGGCGGCATCGTGGACAGCGCTCGACAAGGTCGGCATGGAGTATCTGAACCTGCCCACCGATGTCACCCGCGCCGCGGCCTACCTCTCGTTTCCGGTGGGCGGCGGCGATCTGATCCCGTGGGGGGAGAACGGTGATGTTCCCGATACGGACGGCTACGTCGGATTCCATTTCGACGTCCCGCCCCTCATGCCCGGCATGCAGCTCATCCACGTGTTCGAGTCGACGACGGGAGCGCGCGTCGTCTACGAGCGGGTCGATGCATGGCCCGGCACGCGACAGTTCGACGCCTCGACCCTCGCCCCCGTCGCCGCCGCACCGACGACCGATCAGGGAACGAGCCAGGTCTCGTGGGTGATCACGCCGGCTGCGGATGCCGATGTCTACTGGTCGTCGATCGACATCGCGACCGCCGGTACGACCGTGCACTGGAATGCGTTCGGTCCTCCGGGCGCGACGCAGGTGACCTTCCCCGAGCTCCCGCCCGAGCTCGCGACGCTGATGCCGACAAGCGCCAGCGTGTGGAGCCCTCCGTGCGTGGTGCTCGCGGGGTTGTCCGACTTCGACTACGCGAGCGTCGTCGAGATCGTCGATCGCGACCTCTATTGGTGGTGGGCGGAAGGGCTTCACCTGCCTCCAGGCACCCTCTCGCTCCAGTCGACGTCGCTCCCCTAGGGTCAACTGTCCCGAAACCCACGGTTTGCGAATCGCATCTTCGAGGCTGCGTTCCGGAGGCGATCTCGATGCGTAACCCCGCGCTGCGCCTGGTGCGCACGTGGGTACGCTGACTGCAATGCCCATGAATGGGCCGATAACCCGGACGCGTCGTCCGCCTCGGACCCATGGAGCATTGACATGTCGATCACGAAGTTGAAGCCGGTGGGAGGCTGGGCGACGGTCCAGTACTCCCAGCCGCATCTCGTAGGTTCGTACGTGCGCGCGCAGGGCACGCCGCTTCCGACGAAGGCACCGAGGATATTGATCGGCCTTCTCACCGGGGAAGACGACCCGCTACCGCCAACGTACGTAGCCGAGAAGCACCGCCACGACGTGAAGCCGCCAGAAGTACGGATCGTACGCCGGGGGTAACCCCATCGCGTTGACCGAGGTCACGCACGACGAGGAGCCATCGTAGGGGTACGGTGGCTTTCGCGTTTTCGGGATCGCGATGTGAGAACGTCGCGGCATGAGCGTACTCGCGACGATGATGGACGTGCCGCTGACGATCGACCTCGTGGTGGACCGCGCGGCAAAGTGGATGGGTGATGTCGAGATCGTGTCGCGGCGACCCGACAAGAGCATCACGCGCACCACGTACGGCAACGTTGTCGAGCGTGCGAAGCGCTTGGCGCGCGCGCTGATCAACGCGGGCATCAAGCCGGGCGATCGCGTCGCGACGCTGATGTGGAATCACGCCGAGCACCTCGAGGCGTACTTCGGGATCCCGTTGTCGGGTGGCGTGCTGCACACGCTGAACTTGCGACTCTCGCCCGACGACATCGCGTTCATCGCGAACGATGCAGGCGATCGATTCTTGCTCGTCGACGAAGTGCTCGTGCCGATGTGCGACAAGCTGAAGGCGGCCGGCGGGAAGTTCGAGAAGATCATCGTCGTCGGGGCGAACGGCGACTACGAAGCGTTCCTCGACACGGCCACCGAGGGTCCACTGCCGAAGCTCGCGGAGAGCGACGCGCTCGGCATCTGCTACACGAGCGGCACCACGGGCAAGCCGAAGGGCGTCGTGTACAGCCATCGCTCGACGGTGCTGCACGCGATCGTCGAGTGCCTGCCCGATTCGCTGAACCTGTCGCGCAAAGACGCGTTGCTGCCGGTCGTGCCGATGTTCCACGTCAACGCGTGGGGCCTGCCGTTCGCGTGCGCGCTCGTCGGAGCGAAGCTCGTGTTTCCCGGCCCGCACCTCGATCCACCGAGCCTGCTCGATCTGTTCGAGAGCGAGCGCGTGACGATCGGCGCCGGTGTCCCGACGATCTGGATCGGCATCCGGGAAGCGCTCGACGCGAACCCGGGCAAGTGGAAGTTGCAGCCCGATGTGACGATGGTGATCGGCGGCGCCGCGGCGCCCGAGCAGCTGATCCGCGACTTCGATCGCCTCGGTCTACGCCTGCTCCACGCGTGGGGCATGACGGAGACCTCGCCGATCGGACTCGTGTCGCGCATCCCGCCGCACCTGCGCGATGCCGACGAGAACCTGCGCTACAAGCTGCGCGCGAAGCAGGGTGTTCCGCCGCCGCTCGTCGACGTGATCGTGCGCAACGACGCCGGCATGGTGCCCGCCGATGACCGCACGAGCGGCGAGCTGATGGTGCGCGGCCCGTGGATCGCGGGGAGCTACATGGGCGGCGCGACGCCGGAGCGCTGGACGAGCGATGGCTGGTTTCGCACCGGCGATGTCGCCAAGGTCGACGCGCACGGCTTCGTGCAGCTGACCGACCGTGTCGCGGATCTGATCAAGTCCGGCGGCGAGTGGATCGCGTCGCAAGAGATCGAGAACGTGCTGATGGGCCACCCGTCGGTGAAAGAAGCGGACGTCGTCGGCGTCCCACACCCGAAATGGAGCGAGCGACCGATCGCGGTCGTCGTGCTGAAGCCGGGTCTCGAAGCCACGAGCGACGAGCTCAAGGCGTACGTCGGCGAGCGGTTCCCGAAGTACTGGATTCCGGATGCGATCATCTTCTCCGAGGCGATCCCTCGGACGAGCGCTGGCAAGTTCAAGAAGACCGAGCTGCGCGAAACGCACAAGACGTTCTTCACCTGAGGCGTGGCGCCACACCTGCGAGTCGTTCGCGCCGGCGAACCCTCGCAGAGTCGCGAATCTACATGCCGTCCGTGAGATGCACTCACGCATGCGCGCGGGTACGTGGCGTGCACTCGAACCGCGGCATGGCGCCCTCGGTACGGTCCTTTCTGAAGACGGCGCTGTTCGACCGTGTTCCCGGCCTCCTCCGTCGAGGTCCGGGGACCGCTCCTCGTGTCGCGCTGACGTTCGACGACGGCCCCGACCACATGACCGAGCGCTACCTCGCGCTCCTGGACACGCTCGAGGTTCCCGCGACGTTCTTTCTGTGCGGCAATCGCGCGGAGCAGCGGCCCGATCTCGTGCGCGAGTATCTGCGCCGCGGGCATCAGGTCGCGAGCCATGGCTACGATCACACGCGGTTCACGAACCTCTCCCGTGCGGAGCTGATCGATCAATGCGAGCGCACGGACGCCGCGCTCGGCGGTCAGTCCACGGGCCGCTCGTGGGTGCGTCCGCCGCATGGCTCGCTCGATTCAGGAAACGTGCTGTCGTTGCTCGCGGCGGGCTACACGGTGGCGCTGTGGTCCCTCGACTCGGAGGATCACAGCGATCAGAACGTCGACTCGCTCGTCGCGCGGTGCACGAAGACCGTGTCGGCCGGCGAGGTGTTCCTGTTCCACGAGGGCCAAGGCTGGACGCTGTCCGCGCTACCGCACATCGTCAGCGCGTTGTCTGCGCAGGGACTCGAGTGCGTGACGATGCACGACCTGTTCGCGCCGTAGCGATCACTGCTTGGACAGCATGAACGTCGCGTTCTCGACGTCACAGCGTTCGCCCGGGTGATTCTTCGTCTCGATCGAGAAGCTCGCGGTGCCGTTGCCGGTGCCGCCGGAGAACTTGATCGTGGCGACGACGGGCGCGCGCGAGGTGATGTCGAACGCGCACTTGCCGCGCTCGATCACGGTCTGCGAATTCGGCCACTGCACGACCAGTGACTCCGCGTGGTTGATCTTCATCTCGGCGAGGCCTTGCGTCGCGAGGCTCTCCGACATCGGCCGGCAGTATTCGTCGTCGAGACCGCCCGCGCCGGTGATCTTCGCCGGGCCGAAGTCCCACTGCACCTTGTACGTGCCGTTCGGGATGCACTCGGCGGTCGTCTCTTCGCCCTTCGTCTCCGTCGGAGTCGCGCTGCCCTCGGGCGGCAACGGGTACGCGGGATCGGCGGACGGTGGCGCGCTCGATCCGCACGCCGCGAGGACGATCAACAGGGTTCTCACGCGACGAGGGTAACGCAGTCGGCGGGAGCGATCAGTCGACCCAGTCCTTCTTGATCTTCCGCGACGCGATCAGGAACAGCGTCGAGGCGATGACGTAGAAGCCCAGGCCCGAGTAGATGGCGTAGCGAAGCGACTCGGACCCGAAGTGTGGCTTGAGCGCGTCGGACATCGCGCCGAAGTAGTAGCTGCCGACCGCGATGCCGATGAGGTTGTTGATCAAGAGGAACATCGCGGAGGCGCGCGTGCGCATGTGCGCGGGCACGAGGTGCTGCACGCTCGTGACGATCGGGCCGAGCCAGACGAGGTTGAGCGCGGTGGGGATCAAGAACAGCGGGAATGCGAGCAGCAGTGACGACGAGTGCACCGCGCCGAAGAAGCACGGCAGACCGATCAGGAACGAAACGGCGGGGATCAGCGGGTAGTAGGCCTTGCTGCGCTTGCCGACGCGATCCGCGAGGATCCCGCCGCCGAGGATGCCGAGGCAGCCGCCGATGATCGTGATCGACGCGTAGAACAGGCCCATCTCCGTCAGCGACAGCTTGTAGCTGCGGATGAAGAACGAGGGCAGCCACGCCGCGAGTCCGTAGCCGCACACGCTCGATGCAGCAGCGCCGAACGAGAGGAGCCAGAACGTCGGCTTGCGCACGACCATCGACAGCACTTCGACGAAGCGCGCGGTCGGTGGTGCTGCGGTGTCACCGGGCTTCGCTTCGTAACCGCCGCGCTTCGGATCGCGAACGGCAAAGCGCATCACGGGCGCGATCACGAGACCGATGCTGCCGACGATAATGAACGCCGAGCGCCAACCGATCCGCGACGCGATGATCGTGCCGAGCAGGATGCCGAACGCCATGCCGAGCGGAATGCCGAGCGAGTAGATCGACAGCGCTCGCGCGCGCTGCTCCTTCGGGTAGTAGTCCGAGATGAACGAGTACGCCGGCGCGACACCGCCGGCTTCGCCGATGCCGACCCCGACGCGCGAGAAGAACAGCGACCAGAACCCGACGATAAAGCCGCACAGCACGGTGAACGCCGACCAGATGCCGAGCGCCCAGCTCATGATGCGGCGGCGGCTCGAGCGATCCGCGAGCGCGGCGATCGGGATCCCGAGCGTCGTGTAGAGAAGGGCGAACGCGAGGCCATGCAGGATGCCGAGCTGGCTGTCGGACAGGCCGAGCTCCGTCTTCATCGGCACGGCGAGGACCGCGAGGATCTGCCGATCGATGAAGTTCATCATGTAGACGAGGACGAGGATCGCCAGGACGAACGACCGATAGCGCTTGGTCGGCGTGGGCTCGTGCATCGTTGTCACCTGTTCACTCATGGAGACCTCGGGTGCCTTCGTCATGGTTGATGCTGCGATATCGCGTTCCTCTACTGCGGTGCAACAGAAAAGGTGCGCCTACTCCTCCTCGACTTTGTTGCATCGCAACAATTTTCGATTGACATGCAGCAGAGCGGTCCTTAGGGTGCGGCCATGTCCAACGAAGCCAAGAACACGACCACGACTCCCCCGAAGGCCTCCGCCACCGCCGAGAACCCGTTCCAGGCGTTCCAAGCGTTCGACCCCATGCAGATGTGGGCGCAGGGCCAGGCCCAGATGCAGAAGCTCATGGGCGACGCGACGGCGCGCTGGACCGCGTTCGCGGATCAGTATGCGCAGATCGAGCAACAGGTTTCGTCTCACGCGCAGGCCGCGGTGACGAACTGGGCGCAGCTCGCGAAGGACGCGATCGCGTACGGCGTGCAGCTGTCGGCCGAGGCCCGCAAGCTCTCGCTCGAGACCGCGAAGAAGCTGGGCGTCACCGCGTGAGCGCAAGCACGACGAACGTGAAGGCGGTGCGAAGGTGATGAACGAGCTACTCGGCTCTTCGCGAGCCATCGCGTCCGCGTGGACCGAGGCCGCAGCCGCGATCGCGGGGATTCCCCTGCCCTCCGCACCGCTGCTTGCCCAGACGCCACGTGACGAGCTCCCGCTCGAGGGCGGCGCGCGTCTCCTGCACTTCCGGAACGCTGCGACCATCGCGAAACCGATCCTGCTCGTACCGTCGCTGATCAATCGCTGGTACGTGCTCGATCTGCGACCGAGGGCGAGCCTCGTCGAGGCGCTCGTGGGCGCCGGATTCGACGTCTGGCTCCTCGATTGGGGAACGCCCGAGCCCGAGGATCGCTATCTCGATTGGGATAGCGTCCTTCGCCGCCTCGGTCGCGCCACGCGCCGCGTCTCTCGCGAGACCGGCCGCGCGCAGATCGGCTTGCTGGGCTACTGCATGGGTGGAACGCTCACCGCGATCCACGCCGCGCAATACGCCGACACGCTCGCCGCATTCGTCACGCTCGCCGCGCCGATCGATTTCTCGCTCGGTGGAATGCTGCGCCAGATGGTCGACCCGCGATGGTTCGATGCCGGCTCGGTCGCCGACGCGGGCAACGTGGCTCCATCGCAGATGCAAGCCGGCTTCACCGCGCTGCGTCCGACGCTGGAGCTCGCGAAGCTCGTCTCCCAACCCGACCTCGTGGCCGATCCGAAAGCGCGCGAAGGCTTCCTCGCTCTCGAAGCGTGGGCCTCGGACAACATCCCGTTCCCGGGCGAAGCCTACCGCCGCTACATCACCGAGATGTATCAGCGCAACGAGCTCGCGAACGGCACGCACGTCGCGAACGGCAAGCCCGCGAAGCTGTCCGCGATCACGTGTCCGACGTTGGCGATCACGGCGACGCGCGATCAGATCTGCCCGCCGCCCGCGGCCAACGCGCTGCTAAAGCTCGTCGGCTCGCGCGATACGCAAGAGCTGTCGGTGCCCGGTGGTCACGTCGGTGCCGTTGTCGGGAGCAAAGCTGCCTCGACGATGTATCCCGGCCTGATCAAGTGGCTCGCGCCGCGCCTGGCGTAGCGCGGGCTCTCGATGGTTTCGATTTCCGCCCCGAGGCGGCCGACCCTCGCGGCGGTCGACCTCGGTGGCGGATTCTCGCGCTGCGCGACTCGCCTGTCCGCGGCGATCGGGCTTCGCTCGTCGCGATGTGCTCGCCTCGTTGTTCGGTGATCGTCCGCGGTTCGTTCACCCTCGAGTCGGTCGAGCGATGGGCACTGACGGTTCGTCCGCGGTTCGCCTCTCACAGCGATCGTCCGCGGTTCGCCTCTCACAGCGATCGTGCGCGGTTCGCCTCTCACAGCGATGCGACGCAGAGACGCCGAGGGCGCAGAGCAGAGATCTTTTGGATCGCTTCTCGATCGGGTCTGGCCGGATCGGATCTGGTCGAACTGGTTCGGGTCGCAACTTGATAGCGTCGGTCGCTCGCGACGAGGTCCCATCGATCTCTGCTCTGCGCGCTCGGCGTCTCTGCGTCGCGTTGTCCGAGGACGCGTGAGCGCCGGTCGAGCGGGTCGCGAGACGCAGAATCGCACCGAGCGCGACGTGGCCGTCGCTTACTCGGTCGGTTCGGTGCGCTTGCGCTTCTTCGCGGGCGCCTTGGCCGCGAAGCCCTCGCGGATCGCTTGCTTGAGCTCGTCGAGCTCGCGGCGCATCGCGGCGACGTCGTCGCGACCGCCATCGCGAGGCGCATTGCGATCGATCGCGCGATCGGACTTTCGATCCGGTGGAGGTTCGTCGTCGGGCGGCGGCGGTGCGGGGACGAAGCTCGCGCTCGGCTGCGGCGCATAGTTCTGCGGATACGGCTGCTGCTGCTGGAACGGCGACGGGAACCCGCCGCCCATCCACATCCGCGCGAGCGCGTCTGTCGCGGCCACGGGGATCTGCGTGAGCGGGTTGTACGACGCGATCGACTGCACGCCGCGCTTCGCTTGCAGATAGAGATCGAGCGCCCCGGTGACGTAGCGCGAGAAGAACTCGGCGAGCGCGTCGTCGGACAGCCGGATCATTTGTGTGAGCAGCTGGACCGGTAAGAACTTCGCCGCGTTGCCGGTCTCGAGAACGATCTGGGTCAGCGTCGCCTGCGTCAGGTCTTCGCCGGACTCGGCGCCGACGACGCGAACATCCACTCCCGAGCGGATGCGCGTCGCGAGCTCGTCGAGCGTCACGTACTTGGAATCGCCGGTGTCATAGAGCCGACGGTTTCCGTACTTCTTGATGACGACAGGTGGCACGTGTGCGGAACCTACTGTGGCCGTTGCTGCACCGCAAGCGCATCTTTTGCTGCATTGCAAAAGAACGGTTGACACTGGGAGGGCAGGGTCGTAGCGTGCGCCCATGTTCTGGCGGTTCTCGGCCCTCACTTTGTTGCTCTGCAGCATGAACGTGCTGGGCTGCAGTGGCGGAAGCGGCAACGAATGCTCGCGGGACGAGGACTGCGAGTCGAACTTCTGCCGCGCGGATGGCACGTGCGGCGCCGCCGAGACCGATGGCGGCACCGGCAGCGACTCGATGCTCCCGGACGGCAGCTCCGATCTGTGCACGCCGAACCACGACAACTCCGTCGTTGTCTCCGAGCTGCCGCTGCGCGCCGGCAAGATGGCGAACTTCCGCGTCGCGACCGACGCCACGTTCAACACCGCCGGCACCGCTGCGGGCGGCGGCATGAAGCGGTGGGATCTCTCGGGGGCACTGACCAACGATGCGGATACGCAGATCGTCCTCGCATCGTCCGCCGGCGCCTACTGGGCCGCGGACTTCCCCGCCGCGACCTACGCGGTCCCGCTGTCCGCGGGCTCCGATCTGCTCGGCGTGTTCAACGTCGACGCCACGGCCGTCACGCTCCTCGGCGTGGTCTCGCCGACCGCCGGTTCGTTCGGCACCAACATCTCCTACGATCCGCCCGCGATCATTCTCAAGCTACCGATCACGCCCAACGCACAGTGGTCCTCGTCGAGCACCGTCAGCGGCACGCTCAACGGCGGCTTCGTCAACTACACCGAGACCTACGAATCCGTCGTCGACTCCGTCGGCACGATGAAGACACCGTACGGCGAGTTCCCTGTCATGCGCGTCGCGACCGACATGGAGCAGCTCCAGGTCGTCACGCCGTTCGGCGGCAAGCGCTCGTTCGCCTGGGTCGCCGAGTGCTTCGGCTCCGTCGCGAACGTCACCTCGCAAGATTTCGAATCGTCGTCGGAGTTCAATGACCCGGCGGAGGTCCGGAGGCTCGCCCCGTGAGCCTTCGCACCCGCACGTCGTCGGCACTCGTGCTCGTCCTCGCGATCAGCACACTCGCCTCGGTCGGCTGTGCCTCGTTCGCAACCGGCAAGCTGTCCGGCGCGCCGGCCGATGCAACGTTCATCGATGTGGACGGCATCTCCGTTCGCTATCGCGACTCCGGTACCGGCCCCGCGGTCGTCCTGATCCACGGCTACGGCGCATCCAGTGATCACTGGTTGCCCGTCATCCCCGCGCTCGCGGTCCACCACCGCGTCATCGCGGTCGACCTCAAGGGCTTCGGTTGGACCTCGCGTCCCGACGGCGACTACTCGCCCGCCGCCCAAGCGCAGCTCGTCTGGCACACGCTCGACAAGCTCGGCGTTACCGACGTCGCGATCGTCGGCCACTCGTGGGGCTCGTCCGTCGCGCTCTCGATGGCCGTCGCCGCGCCCGCGCGCGTCCGCCGCGTCGCGCTCTACTCGGCCTATGTCTACGACGATCAGGTCCCGTCGTTCTTCCGCTGGGCGGAGAAGCCGGGCATCGGCGAGGCGCTGTTCTCGCTCTACTATCGCCAGCGCATCGAGGACCGCGCACCGCTCGCCTACTACGACGAGCGCTGGGTCACGCAAGAGCGCGTCGAGCGCGTCGAAGCCGATCTGGATCGCGAGGGCTCCGTCGCCGCCGCGCTCGCGGTCGCGCGCAAGCACCAGTTCGCCGACCTGCACGCGAAGCTGAAGGGCTTCCCGCGCCCGGTGCTCCTCCTCTGGGGTGAGAACGACGAGGTGACACCGATCCAGTTCGGCGAGCGCCTCGCCGCCGAGCTACCGAATGCGCGGCTCGTTCGCTATCCGCGTTGCGGGCACATCCCGATGGTGGAGGCCCACAACCAGTCGACGCGCGAGCTGGCGATCTTCCTCGGCGCGGATCGCGCTCCGATCACGGCCCCCGTACAACCACCGGATCCGGATCCAGCTACTCCTCCATCGACGACGCTTCGATTGCTCGTCGAGCCAACATCCCGACAATGCGCCACAGAGAAGGGGAGCGCACGGAGCAGAGACGGTTTCGGGCATGTCTCGATCGACAGATGCGATCGCGACTCGCACTCGAGCACCCTCGTCCCCGGACAACGCGACGCGGAGACGCGGAGCGCGCAGAGCAGAGACCTTTTCGGACCGGTCTCGATCGACCGACTCGATCGCGCATCACACC
>Ga0154020_10001063_pt1 | contig 33961 bp, 24 predicted proteins | sample Klosneuvirus_201_FD_109709 | JGI IMG/M metagenome (GOLD analysis project Ga0154020, IMG submission 109709) | Active sludge microbial communities from wastewater, Klosterneuburg, Austria - Klosneuvirus_20160825_MG | ecosystem: Engineered > WWTP > Aerobic digester > Activated sludge | place...
ACGCTCGCGTTCTTCGGCGGTGACTTCCCGCGCGTGATCCGCGGGATGCACGATCTGCTCGTGCGCATCGCGGGGGACTCGGCCGTCGCGAGCCCCACGCGGCGCCTGCTCGCGCTGCGGATCGAGCCGACGCAGCGCGTCCTCGTGCGCGGGACCGACCGCACGCTCGAGGTCATGGCGCTCGTGATGTACACGGACTCGACGCTGAACGCGCCGCGGACCCTCGCGGTCCGAGTGCTCGGCGCGTCGGGCGCGGTGGTCGCGTCCGGCACCATCACGATCCCGGCCGATGCGCCGGCCGGCTCGACGGCATCGGTGCGGCTCGATGCGGCGTCGCTCGTCGCGGCCGGTGGGCGCTTCCATATCGAGGCGACGCTGCCCGGGGCGAAGCTCCCGCTGGGGGCGCAGGTCTTCGCGATGCCGGAATCGGGTGATGCGGCGAGGGAGCGGCTGGGCCGCGGGATCGCGGCACTCCCTGCGAGCGCGGATGCGCAGAGCCTCGCCTCGGTCCGCGCGCGCGCGGCGCTGATCGCGGACCGGCCGGATCCGGCGAACTCGGCGCAGTTCCTCGCCGATCCCGCCGCGCTCGGCATCGAGGTCGAATCGGAGTCGCGGACCCTGGCTGCCGGCGGTCGTCCCTACGCGCGCGCGGTGGGTGACCTGTGGCGCGTGGTCGTCGGCCCCGCAGGTCCCATCCCGGTCCGCATCTACGCGCCCCGCGCTGCCGCGGGGAACGCGCCGATGCCAGTCGTCATCGCACTCCATGGAGCGGGCGGTGACGAGAACATGTTCATGGACGGTTACGGCGCCGGGCGCATCAAGGCGCTCGCGGACTCCATGCGGTTCATCGTCGTGTCCCCCGCCACGACCGCCTTCTCGCGCGACCTCGGCGGATTCGATTCGACGCTCGCGGTGCTCGAGCGCGACTACGCGATCGATCGGTCACGGGTGTACGTCGTGGGGCATTCGATGGGCGCGGCGGCCGCGATGCGGATCGGGGCCGAGCGCCGGGACGCCGTGCGAGCGGTCGCGCTGCTCGCCGGTGCCGGTGTGGCGCCGGCCGGCGGCCGGATGGCACCGACGCTGTTCATCGCCGCGGAGACCGATCTCATCATCCCCGCGGCGCGCGTGCGGGCCGGGTACGAGCAGGCGCTCGCGAGCGGAGCGCCCGTCGAGTTCATGCAGGCGGAGGGCTGGGGTCACACGCTCGTGGTGGGTGCGCGCATCGACGATGCGGTGCGATGGTTGTTCGCGCGGTGAGGTGCCGGTGCGTGACCTCGACCTCCTCAGCGAGCCAACGGATCGGCATTGGCGCCCACTGGGCGCCAATTGGGCGCCCATGAACGGGCACGCCTCCGGAGGCAACGACTCAACCCGTTGAACCACAAGCGCTTGCATCTGAAGACGAGGAGGCACGGTCGTTGCCTTTACGTGGGCGTCCACCGGCTGGTCCTCCGCCCATCGTTTGGGAGTCCGAGATGCGAGTTCCGTTCATCCGCCGCGCGTACCTTCTCCTCGCGCTCTTGTTGGGATTGACCGCCGCGAGCCCGCGCGCGACGGAGGCGCAGGGGCAATGTTGGCAGATCGAGCTCTGTCCCACGACCGCGCCGGCCGTGACGATCGACGCGGCGACGCAGGTGAGCGTGGCGACGATCCCGCTAGCCATCTACTTCTCGGACCCCGAGGCGCTGGACCTCTTCACATTGAAGCTGTGGAAGAACGGCAACGTCGCGTCGTCCTGGTACGCCGGCGCCTCCGGACCGTCGGCGAGCTACGAACACTTCTCGGCTGACTACACCGGTCCGTTCACGCTGTCGGTCGGCGCGAACGTCCTGATCGCGGAGATCTGCGACGCCTGGAGTCCGAGCACGTGCGGGCGCGACACGGTCACCATCACGTACACCCCACCGCCGCCACCACCCACCACGGCCAAGCCGGTGCTGGCGCTCATGCAGCGGTCGGATGCGCGCGACGTGGACACCGATGCCGCCACGCACGACTACGCGACCACGCCGTACTTCTCGCTCGACGCGCCGCGTGGCGTGGTCCTGCACTACTCGAGTGCGACCGCGCGCCCGTCGGCGGAGATCCACGTCGATGCGGTCGTGCGCTCGTCGCAGATCCCGACCGCGATCTCGATCCGCGTGACGCGGAGCGATACCATCGTGGTGTTCCCGGAGCGGTTCTTCCAGGGTGACACGGGCGTGCTCCGCCTCGCCGCCAAGTTCGACGACAGCTGCGGTGGCGCGTCGGCCTGCGCGAAACTCTATCGCGTCGCCGTGCGGGCGTACTACGGCAACGCCTCGACGTTCGAGACGGATTCCCTCCCGTCGGTTCGCGTCCTGATCCAGGACGAGAGCGCCAGTCGACTCGGCGCAGGCTGGACGATGGCCGGCGTCGAGCGGCTGCATGTACAGAGCGACGGCATCGTCGTGACGAACGGTGCCGGCCTGCTCGAGTACTTCGCGAAGACCGGTTGCACCGGATCCGCGGCAACGGAGGCCTGTGACTATGCATCGCCCGTCGGGGACCTCAGCGTCCTGAAGCGGACGCCGGCCCACCCGCTGTACGCGACGCGGTTCTTCCGCGCCTACAAGAACGGCGATACGACCTACTTCGACAACACGGGGCTGGTCCGTCGAATCCGCACGCGCTTCGCCGCCGCTGCGACCCGGTTCGCCTGGTCGACCGACTCGGTCGGTGCGCGCGTCGACACCATCGTCGACCCGCTGGGCAAGGCGATCCGCCTCGCCTACGAGCCGCTCTCCGGTGCGACCTACCGGAACGGGTCGCTGCGATGGATCACGCTGCCGGACAGTCGAGCCACCGGCGTGCGCGTGTCGAACGCGATGGGGGACCTGACGCGGATCGACGGCCCGGACGGCGTCGCGGACCTCGTGTCGACGTATGACGCCTCGAGTCACCGCCTCTCGACGTTCACGCTGCGCGTCGGCGGGGGGGCGATCGCCTACGACGCGTACGACCGGGTGGCGAAGGTCTCGGGCGTCGCGGTGGCGCTCGAGGCCGGGGGGACCGGAGCCGACTCGATCCTGTATCACGCGCGCATCAAGCGCACGCTGACGGGTTCGAGCGCCACCTATGGGTCGGTCACGACCAAGCCGCTGCGCGCGGACAGTGCCTTCTCGCGGTCGATCTCCTCCAACGGCGCCGAGGTGAGCCTCTGGACGCACGCACTCGGCGGACCGGCGATGGTGCGGTCGCGCAGTGCGAGCGGCGACACGACGGTCGCGCGCACCAGCTACGACGCGGTGGGCCGTGTGGCCAGCAGCAGCGTCACCGGCCAGGCGCCGACGTCCTACGGCTATGACGCCACGTATGGGGCGTTGAACCAGGTCGTGAATGGCGCCTCGGGCGAGGTGACGAGCATCGGCTTCGGCCCGTACGGTCAGCCGCAGACGGTCTATGTGAACGGCGTGCTGCAATCCCGGGCGTTCTACTCGGGCGCGGGCCTCGCGCCCGACAGCGTGCGCACGGACACCGCGACCACCACGCGCTTCAAGTACGACGCCTACGGGCGCCTGACGTCCGTGCGCGACGCCCGCCAGGCCGTCGACTCGTCGACGTACGATCCCGCCAGCGGCAATCTCGCCTCCTCGCGATCGACGGCCCCGGGCCAGGCGCTGCGCGTGGTCTCGCTCTTGTACGACGCGTCCGGACGCGCGATGCAGCTGACCGATCATCTGGGGCGGGTCGTCACGACCGCCTACGACGTGCTGAACAGGACCACGCTGCAGATCGGGCTCGGCACCGACACGACCGCGTGGACCTACAACGACGTGTCGACGCTCTACACGTTCCGGGACCCGAACAACAACATCTACCAGACGCAGCTGAACGCGGCCGGGTGGGTCACGACGGAGACCGATCCGTACGGCGCCTCGTCGACGTTCGGGTACGACCGCCGCGGCAACGTGACGCGCGTGACCGACCGTCGCGGACAGGTCGTGCGCTGGTACAAGGACGCGCTCGACCGGGACACGCTGCGCGTGGCGGGCACCGACTCGACGCGCTTCGCGTATGACCCGGCGCAGCGGTGGGTCGCGGTGCGGAACGCCGAGAGCACGGATACCGTGCGCGTCGATGCCGCGGGGCGCCCGTCGGCGGCAACGACCGTCCGCGGGGCGGTGAAGATCGTCACGACGCGCGGCTGGATCGGCACGCTGCCGGACGCCGTGTCGTGGCAGGCGACGAGCGGCGGCACCACACTCTGGACGCGGACGATCGGCACGCTGTACGACGCAGCGCGCCGCGCGCGCACGGTGGTGGACTTCGCCGGCGTGGGGACGCAGACGGCCTTCGACCAGGCCGGCGCCGAGAAGAGCGTCGCGCTCGCCAACAACATCAGCACGCGCACCAACACGTTCAGCACGCGGAGCGAGCTCACCCAGATGAGCTTCACCGGCGCCGCCGGAGTGTTCGCGCGCACGTACCAGCACGACGCGTCGAGCCGCATCTGGCAGATCCTGCACGGCGCGGAGGGCGACAGCTACTCGCGCCTGCACAACTACGACTCGCGCGACCGGCTGCAGGACTACCGCGACACGCACACGTGGACGGAGACGACATGGGAGGCGTGGGACCCGTACGGCGACTGCCCGGGGTGCTTCATCCAGGTGGACGTCACGCACGTCGACACGCTGCGGGCGGGGGCCTACACCTATGACAAGATCGGCAATCGCATCGGTGGCGGTCGCACCTACGCGGATACCGGGCGCAGCCGGCTGACGGCGGTGGGGAGCGAGAGCTTCACGTACGACGCGGAGGGGCACCTGCTCCAGCGGTCCGGCGGGGCGATGGGCACGGTGCAGTACCGGTGGAACGCGCTGGGGCAGCTCGACACGGTCAAGGTGCTCGGGGGTGCGACGACCGTGTACGGTTACGACGGGGTGGGGCAGCGGGTGCGGAAGACGGTGAACGGGGTGACGACGCGCTACGTGCTGCACGACGGGCAGGTGGCGCTGGAGCTCGACGCGACGGGCGGGATCGTGGCGGAGTACACCTACTACGCGGGCACGGATCGGCCGCACGGGATGCGGCGCGGGGGCGTGCAGTACTTCTACGTGCAGGACGCCGAGGGGAACGTGAGCGGGCTGCTCAATGCGAGCGGCGCGGTGGTGGAGACGTACACGTACACGCCGCAGGGGGAGCTGGTGGGCGGCGGGGGCGGGGTGACGAATCCGTATCGGTACAAGGGGCGGGAGTGGGATGCGGAGGCGGGGCTGTACTACATGCGGGCGCGGTACTACGACCCCGGGACATCCCGATTCCTCTCCGAGGATCCGATCGGGCTGGCGGGGGGTCTGAATCCGTACGTCTTCGGCGAGGCCGACCCAGTCAACAACATGGATCCAACCGGAACATCGGTCTGCGAGATTCAGCTCGGTAGGCAGTGGACAGAGGTTCGCGATGACGGCGCAATTGTTGTGATGTCTGAGCGCAATCGTCTTGTTTGTTCGACTGCGAGCGGGTCCTATTTCCGAAATCTCTTCGATGGCTGGCGGGATGCGGTTAACATGCTGGGAGAGTTTATCTCGGGTCGAGGGCCGTCCGACCGCTACTTCTATGAGGGATCGACCCAAGTGGAACAGCTGCGCGACGCTCCCGGAGTTCGGCAGGCGAGAGGGCTGGCCTGCGAGAGCTTTCGGCGGGGGGAGGACCCGCGCGTCAGGCTCGCGTATGATTTCGGATTGATCGGTCTCGCTAGCGCGGGCTGGAATCCGACACGACAATTCGTTGGGAGTTATGTGGTTCGAGTCGTACCTGGTCAAAAAGGAACTATGACATTCATCGTTCGGAATGCCACCAGCATGACGTCCGCGGCCTATCACAGAGTCGGCTCATGGGAGAGAGATTACTTCGCACCGGGTGGGACTATTCGGCAATCGTACGTGTGGATGGAAACCAACGGCGTCTGCGGTGGCGGAGCATCAAGGTGAACACGAGCCGAGTGCTCAGGCTCGTGGCTGGATCCGTTTTGCTCCCAGTTGCTCTCGGCGGCTGCGAGTCGAAGCTCGACTTGGAGCCGTCGGAAATCGTCGGCGAATATGTTCTTGATCACGGAACTGCCACGGACATCATTGTCATTCGGCGCGAGGGAACCTACACCCACTACTACAAACGCCTCGGCGGTGCTGCGCGGACCGATTCGGGAACGTGGCGAATAGCCTCTGTCGAGGGTCCGCGAATCGTATTCTCCGGCTTCCGCTCATGGTCTGACACGGAGATGTCGGCACAGCAAGCAAGCGGCGCAGTTCCTGAGCCCGAGGAGTGGTCTCCAGTGTTTCGTCATCGCACGACGGGCGCCAGCGTTCTCGTGCTCGACCCGGATCTGAACTGGAACTACGTCCGCAAGGAGCCCATGCCGCGCGCTTCTGCCGAGAAAGGCCCAGCTCGCAGGGACTCTGTTCCGTAATGCAAGGAGATCGTGCAGCGAAGCGGACCGGGGCTGCGGCAGACTTCACGCGCGAGCGGTCGGCGCCACAACAGCATGCGCAAGCTTTTTCAAAGCGCCACAAATTGTCACGCCCGCCTCGCATGAAGTCAATGACCCGGCCCAGACCGTCTATCCGAACCGGCAGGTCGGTCGATTGTGCGATCCTCTGCGCTGGCATCGTGCCCCGACAAGCCCGTCGGGGCCCAACGGTCGCTGCGCCGCCACTTGGAAAGCTCCTGTATCGGATTGACAGCTGATACGAAACTCTCTGGCGTGCCATTCTGGAGGCATTACCATGAGAAGTCCCGTTCGATGAGAGCGTGCCGGCAGCTGATTTCGGTCCTGCACCGGATGTTTCGAGTCAGGACAGGCATTCACTCTCAGCTAGCTGAAGAATGGATGCAAGGCCACGATACGCAGTCGCCCCTGAAGAGGGACGAAGAGTGTAGCGAAAGCGCGGTTTATCATGAACTCTTATCCCCTCCGTGCAGCGCAGAGGTCGAAGCAATGTATCGCGCCGCGATGACACAGCTTCGCATGGCAACCCTCGAGCAGAGCGCAGATGCATTGAACGCTCTCATGTTTCTGCAGGAAGTTGTTGCCACGGCGCTCTGGAAGTTCAACTGCGCCGTCAGCAAGGAACTTGAAGGATTCGCTCGCAGTTATGACCGACTCGATACTCACGAGGATCGGAAACGATTGCATTCGGAGGCACGATCGTGAAGGCAGAACCTCGCGCGAGTGGTGAACCCGCGATCGGCAAAGGGTGAGGTCGCTCGGATGCGGCGCCCTCAGTCCCGAGTTGCCGAAACGGCATCGGCGCCCACCGAGGCTCGCGACTCTCTAGCTCTCGTGGTAGGCGGTCTCGAATGAGAATCTTCCGCAAGATTGGATTACGTGCCACAGCTGAAGACGTCCTTCGGCTCCTCGCGCAGGGCATCCAAGTCTCGACCGGCCAGATCGTCTTCGAGATCGACGAGGCGTCGCCGCACTGGCCTGAGATCGAGTCGATGATCAAGGGGCGAGTAGGATTCGAATCGGTGCGCACGGAATTCACCGCCGACGAGATCAGGTCAGCGCATTGGCTCAAGCTTTTCCCGACGTGGCATCACGGCTATCCACAGCCAGAGGATTCCTACGTCCAAGAGGCGTACTCCAGCGATGGCCATTGCAGGCGTTGTGGTATCGTGCCCTCACAGGTCGCGCCGTTCCGCATGCGTGCGGAACCCAAGTGGGGTAGACGCTCGGTCATGCAGCTGAATTGGATCTTCGATGAGTTCTTCGTGCGTCGCGACGTGTGGGACGAGAGATTCGCCCCGCTAGGGTTCGCCGCTCTCGAGGTGATCCATCACAAAACGGGGCGACCCCTCGAGACGGTCTTACAGTGGGATCTTCGGTCGAGCGACGCGGCAGTTCTCCAGATGAGCGACTCGACTGCGACCTACTGCGAGGCGTGTGAACGGCCGAAGTATCTGCCGCATGTCCGCGGGTGCTTTCCGGGCTTCACGCATCGGAGCACGCTTCCGTCCACGGTGTACAGGTCGGCGCAGTGGTTCGGGAGCGGCGCCAGTGCGTGGAGGGCGATCCTCATCCCTCAACATGTTCGGCATGCTGTTGGCGGCGAGGATGTTCGGGGATGGGGCTACTATCCGGTGTGCGAGGGGTGAGTCGCGGGTCTTTAACCCGCCTCGACGATGCTCGCGCTCGTCTCGGGATTCTGGAACAATCTTCCCGGCAGGAGCGAAGCGTGGGCCGTCGTCGGCCCAGATCGGATACTTCGCTTCGGGTATGCTGCGGCGGTCGCTCTCCCGGGCCTTCTTGGAACGGGAGCAGAAGGCGGCTATAAGGCTAGCCCGACGCACCGCGTCGGGGTGCACAGCCGCGTCATGGCTGCGTCGAGACGACCCGCGTCGCTTCGTCCTGCACCCCGCACCTACCAACTCGTGACATCAGCGTCCTCACCCTCGCCGCCACGCCGGCTGTCAGCGCCGAGCGACCGCAGGTCATAGCCGTCGCGACTGACCTCGCCGGGGCTCGTGTACTCGTAGGCGTTCCCCCAAGGATCCAGCGGAAGGGATTTGCGCAGGTAGGGACCGCGCCAAGTCGCCGGTGCCGACACGGGACGCGTCCAGAGCGCCGCCAAGCCCTCTTGCGTGCTCGGATACCGACCGGTGTGAAGCCGGTACGCGTCGAGCGCCGCGCCGAACATTTCGATCTGCGACCGCGCAGTCGTCGCGCGCGCGGTGCCGACGTGCTGGAACACGTTCGGCGCGACGAGCGTAGCGAGAATCGCGATCACCACCACGACGACCAAGATCTCGATGAGCGTGAATCCGGAGCGCGGTCTGCGCTGCCGTCGAACGCGTTGCCCGCCCAAAGCTCGAGGGTTCATGGAGTGGAAGCTACCTCCGATCCGAGCGCAAGACGATGGTCCGCGGAAAGTCGCGAGCGTATGACACTCGTTCGCACCGCCGTTCAAAAAACGAACGGTGTCAAATCGCGAACCCCTGTCAGAGATGACAGTCTTGCGGCCGAACGTTCGCCGTGCGTTCTTCGCGCGCTCAGCAATGGAGTTCAACGCGCCTAAACGGAGACGATGCATGTCAGTGGAAAATGGTGAAGGGCGATCGCGTAGCAGGGAGCCGGTGGTCGAGAGCGTCGCCAAGACCTTGCTTGCGACGAGCAAGAGTGCCGCCATGTGCGCCACCCACGAGCGGACTCGTACCTTCGCCGCCGGCGACGAGACGGTCCTCTTCCAGGGTGAATCGGGAACGGGCAAGACCGGAGCCGCCACGCTTCTGCACTCGTATTCGCCGCGGGCGAAGTTCCCATTCCTATACCTGAATCTGGCAGGACTCGACGACGGAATCGCGAGTTCGGAGCTGTTCGGATATGTGCGTGGCGCATTCACCGACGCGAAACAACCTCGCAAAGGGATGCTCGCGGAGACCGGCGGGGGCACGATCCTGCTTGACGAGATAGGGAAGTCCAGTCTGCCCACCCAGCGAAAACTGCTGGACGTGCTCGAGCGGAAGGCCTTTCGCCCCGTGGGAGCGGATCGAGATGTGCGGCTGCATGCCCGAATGGTGTTCGCCGCGAGCGAATCACTCGAGACCCTCGTCCAGCGGGGAGAGATGCTGAGGGACTTCCTGCCACGACTGGGTCTGTTCAGGATCGTCCTTCCGCCGCTGCGCCAGCGGCGAGAGGACGTCCCGGACCTGCTCGACGTTCTCCTGCGCCGCCATGCCGGACGATTCGGATTCGCCTTCGAGCGACCGCCGAGGCCGACGGACGAGTTGGTGCGGACACTCGCGCAGTATGACTGGCCGGGGAATGTCCGTGAACTCGAGGCGGTCGCCATGCGGTTGTTGAACGACGCACGTGGCTCGGGGACCCTCAGCGTCGACCTGCTGACTGACGATCTCGCGTTCTGTCGCGGCGCACCGGAGAATACCGTCCGCAGTCCGCGTATGCCGACGCCAACCGAGTTGCGAAGCTCGATCAAGCTGCTCGACAACAACAAGAGTGCTGCAGCGCGGCGGCATCAGATCTCGAGGACCTCGGTCTGGCGGATCCTGCGGTCGGACTCGGTCGACGGGTCTGGTCCCGGCACGAACGAATCCGTGGGCTGAGCCGCCGACGGACTGTTCCAGAGTCACGGCCTGGAACACCAGCGGCTGTTTCGCTGAAACAGTGGACTCGATGCCGACTGCGGGACTCCCGAGGCTAACGCTCACCGATGCAACGCGTTAGCCGAACGAACGCGAGATGGCATCATCGTTGCCTTGGGAGTCATCGTGCTCCCATCGTCGTCGGAACCAGCGCTCGCCCTATCGCCGGAACTCACTCGCGAGTTCCTGCTCCATCACCGCGTGTGCCCGCTGCGCGTCGACACGGACGGCACTTTGGCGGTCGGCCTCTGTGCGGACGGCTGTGAGGACGCAGTGGCCGAGGTGGGACTCGCCTACGCGCGATCGGCGCGCGCGGAGCCGATCGCGCGCGCCGAGTTGGACCGCGCGATCGAACGCCTGACCGCCAGCGCCGAGCACTCCCTGCGGTTCGCGTCGGGCGGAGAGATCGAGGACGAAGGAAGCAACGATGATCTCGGCACCGACACGCGGGAGTTGGCGAACCAGCCGCCGGTGATCCGGTACGTCAACCTTCTGGTGCGCGATGCCGTCGAGGCGGGAGCGAGTGACATTCACCTCGAGGCGCTTCGCAACGGGGTCCTGTCCGTCCGGTTCCGGCGCGATGGGATCCTCGTGCCCGCCTCTGGGCCGCCGCCGGCGTTGCCGCAGGCGGTGATCTCCCGCATCAAGCTCCTCGCTGAACTCGATACCGCCGAACGTCGCCGCCCGCAGGACGGTCGCATTCGCGTGCGACTCGAGTCGCGCGAGCTCGACATGCGCGTCTCGACGGTGCCGACGCTGCACGGAGAGAGCGTGGTCATCCGCCTCCTCGATCAGGGCGGGCGCCCCGTGGAGCTCGGAGCGCTCGGCATGGACGAGGCGACATTCCGCCGGATGGCCGCGCTGGCGGACCGGCCCAACGGCATGCTGCTCGTGACCGGCCCCACCGGAAGCGGGAAGACTACGACGCTCTACTCCGCGCTCACGAGACGGCCAGCCGATCGCGAGAAGATCATCACGGTCGAAGACCCGGTGGAGTACCAACTGCCGGGGATCGCACAGGTGCCGGTGCACCAGCGTGCGGGCGTCACCTTCGGCACGATCCTGCGCTCGATCCTCCGCCAGGACCCCGATGTGATCATGGTGGGCGAGATGCGGGACGCAGCGACTGCCGAGATCGCGATCCAGGCGGCGATGACCGGACATCTCGTCTTCTCAACCCTGCACACGAATGACGCACTCGGTGCGATCCCGCGCCTACTGGACCTCGGAGTTCCGGACTATCTCGTGGCCGCCACGCTCGAGGGCGTACTCGCGCAGCGGCTCGTTCGTCGCATCTGTGACGGTTGTCGCGCTCGATACACGGCTCCCGCCGAACAGCTCGCGCTGGTGAGTGGCAGGCCATCGGCGGACCGCCAGCTGACGCAGGGAGCGGGCTGCGAGGCGTGTCGGGGTACCGGGTACAGAGGTCGCGTGGGCCTCTTCGAACTCTTCGAACTCGACGATGAGTCGAAGGACGCGATCACCCGAGGTGCACGCCGCGCCGATCTTGTCACGCTCGCGGCGTCGAAAGGAATGGTGACGCTACGCGCCGACGGCTGGGCGAAGATCAAGGCCGGTATCACCACGCTGGAGGAGGTCATCCGTGTCACGGCCGAGTGAAGCTCGCGCCGCGGCGCTCCTCCCCTTCAGGTATCGTGCGATCCGTGCGGACGGAAGCGAGCAGCTGGGCGAGATCTCTGCGTCCTCGCGCGGCGCCGCGCGGGACCAGCTTGCGGCGACCGGGATCTTTCCTGTGGAGGTGCGTTCGTTCGTCTCGCTCTCGGGACGCACTGCGCCAGTGCCGACCGGCGACCTCGCCCTCGGACTTCGGTTGCTTGGCTCCTTGCTCGGTTCCGGGCTGCCGCTGGAGCGTGCCCTCGGGATCTTCCCGCACATCGCGCCACGCGGCTGGGAAACGAGCCGCATCGGTGCGCTGCGCGCAGCGGTGCGAGAAGGCAGCCCGTTGGCGCGCGCCCTCCGCGATGCCGGATTCGGCATGCCGCCCCACGTGAGTGGGATGCTCGAGGCCGGCGAAGCGGGGGGCACGCTCGTCGAAGCACTGGGGGAAGTGGCACGACTGGTGGAGCAGAGCGCCGAGCACAGGGCCGCGGTTCAAGGTGCCCTCGCATATCCGGCCATCCTCGCAGTCGCAGGAACGAGCGCTGTCGCGTTGCTCGTCGGGATCGTCCTCCCTCGCTTCGCCGACCTTCTCAGCGACGTCGGGCAACAACTCCCTCCCTCGGCGCGGCTCTTGATGCTCATCTCCGGGCTGGTAGCGCGCTGGTGGCCGCTACTGATCGCGATCCCGGCAGCGTTGACCGCATGGGGGATGCATGCCCTGGCACGAGATGCCGCAGTGCGCCTCCGGATGCACGAGTTGTTGCTCGCGTCGCCGCTGATCGGCCCGTTGCGCCAGGCGGCAGCCGGTTCGCGGTTGGCCTCGGCGCTCGCGTCGATGCTCGGTACCGGGGTGCCGATCGCCAGCGCCCTCGCACACGGCGCACTTGCGGCGGGAGATGATGCAATCGCCGCACGCGTGCTCGCGGCGCGGGAGGCCGTGATCCGAGGTGAACGCCTCTCCCACGCGTTCGCCGCAGAAGCGGTCGTGCGACCGGGCGTGTTGCAGCTCATCCGTGCCGGAGAAGCCACAGGGGAACTCGGCGAGATGCTCCGGACCTCGGCGCGGATCGAAGCGGAATGGAGCATGGCGCGGATCCGCATGCTCACGCGGCTCATCGAGCCTTCGCTGATCCTCGGCTTCGGCGGAGTCATCGCATTCGTCGCAGCAGCCCTGTTGCAGGCCGTGTACAGCATCAGGCCGACGCCATGAACACGACCATGAACACGACCATGAACACGACCATGAACACGACCATGAAGCGCCGCGCCGGCGTCACGCTGATCGAGCTCGTGGTCGCCCTCGCGATCGTCGGAATCTCGAGCGCCGTGGTCCTGCTGGAATGGAAGCGGACTCAGGTGGACGACGACGCAGAGAGTCGTTCATTCGCGACGCTGATCGCGGATGCACGCCGACGCGCGATCACGACCGGCCGCACACAGCAGCTGTCGATCCGACTTTCGTCTGACGGCGTTGTGCTCGCGGCGGACGACTCGAGGACGGGCAGCGTGCTCCGCAGTCTCGCGTTCCACGCGGACGGCAGCGTTGTCGCCGCGCCCGCACTTGGCATGGATCGGATCGCCGGGCAACTGCGCTCGACCGGTCAGGCTGTTCCATGAGGACGGGCCGGACGCGGGAGCGACGCGGAGCGACGCTGCTCGAGGCCGTCGTCGCAGTCACCCTACTCGCCGTGGTCGGACTCTCGGGCTTGGCGCTCGCGCGCTCGGCGCAAGATCTCATCGGCGAGGCCGAGCGCTCGGAGTCGGGGATGGCGGATGCGTCGAACTTCCTGAACTCGGTCTCTCTGTGGTCCCGCGAAGAACTCGACCAGCGACTCGGTGAGCGCGAACAAGGCAACTGGCGGCTTGAGATCACCCGTTCGACTCCGGAACTGTATGTCGTGACCCTGCGTGACAGTCTCGGAGCATCGACGGTGATCCGCACGGCGCTCTTCCGTGCAGCGAGGAACGATGCGACGCGTTGACCGCCGTGGCAGCGCGGGATTCACGCTCGTCGAGGTCATCGTCGCTCTCGCCATCGGCGGCGGAGCGGTGCTTCTCGCTGCGAGCATGCTCGCGGTGACCTCGGATCAGGTGCGGATTGTGGGCGAGCGCGCGAGGACGACGGATGTCTCACGTGGGGGCGAGCGCCTGGTGCGGCGGCTCGTCGGACAGATGCGGTGGTCGAGGAGCACGGAACCGGTCGCGCGCGGAAGCAGCACTGAACTCCGGTTCGCGTCGTGGTGTGATATGCCGGCGGGATGGCAGGAGCGGTGCGTCGTGGAGATCGAGATCCCGTCCGAGGGGGAGCGCGGGAACGGCATCCGGGTGCGCCTGTCCACGGGGGAGGAGCTGCAACTGTTCACTGGACGAAGCGTGACTGGGATCCTGTACCTCGGTCGCGCGGAGCGCGGTGGGCGGTGGAGTGACCGATGGACCGATGGCGCCTCGCTTCCCCCCGCCATCGGACTGTTGGTGGACGGCGACACGCTCACCCTCAGGATCGGAGACCGGGGATGAGCGCGCGTCGCGGGTTCGTACTGCTCACGGTACTCTGGTTCCTCGCGGGTGTCACGAGCCTCGCCCTCGCGGCCATGCTTCTTGCTCGAGGTGCGCTGTCGACGGCGTCGAACCGGATCGCACTCGTGCGCGCGGAGTGGCGGGCCGAGGAGTGCATCGCGCGTGCGCTTGCTGCAGTGGCGGCCGAGGGACGCGTCCATGCGGCGGTGGTGGGCTCGTCACTCGTCACGGATTGCCCCGGCGCGGTGGAGCTGGAACCGTTCGGCGCCGGGCTCCCGCTCAGCAACGTCCCAGGGACGGTGCTGGCGCGCGCGCTCGGCGCGCATGGTATCCCGCCCGCGGTCGCGGATTCGCTGACGGACGCCATTCTCGACTGGCGCGACGCGGACGACAACGCACGGAACTTCGGTGCGGAACGCAGTTGGTATCTCTCGCGCGGGGAGCCTGCGCCGCGGAACGGTCCGCTCGCGAGCGTCGACGAGCTTCGTTCGGTCCGGGGCTTCGCCACCTGGATGGGCGAGGACGGTGACGATGGCATCGCGTCGATGCTGCGCGCGGACAGCGGGCGCGTGTTCCTCGATGCGGCGCCGCCAGCGGTCCTCGCGGCCCTCCCCGGGATCACACGGCAGGCGGTTGCTGCGCTCGAACAGCGCCGCCGATCCGGCGGCGAGCCGTTGCGAGAGCTGCTCTCGCTCATGGGCATCATCCCCGAAGAGAGTCGACGGTCATTGGAGCAGGCCTTCACGGAGCTCGGCGACATTCTCACGGTCAGGCCAGAGGGATGGGTGCTGCGAGCACGCTCCTCGGGCGACCCGCTCGACTCGCGGGCGGATCGCCTGTCAGTGGAGATCGAGCTGCGACTGGTGCCCGACGGCAGGCGCCTTGCCATCACCCAACGGAGGGTCTCGCCATGACGGACACGTCGCAAGCAGCCGCGCCACCGCGGCGTCGCCCACTCTGGTCCCGGCAGGCGATCGGTATCCTTCTCGGAGTGGACCGCTCGGTGGCGATCGAGCGCGACCGCGCCGACGTGCGCTGGATGCTCGATGGGCCCGGCATAAGGGGACTCGACGATCCGGCCGAAGTGATCGGTGCGCTACTCGATCGCCTTCCGCTCGCGAACGCACGGTGGCGGCGCCCGGTGATCGCGGTGGCGCTGTCGGCGGACTTCGCGCAGCAGAAGCACATCTTCGGCCTCCCGCCGCTGAGCGACCGAGCCACGGGGAATGCTCTCGTGCGCGAGGGCGCACAGCGGTTCTTCCGGCGAACGTCGGAGGATCTCGTGACGAGCGATGTCGAGACCGACGACGAGGGGAGTCCGATGGCGGCCGCCTTCCACGGCAGGATCGTCCGCGCGCTCAGGGCCGCCTGCGCTCAGCGCAGCCTGCGTCTCCTCGCAATCGTTCCGCTGGACGCGTTGCCGGTTGCCGATGCGCTCGCCTCGGGCACGGACGACCCCGACGTCGCGAGCGCGCTGCGCGCAGCCGGGCTCGCAAGCCGGGGCGCGGGCGCGCGGTTCAACGCCTTGAGCGGCGGTGCAAGAAGTCGGGAGGTCGCGCCCCAGCGGCTCCGTCTCGCACTGCTCGTCGCCTGCGCCTCCGTGACACTCGCCCTCGCCGCACCGTTGGTGAGCGCAAGACTTGTCGAACGGGCGGCACTCCGAGCGCATGACAAGATCCGGAAGCGCGAGGTGTCCGCGTTGACGACGGCCTTCGAACTTGGTCGCGTGAGCGAAGCGCTTGCTGCGGTCGCCGATCGCGACTCACAGCGACGATCGTCGATCGACCTGCTGGCGCATCTCGCGGCCCTGCTGCCGTCGGGAGCCGCACTCACGCATCTGCAACTCGACAGCGTCGGGGGCACGCTGATCGCCCTGGCTCCGTCGGCCGACGGCGTGCTGAAGGGGATCTCCGAGAGCACACTCATTGGCGCTCCCGAGATCGTGGGTCCAGTGACACGAGAGCGGGCCGGGGCGCGCGAGGTGGAACGACTGACGCTGCGCTTCGTGCATCGCGCTGACACACAGCTGCGGGAGCAGCGGTGAGACGCCTGTCGGCGCGCGACCGACGCGCACTGCTGGCGGGCGGAGTGCTCGTGGCGCTCGCGGTGCTCTCGACGCGCGGATTGCCCGCATGGTTCGAGTTGCTCGGGCGCTCGCGCGACGACGCGGTGCTCGCACGGCGAGGGCTGGCCGATGCGCGAGCGGTGATCGCGGCGGCGCCAGCCTTACGTGACTCGCTGGCGGCGCGGCGATCGCGTTACATCGCGACCGCTCCCGCGTTGATCGCGGCTGCCACGCCGAGCGCGGCGGCTTCCCGGCTCAGTGCGCTCGTTTCCGCTGCCGCCATGAGTGCAGGAGTCGCGGTGAGCTCGGTCATGCTCCGCGCCGACACCGTGACAGCGAACGGATTCGGGCGACCGTCCGTGCGCGGCGAAGCCCGCGGCGACATCTCGGGACTCACGCAGTTCCTGCTCCTGATGGAGATCGGTCCGCCGTTGCTGCGAGTCGCAGAGCTGACCGTGACTCAGTCGGACCCGACCCGTACCGGCCGCCCCGAAGAGCTGCGGATCGCGTTCCTTATAGAAGGCATGTCATTGCTCGAGCGGCCGCCCGTCCGCAATGAGCCGCGCCAATGATCCGCCGGATCGATCAGTTCCTCTGGGGGGTCGCCGCCGTCGCGGGTATCGCGGGATCGGTGTTCGCGGCCAGAGTTGCACGCCCGATCGAAGTGGCGGTCTGGGTCCTGCCGCGGGCCGACGAGGGAGTGAGGCCCACGCGCGGCGATGCGGGAGACCTCGCCAGACGAGTCGCGCTCAGCGACCCGTTCCGGTTCGATCGCCGACCGTCGGAGCTTCCGTTCGGCGCGGCACCGGTAGAGCAGGGCGTCCCCGAGCGGTTCACCGCGCGCGCACCGGAAGTCTCGGGTATCGTGGGCCCGCCGTGGCGCGCCGCACTCGAGGGAGTTCCGGGTCGCGAGGGCGGAGTGCTCGTCGGGATGGGAGATACGCTGGCAGGATGGCGTGTCATGGCAGTACGCCGGGACACGATCGTGATCCAGGCGAAGGACACCACATGGAGGCTGGCCGTGAGGAGACCATGAAGCATGCTCGACGATGGTGGAGGCGGCTGGTCGTGACGTCTGCGTTGGGCGCGCTCTGCGCCATGTGCCTCGCGGCACAGGAGCCCGGCATCACCGTGCGTTCCGACAGCATCGCGGTGCGCTTCGTGGAGTCGGAACTTCGCGTGGTGGTGCAGGCGCTCGGGCAGTTTCTCGAGCTTCCACTCGTCGTGTCGGCGATCCCGGCCGTGCGCGTGACGCTCGAGACACCGCGACCGGTGGCGCGTGCGGCGGTGCTGCTCCTTCTGCGCGGATTGCTCGAATCGCAGCGCTTGCGACTCGTCCTGGATTCGACCGCCGGGCTGTATCGCGTTGAGGCGATGGCGCCCGAGCCGGTCGTAGCAACTCCGAGTGAGTCCGTCAGCGCCGGTCCGGAGATCGCCGGCCGAGCGAGCATGCAACTGTACACGCTTCAGCTCCGGCACGCGCGCGCGGCGGATGTCGCCGCGACGGTCAACACACTGTACGGTCGCGCCAGTGCGATCGGCGAGATCGGAAGTCGGCGTCCACCGCTGGGAGACCAGCTGACGGCCAATCGCGCGGCGACCATCGCGCCCCCGCCAGGTGCGAACGCCGGCAACCCGACGCAAATGCGGCCGACCGGATCGCTGAGCGGGGAGTTGATCATCGTGCCCGATCCCGGCACGAATGCGCTGATGATCCGGTCGAGTGAGCGGGACTTCGCCCTGATCCGCGAGGCGGTTCAGGTGCTCGATGTCCGGCCGCTGCAGGTCCTGATCGAAGTCCTGATCGCCGAAGTGCGGAAGGACCGCGGCTTCTCCTTTGGCGTCAGCACCGTTGTGCCCCAGACGGCGGTGCCAGGCTCCGGCAACACCACGGTGGGTGGCAGCACCACCGGGATCGGCCTTGGAGAGTTCGCACTGAGCGTGATGAACGCGGGCGGAATCAATCTGAATGCCACCTTGAGTGCTGCCGCCGCGCGCGGTGACGTGACGATTTTGAGCCGACCCGTGGTGCTCGCGGCGAACAATGAGATGGCGCAGATCCTCGTGGGAAGTCAACGACCGTTCGTGCAGGTGTCGCGTTCGTTGCCGACGGACGCGCCGCAACGGGACCAGGTGGTGCAGTACAAGGATGTGGGCACGCAGCTGCAGGTGCGACCGACGATCAGCGCCGACGGCTACGTAATGCTCGAGGTGACACAGGAGGTGAATGCCGTGACGACTGAGACTGCCTTTGATGCGCCGGTGATCTCGACGCGGTCGGTGCAGACACGGCTCTTGGTGAAGAACGGTCAGACGGCCGTGCTCGGCGGGCTGGCGGACAGGCAGCGCGATGCAACGCAGGGTGGGATACCGATACTCTCGGCGATTCCACTGATTGGTGGACTGTTCGGGCGGGCGAGTCGACGGACGACGGAGACGGAGTTGTTCGTCTTCCTCACGCCGAGAGTCCTCTTCACTGATGCGGATCTGGAGCGCGCGACGAAGCCGCTCCAGGAACGTTCGACCAGGAATCCATGATGACCGTGCCTGCGACGGAGCGAGAGCTGACGACCTGGTTGATCGGTGACTCGCCGAAGATGCGGCAACTGCGCGACGTGATCCTCCGGGTGGCACCGACTCCAATCCCCGTGTGGATCGAGGGAGAGACCGGCTCAGGAAAGGAACAGGTGGCGCTGGCGCTGCACGCGGCCAGCGGGCGACCCGGTCCATTCGTGGTATTCAACGTCTGTGCGCTCTCGGACGCGTTGTTCGAAGACGCTCTCTTTGGTCACGTTCTGGGGGCGTTCACGGGCGCATCACGAGAAACCAGTGGCTACTTGGGAGAGGCCGACGGCGGCACCCTCTTCTTGGACGAGATCGGCGATCTCTCTGTCGGATCGCAAATCAAGCTGCTGCGGGCGATCGAAACGAGAACGTATCGGCAAGTCGGTGGCCGACGGGACCGTTTCAGTGACTTCCGAGTGATCGTGGCGTCGAACAAGCCCTTCGCATCGCTGGTGCAGAATGGTCAGTTCCGGCTGGACCTCGGTTACCGACTCCGCGGCGCCGCGATCACGGTTGCGCCGTTGCGAGATCATGCGGAAGACGTCCCGGCGCTGGTGACGCGCTTTCTCGAGGCGGCGAACGGAAACCCCGATGGCTGCTTGCGAGCCTCCGCGCGGAGTTGGCTCGAACAGCAGCGCTGGACAGGCAATGTACGCGAACTACGGCAACTCGTGCTTTGTGCACTCGCATTGTCCAAGGGCGGCACGCCGACCGTAGCGGATCTGTGCGCAGCGCAGTCGATGCTCGGGTTCGCGATGTGTGAACGAGCCGACGTCGCGAGGGTCAACGACCGAGAACGAATGGAACTGCTCTCGCTACTGCTTCGCTGTCGCGGGGACACACTGGAGGCGGCGAACTCTCTCGGTATCGCACGACGAACGGTCTATCGCCGCATGCAGCGGTTGCGGATCGACGTTTCCGCACTGAAGCGTCAGGAAGGCGAAGCCCCGTGGTCGTCAACGGGACGTCCGATTGACGTCCACGGGCAAACTCCGCTCGGCTGACCGGAGACGAAGTCGGTTCTGCACAACGAGTTGCGATCGGCAGTGTAACGGTACGCTCCGTGCCTAAGGAGGCGTTGAGACGCGCGTTGTTCACCTTGGTCCGTCGCCGGAGGCACTCCTTGTCGACCTTCACGAAGATCCCGTCCCGTTCACTGCACTTAGCACCACTCATCGCGCGTGCGATGACGAATCTCGTCGCGCTCGCGATAGGAATCGGACTGACGTCTTCGACCCTTCGAGCGGAAACCTGTCGACCCGACGAGACCGTCTGTCGAGGCATTCGCGCTCCGTGGATCACCCTCTCAGGGTTCTCACCCGGATTCTTCGCCGCCGATTCCACGTCGCGCGACGCTCTCAGTCTTACGATGTTCGCGAGCGACTTCATGAGCGCGGGATTGGATGTCGGCACGCTCACACTGAAGCGCAACGGCACGGACGTGACCAGTTGGTACACGACGTCGGGGAACCTCAGCGATCCGTGGGGCGGCGGCACGTCTCTTCAGGCCAGCGGCTTGTTCGTGCTCGTCACCGGCGCGAACGTCCTCGTCGCACGCGTGTGCGAGTTGTACGCGTCCACGGTGTGCCACGCGGACACGCTCACAGTGTACTACGTGCCGGAAGCTGCTATGCCCGCACAAGCGCCGCCCGTGGCGACGCTTGCTCAAAGCAACACCAGCCGCCTGCTCGATGACTGCGCCACTTGTGCGTCTAAGGTGCTTGGCTACAGTACGCCCGCCGAGATCGTGATGGGCGCGCCTCGCGCGGTGGCACTGCGGTATTCGTCCGAGGTCGCTAATCCGACGGGCTTCGTCGAGGTCGATGCGAAGATCCGCTCCACAACGCTACCAACGCGGCTTTCGATCCGCCTGAAGAAGCCGAACGGCAGCTTTGTCACGCTCGCGAACGGGTCCACCGAGGCATTCGTCGCAGTGAGCGACACGGGCACTTTTCGCATAGCGGCCCAGTTCGACGCTTCGGGAAGCGACTACCCGCAGACGGGTGCGTATCCGCTCGACGTGATCATCGGAAGCTATTGGAGCAGTGGCACGTCCTACCTCTCCGACACGCTCCAAGCCAAAGTGCTGATCCAGAAGGAGGTGGCATCGCCGTTCGGTGTGGGGTGGACGGTCGCGGGCGTGGCGCGTCTGTACAGCCAGACTGACGGCGTCGTGCTCACGGATGGCGCCGGGGGCCTCGCCTTCTTCGAGCAGATCAGCTGCAGTGGCAGCCCGCAGGCCTGCACGTACACGTCGCCGAAGGGCAGCTTCGCCGTGCTGAGCAAGTCGGCTCCGGTCTCACCGTACAGCACGGTGTGGCATCTCACGAGCCGGGATGGCGGCGCGTTGCACTTCACGAGCGGCGGCCTGTTGGTCGAAGCCACCGATCGACTCGGCAACTCCATGCGCTTCGAGTACGAGACACCCTCCGGTCAGGCAACTCGTCTCTTGAAGGTGAAGACGCTCGTGCGGAGCGCAAGCGCATACGAACGTGCGACCGTTTTCACCTACGCGGGTTCGCCAGGGACGCTCAGCGCGATCACGCTGCATGACGGACGCGCGAGTCGGTTCACGATCACGTCGGGAGAGCTCCGGACCATCCTTGATCCAGACTCGCTGACCGCGCTCTCTGCGACGTATGCCAATGGTCGGCTCATTCGCTCCTCAGGGCGGAATGGGGCAGCGGACACCGTACTCTACGATGCGTTCGGGCAAGTGGCGGAGCACAGGTCACCGGCGGTGCTCACCGAATCTGACGGCAGTATTCGACTCTCAACGGTCGTGGCCTCGCTGCGCGCCAGACTGCTGACCAACCAAGGAACCACCACCGGCGGCAGCCCTGCCGCCGCAGTGCGTGCCGACAGCGCGTATCTCAAGGTCACCGCGCCGAACGGTACGAGCGTGGCGAGCTGGATGCATGAATCGGGTGCGCCGTCACGGGTCGAAACCCGAGAAGCCTCCGGAAAGAGGACCTTCTCGGCGACCAAGTTCAACGCGGACTACCTGCCTATCTCCGCTGAGGAGACGGGGCGCGGGCCGACACTGCTCACCTGGAGCGGGGCCCAACTCCTGCAGGTCGAGAACTCGGCGAATGGTGCCGTCACGAAGTACAGCTACGTGAAGTACGACCAGATCGACTCGGTGACGCAGAACGGCAGTCGCGTTCTCCGGAACTACTACAGCACCGACTCCCTGCTTCCTGACAGCACTCGCTCTGACAGTGCGAACACGGTGAAGTACAAATACGACACCTACAAGCGCATGGTCAGCGTGCGCGACGGCTCGCAGGCCGTCGACAGCGTCACGTATGAGGCCACCTTCGGCAATGCCGTGACCGCGCGGCGAACGAATGGCGGGAATACTCCGACGGTGACCACGTTCGCCTTCGACGGCTCAGGGCGGACGCAGCAAGTCACCGACCCGCTCGGCAACGTGACCACGGTGTACTACGACCGCCTCAATCGCGACACCTTGACCATCCAACCGCTCGGAGCCCGCACGCGGAAGCAGTACGAGGACGACAAGCGACGCTACACCGTGACCGACGCCATGACGCAAGGCTACACCGACTCGACGAACGCCTTGGGTTGGACCGTCCTCCAGCGCGACCCGCGTGGGAACAGCGACACCTATGGCTACGACCGACTCGGTGAGCCAGTGCGGCGGACGAATCGGAATGGTGCCGCCACGACAATCGCCCGCGACTCGTTGGGTCGCGTGACACGGCGCATCGCGGGCACCGATACGTCCTGGTTCCGGTATGATACCGCGAGCAAATGGGTCGCGATGCGGAACGCCGTAAGTCGGGACTCCATGATCTTCGACGCGTCGGGTCGCCTGCTCGGCATCCACGTCTGGCGCGGCTCCTCGGAATTCACGTTCGCGTTCAACTACACTGATGTGAACCTGACCGGTCGGATCTGGATCCGTCGCTACTCCTCCGGATCTGAACAATGGGTGCGCTCGGTCGGTTACGGTTACGATGCCAACGACAAAGTGAACCAGATCACGGACTTCGCCGGCAAGCAGACGTCGATCCAATACAACAAGTTCGCGCTCCCCACCGTCGTCAACTTGCCGCACTCGAGAACCATCACGACGGTGTACGACGCTGCGAATCGCCCGGACCGACAGCACTACGCGCCGAGCGGACTCAACCTCAGCCTGGAGACTCTCTATCAACGTGACACGGTGGATCGCGTGTCGAACGAGGGTCGGGGCAACGAACAGCGCTACTTCACGTACGACGCGCTGGGTCGGTTGAGCAAGTATCTTGGCTTGAGGCCGTGGACCAATGTTGAGTACATCCAGATCCCGAACGATCCGTACGACGATTGCCCTGGTTGTTTCATCCTCGACTCGATCGTGACCACCGGAGTGGACACACTGCGCCAGGAGCTCTTTCAGTACGACTCGGTCGCGAACCGTCGCGACCGGAGCGCGGTGCTGGCGGCAGGAAATCGCGTCACGTCGGTGGATGGCTACAGCATCCGCTACGATTCCGCGGGGTTCATGGTCGAGAAATCCAAGTGGCTCGACACGCTGCTGTTCTCGTGGAACGGCCTGGGGCAACTGACGCAGGTGTACTCGAAGCAGAGCGGCACCGCCAAGACCACGACGTACGCCTACGACGCGGCCGGACGCCGCGTGCAGAAGACCGTGAACGGCGTGGTGACGAACTACCTCGTGGTCGGCGATCAGGTGTTCATGGAACTCGACGCGTCGCACGCGATCGTTGCGGAGTACACCTACTACCCCGGCACCGATGCACCGCACAGCATGCGACGAGGGGGCAAAATGTACTACTACGCGCAGGACGTGCGCGGCAACATCCTGGGTCTCATCGACACGACGGGCGCGCTCAAGGCGTCATACGAGTACTATCCATATGGCGAGCTCGTTTGGGAAACGGGCCCGATCGCGAATCCGTATCGGTACAAGGCGCGGGAGTGGGATGCGGAGGCAGAGCTCTACTTCATGAGGGCGCGGTACTATGATCCGCACTTGGGAAGGTTCATCTCCGAAGATCCGATTGGGCTGGCGGGTGGGATGAACACGCAGGCGTTTGTGGGGGGGGATCCCGTAAATCGCGGGGACCCATCGGGCTTCGAGTGGGTGTGTGTCGGGTGGGCCCCCTTTGGGCCCAGCCAGCTACAGATCTGCAGCGACTGGGCGTGGATGCTGCCCGCCAGCTACTCGAACGGGGGCGCTTCGAATCGGGATTGCTGGGTCTTCTATTGCGAGCGGGACGAGGTTGGATCCCATTACGGGCGACCTGACCACGACAACTCGGAAGCGTGGCCGGGTCCCACGAGCGAATACGACAAGACGTTCTTAAGCAACTCGAGGCGACTGACGGACGCGCTCATGAAACAGTGCGTGGCGGACTTATGGGAGATGTCTGGCAGCGGCTTTCTGGATGCGGTGGGCCTGGGAATCATTGACGCCTTCAAGATAGTTCGGGCAAGTCCAGGGCTGGCGCCACGAGATGTGCTCATGTTGGGAAGCACCCTCAAAGTCGCGTTCAGCGGACCGGTTGGTGCAGCTTCACTTGGCGAAGTGTTTTCTTCCAACGGTACTACCTACAGTGGGCTGTTGCCGAACGCTTACAAACTTGGCCTGACAATCATTCCCGTCGCTGGCACAATTACAGAGGCTTGGGAGGCCGTTGCGTCATGTGCCGGATATTATGTTCAGAACAGTAGTCACAATAGCGCAATGAGGAGCCGAGTCCGATGAAATTTCCAAAAACTGTCGCCGAACGTGCGCAACTCGCCGCATCATGTGCCGTCGCGACGTTTCTCCCGTTCAGCGCAATCGCAGTTGTGCTCTATTATCCTGCGACTTATCCGGAGGGATTTTCACTCTCATGGAAGCATCTGGTACTAGTCGCGTCCATCGGAGTCCTCACGGGAACTTTAAGCGGGTATGTACACTGGCGACTCAAACCGCGATTCGATGGCGAGAGCGGAGTCGTCTGGAGCTACCTCGGCTGGAGCATCGTGACGGCTCTTGCCACAATTCCGATAGCCGCGCTTGACGCGAGCGCCGGATTGAACACGGTGGACGGCGTTCTCATGTGGCTGGCCGGTTCGGCGGCGATCGGTGCCTCGATCGCGTTTCTTGTGCGATATCTCAAGCGACAATAGTGAATCGCCCCGTCAACAACGGAGGCTCCAGGCAGTGAGCGCCGAGCGCCGCGCTCATCGGAACCCGGAGACAGGAACGGTCCCTCGCGATCAGTCGCGAGGGACCGTTCCTGCAAGGCGACGCATTGCGCGTCAGATCACCCCGCGCACCGCCTTCACGACGCTCGCCGCCGTGATCCCAGACTCCTCATACAACTTCTGGAACGGCGCACTCGCCCCGAACGCCTCGATCCCCCCCCACCGCGCCATCCGTCCCGACCCACTTGTACCACGACATCGGATGCGACGCCTCGATCGCCACGCGCTTCACGCCGACCGTCAGCACACCCGCCTGACACGCCGCATCCTGCGCGCCGAACACTTCCATGGAGACCATCGACACCATCCGCGTTGCGACACCAGCCGCCGCCAGCTCCCCCTGCGCCTTGAGCGCGATCTTCACCTCCGAACCGCTCGCCAGGATCACGGCCTGCAGTGACTGACCCTCGGCAACGTCCTTGAGCACGTAGGCACCCTTCGTCGCCCCGGTCACCGCGCCATGCATGGTCCGATCGATCAACGGCAGCTTCTGCCGCGTCAGCACGACCGCGCTCGGCCCCGTGCGAGACCGCAGTGCCATCCGCCACGCTTCGGCCGTCTCGGCCGCATCGGCGGGACGCAGCACGAGCAGCCCCGGAATGCACCGCAACGAGCTGAGATGCTCCACCGGCTGATGCGTCGGCCATCCTCGCCAAGCCCGATCGAGTCGTGCGTGAACACATAGATGCACTGCTGCTTCATCAGCGAGCGCATCGCGTGCGCGCGAATCCCGAACCGGAAGTGGCGGCCGCCGCGCTGCGCGGGCGAGAAGAGCGCGGCGCCCTTGTCGTCGGCAAGATTGCTGCCGGTGAGATCGGCCGAGCCGCCGATGAGCTCTGGCAGCGCGACGGCGAGGGAGTTGATCACCGTCCCCGAGGCCGCACGGCTCGCGACGTTGCCGTTGCTCGCGTCGAACTGGGTGAGCGACTTCTCCCAGCCCGCCGGGAGATCGCCATGCCAGCGACGGCCGAGCAGGAACTGAAGCCGTGGTTGGTGGGTGACTCGGACGGGACGCGGGCCATTCGGCGCATGATCCTCCGCGTGGCGCCGTCGGAACTGCCGGTGTGGATCGAAGGCGAGACGGGTGCAGGGAAGGAGCAGGTGGCCCAGGCGTTGCACGCGGCGAGCGGGCGCCGAGGTGCGTTCGTCGCGGTCAACGTCTGTGCGATCGCGGAATCGATGTTCGAGGACGCGTTCTTCGGACATGTGCGCGGCGCGTTCACGGGTGCGCGGGACCAGACCTATGGCTACTTCGGTGAGGCACACGGCGGGACCGTATTCCTCGACGAAATCAGCGGACTCTCCCTCAGCGCCCAAGCGAAGCTCCTCCGTGCGGTCGAGACGCACTGCTACCGCCAAGTCGGTGCGCGCGCCGACAGGCAGAGCGCATTCCGGGTGGTCGCGGCTTCGAATGTGCCCTTCGAACAGCTGACGCGCAGCGGTCGCTTCCGGCCGGATCTCGGATTCCGGCTGCGCGGTTCCGTGTTGCGGGTACCGCCGCTCCGCGACCGTCATGAGGATATCGGTCCGCTTGCTGCGCACTTCCTTGCTGCCGGAACCCGCGGTCGCGGTTGCCACCTGACCGAAAGCGGCCTCGCCTGGCTCGCGTCCCAGCTATGGGCCGGGAACGTACGTGAGCTTCGCTTGGTGCTGGAGTGCGCGCGTGTGCTCTCCGACAGCGAGAGCATCGGTCTGTCGGCGCTCCGCTCCGCGCGCCTGATGATCCCGCCGGACATGACGACGGCGATCGAGTTCGACCGCGCGCTCACGCGAGAGCGGGACGAACTGTTGCGCCTCCTGCGCGAGTGCGACTGGGATACGTCGCTCGCCGCAACGCGACTCGGCGTTGATCGCAGCACGGTCTATCGTCGGGCCCGCCGATTCGGGATCGAGTTGCCGCGGAGCGGACGAGGAGCGAGCGGAATGGGATTGGCGCCAATTGGGCGCCAATTGGGTGCCAATGCGAGTTCATCGCTGGTGTAGCTGCCGGGCAAGACCATGTGGTGCAACGAGTTGCATGGCACGGGTGTGTGGTACGACTCGTGCCTTAGAAGAGGCAACTCGCTGCACACACTCCGAACGGTTCGTCACTGGGGGTCTTGCTTGCGCTCTGTTTCTCAAGTGGTCTCGCTGCTTGTGCTGTCAATCCGTGAAAGCGGTCGGAGATCGCTCCTCCTCGCCTTCGCAGCGATGTTGGGGCTGTCGGCGCCCTCGAAGGTCCACGCGCAGCTCTGCGCCGACACGGATCCGTGCGGGCCGCCATCGATTCAGGTGCAGATCAACGGGAGCTCGAGCGTCGCGAGCGCCCCACTGTCGATTTTAGTCTCCGATGATGGGACGCTGAACATGGCCAGTTGGCAGATCTGGTACAACGGCGTGGACGTCTCGAGTTGGATCGGAGGTGCCGGAGTCGTTGACGATCCCGGTAACTCGCACACCTCGGTGTCGGTGTCCGGGCTGTTCACGCTCACACAGGGCACCTTTTGGCTCACTTCGCGAATCTGCGATACGGGAACGGGGTCCTCATGCACAGCGGATTCCGTGCAGGTGACGTACTCGCCGCCGCCTCCGCCTCCCGCTCGGGCCCGCCCGGTCGTCACTCTCGCGCATCGAAATGACCTCCGATCGCTCGACGGCTGTGCGACCTGCGCGTCCGCGACCACGGCCTACAGTACGCCGGCATTCTTCGCGAACGGGACCGCGCTCAGCACGACGCTTCGTTACTCCAGCGAGTTGGCCAAGCCGACCGGCTATGTCGAAGTCGATGTGAAGGTGTCTTCTACCACGGTGCCCACCCGCCTGCGCATGCGGTTGCGGCGCGCCAATGGCACTTTCGTGACGCTGTCGAACACCTCGACCGAGGCGTTCGTGCTCGGCGACACCGCAGCGGTGCGGCTCGCGGCGCAGTACGACGCGTCCGGCGACGCGACGGGTGTCTATACCTACGACGTGCTCGTGACCGCGTTCTATGGGTCGGACGACTCGACAACGACGTTAGCAGGCGTGCGGGTACTCGTCCAGAACGAGAGCGCGAGTGCGTACGGTCGAGGCTGGGCGGTGGTCGGCGACGAACGGATCCACATGCAGTCGGACGCGAGTCTGCTGCTCACGGACGGCGCGGGAGGGCTCGCCCACTTCGCGTACGTGGGTTGCGGTGTCTCTCCCTGGACCTGCACGTACACCACGCCGGCTGGTGATTTCACGACGCTGATCCGCAAGATCAAGACAGGCACCGACACCGTCTGGGTCCGCACCGGTCGTGGCGGGGAGATCACGGAGTGGTCGAATACGGGGCTGCTTCGCAGTCAAACGGACCGGTGGGGAACGGAGCTCTCGGTGGAACGCATGACGTCGGGCGACGTCACGCGCGTGTACCGGACCAAGTTGGCGACCGTGGTCGGTGGAACCGCGGTCACCAAGCACACGACCTTCGCGTACAGCGGAACCACCGGAAAGCTCAGCAGCATCACGCTACCGGACTCACGGCAGAGCACGTTCACGGTCTCGAGCGGAACGAATGGGGAACTCACCGGCGCCGTCGATCCAGATGGCGTCACGGCGTTGGCAGCGTCGTACAGTGCCGGCGCGCTGGTCGGCATCGCAGGACGGGATACCGCAACCACGACCCTCGTCTATGACTCGCTCACCCAAGTAGCCAAGCATATCAGTCCCGCAGCGAGGATCGAAGGGGACACCATCGCCCGCGACACGACCGTGGTGGTGTCGCAGCGGAGCGTGCTCCTGTACTCCCAAGCGAAGGCGCTCGCCGACGCGGCGCGCGCGGCCAACCGGGTCGACAGCGTATTCCTTCGCGTCACGAACGCCAAGGGAACCGCGTCTACCACATGGGGGCACGTGTCTGGCGGTCCAGCCAAGGAGCTCACGAGATCGAGCGCGAACAAGCGGGACTCGACGTTGTACGCATACAACTACAACCACCAGTTGATCCTCACTACTCCGAGCGGCCGAGGCGGCACGGAGTACGGATGGTCAGCAGCGCTGCTGCTGACCGAGCTGGACGTCGCGTCCGGAAACCTTGTGAAGTACGAGTACACCACCTTCGACCAGCTCGACTCAGTGCGCGTGAACGGCAAGACGCAAGCGAAATACTTCTACAGCGGCTCCCGGCTGGCGCCTGACAGCGTCCGCACGGACTCGATCAAGGTGACGCGCTTCACCTATGATTCACGCGGCCGAGCGCTCACCGTGAAGGACGCAGCGAACGCGACGGTCACGACGACCTACGAAACGACGCATGCGAATGCCTCGTCCGTCGCGAGAACGGCGAGCGGCGTCGCAACGTCCACCGCGAGCACGACGTACGACGGCAGCGGGCGGCCTCAGATCGTCACCGACCCGCTCGGGCGCGTCTTCAAGTCCTACCGCGACGCCCTCAATCGCGACACGCTCCACGTCGCACCCGATACTGCAGTCAAGACGCGCTACCGATACGCGGACTTGGCGGCGACCGACACGGTGATCGATGCGAACACGCAGAAGTACACCACCGTCCGGAACGCCCGTGGGTGGGTGGTCCGCACCGTCGACCCACTCGGGAAAGCCGATAGCGCCCGGTATGACCGGCTCGGACGGCCGACGCGGCTCTATGGGCGGCGCGGGGACTTCGTGACGATCGCGTACGACGGCCTTGATCGTCCGACGGTGCGCACCGACAGCGCGCCCGGCGGCACGAAGAACACCACCACGTTCGCATACGATCCGAACGAGAAGTGGATGGCCGTCGAGAACGCCGAGAGCACCGATACGCTATTGGTGGACCACGCCGGGCGCCCCACGATCAATACCACGGTGCGGGCCGGGCGGATCTTCCGGATCGCGTACGGCTACACGGCCGGGAGTCTCACTGATCAGATCACGGTCCGGCGGGACAGCGCCTCCTCGATTCCGTGGGCCGACACGATCAATGTCGGCTACAACAGCGCGCGGCGCGCGTATCAGCTCATGGACTTCGGCAACAAGACCACGACCATGCTCGTTGACGCGGCGGGGCGCGAGATCACCGACTCGCTACCCACAAGTACGACGCCGGCCTCGAAGGTCCGCAAGTCGATTGGGTATTCCGCGGCGAGCCAGCTCCTCACGGAGGCCTTCAGCGGCAACGCCGCGAACGCGCTCAACCGCACGTACGGCGGCTACGACGCGACGGACCGCATCGGGACCATCCTGCGACCGACGGGCACGCCGTATCCCATCACCCGGTACCATGAGTACAACGCGATGGGACGCCTCAGCCACTACGAGGACGTGCAGGAGCAGATCATCGGGTGGGACTACGTGTGGGATGACTGGGGGGACGGTCCGATCGTCGTTGACTCGACCCCCTACTACTGGCCGGTGCCGTTCCGATCAGCGACGTATTCCTACGACAAGGTGGCGAACCGCACCGATCTCGGCGCGACGATCTCGTCCGGCAATCGCATGACCGGCCTGGATGGATGGACGATCACGTACGATGACGCCGGGTACATGACCAAGCGGAAGAAGGGGACCGATTCCCTGACGTACACGTGGAATGCTCTGGGACAGCTGGAGCAGGTCACCTCGAGCGTGCCAAGCTATACGGTGACGTACGGCTACGACGGCTTGGGCCGGCGTGTGAGGAAGACGGTGAACGGCACCGCGACGCGCTATCTGGTCCAAGGCGATCGGGTGCTCGTGGAACTCGACAACAGTTGGCTACCTGCAGCGAAGTATTCGTACTATCCGGGCGTGGATCGCCCGCACGCGATGGTGCGCGCGGGGAAGCGGTACTACTTCGCGCAGGACGGGCAGGGCAACGTGACGGGCCTCTTGGATTCCGTGGGCACGGTGGTGCAGCAGTATGACTACACGCCGTATGGCGAGGCGTTGGCCGGGTCGGGAAGCGTGGTAAATCCGTATCAGTACAAGGGCCGGGAGTGGGATGCGGAGGCGCGGCTCTACTTCATGCGGGCGCGGTACTATGATCCGAAGCTCGGGCGGTTCGTCTCGGAGGATCCGATCGGGCTGGCGGGGGGGATCAATCCGACGTCGTTCGTGGGGAGCGAGCCGGTGAATCGCTCGGATCCGAGTGGCATGCTCTGTGTGCTCTGGCATCGCTACTACGTTGACACAGGAGAAGAGATCGATCGGTGGATGGTCTGCGACGCGATGGGGGGAGGTGGCGGCGGTGAAGCGCGTCCAGGCCTTTCTGGCCCTTCAACCTCGCCGCTTCAACGAGCAGACACAGTCTTGAGCTGTACGGACGACGTGAGGGGATACTTGAATTTGTCGGGAATCCGCGATGCGCGATTGCTCGTCTGGTTCAGTGGAATCAGTTCGCAGGGCAACCCCTTGAACAAGAACATCACCAGACAACCCTGGGAATACATGGTGTGGGCAAACGCGAAGGAGACATTCTCGTCATCGCTCAACACCAGCATGTCCACAATGTCAGTCTCGCCGAGTGCCAGGCCGGCCGGGGCGACTACGATGGTTCACCAACATGGTTCCGTGCGCGCGGCGCAACGCCCATCCCGGGAGCAATGGGGAATACCCGGAGATGAGGAACGGGCAAATATGGGGAACTTCCTAAGCGTGGTGCAATCGCAGGACTCCGCGTTCCTCATTGTCCCACGGAGGGGAACGTTCGGCTGTAAGATGAGTCCGTACCAGCGCCAATAACCCTACGGAGACGACGAATGATGAGAATCAGAGTCCTTGCATCCTTGGCGCTCGCTGTCACAACCATCGCCTGCCGGAACGACAACTCACGAGAGCCCTCGACGTCGGCGAGTACGGCGGACACACGGGACAGCATTGATGCAGTGAACGCGGCGCTGACTCATCAGGGGATTGAGACCGACCGCACAGCGTGGGTGGTGGTCGACTACTTCCGAGAGCGCGACGGTCGCTTGCTTCGCTTCGTGAATACTACACCGAATGTGATTGACGGGACGTTTCTTGTTTGGGTCTCGAACTCGAAAGAGGTTATGGTCCTCAGTGAATTCTGATCGACCCATGTGGTTGGATTGTGGGCAACAACCCCAAGCTCGAGAGATCTGCGTTCGGTCGCGAAGTACTTGGCCTGGGGATTACTGCCATGTTGTGCTCGTGTCTCCTGATGGCGATGAATCGTACAGATTGCGTCGGGGTTTGCATGAGGCCGTAGCGGACGCCTATGAGGATTCCAACCAAAGCTGCAAGAGGACATGAGGATGATGAGATTAATTGCCGTTAGTGTCTTCGCGTGTTCGCTAGGAACAGCTGGGTGCGCTGCGCAGCGACCTCGCGGAACGGTGCTCGAATCCACAGACGAGGCCGCAGTTTATGTCGTTGGCCGTGTTCCGGCTTCTGCTGACTCGGTCACGATTCGGAACATCTTCTTCCTTACGGAGGCGGCTCGCGAGATTGCTGACTCAACGGGAGCACTTCCTCGATCGGTGCAGGATGTGCTGAGATTACGACGAAAGCCGGTGAACCGGAGTCCGCAGCAGTGGATGACTATTGATGGCTGGGGGCGTCCAATCCAGTACTCCCTTCAAGCGGACGAGAGAGCTTTGCTGTTGCTTTCTCTGGGAAGAGACGGAGCATTCGGTGGCGGCGATGACAGGTTCGATGTGGTTCGCCTGCGCTGAACGCACACCAGGGGACTATCCGGAGTTCTGAGTGAGACGTTGCTCCGCCGTTTCGGACCAAAAGACCTCACTGGACGCCGAAGACAGGAACGGCCCCTCGCGCATGGCGCGAGGGGCCGTTGTCTTACTCACCCTCTCGCCTCAGGTCACGCTGCGCACCGCCTTCACCACCGCCCCCGCCGTGATCCCATACTCCTCATACAGCTTCTGGAACGGCGCACTCGCCCCGAACGTCTCGATCCCGATCACCGCGCCATCCGTCCCGACCCATTTGTACCACGACATCGGATGCGCCGCCTCGATCGCCACCCGCTTCACTCCCGCGGGCAGCACCGACGCCTGATACGCCGCATCCTGCGCGCCGAACACCTCCATCGAGAGCATCGACACCACGCGCGCCCCCACGCCCTGCGCCGCGAGCTCCCCCTGCGCCTTGAGCGCGATCTCCACCTCGGAGCCGCTCGCGAGGATCACGGCCTGCAGCGGCTGACCCTCGGCCACGTCCTTGAGCACGTACGCACCCTTCGTCGCCCCACTCACCGCACCATGCGTGGCGCGGTCGATCAACGGCAGCTTCTGCCGCGTCAGCACGATCGCGCTCGGCCCCGTGCGGTACCGCAGCGCCATCCGCCACGCCTCGGCCGTTTCCGCCGCGTCGGCGGGACGCAGCACGAGCAGCCCCGGGATGCACCGCAACGACGCGAGATGCTCCACCGGCTGGTGCGTCGGGCCGTCCTCGCCGAGTCCGATCGAGTCGTGCGTGAACACATAGATGCACTGCTGCTTCATCAGCGCGGCCAACCGGATCGCAGGCCGCATGTAGTCCGCGAACACCAGGAAGGTGCCACCGTACGGGATGATCCCGCCGTGCAGCGCCATGCCGTTCATCATCGAACCCATCGCATGTTCGCGGATGCCGAAGCGGAAGTTGCGGCCGCCGCGCTGCGTGGGCGAGAAGATCGGCGCGCCCTTCACGTCCGTGAGGTTGCTGCCGGTGAGGTCGGCCGAGCCGCCGATCAGCTCGGGCAATGCGACCGCGAGCGAGTTGATGACCGTCCCCGACGCCGCGCGGCTTGCCACATTGCCGTTGCTCGCGTCGAAGACGGTGAGCGACTTCTCCCAGCCCGCGGGGAGATCGCCATGCCAGCGGCGGCCGAGTTCCATGGCCTCGCTCGGGAAGGCCTTGGTGTACGCGGCGAAGCGCGTCATCCACTCGGCCTGCAGG
>Ga0154020_10001064_pt1 | contig 33957 bp, 41 predicted proteins | sample Klosneuvirus_201_FD_109709 | JGI IMG/M metagenome (GOLD analysis project Ga0154020, IMG submission 109709) | Active sludge microbial communities from wastewater, Klosterneuburg, Austria - Klosneuvirus_20160825_MG | ecosystem: Engineered > WWTP > Aerobic digester > Activated sludge | place...
ACAAAGCTCTCCAATTACTCGGGAAGTTTAAAGTTTCTAGCATACCTGATATTAAGAAAACAGATTACGCAAAAGTAATCGAACTTGCAAAGAAGCATTTATAATATATGAATGCACCTAAAGCACACGCAAGATTCGCCGCTTCTTCTTCAGATAGGTGGGTTCACTGTCCGGCGTCGTTGAAGAGAATTAAAAAGTCACCGCCGCAAAAATCAAGTGCGGCGGCTGATGAAGGCACACTTGCGCACTTACTTATGGAAGTCGCTTTAGTCCAACAATGTTCAGCCGAGAATGCGGCGGGTATGTTGGAAGAAGACGAAGGGCATGAGTTCCCGGAAGAAATGATCAATCACATCCAAGGGTTCATTGATTTTGTTCGTGGTCAAATGAAACCACACTATGAACTTCTTATTGAAGAAAAAGTTTACCTAGATTTTATTCATCCGACTGAAGCTTTCGGAACCGTGGACGTTGCTATCGTCGAACCGTTCGGTGCCCTTCACATCATTGACCTGAAGTATGGTCAGGGCTATGTTAATCACCGGGACAACCCTCAAATGATTTACTATTCCCTAGGCATTGCACACAAACACAAATATGATTTCGATGAAATCAAGACAACGATTTATCAACCCCGGGCGGGTTCGACCGATGTTGCACGAACGGATTCTTTCAGCGTTGAAAAGTTAAAGTCATGGTCTAAAATCTTTTCGGATGCCGTCGAACATTGTGAAGATGCGGACGAAGATAAAGACGTTCATGCGGGTTCATGGTGCAAGTTTTGTCCGGCAAAAATTAATTGCCCGGCAATCACAAAGTCTTCGTTTGAAATGGCGAAGCTAGATTTCGGGGATGCGATTCAACCCGCCCCAAAGTCTTTGACTTCTGATCAGCTTAAAACAATTTTAGATCGAGCGGCATACATAAAGTTGTGGATTAAAGAAGTCGAGAAACAAGCCGAAGATATGATCAAGTCTGGTAAGAAGCTTGAAGGGTGGGGGCTAGTTCCAACACGCGCCCAAAAGAAATGGCGTGACATTAATGATAAAAATTTTGTAAGCTATGTTGCTTTCATGGAAGTGGTTGAAGAAATACCGTTCCACAATCAAGAACTTGTCACGCCCGCACAAGCTGAAAAGATTTTGAAGAGACACGTCGATAAAGATGTGATCGAAAGATTTATGAATGATTTTGTTGTCACCGTGTCTAGTGGTGAAAAACTATCGCAAATTAATAATGACTATGATCTCGATGGGCTAGACGACCTAGAGATTTACTAAGGAGAATTGTTTTATGGCTACTGACAAAAAGAAAGGCGCATTGAAAGTTATCACGCCGAAGTTTCGTTTATCGTTCCCTGAATTGTTTGAACCAAAGGCGTTCGAAGATCAGGCGGCGAAGTATTCGATTCAAATGTTGTTCACTAAGAAGACCGATCTTGCCTCACTAAAGAATGTGGTCAAGCTTGCGGTTAAAGAAAAGTGGGGGGACAACCCGCCTAAAGGGATCGTGTATCCTTTTAAAGACGGTAACGAAAAAGACCTTGAAGGTTATGAAGACACGATCGTTGTTGGTGCGGCATCGAAATTTAAACCACAAGTTGTTGATCAAAAGATCGAAGCGATCTTAACCGCCGACGATATTTATGCCGGATGTTTTGCCCGTGCCGCTATCAATGCCTACGCATGGGAATACAAGAACGCAAAAGGGCAAGTCATGAAGCGTGGGGTTTCTTTTAATCTTGAGTCGGTTCAAAAGCTTGCTGAAGGTGAACGCTTCGTTAAACGTGCGGACGCTTCGGAGTTATTCGACGAAGTTGACGACGGTTCCGACGATGTGTCAAACTACGCCGCGGACGATGACGATTTCATGAACTAAGAAACCGATAACGGTTTTTAATATTAAAGGGGTTTTTATGGCGAAGAAGATCGCAAAGAAAGTTGTTGCAAAGAAAGCAACTAAGAAAGTAGCAACTAAGAAAGTAACTAAGAAAGTAACTAAGAAAGTTGTTGCTAAAAAAGTTGCAACGAAAAAAGCAACTAAGAAAGTTGTTGCTAAAAAAGCACCTGTTAAAAAAAAAGTCTTAAAATCAAATAGTAGGGTTAAAGCTTCAGTTAAAGAAACGTTTGAAGAAATAGACTTGCCCGCTGTAATTGCGCCTATCGAAGACCTTTCAAGCCTAGATGAAACTTCAGATTTACATTAGTTTTTAACTTGCCCCGTTTGAATCGAACGGGGTTTTTTATTTTGGGGATCATATGATTAATATTATGCACGGTGATTGTTTAGAACTAATGAAATCTATTCCCGATAAATCGGTTGATATGGTTTTATGTGACCCCCCTTATGGAACTACGGCTTGCAAGTGGGACGTGATAATTCCCTTTGAATCAATGTGGATTGAATTAAAAAGAATAACAAAAGACAATGGAGCAATTTGTTTATTTGGTAGTGAGCCGTTTAGTTCACATTTAAGATTAAGTAATTTAAAAATGTTTAAATATGATTGGATTTGGAAAAAGTCGATTTGCACTGGGTTTTTAAATGCTAAAAAAATGCCAATGGGTAATTTTGAATTAGTATCAATTTTCTATTCAAAGCCCCCTAGATACTTTCCTCAAATGACAAAAGGATTGCCATATAGAGATATTGGTAGAAAAAACAAGGAAGTATTCACGCCAAAAGCGCACACATTGGGCGCAGGTATAAAATTAACTGATCAAATAAACAATGGTACAAGGTTCCCTACTCGAATAATAGATATATCCAACCCCAATAACAAGAATGTACACCCCACCCAAAAACCCGTAGCACTTTTAGAATATCTAATCAAAACATACACCTTAGAAAATGAAACGGTTTTAGATTTCACGATGGGATCAGGATCGACGGGTGTCGCTTGCGTAAATCTTAATCGTAAATTTATAGGAATAGAAAAAGACGATAAATATTTTAAGATCGCGCAAGATAGAATTGAAGATGCATGGTGGGATAAATGAAACTTTTAATCGACTTTGAAACCCGATCACGCGCCGATCTTCCCGCCGTCGGTCAACATATATACGCCCGCCACGAATCAACCGAAGTGATGTGTCTAGGTTATAAAATAATAGGCGAAAAGAAATCTGAAGTTTTAACGATGCCACAAATTTACACGAACGACGGCACAAGCGAATTCAGATATGCCGTGAAACACGCTGAACACGTTGTCGCCCACAACGCCGCCTTCGAACAAGCTATGTGGACACATTGTCTTTTGAACTCGACCGCTATCGGTCCGCACCTTCCCGACTTGCCTCCTGAAAAATGGATATGCACACTCTCTTTATGTTCGATCCTTGCCTTACCCCGTGCCCTTGAAAAAGCCGGGGCGGCTTTGAATCTTGATATTAAAAAAGATATGGAAGGGCGACGCTTGCTTCTTCAAATGTGCAAGCCGCGAAGACCGATCAATGATATTCAAAAATGGATCGAGTGGGTTGAAAGCGACGACGCTCTTAAAAGACTTTATGAATATTGTCGCGTCGATTTATTTACTGAAGAAGCTTTGTTCAATAAGCTTGCACCATATAAGCCGTTCACTAAGTTTGAACGCGACCTTTGGATTCTCGATCAGAAAATTAATCAAAGGGGTTTCTCGATTGATCATGATCTTGTTGCCCGTACACTTGGATTAATTAAACAGGAAGAAACTGAGTTGACGAAAGAACTTCAATTAAAAACTTTCGGGTGGGTGAAGACCCCAAAACAAGTAAAGAACTTCAGGGACTTTTTAAAAGACCAAGGCTTCGACATCCCGAACCTTCAAAAGAAAACCGTTGACGACACTCTCCTTATGATCCAAAACGAAGGACTAACAAAGAACGAAACTGTCATCGAAGTTTTAAAGATCAGGCAATCACTCGGCAAATCTTCAACATCAAAATATGAAGCGTTCACGAATCGAGTGGATCACATCGACGGTCGCGTTCGTGATAATCTTCTTTATCATGGGGCTTCAACCGGACGTTGGTCGGGCGCGGGCGTTCAGCCTCAAAACTTCCCGCGGGGTACTGTTAAAATAAATGAACGCGCAATTAAAGAACTTCAGACTGAAGACTTACATATGTTAAGAATTCTTTACGGTCGCCCAATGGATTTGTTTTCATCGGCGTTGCGATCAATGATCACCGCAAGCCCGGGTAAAGAATTATTTTGCGCGGACTTTAGTTCAATTGAAGCACGCGTTTTACTTTGGGTTGCGGGTGATATCCCCGGGATGAAAGAATATGAAAACGGTCTTGATACTTATATCACAATGGCGGGGACGGTCTTTCAAATTAACTGGCAAGTAATCGAACTTGAATATAAGCGCGAAGGATATAGCGATAAGAGACAATTAGGTAAGAAAATTATATTAGCTTGTGGTTTTCAAATGGGGCTGAAGAAATTTATTCAATCATGTAAAGACGACGGGATTGATATTCCTGAAAGTTTAGCCGTTCGCGCACACGCCGCCTTCAAAGAAAAATATCCCTTGGTCCCTAAAGTATGGGCAAACTATGAGAAAGCGGCGATCTTCGCCGTAATGAATCCCGGTAAGAAAATAACAATCAATAAAGTTACATGGTACACCGATCGCGAATTCTTATTCGCTCAACTTCCTAGTGGTCGCCGTCTTGCGTACCACAAACCACAAATTAAGAATGAAGAAACGCCTTGGGGTGAAATGCGTCCGAAGTTGTATGTGTGGACGGTTGATTCTAAAACGAAGCAATGGGTTCAACGTGCCGTTTATGGTGGGTTGCTAACGGAAAACATTGTTCAGGCGATCAGCCGTGATTGCATGGCTGAATCAATGGTCCGCTGTGAAGATAATGGATATGATTGTTTGATCACGGTTCACGATGAAAACTTAACTGAAAGGGACATCGGCGAAGGTTCACTTGAAGACTTCGATGCACTAATGTCTCAACGTCCGATATGGGGGCTTGATATCCCCCTTAAAGTTTCATCTTGGAAAAATGATAGGTATCGCAAATGATATGGGCTGACATACCAAAATATAAAGGTATTTATAAAATATCTAAAAATGGAAAAGTAAAACGACAAGGAAAAATTCTTTCTAACGTATTGAGCGGCGACGGTTATCTAAGGGTGAATCTTTTTAAAAATGGAAAAGGAAAAGTAGGAAAAATACATCGTTTAGTTATTCATGCCTTCGTCGGTCCATGCCCGAAAGGTAAAGAAGTTCTGCATAAAAACGGCAATAAGTTAGATAATCGGTTATCGAATTTAAAATATGGTACGTCTTCAGAAAATCACCTTCAGAAATTTAAAGATGGGTTTCGCCCTTTAAATAGAAAAATGACAAAAGAAGAAATTAAATGGGTGCGGAAAAATAAGTTCAACATATATGCTTCAACGATGGCAAGTATGTTGAACGTTGATCCCCGCACAATTCATGACGTTATTTATAATAAGTCATATGTAACATTTTAAAGCCCTAAAAGATTCACTTTACCATAATAGATATTAACGTCGTTGCCGCCTTTAAATCCCGGGAATGATCCCGATTCGGTGTATTGCCATGCCATTAAATTTTCTTTCGTACACGGCGCGGGAAGTGCCCCGATCGAACTTGCATATCTTGGAACCCAAAAGATAAACCTAGAAAACTTTTCAGGTAACTTAAGAGCAACTAGAACGTGATACCCTGCATATATGATTGCCTTTTTACCTGTAAGCCTTTCAGCTTCCAACAACATCAACCATAAGTTTTCAATTTCTTTTTTAAGATCAGCCATGTCTTGATTATTTTGCCATGTCTCAAAGTCAATGATCGGACCTATTACGAATTCACCATGATTTTTAATGTAGTGACTTAGTTGATCCTTCCATGATTTTCGGCACTCATAAAAATGATAACCGCCATATGTCACGCCGTTTTCTTTACAAAGTTTTTGTCTCTTTGAATGAGTTGAATCGACCATGCTTAAGCCTTGAGTTGTTTTATTTAAAAGCAACTTAGATTCGGCGGCGTATGCCTTTACATCAAAAGCGGGGTGATGATGTGAAGAATCGACAAACTTAAAATCAGCAATCGCGCCGGGCTTTTCATTTGTGGGAACTTCAATCGGTTTAGTTTCAACCGGGATCGGTTTAGGCGTTGGCTTCGGTGCCGGGGCTGAAGGCTTCTTCGGTCCGAAAAGTTTATTCCATAAATTTATAAAAAAGTTTTTCATAATAATTTTCTCCTTATCTAGGTCTAAAGTGAATAACAACACCACAATGTTCTGCTTCATTCATCGCCGATATTAAATCAAGTCTGATCGCATCGCCCTTATTAACTAGGTAAGGAACGCCGCCGTTAAGAACCGGGGCGGTGATACCCGTCGCAACGTCGCCGATCTCGAAGAACGTATCTGAAGGGGCGGTCGATCCGATCTTCGGCGTCGTACTGAAGATCGAAGTGAATGCGCCTGAAAGTTTAGGCTTCACTTTTAAATCAAGTTCAGTAATGCCCGCGGTTCCCGCGACGATATTATAAACCCACACATTAAATATCTCGGCGTCGAATTCAAAGAACGCAAGACCGTCAATCGCGTTGATGGGATATAAACCTTGAAGCATTCCATAATTGCCGTTGATCATAAAATTCTTTTCTTGATGTGCCCGGTGCCCTAAGAAGTTAATCATGCCCGCAATTTTTCGCCATGTTGCCTCTGATACTGAAGCGGCATTCTTCACTTCAAGTCCGACAATAAATTTTCTCAAATCAGGTACTAAAGTCGCCATTATAATTCTCCTTTATAAATATCTATAAGGTGCGCCGCTGTCTTTAAATCCTATAAAGTCCACTTCATACCCCGCAAGCGGGGTGAAGCCCAACGGCGCACTAACGGTGATCGTTGATCCCGTCACATCGGTTATGTTTACTTCAGGGCTTAATATATCCCACTCGGTATCGCGGACAAGGACAATCGCACCGACTAAGAACTTCGAAGCATCAAGCCCGGCAACGGTGAATTGCAATTGACTTAATCCCACAAGAACTTCAACGGTCGGATTCGTATAAACGAAAACGCGCTTTGATAATTGTTGATCTTCAGCAAGGGCGTTGTCCGGGTATTGGGCTATGTCGATTACATAGTCGTCAAGAACCGGGAAGGGAACGGCGTCTTCAAGTAACATAAGATAATTATCTGAAGCCGAGAAACCTAGTAAAACCGTTTCGTGAATGTTATCCCACAATTCATCGTGAACAATAATTCTTTGACCAATGTACGGCGTCCACTTTGATTTCTCAAGTTGTGGCGAAACCGTTTCAAAAGAATTTTTAATCTTAACAACGTCCCCGCTTGATCCAAGTGCAAGCGTTTGTGAAGCGGGTGATATAATCCCATATCGACCGTCGGCAAGTGAGTACCCCGAATCTAATAGTTCAAGTTTCACTTCGCCTGATTTGATTGATAAAGATTTGTTCGCCACTTCAAAAAGTCGCGGCGAAAAGTTTCTTGTCCCGTTCTTTGTATCGGGTAACTGAAGAACACTATCCCCGAAAACCACAACGTCGCCGACATCGGTATCAAAGGTCTTGCCGTAAAAAGCAAACGTCGTAATTAACTCGGCACCGAATTTATATTTATCTTGAAAGCGTCTTTTTAAAATCTCAATGATAACTGAAGCATCAACCGAAGGGCGCAATCCGCGGGCTTCAATTACTAAAGTTTTATTCCCGACCGGGATTCTATTCTTTGAATCTTGATTTGTTTCAAGATCACCCGACAAATACAATTCATCAATGACCGCTTCGTTATATTTGAAAAGGACATTGTTATAAAAATATTTATTGATTGACCTTTTGATTCTTGTCGATTGTGGTTTGCTTGTATTCGTTGAATCAAGAACTTTAATATCAGCCGCACCGATAGGGGGCGATGTATATCCCACTGAAATCTTCCCGCGTCTTGGGATTGAAAAAGCCCCGGTCGGGAAAAGAACTTCAGTGTCTAAAAATTCTTTTGCTTGAATAGTATCTTTCAAATAGAAATCATAATCAAAGATCGAAGATGAAAATACGTCCCGCAATCTTTCGAACTCGGGAACGTCCACTTCGTCCCCGCCTAACTCAAGCCCCGCACCTTGAGGAAAAACATTCCACTTAGACGCGAATGAGATTGTCCCGGTCGAAAGTATTTGTGGCGTTAAAGAAACACCGTCGAGAATTATATAAGAACCATATGGGGTTGCAACGATGTCCGCGATCAAAGCGTCGGTCACGTTGTTGCCCGGGATTGCGTCGCCGATGATCGTTGCCTTATCGCCCGGGGTGATACCCCACGCATCTTGAATATTTAAGTTTTCAAACCAAACGGCATTGGGAATCGTGCCGACTCCTTCAACTTCAACGATTGATTTGATTTGAACATTCTCAACGAAGTATTGCGGACCGCCTGACATTAAAATCTTTAAGACCATATCAAAGGCTTGCCCTTCGATACGATAGAAAGTGTCAACGGTGTCACCGATCTCATGGTTCACACCTTCGGCACGTTCGTCACGGGCGACAAGTGCGCCCCTAGTGCATCCGGTGATTGTGGTATCAGTCAACCCGGTGTATTCGATCACTTCGTCATTAACTCTGACATAAGTTCTAAAGCCTTCAAGTGGCACGGGAAGAAGCATCCCTTTCGTTGATACCACATTGATTGTCGTATCAGATAAAAGCGATGTCAGGGCTTGAATCGTTTGCGGTTCATTTGTGAAATCGCTATCAATTTTTATACTGACTAATGAAAGGGCGTTGATTGATTTCTCAATTGCGTTTCGAATATTTTGGGCTTGTGTTACCCCGGCTTCGATTTGAACAACGATATTCGTTCCCGCAACCGATACGATTTCATTCCCGACCGTCGCGCCTGAAGTATAAGTGACCGCCACGGTCCCCACAACGTCACGTCTTGTGACATATGATATGTGTTGGATGTTCTTGCTTCGAAAGTTTAGATCAGCCGTTAATTCAGTTGTGATCTTTTGAAATATTTCGACACGCTTTTTTTGTTCAGGGTGCGCGACATTTAAAATGATTGTTGTGCCCGCATTGATCTCATCAATCACCCCGGCAAAAATTCTAACAAAATCTTGAGGGAATGCGGTTTCTTGATAACCTAAATAGACTGAAGCTTTTCGCCCTAGGATATCTTCAACGACATTCCCCGGGGTGATAAGATTTGTTATCTCATTGTTCACATCAATCAAAGAAATCTGAACGGCGGGAACGGAACTTGTCCCACCTTTATCTTGAAGAAGTTGTTGTGTGATTGTGTTCGATGATCCGTTTAGATCAATAACATCGGATTGATCTTCATAAGCATTAAGCCCGCCGATCTTCCAATCGTCACCGATATATAATTCAGGATCGCCGATCTTAACGAACTTTTTAACTTGTCCGATTCCGAAGACCTTATTGATCCCGTCGATCTTTAAAACAAGTTGCGGTTCTTGAGTTACATTTTCGGATTTGATTTGTGCCGTTTGTGTTAGTTCGGTTGCCATTTATCTAGCCTTCGGTTTGCACTTTTGATTTTCAGCACACTTCTTCGCTTCGTTATATGTTTTGCGAATCGAAACAAGTTCGTCATCGGTCAAAACAAAATCACCGTCAAGAATACAGTCGTCAAGCTGAATGTCTTTTTCATATTTAAAAGTAAGTTTATCGCCGAATGTGGCGACGTATTGTTTACAAATCCCCAAGTTTTGAAGAATTTGTTTCGGTCGGATGTCCGGCGGTTTCGGGAAGCACCCACAACCCACAACGAACAAAAGACTAGCCGTTAAGGCGACCTTCAGTTGAAGCTTCAATTTCTTTTGCTGAACCATTTTGAACCGCCTGATCATAAGTTTTTTTAAGTTCTTCGTCTTTCTTTCTTTGTTCTTCGGAATCACGACGGCGTTTAAGTTCCGCAACGATTTGATCTTTTAAAAATTTAAGGATGAATGAAACTAAATATTTTAAAAGCCACGCACCGAATTTAGAAAATAATGCCGTCATGTTTATTCCTTTTTTTTTAATTAAGCTTTTGAAGCAAGCAAGTCTTTAAGCCATTGAGGGGCACCATCTTTGATGATCTCATTTACAGCTTCCATTGCGTCGATTTCAAGTTCGACTTTTAAAGATACTGACATTTCACCGTCTTTATCTTTATCAACACCGACCGCCGCCGCCGCTTTTAATTTTCCGTTTTCATACTTTAATGTTGGCTTTTCCATTACTGATCCCCTCTGATTAAGGCTTTATTGCCCTCAATTTTTTCTAGTCTCATTTCTAATTTATCAATACGCTTTTCATATGTGGCATTGTTAGCAATCAAGACGCCGACTTGAACATTCAAAGCCCCGACGCCTTTGCTTAAATCCCACAAAATATAAACCGCAACCGTTAAGATTGGTAACACTAAAAATTCAGTCACATCCCTGAAATCTAATTTCATATTTAATATTCCTTATTAAATAGTGTTGATGAAAGAAACCCCCACTACTCTATATGCCTTACCTCCCGTTGAAATAATCGTCGCGGAAATTGATTGCCCCGGACCAACATATAAAGACGTTATACTTCCCGCGTACGTTACGTTGGTAGATAGTACCAATTGCCCACCTACTGTTAATGAGCTGGCACTCGTCCCCTCCACCCAAAAAACATTAACTATCGCGTAGGCATTTGCGGGGGCAGTATATAAAGTCCCCGAAAGTCCCGAAGCTGAAACCGCCCCCGCTATTTTTATCCCGACGTTTAAAGTTGCCATCCGTTTACTCTCCTTTTTTTTTGGTTATTAAATTTCTTCGTACTCGATTACTATCCCGGTGCCCGCCGCGCTTCCCGTTTGTGCGCCGATTAAATCCATGCGTACCGCTGATTTTGCCGCAATCGCAAAAGGAAAGGAAGTAAAAACAGGTGCGGTGAATCCGGTAACTACATCGCCCACCCCGCCCCATGCGTTTGAACCCGCTAGATTGGTCATTTTAGGCGTTGTTAAGAACATTGAAGTGAATGCCCCGGCTAGAAAAGGTTTGACCTTTAAATCAAGCGTAGTGGTTCCCCCTGATCCCGGGGTGTCTTGATACATATAGACATTCGTAATCTGACAATTTGACGGCGCAACCCACAAACCATCAACGCCGTTAAATGCCGCGGTCCCGCCATAAAGACCGTTCAGTTTCATGCTGAAAGTTTTCTTGCCGCCGCCCCCGCCCCCGGCTGAAGGAAGATTGCCGACTTGAATTTTCTTTTTATTAAATGAATCGGCTGAATCTTCAATGATTAAAATATCAGCGGCAACGGGAACTAATTTTTCGGTGAAGGTATTAAGATCGCCCGCCGCTCTTTTAAGTTGAGCGTCGTTTGTGAGGTTCGATAAACCGACTTGCGTTTGTGTGACGGCATGGGGGTTCGATACGTCCGCAATGTGCGTATCAATTTGCGCGTGTGAATTTGTACCAATATTTTGAATGTTCGCATGGTCGATTGATGCTTCGGTGAAATGAATAGAGCTATCAGCAATATGAGTATCAATCTGCGCATGGGTGTTCGTTCCAATATTTTGAATGTTCGCATGGTCGATTGATGCTTCGGTGAAATGAATAGTCGTGTCGGCAATGTGGTTGTCTTGTGTTGTCCCATCAACCGAAACGTCACGCCCGTCAACTAAGTTGTCTTTAATTAGAACACCGTCGATTGTTACCCCGGCATTCAAAGTTGATTCATTAATTAAATCGGTTTTAATACCCGAAACAAAATCTTTTATTCCTGAAATAGTTTGCGCGATTCCCGAAACCACAACTTCATATAAAGCCGCAATAAGTCCGATCTTCCATTTCGAAGCAAGCGTTGAATCAAATTGAATGCCCGCATTCCCTGAAGTTCTTTCAACCTCAAGCCCCGCGCCTTCGGCTGATCCATCGGTTCCCCCATTATTCACAAGAACATTTTGATCAGTCACTTCAAGTGTAACCGAATTAATTGAAGTTAAAGTTCCTTGAACTTCGAAGTCACCCTGAACAACAACGTCACCGCTGAAAGTTTTATTCCCACCGATTGTCATCGTTGCCGTTTCAAGATTATCAATTCGAGTTTCGTGATCCGTGATCGTTAATTCAGCGGCGTCGATTCTAGTCTCATGGTCGATGATCGTTAATTCAGCGGCGTCGATTCTAGTCTCATGGTCGATGATCGTTAATTCAGCGGCGTCGATTCTAGTCTCATGATTAATTAAAAGAAGTTCAGCCGAATCAATTCTTGTTTCATGGTCGGCAAGAACAAGTTCGTCGGCATCAAGATCGGTTTGCGTTTGAAATAATTGTGCGTCTAATTTTTCAATGGCGACCTTTCTATTATCACCGTCTAAAATATAATTGTTATTTGCATAATCATTTATTGTGTTATCAGCTTCGCCCGTTGCGCCCACGCCTTCGAAGGCTTTATTGATTGCCCTTTGAGCGTTTGCGATATTCGCGCCCGATTCAACTTCGGCATTCTCAAGCGCAACTTGCGCGATCGTTTGCGTAGTTGCCGCCGTCCTAGACATGAACGCATTATTGAAAGTTGTTTGATTTGCAATTTGACCGTTTACGACTGACATAATTTACCGCCTTAATATTTATTCTAAATTTATAACTTTAAAAGTCAAAAGCCCCGTTTCAAAATACTCGGGAAGGTTTCGATCAACATACTCGGTTAATTCATATGAAGTCCCGTCTTGCCCTTCGTCCGTTGAATTAAGATATACACGATCGAAAGTATCGGGATCAGTTTCATTTTCCATGAACTCGATAGGATTCTTTTCAATAATGTAATCCATGAAAGATTGTGCTTCTTCCACGGCTTGAGAGTTTGCACGAAGCAAACCGTCGGTCGGCTGATTCGTAATATATTTTATGTTGCCTTTGATGAATCGCTCTGAACCGAAAGCTTGAACCGAAACACTATCACCGCTTGCACTTTTAGTGACAACGGCGTTGACAAGTTTCTTATTTTTATTTTTACCTATATAACCTTGAATCGGGAATTGTGGGGAATAAGAAAACCCCGAACCCGATGAACCCACAAATGAAGTTGTGCTTAAAATATCAGTTGATGGGAATCCTAAAAGTGAAGCGGGCGAATTCAATGCCGTCGATCCGGTTCCGAATAAAAGAGTTGCGGTCCCGCTTGAAGTTAAAGTGATGATTCGGGTTGATCGGTTAATTGATCCCACCCAATCAAGTGAACTTGCCGCATTCATCGCGGCAACTATTACTTGAAGAAATTTTGTCAACGTATATGAACCGACCGGAACTTGTGCGACAAGTTCAGGTCCGGCACCTTCTTTAAAATTTATAAGATTGTTATTCTCATCAATCTTGTGACCATAATAAAACAGTGAGTGTGTTGCTAGTGCCATTTGTTACGCCCCTCTTATGACAAGACCTTGTTCAGCGAATTGTTCTTCCAAAATTCTTGCGATCTCAAGCCCGGTTTCTCTTCGATCTAAAACGTTCCCTTGGATCGTTACACTAACCGCCGTTTGTGGGGTTTGTGCAATTGTATCTTGAATGGCGATCGGTTCATTGATTGTGTTGCTTGCGACCGGTGAACCTATATCTGATCCCGCGGTTCCCCCGCCCGTGCTTCCCCCGCCCGTGCTTCCCGATTTTGGTCCAGTTCCCGCTGATACCGATAGGATTCCCCCCGCCGCCGCAAGTGCCGCACCCGCCGCGATAAGAGTCGGACCGTTTGCAAGTCCCGCCCAAGTGTACGCGATACCTTGAAGAATGAAGAGTGATCCCATTTGAATCGCCGCTTGTCCTAGTGAATTTAAAAGTGATTTACCGAAAGCTTCAAGCGCATTACTTCCTTCAGCGATTGCCCGACCGAATGCCGCGAAGGCTTGCCCGGCGGCATTCCCGATTGAAGTCATCATTGCTTCACCCATCGCCTTAAAGTTTTTTGTGGCGTTGACTGAAGTCGCACGGGCTTGTTTATTCATTCCTTCCATGACAGCATTGAAAGATTCGCCCACACTTATCGCTTGCGTTTCGCCGTCATAAAAGATTTGTTTCTTTTGTTCAGCATGATTCAATTGAAGCTGAAGCATTCTATTTAAGTGCGCTTGTTCTAAGTCTTCACGCCCTTGATGTCTTAACATTTCATCGACAACGCCGTTTTCAGTATAGAACTTTTCAAGTTGTGATTGTTGTTGATTGTACGCTTCAGCCGCTTGAAGTTTTTGTTGATAATATAACTTATCAAGATTTACCGAATTTTGTTTTCTTGAGAATTCATCTTGTGCAAGTTGAACCGCACTAGCACGAATTTGATTATCTAGTTCAAGAACTTTTAAATTAAGTTCTTGTTTGCGGCGAATGAACTCATCGGATTGTGGGGTGTTTGCCGCCGCACTTGCCGCCGCGTCCGCGGCTTTCTTTTGATTATCAACTTGCGCTTTTGTTAAGGCATCAAGTTGTGCCTGATATGATTGAAGTGATTTTTTAGCTTGTGCGATTTCTTCGCGCGCACTTTCCCCCCAAAGAAAATTTCTAACCGTTCCATATGATTTCAACCTATCTTCAGCATTTGCAATGCTTGAACCTAAGAAATTCACAACGCCCGTAAGACGTTCAACACTATTCGGTGCCGCATTTAAAACACCTAAAACATCGCCGGATTTTTTTAAGAAACCCGTAACGTCTTCGAGAATGCCCGCGATCGCTTTACCCGCGGACGATGCCGCAAGAATTGAAAGCTGATCATTTAGATTCGTGAAAGCTGATTTTAATTTCTGAACGGATTCGTCGGTTTGTCCGCTTGTGGAAGCCACATTCTTAAACTTTTCATTGCCCTTTTCAAGAACGGCATTTAATAAGGCGGTTTGTTTTTGTTGTTCAGTTAAAAGCGGGACAACGGTTCCGATTGATCGAGCATAATTTTTATATGCTTCATTTGAATCAATAAGAATACCTATCCCGCGAAGTTGTCTTGTTTGTCCGCTGAAGATTGCACTTGTGATCTTTTCAGTATTTTCCACAACCGAACCGCCGAAAGTCGCATATGTCTTGCGGGCAAGTTCTAAAATTTGTGGAAGTGCTTTTGCGTTGGTTCCGATTTGAACGAAAGTTTCTGAAGCTAAATTCAATAATTCAGTTTCGCCGACCATATCTCTAGTTGCAACTAATAATTGATTCTTTAAAACATCGGCGGCAATGCCCGCTGATTCGGCAAGGGCGGCGAACTTCTTATCAACTTTGATTTCTTTTTCGCCCGCGATTACATAATCAATAAATTGTTTTGCGGCGAACCCGGCGGCAACAAATCCCGCGGTCAATACTCCGATGCCCGCGGTAACGGCGGCAATCGGGGCTGTCATTGCCGTAAGTGCGGCACCCGCTTCGCCTAACGTGGTTGCTTGAAATAATCCCGGGGGTGCAACAACGGGAAGTTCAACGGGCGGTGTTCTTTTAATTTCTTTTGCGAATGCCGCTTCAAATACTGAAGCCGATTCTTTTGCCGACTTCTTTACGCCGTCCGATCCTGTTATCTTTTCGATAGCAAGATCAAGGTTGTGCTTTACTGAAGCCTTATAAATTTCATCTTGTTTTTTAAATTGTTCACCGAAGACCGCGGCTGATTCTTTTGCTGATTTCTCGGCAACTTTCTTCGTGCTATTAACGATACGTTCGATTGATGCTTGAAGGTCTTGTTCTTGTTTTTGAAATGCTTCACCGAAGACCGCGGCTGAAGACTTTGCGGACTTAACCGCACGATCATCAATCGCTTTGAAAGAAGAGTCGATTGATCCTTCATTTAATTCTATGTCAAATTGAATCTTATTATCATCTGCCATTACTTGCCCCCAAGTTTATCAACTAAGAAAGAAGCCGATTTTGCGGGCTTCTTATAAATGTCCCGCGGGTATGCGGCGGCATAAAGTTTCTTGTCTCGATCAATTCTAGCTTGTTTTTTTAAGAGGGGGTACATTAAAGCCCGGACTTGACTAATATGTTCTTGCGCTTCAAGCACGTCGATTGCCTTCCACAATATATTAAAGTCATTCGCCGACATAGTTTTCACATCATTGAGTGAAAGCCCGGGATAAAATCGAAGAACTTTTGCGAACTGTATATCTTCAAAGCCTAGTTTTTTTTTGCGCCCACGGCATAACTGAAGAGATCAAGTAAACCTTGCAAAGACATCTTGCCTAAAACTTCTTCAGGTAGCCCAAGTTCTTTAAAGAAATTTATATAAAGATCAACGGCGTCGGTATCGGCGTCGGCTTGTCTGAAAGTTTTAGAGATTTCTTTTTGTTCATACGCTGAAGGTTGACGGAATTTATAAACTTCACCTTTGAATGTTAAGTCTAGTTCTTCTTCTTTATACTCGAAACCCATTCAATGCCCCTTGAAAATGCCCGCCTATTCAGCGGGCATTGTTATTTTAAGTTAGAAAATTATTCTAGGTTTTGCGACCCATCCCCAATACTAAAGTAATTAACTCGGCTGTCAATACTTTCAGCCGGGTAAACTTTAAAAGTGATCGGCAATGTGAAAACATTTTCGCCGCTGAAAGTTAATCCCGTTAGGTTAGGAATAGCCTTGTGAAAAGTATAATCTTCAGAACGGTCCCCGTCTAAAAGACGAACCGGGTGAAGTCTTAAATTCGTTGCATACTTGAACATATTTTCGAAGTTTTTGAATGTCCCCATACCAAAAACTTCAGTCCCGTTGTCAGGAATGAATGAACCGCCCGACTTAGTGAACATCTTTTTCAGTTTCTCCTTTGTGGTTTCTTGGATGTTAAGAGTAACTTCAACCGAAGAAACACCATTCTTTAATTGAGCAACGGGCGTCGCACCTTCGGCGTGACAATTTACGTCGATGAAAGATTCTTCGAAAGCAACTTCGATATCGCCGTCGATACATCCTAGTTCATCTTCGCGGTCCCCTTGAACAAGAATTTCTAAGCCGAAATTCGTTTTAAGAAGAGTAGCTTTTGCGTCGTGGGCTGAAGGCGCATATCCCACAACTTGATGAGTGACTTCGATGACGTTATTTAAAGAAGTCGCCGCGTACACTCCGGCAACTAGAGAAATTTCAGCCGCAAGTTCAGTCGCGATTTCTGCAACCGTATCAATCGCAACGTTTGTGATGTCAACTTCGTGAAGAGTAGCGTCCGCAAGAACCGGGGCGATATCCGTTCCCGTAACTTGGAACCAAAAAACGTGCTTAGAAATAACACCCACAAGTGACGTTGCGTACATATGAAAGTATTTTCCCGCAAGTGAAGCTTTTAAAATCCCTGAACGGATTGTAACCTTTTCAACTTGTGCGGTATCAATCCCGTACACTACTTTCATCGCTTCAACTTTAATATTTTCAACACCCATTTTAGAACTCCTTTGTATTTAACGTTTAAGATTCGATCATAACTTCACAAATAAATTGAATTTCAAGAACGGCGGCGTTGTCATTGCTATCACTTAATTCTCTGACACTGACATTGTTCGGCAACACATTCTTGATTTTTGGTTGATTCAACCGTTGCACGGGTTTCGTGCATTCTTTTAATATAGCGTCGGCGAAAATCAACGCCATGTCAACCGCTTCCACGGGGTTACGATAACCTTTAACAAAGACGCTTAGTGTGATAGGGCACTCAAAAGAAAGGCAAGTGTGCGCCCCGCCCGTATTATATGAAAAAGGCTGAAAGCGAAGGTGCCATGATTTGTCAAGTATAGTCGCGGGAATGTTGTCAATGTCGAAAGCATCTTCCCATTCCTTGAACTCATTATCGACCGCCGACATTCTTTCTTGAAAATATGGTCTTATTGTTTTGAAACTCATCTAAAAAACAACCTTCCCGAACGTATGTCAACGGTCGATTTATTCAAATCTTCCTTGTTGTCACCGTCAAGGTCTAACGAAAGAACCGCACGATCACGCGATTCGATTTCTAGTTTATGATAATATTCAGCTTTTCTTTTGAATACATCGTCCGTTGAATTTTGAACACCCATGAAAAACAATTTCAATGCAAGGTATGTGGACCACATACGAACATCGGTGTTATCAATAAAAGCGAACTTAGTTATTTTTTTATTGTTGTCATCCCGATATCCTTGTCGATCAATCCAATCAAGAATTGATCTTTGTGATTTACGGTGAAGATCGGTAAACGATCCGCGCCCGGCGGGAAGCCATTTCATAATGTCGTTTTCGAATCCCACAAGATCAGCATCTTCAGCAAAAAGGGCATCGCCTTGTTTCGAATAAACTTCAATGTATTCTTCGACCGTTGTTGTCTCACTGATACTTGCAACGGTTAATGTGATTTTGCGAAGACCATATCCAACCGGGTTCCCTTGAAGTTGCCCATCTTCTTTAAAGCCGATGTGTTGAAAAAGGTCCGTTGAAGATGATTTCGGTAGAATCTTCAGGGATTGTGACGGGGTGATTTTGATCCGATTTCTTTCATCTACACTGAACGAAACGGTTAAAGGCGGGGCGATTAATTCAATCGCTGTCTTCATAGCAACTAGGAGAGTCGCAAGTGTATATGTGCCCGCCACAACGTCCGCTTCGTATCTTGTCCCGCTTGTTTCGAAAATCATTTTCGAATTTGTGGCATCAACATCGAATTTATAATCATTGAAAACAAAATCAAGGAACCAATTTTTAGGGATCGGACCAAACACTTCAACGTCGGAACCGTCCGCACCGCCTTTTATTTTTACTGAATTAATTGGATCAATCGAACCTTTGACAAGGATCGACCGACTTGCATCGAATCTAGTTAGGTCTTTTAGTTGAAGTTGTTTTTCAACGTGTAGGATTCCAATAATCATTTTTTCCTCACTTCCCAAACAACTTTAAAATCTTTCGATTCATATAGCATTTGTGGGGTTACGTTCTTATATAATTTTATCATATTTTCAAAATCAGCAAACTTCAATTCATAGTTGTGGACTTTATTTCTCAAGATAACTCTGACAAGTTCAATGCAAGAAACCTTGTCGTCATTTGAGATATCAAAAACCCCGTCGTATTTTTTGCCCAATTGCTTAAGCATTTCATCGGCGATCAAAGGTTGAAGATCATTCCATTCGGTTGTTGAAAGATTCTTCGGAACTAAAGCGGCAACGGCATCGCAATCAAAAGCATTATCAAAGTAATTACGTTGCACACCTTTTGCAACCGCTTCGACGATTTCATTATTGTCATAGTTTAAAAAAGCGTGTGACCAAAAACCGAAACGGGGCTTCTTCCCTTTGAATCCGCTTTTAATCCAAACTTTTAAAGACAATAAGAAATCACCGAAAGATATTAAGTAAGTCGTCAAGTGCGTGTCCCGTCTTGAAACCCACAATAAAACATTAGACGCCATTAAATCCCGCGCACGTTCACGTTCAACGGCATCGAGATCATAAGCGCGTCCGGTGAAAAAGTATTTTACGAAAGTCCATTTGCATGGGCTTATGATTTTTAGACTTATGAATGTGAGAATCGAATCAAACATTTTTACCTCAATACGAAAGTTTGTTAAGGATATAAGCGCGAACCGTTACGCCCGGAGAAACTTCAGCATTTAAGAAAACAAAGACACTATCAATCGTTAGGTTATTAGTGAACTTGGGTGAACCAACATTGATCCATGAATCAATATCATTTGAGTACGCGTTCCAAAAGTCCCCGGCGATTGATAAAATCTCGGGATATGTTTTGCCTTGGGGAATATAATAGTTTGCAAGAACATCATTTAAAAAAGCTTTGATTCCCTCAAGAATTAAAGCCCGCGACTCACTCCTCTCTTTCATAATTTCGCCCAAGTGATACGGGTTTTCAAAATCATAAAGATCATCGGCGATGATCCATTGATCCGACTTCGTTCCATTTCTTTTATAATAAGAAAGTTTCTCGGTTCGTCTTGTCATAAAGTTAAATTGATTAACTTCAAAGACGAATTCAATTTCAGCAATTAAAAAACCGTTGTATGTGTATAAAGATTTTTGTGGTCGTCCGTTTGGTAACATCACGACGTTTTTTTGAAAATAAATGTTTTCTTTTAAGTGCATTCTAAAATCTATTTTTGAAGGAGAGAATGAAGAATATTTATCATCAACATATTCCATGACTAAAAGTTCTTGACCTATGCGGTCCACATCATACGCATTCGCCCAAGTGTCAAAAGATTCTTGTCTATCTGATTTATATTGATTGAAGTCTTGAAATGATAAAACAACATAACCTTCACTTTCAAAAACTTCTTTTTGATTGTCCGGTATTTCAAGCTGAACCCACACCCATTCTTCGGGCACTGATATTGGTTTTATATTATTAGGGCAATCTTTATATGTTTTAAAAGCAATCATTAAAAAACCTCACAATGAATAAAATCTTGAAGACAGTCAACGACTGAACCCCCTACCGATTTTTGAATTGATGTAAACGCCCCCATGATAGTGTTGAGCGCGGGCAATGATCCCCCTGATAAAGGTAAGGAACCCCTTTCAATTTTATTGCCATTAATATCTATATTGAAAAAAGATATTGTTGAATAATTTTCTGAAATTTCAAAACCCACAATGAAGGGTCCGTTTGCAACCGGGGCAAATCCTAGGTTTAAAGTTGTTTCGGTCGCCCCATTTCTGAAGACGCCTTGAAATAAGCCGCCGTTTACGTTGTCCGAATATCTTATATAAAAACCCGTCCCGTCGCCGAAAGCCGTCGGTGTGACCTTAATGCCTGATCTTAAATTATATCTATTAGTCCCGTTTGATAATGTGGGCAATGCCGCCCCGAAAATGTACCTGAACCCGTAAAGATTTGATGTGCGGTAAGCATTAACCCCCGTATGGATTAAGTTCCCGCCCGTTGCCGGGGTTCCCGCCCTTAACCGAATAGCACCGAATTGACCTTGAACACAATCCGCGTTTGAAGTCGTTCCCGCCCCACCCGCGCCGTTGTTTGCGGTCCCGAAAATATTGTTAAGATTGCCGACGAAATGATCAAAGAAAATGAAAGGGACAAGGGGTGAATCACCCCTTGATCTCTCTTCGATCAAACCACTATTAGAAATCACTAAGGGCTTTTTCATTTTTTAAAACCTAGTTTCTTGTTATTGGTTTTTCGATCTCAACATCAATTTCAGTCACGGACATTGCAACCCCTAGGGCTTGAAGCAAGTGACCTGATCCCGCCGCCGGGGGTGTTAAAGTCGCCGCACCCGCAAGACCTAAATAATAAGCCGCACCGATTGTTAATCCTGTTAAGGCGTTATTCTCTGAATCTTTGTAAACCTTTGCGACTTGTGCCGCTGTATAGTTTTGAATTACAAAACCGTGTGCTTGACGACCATTTGAACGGTCCGCTTTTCTTACTGCAACCGATCCGAGATTGTTGTAAATATTTACAAATTCCCCTGAAGAAAGGTTTTCAGTACACACGATGTCTTGTGTATCGGGACCAATACCAACGGGCATCAATGACAAATCTAATTTTCCAGTGCTATCGGTTTTAATAGGCTTTGAAGCATCGGCGACGCCCGTTGATACTTCTAAAGCTTCTAGTTCTTCTAAAAGCCCCGTTGAATCGTTTACTCTAATGTACTTACCATTTGCCATAAAAACTCTCCTTTGATGTTATGCCCTTATTATAGGGGATTTAAAATTCAATAATATTGCCCCGGTTCCAAGACTATGACCTACGTTCACAAGATGCCCCGTTAAAGGTGGGGTTCCTAAAATTTGCCCGTCATCCCCTAAATATAAAGGGGCATTTAAAGGAAAATTAAAAAAGCCGTCATTGATTTGACCGAATAAAGCCACATCAATTTCAGACATGGGCGAACCCGATTGCAATGATAAGCATAAAGATTGGGCGTCCAAGATGTCGTCTAAATTAGACGCGTAGTTGATTGTTGTGCCCGATGTGGCTTTACATACCCGAAGTGCAGAAATTGAAATGTCACATTGTTTTTTTGATTTCACGATTCCGTCACCCCCCGAAACGCCGTCTTCGCTAACGACAATAACCTGAAGCGCATAATCTTGCTTAGGTTTTGCGCCGATATTTCTTGCGGCTTTTTTTAGGACTTCAAGACCATGATCATCGACATTCGGCATTTCAACCCCTGAACCTTTCGGTCACATATAAAAAGGTGTTTTTAAAAAATTACTTTTTCTTTTCTCTTAATTCTTTTCTTAGTTTCAATTCAGCTTCACAAGCATCCTTAAAATCTTTCGGTGTTCTTTCAGATTTAAGTTGTGCTTCGAGAATATCTTTAGACCACAACTTGACCGAATCAATTTGTTTTTGATGTGCGATCTCGGCAAACGTTTTTGCTTTTTTCATATTAACTTTTTGAACCCCGTGGCGTGGTGCCGCGGCGACTTTCACTTCAGGGGCTTTCGTTTCTTCAACCTTTACTTCATTTGCATTTGTTTCATTACTCATTTTGTAGTCTCCTTAATGATTACGTCTTTTAATTGACCGGATTTAACATCGCTTCTTTTATCATCGGGGACGAACCACATGAACCAAAAATCACCGTCTTTAATGATGTTCTTTATTTCAATTCTTTTTCCTAGCTTATCGCAAAAGGCTTGAATCGTATCAGGCTTTTTTGCTTTAACCCATCTAAGTCTTGTTGTTTGTGGAAGCATGATCACCCCATAAAAAAGGGCGGTCCGAAGACCGCCCCGCAAACCCGATCATTTAAGCGGGATATTTTTTTAATTAAACAGTAACCGTTGCAACTCTCACGTCCGAAAGTTGTTTCATCCCTAGGAGAGTATCACAATTTACTCTCTTTGCACGACGACCTTCAACCCCTAGATCGTACTCCGCAACCGCCATACCTTGTTGTGAAGCCATTGTGAAATAGCTTGCATGGAAGGCATAAACATTTGAACCAACAACCGTCGTGAAGTGTGGCATGAAGCCCACAAGTTGAGCGGGTAACTGACCTGAAGCCAACGGTGAACCGCTTGCAACGAAGTCTGAAGAAGTGAATCCCGTGATGTTGAAAATATCATTCAACGGACCTGATCCAAGAACAAGGTGACGATCAGACATCGGAACGTTTTGATTGTCTAAAAGTTCTTTCACCGCAAGGATATCAGCAAGCGCGAAAACGCCCGGTGTAACCGCCGTGATAGTGTGGTCCGGTGCCGCACTTGGAACCGTTAAAGAAATAATAAGAGATTGAATCTTTTTCTGAATAGAATAGATTGCAAGTTCTTTTAGTTTCTCAACGAAAGGGATCGACTGAAGAAGTGCTTTATTTGTTACGATAAAGTCCTTCACGATTCTTTTGTTAATAACTAGGGCTTGTGAACCGATAGTAACGGCGTCCGCGTCCGCGGCGTCCGCTTCAGGCAATTCAGTTGCATCGGAAAATTCAGGAATAGACGCGATATTCACCGTGTCCCCTAGGTTAGCAATGTCGCCTTCGTAATCTTTTGAAATGATCGAATTGAATGGAAGTTCAGCTAACAAAACATCATAGTATTTGCTTGACCATTGTTCAGGTACGATTGCGCTAACTTCGTTTGCGGTGTCCATGTATGCGTTTGCCATTTTTCTACTCCTTTAAAAAGTTTTTTACCCGTGTTGGGTTTTATATTTTTGAATAATTTCGTAATAATTTTTTTTGTCCGCTTCAGTTTTTGTCTTTTTATATTGTGCTTCAGCGGCGTTCAAATCTGCCATTGTCACAATACCTGAATTCGGAGTACCCACGTTCGGGGTTGAAGGATTGACATTGGGGACACTTGTTGAAAACCAATGTGGTCTAAGAGTTTTCAGCTTTGCAATCGCCCTATCCTGTCCAGACACAAGAATCTTGCCCGTGCTAGTAGTTTCAACCGATACTTCGTCAAAGTCAAGCAATTCTAAGTCAGGCAACGAAGCGGGCGTGATTCCCTGTTTTTGGGCTTCGATAATCAAAGCCGAAATTTTCTTTTCATGGACTATCCCATCTTTAAGACCTTCGAACTTTTGTTGATATTCTTTCGACTTTTGTTCGTGGTGTTCAGCGACCGTCTTCCAATCTTCTTTTTCTTTGTGCCCGTTTAACTTCAAATCGTCGATTTGTTTTCTTAGTTGAGCGGCTTCGTCCTTATATTTCAACATATCCTTTTTGATTCGATCACCGCCGTCATCAATTGGGGGTTGTGGGTTCGGAACGTTTGGATCAACTACGGGCGGGGTATCCCCATTCGGGATTTGATTTTCTAGTGACATTTCAGCACTCCTTAAATTTTATTCATACGAAGAACATCTTAACGTATGTGGATCGCACCGCGATCACTTCTTAGATATTAATGTCTTGATTCGTAAAGCGTAAAGGCTTTTTAGTTTGCGCATAACAGAAGTATTGAATGTTTCGCCATTTAAGGGAATAAATCGGCGGGCGGCAATGGCAACTTGACCCAAACCGTCCACGGTTCCCACATTATTTGCTTCAGCGCGATCCTTCACATCTTTAGGCGCACCCTTCGGAATACCGAAAGAAATTCGAACGCCGCTGATTTTTACAGCCCGATACCATGAAAGCATTTGCCCGGATAAAAATAAATTAACAGGGCGTTTTGCTTTCTTCTTCCCGGGATATTTATCTTGATCTTTATATTTTTTAAATCGACGATCGCCTTCAACACTTTGAACCGGGGACACTCCCCCGTTAATCAATCTTTTTATTTCGCCCACAACTTGATTATCCATGTCGGCAACAAACCTTTCATCAACCGTCTTTTTTAGTTTGTTAATTACTTCGGCACGAATATTAGATTTGATTTTTACTTTAAACATTGAATACCCCTAGGTTATAAAAGCCCTAATAGGTCTAATTCTTTTAGCATATCGGTTAGTTCTTCATTTCTAAAAACGGCAAGCTGTAATTCAGGCCTAGGCATAACGCCGAAAATGTCCGCAAGTTTGCTGTAAAGTTCAGCGCGCGTTGTGATGTCTTCGAAGTCTGATTTCTTAAATGAAGTTTCTTCTGAAATAATATCGGCGATGATTCTTTCAACTTCAAGCGCGATGCCTTTCTTATATGACTGGCCGACATCGGGAATGAATTGTCTTAAAGGAAGATTCGATTTGCCTGAAAGATTGTTGTGCCCGTCGGCGGCACCCGCACGTTCGCCGAATACTCCGATCGCTATTCCGTTTTCACTCGGCTTGAAATCAACTTCGTCTTTCATCAAGCCGTCGAACTCAAGATTTGCTTCACCCGATCCGACTTCAGCAAGTTTTCTTTTCTTATAATTTTTTGATAGGGCTTTGAATCCGGGTGCGCCCGCAACGGGGCTTTTCTTTTCACCCATTGAAGCAAGGGTTTGTTCAACTAAGAACGAACCCACTTCTTCACGAATACGGGACTTAGTAGCCTTTTTAAGACTACGCCCTTCGAAGAGATCAATATCAACCGACGTTTCGCTTTGATCAGTTGTTTTGTCCGTTATTCGCATTCATGTCACCTTGATTGATATTTGTTTGTGGTTCGGCTTTCGGTTCAATCTTGAAACTTAATCCGGCTTCACCTAGAACTTTTTCAGCATCGGCGGGAAGAACATTGAAAGCAAGAACGATCATGTTGATTGCTGATTCACGCGGCAATGTGCCCGCCGCAACCTTTTCAACCATGTCCACAAGTGAAGCAACTTGCGCACCGTTTAGGGCTTGTTGCTGAACGTTTGTGTTCGTGCTTGAAGTATCACCGACCGTCGGCGTTCCGTTCGTTGGTTTCGCCGCTGAAGAATTTACTTCTTCGTCGGTTTCGTTTGAACTTCCTTTTGTCTCTTCCACGGCTTTGTTTTCTTTTTCGATGTCTTGTTTTGTGGTGTCTGATATTTCTTCGTCATACTCGATCCCCATTTCTTGTTGTGCTTGTTGCTCAAGCATTTTTTCTTTAAGCTTTTGTTCAACTAACTTTTTAAGTTTCTCTTCGGCTTGTTCTTCGGTCAATGAAGAATCATCTTTCATCATTAATGAAATGATCGTATCAATCCCAAGTTCTTGACGAAGTTTCATGTTGCCTAGTTTCTCGGCTTCACTCATGATCGGGCTAGGATCATGGAACTTAATCGTTAAATTATTTTTAAAGTCTTTAGGAAGTTCTAAACCTTTTAGTTCTTCAACAAGATGTTGATCCCCATACACTGAAAGAATTTGATTAATGGCTTCCCACATATCGGGTTCTTTATCAATGAACACTTGTCTTTGATCTTGGATGTCTTCAAGTGATTCGGCTTTATCTAGGATCAACGCGATCCCCGACGGCAATGCTTGACCGCCGGATAGTTGTGTTGATACCCCGGACGTTGAAAGGTTGTTCGTCGTTAAGTAAAGGGCGATATACATTTCAATCAAACCGCGAAGTGAATCAAGTTGTGGGTTCGCATTCAAGAAACCCATTTCAGGCTTTGCTTGTTCGTCTTTTTTATATTCAGCGATGATTGCTTTTGTCGGTCCGACTTTAATTGAGCGCGGAAGGTTTTCGCCCGTCATATAGAATTGCCCGTAACCTTGAACCGTCCCAACGTGCATCGTGTGGGTGATCAAGGCGTTGATCAAGATTGCGCCGTCAATAAGATCGTCGCCGCCTTCAGCCCAAAAAGCCCCGTCTTGATCAATCGAGAAATTAATATGATTGAAAACTTTAAGCGGGTTAAGGTTCTTTTCATTCTCACTGTCTTGAATAATATTCCCGCTTGAATCGCAAGTGAAGTGATAGTTCTTCGACCAAAATATATAAGTCTTCTTATTGCAATCGCTTTGTGATTGATCGGCGGCACTATCGGCAATAGTGTCGTCCTTACCATTAGTCACCGCACTCATATCAACGGCGGGTGCGATCGGTGAACGCTTGCCGTCCATGTTCGCAAGTGAAGTTGAAGGCGGTTGATAGTCTGAAAGGATCACACAAATTGCTTTCGTGCGATCGTAATAGTCTTCGACAACATCATATAAGTAAGGAAGATAAGCTTCAAGTTTTGCCGTCCACTTAACCCCACCGTTCACGTCGTACACCGGGCAAGGCTTCACGAATAAGTCCACATTCTTTTCTAGCTTTAAAAACCGATTCGCTTTCTTGACCGCCGTGTTTACATCAAGGCGTTTCTCAAGTGTCTTTAGTTTCTTCGTCGCTTCTTCGTCGCCGCTGATCTCACGATCAACGCCGTTAGAATAAACGCGGGCAAGTTTGTCGATTACTTTCTTAACAATAGAAATATTAGAAAGCGCGTATCGCATTTCTTCAACGGTGTCTTGATCGAATTGTCTTAAGAGTAAATCAACGACGTAGTGTGAAGTCTTATCTTTGTAACATTGATAGCGTTTATATGCTTGATACTTTCGATTCAAGTTTTCACGTCCTTCAATCTCTTCGATAATTAATTTTCTTTTTGCCGCGTCTAGGATTTCACTCTCAATTTTAATTCTCATTTTATCTGATCCTTGTTGTTGTTGTCGCTTTTGCATTCCCACTGAACGGGAATATTATGTCACACATATAGTCTAGACCATCCGAAAAGTGAGTCAAGGCGGGGTTGTTCTTCATTTTCTCAAGCGTCAAAATGTTTTGCTCAACGGCTTCGAAATCTTTTTTGATCCCCTTACAATTGATAGGGTGATATTTGATCAAGCCCTTGTCAAGTAAGTTGTTGACGTTAAGCTGTCTAGTTCTAAAGGAAGGTGCCGCCGCTTTCACACGCACATCATATCCCGCATTCCTTAATATCTGAACGTCGGGTAAACCTTTCGTTGATCGTGCGCGTCCCGCCGGATCGGGATATATGACAGTATTGTTCGGCTTATACCCGCGTGAGAATAAAGCTTGAATCATATTCTCGGTTCGATATCCTTCATTGCCTTTTAATTCTATTTGATCACACCCATATATTCCATAACCGTCATAGCCCCATATCGTCGCACAAAACGGATCAACGTTGAAGTCCATTGATACATGAAATTGTGACCACTCTTCGCGCTTGATTGATGTGTCTTGATTTGTTCTTGGATTATGTGAGTAATAGAAAAGATTGTCGGTCATGTTCACCCATAAGCCGTCACGAAAAGTTTGAATCATCTTTTTGTCGTATGCTGATTCTAAGTTTTCAAGATAGAACTCATGAAGGTTGTCGGCGTTGTCATCGGTCGCACCGTAAATGATTCGAAGTTTATCTTCCATTAACTTCGGCGGGCTTTCAATGAAGTAGTCATAGTATTCGGATGCGTAACCTTCAGGCGTTCCCACACTACAAATTTGTGGGTATCTTGCCATCTTAACACGCACACGACCGATGACTTCTTTATATTTTAATAGTGGTATAAGTGTCACTTCGTTTATCAAAGCATATGCCCAATTGGGACCACGAATCGCCTTGTCGGCACTCACGATATATAATCGACCGCGTGACCACGGGAACGTAAAGAAGTGATCAGTCTTATGATAACGATATGGAATATTATTCTTTTCTAAAATGGATTCCATTTCGGGCAAAACGTCTTTCTTGAATTCTTGGAAGTCAGGACATACAAGCCCGCCCGGATGGGGGGCATTCAACAAAGAAAGCTGAAGTGCTTTCATAACTAAGGCGTATGTCTTACCTCCGCCGAAGCCCGTTGATAGGTGAAGAAAACGTGCAACGACATCTTCGTGAAACTCACGTTGATGTCGATTCTTTTTGTATTTGATTTTATATTTTTGCAAATCTTCCCTACTTCTTTTTGCGACTTGATTCTTTGTTGTGTCGTCGTAAGTTTTAACAAATCAAAGAGAAACGCTTGAAGTAGGGAAGATGAGAATTAAGATTACAATTAATCTTCCACAAATTCAAGTTCAGCCCCTTGACCGTCACCGTACTCATGGGAACCGCCACCTTCATCGAAGCCCGCAACGTTTTTGAGCATGAAGAACAATGATCCTTCACGAACAATTTTCAATTGCCCGAATGCCGAAAGCCTCAATGCCCTTTTATAATAAGCATCGTATGAAGGCTTACCGACCGCATATGCTTCAGCAAGTTCCGGGTGTTCATCAAGCCATTCATTGAACTTAGAATAAGTAATCCCCCACGCCGCGCATATCTCGGAACGTGAAGAACCTTCACCCATATGTTTCATTAAATCCATTGGGTGAAAGTCTTTATCGAATTCTAGTTTCTTATAAAGGGCTTTGATAGCGGGCGGGGGACCATAATAGAATAAAGGTTGTTCAGGTTCGGCAAGCCCTTCGATCTCGATGGGCTTCTTTAGTTCCACAACTTTAGTTTTCTTAGTGACTATTTTCTTTTTAGGTTCATCTTTTTTCTTAGATGACTTGCCTTTCGTTGTCGATTTTTTCATTGCTGATCACCCCCGCTTCGGCAAATTCGCCTTCAGCCTTCCCGGCCAGTACGGCATCAAATTCTTTTATCTTTGCTTGTTCGTTAGCTCTCATTGCTTTATCGAAATCAGATTCATATCGTCTTCGCGCTTCGCCTTCCATTCCTTTGATAAAGAATTTCGTCATGTCGTAAACCGAATCTTGCATCGTCTTCAGCTTGAGAGTTAAACCACGTTGCTTGCAAAGGCGTTCACCTTCAATCATTTCTTTATGAAGATTGTCGATGAACTTTTCAATATTGGGATGACCTAAAAGAAGACGATCTTTCAATTCGCGTGGGGCTTCAACATCCAACGTGACCGCTTCTTCAAACCATTTTTTTATTTGTGTCCTAAGCATCTTTATCCCCTCTAAATTCTTTTAAAGCCTGTAATACTACTTTTGCTTTTATAAGGGGAAACACCGGGCACATATTTACTAGATCGAAATCCGCGCTTTCATCTTCCCACCCGCCGTGCTTCAAAAGTCCTTCAATCGCTTCAATTGTGAAATCTAGCGTTTCATTTTGATTCATACTTAACCCTATCTGACTTCAACGCCGGGTAAGCCCGCCGTCTTGCTTGATTCATATGCGATCACTTGCGCGGCTTGCGCATTGGTTGTTGAGAATTCAATCTTTGCTGATCGAAGATATTCAACGTCATGTTTGTGGTCGTCGTACTCATTACAAGGAACGGGAACCATTTTCATTTGTCCGCGTACACGTTGTCTTTGCATGACCATTGGACCACTCACTGATTTAATTCTAGGCGGTGAATCAGGATTGTTTAAATCTTCTTCCCACTCAACTAAATGGAAGTGCCCACCGATCGGCGTACACGTTGTCATGCGGTCGCCTTTCTTATCGTATGTTCTAAATGGGTGTGTGTGTTCCCATGTTGAAAATTTATTCGGGTGTGATTCCGGGTGTTCGTTTTGTTCGTCCCATCCTTCGTACTTAATAACCTTCGCGACCATAAGCTTGAAGAGATCAGTGAAGATTTCTTTCTTCCCTGTTAAGTTTCTTCGCATCGGTGAAGCTTCAGATGCAACAACGTCCGGGGCGACATTCGCCGTCACGGGCGTATTGTCTCGGTCATAATCTGCAAGGGGGACGATCTTAGATTTCGATACGGGTTGAACTTTGTTTGTCGGTTTTGTAGTTGCCATTCACAACACTCCTTTTTTGAATTGTAAACCTTATCTTGGAAAAAGAAAGATTAAATGTAAAGGAAGTATTTTAGGCGGGCATTGAGGCGGACGCAAAAAAGCCCTGATCACAACTATCCTTTTTAAAGGGACGAACATGATCGGGGCTATTTTGGGGCGGTGGGATAGACTAGCAAGCTAGTTTCTCTTCAGCCTTAAGACCATGTTGATCTAAACGTTTTGGTCTGTCAAATATATTTTTAAATTATTTTTCGGGTATCAATCCAATCGGGTTGCTCGGGTGCCTTGCCCTTGATGGGATCAACCATGATCACTTTCTTACTTACCGTCGTATGACATTTAAGACAGTTGAAAAGCTTTAAGAAGAAACGTTCGTGACGACATGGTTGAATGCCGATGAACTTGAACTTAGTATGTCCACAATTGCAAACGCGATCTTTCATATCTTCCTACCTGTAATAAGCGGACGCACTTCACGACCGCAACAAGGGCAACGACGTTGCCCGCTTACATTTGATAATAGTTCTTCGATCAACGACGGCACATTGAAGCCCAACATTTCTAATGTTAAGAAAACTTCTTCATTTACTGAAGAGATAACTTTCTTGCGCTTGTGTCTTCGCTTTGGTCGCTTGAATGGTTTTGGTTTTAAATCTTTCACACGTCTTGTGCCTTGTCTATTTCTGCTTTCAACTTAGTGAGTGTCTTATCTTCTTTCGCCATGGTTATAACTTCGTCCATTACTTTAGGCAAGAAGCATCCGAGGCATTGAATGTTGTTGATGCCTTCAACGTCATTGCCGTACTTAATAAGAAATTTGTTATCTCTTAGTGCGCGTGTAACAAGCATAAGAGTACACATCATTTCTAATGACATCCAAGGATCAGTCTTTTTGAACTTTGATTTGTGAACTAATTTATATCGGCAAGGGTAGCACATTGTTTTAGGCTTGATTGTTTTCTTGTCCATTTGTATCTCCTTATAAAGAATATTCTTCGTCCATTAAGGGTATATGAAGCGTAGGGTGCAAGCAATAGTTTGGGATTCATTAGAAGTATTTCTTACCGAAAGGTGAGTTACCTTTCTTTGGTTTCTTTTTCGGTTCAAGATTCTTTATATGATCTTGAAGTTCTTTCATCTTATGTTCAGGTGATCCATACCCGAACCCGCCATTGTGTTCATCACATCGCCACACTTTTAATTGTGAAACATAATGAGTCGCTACCCCGTTACAAATCTCGCACGATCCCGATGCTGTCATTCTCATCACTCCTTTAGAATTAATATTTCGGATAACTATAGCAACATAAGCCATTCGGTCAAATCAAAAATGCGTTTCTCATCGACCGTGAAAGATTTATAGTATGCACGTTCTTTTAGTTCCTTTGCAAAGATTGATTTCGCCTGAAGCCTTTCACCCCATACCGCCCAATCTAATATGATCAAACGATTCTCATAGGGCTGTCCTTTCTTATTGATCCTTATGTTGACGAAGACAAATGCCCGCCCCTTGTGGGCAACAATGTTTGTCAGTCCTTCAATTTGTTCAGGTCTAAAATCTCTTATTGATAAAGCCTTCCATGTCTTCAATTGCTTTGTTTCAATTGCGACGAATAGACTATCAAAGCAAGCAACAATGTCACTCGGCTTCGCGGCTGTAAAGCGTGTGATCTTTAATATCTCTTTTGTGATCGGGGCGTCCGGTATCTTATAAGCCCACCCGCCGTGATAGCGTAACGATCGAACTATTTCAGTTGAAAAAAATGCTTCTTTCATTAGTGAAACATCTTCAGCATAAAAGGTGATAGCCCTTCAAGGGCGATCTTACCACAAATATAAGTCATGCCGACTATTACGATGACGATCAACCAATTGCCGAAGAAGTTTTTAAAGCGTGAAGGGCGTTTGAATAGTGATCGGGAATAAGGTTCTTCTTTATTGAGTTGCTGAAGATTGAAAATAAAATTTCGTTCGTCTAGTTTCATAAGACCGCCTTTTCTTTTATTGTTACCTAAAAGAAAAGGCGCGGTCAAGTTGCGGACTACTTCGTTTCTTTATCGCCGTACACTAAACAGTCACGCGATTGATATGTTGTCGGCACCATAACTTTACCGACCGGGACAAAACCTTGATGTGTTCTTAGTTCCGAATAAGTTTTACATTCCGTTGTCGAAAAGAAAGCTTCATGAACCCCATAACCGATTAAGCAAGCAAGCCCGATGCAAACTAACCATATTAAAGTTGTGAAGGCGTAGTCTAATGGATCACGATACATAAAAAGTCCTTTGTTAAATTAATGAGGGGTAGGGGGATCATCCCACAATCGCTTGACGACCGCCCTATTAATCTAAAAGCCGTGAAAATTTTATAGGTGTGAACTTTAATTTAATATTAGTGTTTTGCTGTCCATAGTGTCCGGCTGTCCATAGTGCCCCCAGACTCTATAAGCGTATAAGTGTAATAGGCTATCAGTGTATGATTGATAATGTAATAATCACTCTTTTCAACATACTTTTATAATATATACAATTTCACTATGGACACTATGGACAAAATAGGTAAAACCCCAAGGGTATCGGTGATTTATGCTGTCCATAGTGGCACCTTTTTCACTATGGACAACCTTGGACAACCTTGGACAACATTGAAAATAAAAAAACCGCCACAAGGGCGGTTTAAAAATTCACTATGGACAGTGGTCGTTTACTATGGACAAAATTTCGGGACTATGGACAAATTAATGAACTTTAAGTTAATAGACTTTAAGTCCGTACTTCCTTTTCTTTTCCCAAAAGAACTTACGTTCCCCACTATCGTCACGAACTCTGATTTTAGGATATCCCAAAATACGCAATGACTTCTTAATTCTAATTTGCATATGATAGTCACAAGCCCTTGCCCTTCCTTTTTCTGCTAGTTCCATACGGCACCACACATCGTCGAAATCAAATTGATCAGGGAAGTTTTCATCTTTTATAATGCCCTCAATTTTCGTTTGGATTTCATCAACAACAAAGCGGGAAGCTTGTTCACCTTCGGCGTGTGCCCTGACTTCAGGATCATCTAAGTACAATGCTTCACCTAACTGATAAGCAACAACCGCTTCAGCCCACAATTGATCCTTATCCTTCATTAACTGATCAAGCGCAAATCTTGTGGTCTTCACACACCAAAATCTTCGCCCGCCTGAAGCGTCTTTTAAATACTCATCGTCATTGGTTGTCCCAACGAACACACATTGACGGGGGTAAGATTGCGAACGGCGACCATAAGCCTTGCGGGCGATGTCCGATTGTCTTGTGATGAACGCTTTAAGTTCATTCGATTCGGCACGGTTCATTGAAGCAAGTTCACCTAACTCGATCAACCAACGTCCCCGCATATTGTCGATGACATCCTTATTCGAT
>Ga0154020_10001065_pt1 | contig 33940 bp, 41 predicted proteins | sample Klosneuvirus_201_FD_109709 | JGI IMG/M metagenome (GOLD analysis project Ga0154020, IMG submission 109709) | Active sludge microbial communities from wastewater, Klosterneuburg, Austria - Klosneuvirus_20160825_MG | ecosystem: Engineered > WWTP > Aerobic digester > Activated sludge | place...
ATGTCTACCACTTTATTCGCGTTTATCTATGGAAGATCAGGAGTTGATTTATCAAGATTTTCCCGGTTTAACCAAGGTAATAATTGCCACAAATATAGCTGAAACTTCTTTAACTGTGCCGGGGATTAAATATGTGATTGATGCTGGACTGGCTCGTCTTACGGATTTTAATTTTCGGACGGGGATTGGAAGTCTCGAAGTTAGGCCGATTTCTCAGGCTTCTGCTATACAGCGGGCGGGGCGGGCTGGACGTGTTGCTCCTGGGATTTGTATACGTTTGTTTGCTGAAGGGGATTTTTTGTCTAGGGAGAAGTATACCAAGCCTGAAATTCAAAGATCGGATTTGTCTTCGGTGGTTTTACATATGCTTTTGATAGGGATAAAAAATTTGATGGGATTTAGTTTTATTGATGCTCCGGAGGCCAAAGCTTTTCGTAATGCCATTGCTAATTTAATCGAGCTAGGTGCTATTGATGAAGATTTGAATTTGACTGAGTTGGGAGTGAAGATGGCTCATCTGCCATTGGAGCCTCGTATATCAGCAATGTTACTAGCTGCTGAAAAATATAATTGTGTTCGTGAAGTGGCGATTATTGCTTCATCTTTGTCAGTAAAAGATCCTTTTTTGAGGCCAAAAGAGGAAGAAGAGGCGGCTGATCAGGCCAAGCGTTACTTTCAGAGATTGGCTTTGGGTGAGAGTTTGCGATACAAGACTGTTCGTATTCGAAAGGGGAGGCGTTTGTTTACTAAAAGAGTAGTTGATAAAGTTATTTCATCTAGAGATCAAGCCTCTGACTTGTTGGTGTTTTTGATTGTTTGGAATAAGTTGCAAGTGTTTAAAACTGATCAAGAAAAGGAGAGTTATTGCCAAAGTTATTATTTGAACTTTTTGATGTTTCAGGAGATTGAGAAGGTTTATCTGCAATTATTGGATACATTGAATATTTTTGCTAAAGATGAATTTTCTAAATATTTATTGGCTCAAGGTCAAACAGATCTGTCTGTTGATTTATCAAAAAAAGAGGGGATATTGAAGGCGATTTCTTCTGGGTTTATTCAGAATCTTTGTGAAGCAACTGGCAAGCAGGTTTATAAATCTCGCAATGCTGAGAATATTTTTGTCCATCCTGGATCTGCCTTGTTTACAGTTCATCCCCAATTTTTTGTTTCGGTAGAAATTATAGAGACAACCCGTTTATTTGCTAGAAATAATACAGCGATTGATCCGGCTTGGTTGGAGGAAATTGCGCCGCAGCTTTGTAAATATAAATTAGGCCCAGTTTGGTTTGATAGAAAATCAGGGCAGGCGGTTCGTGAAGAGGAGGTCTTTTTTAGAAGTATGCGTATTGTAAAACCGCGATTGGTGAATATTTCAGAAGATAACCCTGACTTGGCACAGGATTATCTGATTCGTGAGGGGTTAGTAAAAAAAGAGCTGGCTAATCAGTTTGACTGGTTGTTGGAGAATGAAAGAGTTATCGCTCAATTGAAAATTTATGCAGCAAAATTGAATCGTACTGATTGGTCTTTTACGCCTTTGAAGTTACGAGAGTGGTATGCGCAGAAGTTCCAGTTGGCTGGGAAAAAAGTTGTTTCTGCCAATGAATTAAATAAGCTTTTGCAAAAGCAGGGAGAGGATTATCTGACTTTGAAAATCAATGAAATTTTGTCTGTGGCTGAAAGGGAAGAGATAGATAAAGTTTTTCCTGAAGCGGTTTATTTGGCTGGGAAAAAGTTTGAAGTGAAATATTTTTTTGATGATTATCGTTTCCCAAATGGGCCGAATATCTTTTTGGAAATGGGGGATTTGATGTCTATGAATGATGCTGTTGTTTTGGCAAATTTAAGTAAGTCCAGTAATTTGAAGCCACATTTTGTTGTGACAAGTGGTGTAGGCCAGACTGATATAATTGCGCAGGGTGAGAGTATTGATGAAGTAAAAATTGAAGTCGATAATTGGCATTTGAGGAAGTTTTTGAAAAAATTGCGTAGAGAAGTAGAAGTAAAAAATATTCGAATAGATGAGGTTTGGCATTATTGGGAAAATATGCTGCAGAAAAAAGAGGTGGGTGGTAGTCTTTATCGAAATGGCCCTGACTCTATGGTTTATGCTTATGTTGGTTTGCGCATGGAGGGGCGAAAAGTTGTTCAAACTTTGTTTGAGAGCGAAGAATTGGCCTGGAAAGCGGGGATTGATGTGTTGAAAAATTTGTTTGTGGCGCAGGTAAAGTATAGTCTTAATTTTAAAGAAAGTGATATTTTGGTTTTAGAGAGGCGTTATGAGGAGTTCTTTTATGCAGTAAATTTAGTGGACTTGTTGAGACAGGCTATATGGAAAAAATTAGATTTTGAGGGAAAGTTAACGAGCCTTGACTTGTTTAGAAATGTTGTGAAATTAAAGAGGGTATTGGAGGATGAGAGGGCTAAGCTTTCTGATTATAAAGAAAAATTAATTATTAATTTGGAAAAACAATTAGACAAAATAGAGGACTTGGCAGGGTCTGAAAGGTCGAAGGATTTGGAACAGCTTGTTGAAATCAAGAAAAAAATTGAGTTGGCTGAATTTTGATTAATTGGATAGGGTAGTCAAGAGTCTGTCCCAGTCTGGGAAAGAGAGTGTTTGTGGTCTAGCCTTAGAGGAAATGCTGGCCTTTTCGAGCAATTCTTCCCAGGCTTTCTTATCTCGACTATAGAGACTGTTCAGCCCATTGGCGATTGTTTTTCTTTTTTGGCTAAAGGCTTTTTTAATTAAAACTAAAAACTTTTCTGTGTCTGCTAATCTTGGTGTTTCTAAAGTTTCTAATTTAAGTATGGCTGAATCTACGCTTGGTGCAGGTAGAAAACTTTCTGGGGCTACGCGATCAATTATTTTTGGATTGCTGAATAATTGTGTTTGTAAACTGAGCACTGAATGATCTCCATCTTTGACGCAGATTTTTTGAGCGACTTCCAGTTGTGTTAATAGGACTAAAAGAGAAGGTCGATTCCCCTGCTGATTTTGTAGAAAATGGCTGATTATTGGGGATGTTATGTAGTATGGGATGTTGGCAACTACTTTGTATTCTCCTTCAAATGGCTGGCTTTTTAGAATGTCCTGATGGCGGATTTCTAGGTTGGGATGATCTTTAAAAGTTTTTTTGAGGTATGGAATCAGTTTATCATCCATTTCGATGGTAATGACTTTTTTTACATGTTTTAATAACTCCATGGTTAAAATCCCGAGTCCTGGTCCTATTTCAACTACAGTATCTGTTGGTTTTAAATCTGCTGCTTGGATTATTTTCTCAATTATTTGCGTATTGAATAGAAAATTTTGTCCTAATTTTTTTTCAGTGTATAAATTTTCCCGTCTTAATAAAGTAAGTAATTCGGATTTGTTGTTGTAAAGCATTATTTATGAATATGGATGATTTTGTTGCGACTGGTCATTCCTGAGATGATTTGGCAATTGGATTTGGCGATGTGAAATGACTTTGCTAGATAATTTATTAATTCCTCATTAACAAGGCCTTTTTCTGGGATTCCTCGCACTTTGATTTTTAGATTTATTTTACCATCTAGATCAATATTTGAAATTATTAATTGGGTCTTTTGGCTTTTTGGTGTGACTTTAATATTCAGAGTTAATTCCCATTTTTCTGCAAGTTCTTTAATCAATAAATCAAGCATTGGTTTTGTTTGGCTGATTGATATTTAGAAATTTGCGGCGTGCTTTGGATTTTTCCAACTCTAAAATTATAGTTACGCTAGTACATCCAAGTATAATTAATCCCCAATCAATTAGATTTAGTGAACTGGTGCGGAAAAAGGTCTGAAGAAATGGCAATTCAACTATTGCTATGGCCATTAGCATGGATGATAAGTTGGCCCAAACTAATTTAGTATTGTTGAATAAATTGCTTTTAAAGATGGAATTACTTTCGGTTTTGGCATTAAAAGAATTGGTTACCTGAAACATTACCATGGCCATAAAGGCCAAGGAGCTGGCTTGTCGATAAAGATTTCCATCAACTGCTTGTCCATATGTCCAGCCTCCTAAAAATAACTTGATGATATAAATTACTAATACTAAAACGCCAATCATTGAACCGGTGAAAAGTATTCTATGTAGAAACTTTGTAGTCATAAGTTTTTGATCAGCTTGTCGTGGAGGTAATTTCATGATGTTTTTTTCTGCTGGTTCCACACCCAAGGCCAATGCTGGAAATAAATCTGTGGCAAAGTTGATTGTTAAAATTAGAATTGCACTTAGAGGAGCTTCCAATCCTATGATCAGGGCGATAAAAATGAGAAAAACTTCTCCAATGTTGGATGAAAAAATATAGAAGATGAATTTCTTTAGATTAGCAAAGATTACTCTGCCTTCTTCAATGGCTACAACTATTGTACTAAAACTGTCGTCCATCAAAACCATATTGGCAGCTTCTTTCGAGACATCTGATCCTGTAATACCCATTGCTACTCCAATGTCAGCTCGCTTTAGAGCTGGGGCGTCATTTACTCCATCACCAGTTACGGCGACAACTTCATTGAGATCTTTCAGTAATGAAACTAGGCGCAGTTTATGTTCGGGTTTGCTTCGGGCAAAAATTATATCAAGGTTGTGATTGGAAAATCTGCTTTTTAATTCCTGGTCAGAAATATGTTCTAAATCATTTCCATTGATAATTTCATAGGGTTTTTTGTCATTGATCAGGCCGACTTGTTTAGCTATGGCGGCTGTTGTAAATCCATTATCGCCCGTGATGATATAGCTGCGGATGCCGGCAATTTGAGTTAAGTGAACTGCTTCTTTTATTTCCGGTCTTGGTGGATCAGATAGACCAGCTATACCAATGAAGGTTAATTTTTTTTCAATGGCATTAACTTTTGAATTAAAATCTTTCTGACTGATTACGTTTGCTAATTCGTGGGCGGAGATTTCTTTGTAGGCTAAGCCAATTGTTCTAAGTGCATTTTCGTTAAACTTTTCGTTTACACTCATTAATTCTTCTTTAACACCTTTGGTTAAAATATTTAACCTGCCTAAATGTAGTCTTTGATCGCTGGCATTTATGATGTTTTCTGGAGCGCCTTTACAAAATACATAGTATTTATTTTGTTTGCGATCCAAAAATATTTTGGACATCATTTTGCGTGTAGAATCGAAAGGTAATTCATGTACTTCTTGCCAGTTTCCTTGAACTTCTTGTTCGACACTGAGATTTATTTTGTATCCCATGGATAGTAATCCTCCTTCAGTTGGATCTCCCAATACTTTATGTACGCCGTCTTTATTGCTTAGATTGGCGTTATTACACAAGGTTGCACATAGGCTCATCCAACGAAGTGGATTGGCCAGGCTACTATGTTTGTGATTAAATTCTGCAGTGATTTGATTATTGGTGATCTCAAAAGTATCTTCTTTGTTGGTGAATATTTGGTATTTACCTTTTGGTTCATATCCAATTCCTGAAAATTTTACGTAAAAATCATCAACTAAGGCCTCAGTTACCACCATTTCATTTTTTGTGAGTGTACCGGTTTTGTCTGTACAAATAACGGTAGTTGCTCCTAAAGTTTCAACAGAAGAAAGTTGTTTGATAATGGCGTTTTTGCGCGAGAGTCTTTGAACGCCCAAAGCTAACGCTATTGTTATCACTGCGGGAAGCCCTTCAGGGACGGCAGCTACGGCAATGGAGGTCGCAAAAAGTATGTTGTCTAGAATAGGTCGACGATGTACAAGTAGTTCAAATACAAAAATAATGGCGATGATAACTAGGGTTATTTGACCTGCCAAAATGCCGAGTTTATGTATTTCTTTTTCTAAGGGAGTTTTGTCTTTTTTTGTTTGCTGAGTTAAATTGGCGATTTTTCCAAATTCACTTTCCATACCGGTTTTGATAACCAAGGCTTTGGCATTGCCTCTTGCTATGGTGGTACCAGTAAAAATAATATTGTCTATGGTGGTGACATTTCCTTTTTCATTGCTGTCGTAGGCCAATTTTCTTATTGGTGTTGATTCTCCGGTTAGAATTGCTTCAGAACTTTCTAATTCATTGGCAAAAAAGACTATGGCGTCAGCTGGGATGGTGTCGCCTTCATTTATAATAATAATATCTCCTGGGACGATTTCATTTGTTGGAATGAGAATTTGTTGGCGGTTACGTAAGACGCGTGCGCTTGGTGAAACCATTCTTTTGAGAGCTTCTACCGCTTTTTCAGCTTTGTATTTTTGAATAAAGCTAATTGTTCCATTGAGTATTAAAACAGCCAATATAATAATTGCATCTGTTTTGTCTCCAGAAAAGAAAGCAAAAAAAGCAGCAAAAATTAAAAGTATCATCATTGGATCTCGAAATTCCTCTAGGAAGCTAATGATTATTGATTTTTGTTTGGTGACAGTAATTTGATTTGGCCCATATTTTTTGAGTCGAAATGTAGCTTCATTGCTGTCTAATCCGTGCTCGCTGCTGTCGAGGCTGTCAAAAATATTGTGATAAGTGTAATTGTTTTGGTCGGCCATAATGGACTTTTTATGTTAAATTTATGTTAAATGATCTTCTCTCCATTGAGATATTTTTTTGTGGTGTCCATTCAAGAGTACTTCAGGAACTTCAAGGTTTTGAAAAATACGTGGTTTTGTAAAATGTGGGTATTCTTTTTTGCCTTTTAATTTCCTGGAGAAAGTGTCTTCTTGATGTGAATTTTCATCGCCTAGTAAATTTGGGATAAAGCGACTGACAGAATCAATTACTACCATAGCAGCCAGTTCACCTCCGGTAAGTACATATTTGCCTATGGAAATTTCTTGATCTACACATAAATCAATCACTCTTTGATCAATGCCTTCATAGCGGCCACAAATTAAGATTAGCCCAGAGATGTTTTTTGCCAGTCGTTTGGCTTTGGTGTGAGTTAGTATGTCTCCTTTTGGACTTAGATAAATAACTGGTCCGGGATTTAATTTTTTGAGATGCATGACGGCGTCATATAGTGGCTGTGGTGTCATGACCATTCCAGCTCCTCCACCATAGGGAATATCATCAATTTTTTTCCATTTATCTTTGGTAAAGTCTCGAAGATTATGAACATGTATTTCAAAAATCTTTTGCTCTAAACCTTTGCGAATCATCCCTTCATGAAAATAAGAGTCAAAAATTTGAGGGAAAATGGTGATGATGTCGAAACGAATTGCCTTTTGTTTTTTCATGGGATGGAAGTATGCGTATGGCAGGGAAATGAATTGACTTAATTGTTATAACTTAAAGTGGCTTTTAAATAAACAAAAAAACTCCGCATTGTATTGCGGAGTTTTGAGTATAGGTAGGTTGATTAACGTTTGCTGAATTGTGGTGCGCGGCGGGCTTTTTTGAGACCTGGTTTCTTTCTTTCTTTAACACGTGAATCTCGAGTGAGAAAACCTGCTCTTTTTAAAGTAATTCTGAGAGCTTCGTCATATTTTAAAAGTGCTCTAGCAATACCGTGACGTAGGGCTTCGGCCTGGGAAACCACTCCTCCGCCATCAACTTTGACGGTAATATCAAATTTTTTGTTGAGTGATACTAATTTTAGTGGAGATTCTATAGTGGCGTGCAATTTGGACAGTGGAAAATATTTTTTCCCTTCAATGTCGTTAATTGTGAGATCACCTTTCCCATTTTTATATAATCTAACTCTGGCGACGGCAGTTTTTCTTTTGCCTGTTCCATAGTAGTATTCTTCGACGGAGGATTTTTTTGTAGTGACAGCTTTTGCGGACATGTGCGATGGTCAGTTAAATTATTATAAAGCTAGTGTTCTTGGATTTTGAGCTGATTGGTCGTGTTCGCTACCTGCGTAGATTCTCAAATGTTTCATCAAGTGTTTCTTGTGTTTGTTGTTTGGAATCATACCGGCAACTGCATATTCTAAAACTTTAGTCGGATGTTTTTCTTTGAGTTTGGCTGGAGTTGTTGTTTTTAATCCGTTTGGATAACGTGAATGCCAATTATATTCTTTATCGGTTTCTTTTTTACCAGTGAGTTTTACTTCAGCGGCGTTGATAACGATTACATAGTCACCTGATTCCAAGTGAGATGAAAATGTTGGTTTGCCTTTGCCTCGGAGTAAGTCAGCAATTTTATTGGCGATTCTTCCAAGAACTTTTCCTTTAACATCAATCAAGATCCATTCTGGTTTGAGATCACTCTTTTTAGGAGAGTAAGTTTTGAATATGGCCTTTTTTTTCTCTGCGGTTTTCATTACGGTAAATTATTTTGAGTAATTATAAAAGTTCGATTTGTGCTAATGGAGCATTGTCACCTGCGCGGAAACCAATGTCCAGGATGCGAGTGAATCCAGTTTCTCGAGTTTGATATTTCTGGATTAATTCTTCGAAAAGGATTTTTGAGCTGAGTTCGTTTTGGAGAACTAGACTTACTGCACGAATAGCTAGTCGCTTGTCCTTGGTTTTAGCAGTGATGATAAGTTTCTCCATTACAGGCTGAAGCGCTTTGGCTTTAGCTTTGGTAGTTTGGATTTTGCCATGCAACACTAGTGATGTGGCTAAATTGCCAATCAGCAGTCTTCTTTGACCTCGTGGACGTGCTAAACGATGTTTCTTGACCTGATGTCTCATGATTTTAGGAGATTATTCAAAATTCTATTAAGGTTTTATTCTTCGGAAAGTGTAAGGTCGCGAGTTTTCAGTGCGTCTTTAACTTCTGTGAGTGCTTTTCTACCAAATCCGCGAAGATTGGTCAACTTGCTTTCAGTGCATTTAGATAGTTGTTCGATAGAGCCGATTCCACCGTTGATCAATGCGTTGAGAGTACGTGGAGAAAATCCGAGTATTTCAATTGGAGTATAAGCTTCTTGGACAGGCTTGTTCTTCTCTTCCATCTCCTGTTTCTGAGAGATTTTTTGGAAATCACTCATATATTCAGCCTCAACCATGATGTTTTCTTGGTTGAAGAGGTTGAAATAAGATTGAAGGATGTTTGAACTGAATTTGAGCGCGTCGTCTGGAGTAACAGATCCGTCTGTTTCAATTTCTAAAACCAATTTATCGAGATTGGTCATTTGACTGACACGAGTGGCTTCTACGTCAAAACGAACTTTTTTGACTGGAGTAAAAATAGAATCCATTAAAATGATTTCAGGATCAACATCGATTTTGTGTTTAACAGAAACTGGGATGTAGCCAACTCCTTTTTCTACAATGATATCGATAGCTAATTTAGCTCCTTTTTCAATGGTAGTGATGTATTGTTCTGGATTGAGTATTTCTACATCAGAAGGGCATTTGATGTCTTTGGCACGGATTTCCCCTTCTTTGTTTACCGAAAGAGTTAGAGTTGTTGGTTCGAGGCTGGTTTTCCGAATGCGAACCAATTTGAGATTTAGAGTGATATCCAAGACACTGTCTTTAACTCCTTTGATTGTGGAATATTCATGAGTGATGCCATCAATTTTGATGCCTGTAATACAAGCACCTGGAAGAGAAGAGAGTAAAACTCTTCTAAAGGCGTTTCCAATAGTAATACCGTATCCTTGCGGTAAAGGACTTACCGAAAAGATAGCGTGAGTATCGCTGACCTTTTCAACTTTGATTTTTGGAATGCCAATTTCTTCTTGAATTTGATGCATTAGAAAAGGATTAATGAAATATTTTATTTTGAGTAGAACTCAACGATCAGGTTTACTGCGATTAAAGGTTCCAACTCACCTTTGTCAGGTATTCTGGCCACTTCACCGCTTAGATTTTTAATATCAACTGATAACCATTTCGGCGCTTTAGTTCCTCTTTCGGCATTTTGTTTGAAAATTGGAGAGTCTTTTTTCTTGGCAACTAAATTGAATTTATCACCTGGCTTAACTTGAATGGAAGAAATAGTAACTATTTTTCCATTTAATTGGATTAAACCATGATTAACTATTTGACGAGCTTGATAACGAGTAGTTGCGATTCCAGAACGGAAAATAACATTATCCAAGCGTTGTTCGAGCAATCTAATCATTTCATCACCGGTGATCCCTTCTTTTTTACTAGCTAATTCATAGTACTTTTGCATTTGCTTTTCATTTACATTGAAAATGAATTTAGCTTTTTGTTTCTCGGATAATTGGCGTGAGTATTCAGATTTTTTTCCAAAACTGCCTTTAGGGCCATGCATTCCCGGTTTATAGGCTTTTTTAATAGTGGCATGTGTCTGCTTGAGCTCATTGTTGCTCGGTAGTCTGATGCCGAAACGGCGGAAGAGGCGAGCTTTTGGACCAGTATAGTTAGACATGACTTGCGGGGATTTGATTAAATTTAAAAGAAAAGAGAATTTATTATGTGAAATTAGATGCGGCGAGCTTTGCGAGGACGGCAGCCATTGTGTGGTACGGGAGTTACATCTGTGATTGATTCAATATTTACACCGCTGGCATGAAGACCTCTTACTGCTTGTTCTCTACCAGATCCAATGCCTTTAACAAAAACTTGGAGTTTTTCAATTCCGTATAAGAGTGCTTTGTTGACGGCTGCTTCTGCTGAAATTTGAGCGGCGTAGGGAGTAGCTTTTTTAGCTCCTTTGAATCCATTGGATCCGGCGCTGCTCCAAGCGATCATATTACCGTTTAAATCAGTGATAGTGATAATAGTGTTGTTGAAACTTGATTGAACAAAAGCTTTTCCTTCTGTAACAGTTCTCTTGGATTTGCTTTTTTTAACTTTCTTAACTTCGCCTTCAACTGGAGTTTCAGTAGAAGCTTTTGAGTCAGTCTTTGTCGCTTTGGCTTTGCTGCTATCAGCTTCTTTAGTTTCTGGAGCGGTAGTTTTTGCTTTGGTTGCTTTCTCTTGTTCGGACATAAGTGGGCGAATTAATTAGTGGAATTTAGGGTTTATTTAGTTGCGATCTTCTTGTTAGCAACTGTCTTCTTCTTACCTTTTCTAGTACGAGCATTAGTTTTAGTCATTTGTCCTCTTACCGGTAAGCCTTTCTTGTGACGTAGACCTCGGTAGCTTCCAATATCTTGTTGGTACTTGATGTCTAATTGAATTTTTCTGCGCAAATCACCTTCAGTTACAAATTCGGTTACTTTGTCACGTAATTTATTGACCTGTTCTTCCGTTAAAGCGTGTACGCGAATATCTTGATCAATTTTAGATTCTTCCAAGATTCGGCGAGCCAATGGGCGTCCAATACCATAGATGGCGGTTAAGCCAATTGCTACGCGTTTTTCTTTAGGTAGATTGATGCCTGCGATTCTTGCCATTGTTAATAGGAGTTAAGATGAGTGAATGAGTTTTTAAATTAACCTTGTCTCTGCTTATGCTTTTTAGTTTCGCAAATAACACGGATGACATTTTTGCGTTTAATAACTTTGCATTTTGCACAAATTGGTTTGACGGATGATCTAACTTTCATGACTTTATTGTTGGTGAATGAGGGTATTTAGGCTGCTTTTTGTTCTTCTGGGGCTGGTTCTTCTGGTGGAGTTGCGGTTGGGGTGCTTGGGGGGTGATCTTTCCCGCCTTCCTTGTGTCTAAAAGTAATTCTTCCTTTGGTTAAGTCGTATGGTGTCATAACAACTGTTACTCTGTCGCCCGGTAGGATTCGGATGAAATTGATGCGCATTCTACCTGATACGTGTGCTAAAATTTGATGTCCAGAATAGGTTTCGTCTATTAATCGAATTTTAAAAGTTGCGTTAGGATAAGCTTCAACGACGATTCCAGAGGCTTCAATTTCTTCTTTTGCCATAGGCTTGTTTATGTGTATTTTAGAGGTAAAATGCTGGTTTTCCAACCTAAAAAGCGTTTGGATTCTACATGACGACATTTTAGATTGCAAGTAATTTTTTTTGTTTTTTAGTTGGGACGTTTGGTTAGTATTTCTGCGCCTTTTTCCGTAATAGCAATTGTATGTTCGACTTGGACTGATAGGGATTGATCTTTGGTTACTATTGTCCAGTTGTCATTAAGTGTTTTGGTTTTGGATGAGCCTAAAGTGATGATTGGTTCGATAGCAAAAGTCATACCTGGTTGCATAATAGGTCCAGGTTCTCCATCATAAAAATTGAGAATATAGGGGTCTTCGTGGAGGGAAGTTCCTACTCCATGTCCAGATAGGTCTTCAACAATGCCAAATCCTTCTTTTCGGACTACATTTTCAATAGCCTTACTTATTTCTGTAGTGCGTTGACCTGGCTTGGCTGCCGCTATGCCTCGTTCTAAGGCTTTGTAAGCCGTGTTGATTAGTTTTTGGGCTTCGAGGCTTACTTCCCCGACTGCAACAGTAATAGCTGAATCAGCGATGAATCCTTGATAATTAACTCCGCAATCTACAGTAACTAAATCACCTTCTTGAATAACTCGTTTTCCGGGTATTCCGTGAACCACTTCATCATTGATGCAAATACAGCATGTCGCGGGAAATCCTCTGTATCCCTTGAAAACAGTTTTTCCACCCAGTTCAAAAATAAGTTTTTCAGCAAATAGATCTACTTCTTGGGTAGTAAGTCCTGGTTTGATGAATTTCTCAACTTGCCCTAAAGCAATGCCAAGAATTTGGCCAGCTTTTTTCATCAGTTTTAATTCGTCGCTATTTTTAATGGAGATTTTATAACCTCCTTCATTCCAGTATTTGATAAATTTACTGTTTTAGGAAATAGGGATCCAGTTTGAGGGCAATTTCTTCGGCTACTTGTTCGATGGATTGGTGTCCATTAATGGCGATTAATTTGTCTTTTGATCTGTAGGTTTCAATTACTGGAGTAGTGTCGTTGAGGAATATATTGTGGCGATTGGTGATTATTTCTTGGGTATCATCGTGTCTTCCTCGAGTGAGCAATCTTTTTATAGTTTCATCTTTAGGAAGTTGTATTTGCATGACTATAAAGTCACGATGCCATTTTTGCAAAACATTGTCAAAGTCAATCTTTTGATCAGGACTTCGTGGGATTCCGTCAAAGATTATTTTTTGTTCTGCTGGGGTTTTACTTAAAAAGTTATCAAGTATTTCCATGATAACATTGGATGGGACTAAATTTCCACTATTCACAATGGTTTTGACTTTGTGTCCAAGTTCCGTGTCTTCTTCTGCTAAATGACGACATTCGCCACCTGCTTCAAAGATGATCATGTTGTATTTTTTGGCCATGATTTTAGCCTGAGTCCCTTTCCCGGACCCTTGAATACCCAAAAGAACAATATTCATTGTTGATGAGATTATTAAATGATTTATAAAAACTAATAGAGCTTGTTGTAGTCGTTCATGACCAACTGAGAGTTGATTTGACGAATTACTTCCAAGACTACGCTGACGATGATGATCAAGCCTGCACCACTGATAATGGTGGCAACGCTACCCAAAGCAAAGGCTCCGGTTAGGGCTTGTATAATATTTGGTGAAATTGCAATGAAAGCAATGAATAGACCTCCCCAGAGATTTAGGCGATTGGAAATGTCGTTTAAATAACTGACGGTTTGTTTACCTGGTCTGATTCCTGGAATATAGCCTCCACGTTTTTGGATATTTTCAGCGACTTGTTCAGGATTGAAAGTGATGCTGACGTAGAAGAAGGTGAAAGCAATAATTAAGAGAAAATAGGTAAATAAGTATCCAGCGGAGTTGGCGGCAAAATTGGCTTTGATAAATTCTGCAACTGCTTTGACATTGTTGTCAGAAGAATTTTGCATGAATTGAGCAATAATACCAGGGAAGCTAACTACAGATAATGAAAAGATAATTGGAATCATTCCAGCTTGATTGATCTTAATAGGAAGATTGGATTTCTCTCCTCCGCTTTTCATACTGCGACCAGCATATAAAATTGGAATACGTCGTTCGGATTCGGCAATAAGGATAACTATAATAGTTAAACCTAGTGTAACCAATACTTCTACTACGAATGGTATAAGTAGTGAGTTTGATTGACTAGCGAGAGTTAGATTTTGTCCAATTGCAGCTGGAATACCAGAAATGATACCTGTGAAAATTAGTATGGAAATCCCGTTCCCCATGCCTTTTTCAGTAATTAATTCGCCCAACCACATCATCAAAACTGTACCTGTAGTGATGGTCAGCATGATAGGTAAAATAACTGTTGGAGAAGTTATATTGGTGATAATTGGAACTTGAGATTGAGAATTGAGCAGGGCGATCATTCCATAGGATTGGATAAAACCAATTGGGAGTGATAGCCAGCGAGTGTATTGGTTTAATTTACGACGTCCTTGTTCACCTTCTTTGGACATATTTTCCAAACTTGGAACGATGACAGTTAGTAACTGAATAATAATAGAGGCGTTAATGTAAGGAGAGAGTCCCATTAAAATAATGGAGAAGTTTTCAGCACTACCACCTGTCAATAAACTGAACGCTCCTAGTAATTGATTTTTTTGAAAAATTCCACGGATAACTTCTACGTTGGCTCCTGGAATAGAGATTTGTGCGAGGAGACGGACAATTAGGAGTATGAAGAGAGTGAAAAGGATTTTGTTGCGTATGTCCTTGGAATTCCAGATTTGTTGTATTTGTTTAAACATGTTGAAAACAGATTATTGCGGAGAAATTAGTCTTGTTTTTTTGTAGCTGGTTTTAGTTCTGTGATTTTACCTTTTGCTTGTGTGATTTTTTCTTTTGCTGTTTCAGATATGCGATCTACTGTAATGGATAGCTTCTTTTTTAATTCACCATTGCCGAGAATTTTTACTGGTTGAGTAATTGAATTAATTAGATTTTTTTCATGAAGAGTTTGTGCATTGATTTCCGCTCCGTCTTCGAAAATATTCAGGCTTTCAACATTAACAACTTGAAAAGTAACACGGTTAATATTGGTGAAACCTTTGAATTTAGGCATCTTACGATAAAGTGGGGTTTGTCCTCCAGAAAAACCTGGTTTGATATTTCCACCAGTTCTGGCAGTTTGACCTTTTCCACCACGTCCAGAGTATGTTCCTAGGCCAGATCCATTGCCTCGGCCCAAGCGTTTCTTGGTTTTAGTGGCGCCTTTATTTCGTTTTAACTTTAAGAGTGCTTCCATGACTTTGATAATTTAACTTAGATATGATTATTCAGGTTTTTTCTCAGTAGATTCGACTTTTACTTCTGGGGCTGGTTTTTTTGCTTGAGGAGCTGGAGGATTGAAAGGTTTCTTGAAATTATTTTGACGAGGGGCGTTTCTGTTGTCTTGACGATGTGCGCTACCTTCGTTTTGACTTGGTCTTTCTTCGTTAGCTGGAGTTTTAACTTTTAACCAAGGTAGGGTCTTTAATTTTGCTAAAGCTATGATGGCGGCTTTACTGTTGTTTAGTCTGTTTGGAGCACCAAAACATTTACCCATGATATCTTTGATACCGGAAAGTTCAATTACTTTACGGACGCTACCACCTGCTTTGATACCTGTACCTGGAATAGCTGGCATAAGCATGATTCTAGCACTTTTGAATTTTACTTTTACTGGGTGTGGAATTGTTTGACCAGCCATAGGGACTACGATCAAGTTCTTTTTGGCTTGAGCGATAGCTTTGGAAATTGCTCCTGTAACTTCAGTTGATTTTCCAACTCCTACTCCTACTTTTCCACGTTTGTTGCCAATTACAACAGTTGCTCTGAAACGTAATCTTCGTCCACCTTGTACTACACGAGTAACACGGTCGATTTGAATTACTTCTTCTTCGTATTCTTTGACTTCTCTGATTGGCGCTCGCCCTTTCTTATTATTCATTACTTTGCAGTTTAATTATTTTAAATTAGAATTTAAGTCCGCCTTCACGTGCACCATCAGCCATGGCTTTGATGCGTCCATGATATTTGTACCCATTGCGGTCAAAAATTACTTCTTCAATTTTTAATTCTTTGGCTTTTTTAGCTAATTCTATTCCAACTTGTTTGGCTTTTTCCATTTTAGTACCTTTTTTAACTTTCAGATCAGAGGTGCTAACTAGGGTTTTGCCTTTTTGATCGTCAACTAATTGTAAATAGTTGGAAATCAGACTCTTAAAGACAATTAAACGTGGCTTGTCGTATTTTAATTTGCCTTTAATTCTGGCTTTTCTTCTTTCGTGGCTGATTAATTTAGCGTTTTTCATAATCTTAAATTAGTTTAGGATGGTTGGTTATTTAGGTTTTATTTATCTTTACCAGCAGCTTTACCAGCTTTTTGTTGAACATGTTCCCCGAGATAACGAATACCTTTTCCTTTATATGGTTCTGGTTTTTTATAAGATCTGATCTTGGCGGCTACTTCTCCAACTAATTGCTTATCTGATCCTTTGATTGCTAAAAGATTTTTTTTATCTTTGTCGATTTCAATAGTGATGCCTTGTGGAGTGTTGAATTCAATAGGATGGGAAAAACCAAGATTTAAAGTGAGTTTAGATCCAGTAATTGCCGCTCTGTAACCTACACCAAGAATTTCTAATTGTTTTTGATAGCCTTTGGTAACCCCTTCAACCATGTTGTTGATTAAAGTACGAGTTAGTCCATGAAGTGAGCGGTTTAGCTTTAGGTCATTGGGACGAGAAACAATAATTTGATTATCCATTTGCTCAACTTTCATGTTGGGATGGATAACTTGAGTTAGTTCGCCTTTTGCGCCTTTGACTGAGACAGTATTCCCTGTAATAGTTACGGTTACTCCTGAGGGAACTTGTATCGGATTTTTACCAATTCTTGACATGATGGTGAGTTACTTAGCTTAATAGTTTGATTAATATATTTCGCAGATCCATTCTCCGCCGATGTTGAGTTTCTTTGCTTCTTCTCCAGTGATTATTCCTTTTGGAGTGGAGATGATAGCCATTCCGAGGCCACCGTGGATTTTCTTGATTTCAGTAGCTTTAATGTAAATACGTTGTCCTGGTTTACTAACTCTTTTAACTTCAATATCGCGATGAGCATTGCTTATGGTTACTTGGAGTGACTGATGATGTTCTTTTTCACCCTTTACTACTTCGTATTTTTCTACAAAATTTTTCTTCTTGAGATTTTCCAGAATTCTTTCTTTGACTTTAGAGTAGGGGATTGAAACAACTTCTTTCCTGGCTCTAGCGGCGTTTTTGATTCTGATAAGTAAGTCGGCGATTGGATCTGTATACATAGTAGGGGGATTAGAGAGCGTGTGTAAGGATAATTTTATAGTGAGAGAAGGGGGAGTTATATGGACTGAAGATTTAGGTCATATTTCATCCGCGCTATTGGGGGCCGCTGATGTTACCAAGAAGATTTTTTAACACCCATGATTTTTCCATCTCTGGCAAGTTGGCGGAAACAAATTCTGCACATTTCGAATTTTCTGAGATAACCACCTTTACGACCACATAGTGTGCAGCGATTGTATACGCGAGTAGGAAATTTTGGAACTTTTCCTTTGCTGAGTGCGTTGAGTAATGCGTCCTTGAGTCTTTGAGCCTTTACTTTGATAGCGAGTCTAGCCATTGTTTGAGTTAGTGAGAATTTAGTGTGAGAATATTAAATTACTTTTTTGCAGTTTTTTCTTTTCTTTCTTGGAAAGGAAATCCGAGTGTCTTGAGTAGAATAAATGCTGAATCATTGTCTTTGGCTGTAGTAACAAAAGTTAATTGTAAGCCGTGGAGTTTGATCAGATCATCGGCATTGATTTCTGGAAAAACAGTATGTTCTCTGACAGCTAATGAGTAATTTCCTTGTCCATCGAAGCTGCGAGGAGAAATTCCACGGAAATCTCTAGTGCGAGGTAGAACGATATTTACGAATTTTGAAACGAAATCGTACATACGACTTCCACGTAAAGTGATGTTGATACCAACTGGTTGATTTTCGCGAAGTTTGAAGTTTGAAATAGCTTTACGAGATTTAGCAACTACAGGTTTTTGTCCGGTAATTAATTTAACGTTTTCTTCAACTTCAGAATAATCTTTTCCACCTGCTAGCATTTTTCCAATACCAACGTTGAGCACTACTTTAGTCAATTTTGGAACAGCATTGATATTCTTGATCTTGAGCTGTTTTTGCAATTGAGGCGCAAGTTCCTTTTGAAATTTTTCTTTGAGACTGAGTACTTTAGTCATTGTGGTAATTTACGATTGGTGAGATTATTTGGCAGATGAGGCGGTCTTTTTCTTTGAGGCAGTCGTCTTTACTGTGGTTGTGAGATTATCGAATGAAACATCTGATTTAACTGTAAGTCTTTCTTTTTTGCCGTTAGCTAATTTCTTGTATTTGATTCTTGTTGGCTTGCCAGACTTAGGATCAATAGCCATAACATTGGCGGCTGCAAGAGGTGCTTCGAAAGTAATCTTTTCTCCGGCTTTATTGAAAGTTTTTTTAACATGTTTTATGCGCATGTTGAGTTTTTCTACCGTAACCTTGTTGTTCTTGTGATCTACTTTGCTGATTTTTCCGGACTTTCCTTTTTCTTTTCCGGAGATAACCATTACGAGATCATTTACTTTAAATTTCATATAATTGACAGGATTAGTTGGAGATTAGAGTACTTCTGGTGCTAAACTGATAATTTTTTGATAACCTTTTTCACGTAATTCTCTTCCAGTTGGGCCGAATACACGTGTTCCTTTTGGTTCTTTATCTTTGTTGATAATAACAATGGCATTTTCATCAAAGCGGATGTAACTACCGTCTTTACGGCGAGTTTCTTTGCGGCAGCGTATCACTACGCCTTTTTCAACGGCATGAGCTTTTACTGTGCCTTTTGGAGTAGCGTCTTTAATAGTTACTACTACGATATCACCTAAACCGGCATATCTTCCTCCCATTACCATAATAACTTGAGCTAGTTTAGCGCCAGAGTTGTCGGCCACTTTGACCATTGATCTTAACTGTATCATATAAGAGAATTATTATTCTTTGATTATTTCTTAACTGGTTCTTCTACTGTCCATCTTTTCAATTTACTTAGTGGGCGAGTCTCATAGACTGTGATTTCGTCACCAATTTTGAATTGATTGTTTGGATCGTGAGCATGGAATTTCTTGGAAATTCTGTACCTTTTCTTGTATTTAGGGTGCATTTTGTAAGTGTGGACAACAATAACTACTGTTTTATCCATTTTGTCACTTACTACTAAGCCTTTTTTACTTCTTACCATAGAGAGGGGAGTTTAATTTGCTGATTTACTTAATTCTTGTTTGATAGTTTGCATTCTGGCGATCAATTTGCGGAGATCTCTGAGTTTGTGAGTTTCTTTGGATTGAGAAGTCCCGGTTTGTAACTTCATTTTTAGTAATTCATGCTTGTTTTTAGCTATTTCTTTACTAATTTCCGTCGGGCTTAATTGTCTGATGTCGATGATTTTCATAAATTCTAGATTTCGTTAATATCTACGTATTTGCATTTAATAGGAAGTTTTTGTCCGGCTAGTCTCATAGCTTCTTTGGCAATGGTTGGAGCAACTCCGTCCATTTCAAACAAAACTGTTCCTTTCTTTACTACTGCTACGTAATGGTCGAGTGATCCTTTACCTGAACCCATTGGTACTTCAGCAGCTTTTTGAGTGATTGGTTTATGAGGGAAGATTCTGATCCAGATCTTTCCACCTCTTTGAACATATCTGCTCATAGCGCGACGGGCCGCTTCGATTTGACGAGCTGAAATTTCAGCTCCATCCATGGCTTTGAGTGCATAAGTGCCAAATGCTGGGCGGAAACCCTTTGTGGCAATGCCCTTTTCGCTACCGCGTAATCTCTGTTGTTTCCTGTATTTAGTTTTTCTTGGTCCGAACATATGGTTCTGGTGTGATTATTCTTGATTGATTGAGGCTTGTGAAATTTACTATTGATTGTCGATAAGGTCAACAAATTTTATGTTTTATTCTTCGTTGTTGATGAAATCTCCTTTTTTATTGAAGACATCCCCTTTGTATATCCAAACTGTTACTCCGATGATTCCGAACTCTGTTTTGGCTGGATAGAGCGCATAATCGATATTGGCGCGGAAAGTATGTAGAGGGATTTTCCCTTGGTTGAAGAATTCACTGCGAGAGATTTCAACTCCATTTAAACGACCTGAAACGTAGATTTTTACACCTTTTGCTCCTGCTTCTATGGCGCGTTCGATGGCCATTTTACAAGCACGTCGATAAGAAACGCGTTTTTCGATTTGAGTTCCAACACTTTCAGCAAGTAATTTTGCGCTTAAGGCTGGTTTTTTAATTTCACGAATACTGACAACAAAGTCTTCAGTAAAAGCTTTTTTGAGCTTGTCGCGAAGTACATCCACATTTGCTCCTTGTTTACCGATAATTGTTCCTGGTTTTGCTGTGTGAATAATAACGCTGACTTTGTTAGCGCTGCGTTGAATTTCTATTCGGCCTACACCAGAATCAGCTAACTCTTTGTTGATAATTTTTTCAATTCCAACATCTTGATGAAGGTATTGAGCAAATTTTTTCTTTGGGGCAAACCACTTGGAATCCCAAGTTCTGATAATGCCGATTCTCTGTATGATTGGATTTACTTTTTGACCCATGGCGAGAGTAAATTATTAGTTATTGTGATTAATTAGTTTCCTTTGCTACTTTTTTCCCTTTACTTGGAGCTTTTTCGGATTTCTTTACTGCATCTTGTCCCACCTCTAGAAGAATAGTGATATTGGAAGTTCTTTTTAAAATAGGATATACACGACCTCGAGAAACTGGAATACCTCTTTTGAGAGTTGGGCCTTTGTTAACAACAATTTCTTTGATCATTAGAGTAGCTTCGTCTTGTTTGAAGTTGCTGACGGCGTTTGCTACTGCACTGGCCAAAATTTTGTGAATTAATTGAGCTGCTTTTTTGGGAGTGTATTTGAGAATTTCCAAACCGTCTTTTGCTGAATGTTTACGAACCATTCCAGCGATTAAGTTGGCTTTTTTAGGAGTAATTCTTGCTGCTCTGAGTATTGCTTTCATTGCTTTAATTTAATAGTTTTTATAAATTATTTAGGAGAGGCTGCGCTGCTGACTGCTCCACTACCTGCACCAGTTGATGCAGCAAGTTTTCCGCCATGCCCTTTGAATTTACGAGTAGGGGCAAATGAGCCGAGTTTATTGCCCACCATTTCTTCGGTAATATAGATTGGCATATGCTGTTTTCCATTATGCACCGCTAGCGTGTGGCCAACGAATTCAGGAGATACAGTGCTTTTTCTAGACCAAGTTTTGATTACTTTTTTTTGGCTGCTTTCATTGAGAGCAATAACCTTCTTAAGTAGTTTAGGGTCAACGTATGGTCCTTTTTTTGAACTTCTGGACATAATGAGTTATTAGAGAGAATTAATTATTTCTTTAGTTTAGAACCGTCGCGACGTCTGACAATTGATGAATCGCTGAATTTCTTGCGTTTGCGGGTTTTGACACCTAGTGCTGGTAATCCCCATGGAGTAACTGGATGTACTAGACCACATGGTTGATTTCCTTCACCTCCACCGTGGCGGTGATCGACTGGATTCATAGCTTTACCACGAACTGATGGGCGAATACCTTTCCAGCGGTTACGACCGGCTTTACCGATTTTTACTAAACTGTGGTCGACATTACTGACAATTCCGAGTGTAGCAAAGCAGGTTTTATCAATAATACGGATTTCACCTGAGGGGAGTTGGATTTGAGCTTTGTCTTTTTCTATAGCTACGAGAGTTGCGCGGCATCCTGCAGAACGAACAATTTGTCCGCCTTTGTTTTTTTCTAATTCAATATTGTAAATGTTGTAACCTGTTGGTACATGTTTGAGCATGATACGGTTACCTGTACTGATTTTGGCTTTGTCTTGAGTTATGATTTCATCGCCGACTTTAATTCCTTCTGGAGCTAGGTGATAGCGTTTTTCACCGTCAGCATAAGAAACAAGGATGATTAATGCTGTGCGATTTGGGTCATATTCAATACTGATTACTTTGGCTGGGATGCCAAGTTTGTCAGTTTGACGGAAATCAACCTTACGTAGTAATTGTTTGTGGCCGCCTCCTTGGTGACGTACAGTGATTTTACCTTGATTGTTACGTCCGGCATGGCCGCGTTTACCTACTACTAGGCTTTTTTCGGGTTTGTTGCGGGTGATAATAGAGTAGTCGAGGACACTCATATTTCTTCTACCCGGCGTGGTTGGTTTAAACTTTTTTACTGGCACGATCGTAGTTGATTATGAACTATATAGTCTTAGTTTTCTTGCTAACTTTTGCGGTCTTTGGCGTTTTGGATTTGCTTGAGGCCAATTTAACTTCTACAGATTTTTCGGATTTCTCGAATTTATTGAGATCTAATTTGGCGTTATCTGCTAGAGTTACATACGCTTTTCGAGTTTCTTTTCTCTTGTTGATGATGCCTTTTTTGATGGCTCGGAATTTCCCTACTACTTTGATTAGTCTAACTTTAGCAACATCAGTACCGTAAATTTGTCTAATTGCCATCTTTACATCGATCTTGGTAGCTTTAGGATTAATCCAGAAAGCGTAGACTTTCTTTTCTTGAAGTAGAGAAGATTTTTCGGTGATAACTGGTTTTCTAATAACGTTAAGTGCGTTCATGGTTTACAAATATTATTTATCGGAGGAGAAAATAGTTTCCATTTTTTCAATAGCTTCTTCTAAAAAGAGAATAGTATCGTATTTTTGAAGATCGGCGATGTTGAGATAATTGACCAGAATAGTTTTAATATTAGGGAGATTTCTAGATGATTTTACTAAAAGTTCGTTTTTTTCTGGCAAAACAATCAAGAAGTCTTTTTCAGTTGGGAGTTTCTTTAGTAATGTTGCAAAGTCTTTAGTTTTAATTTGTTTAGATTCAAATTTATCCAAACCAATTACTTTATCTTCTCTTACTTTTTGAGATAGAGCGCAGAATAAGGCCATACGTCGTTGTTTTCTAGGCATGTCGCGAGTGTAGTTCTTGACATTGCGTGGACCAAAAGCCACACCACCACCTACTTGATGAGGGTTGTTGGTAGCACCTTGTCTGGCTCCACCTGTACCTTTTTGACGGAATGGTTTCTTTTTACCGCCGACAACTTCACCTTTGGTTTTGGCATGAGCAATCATTCCCAAGCGGCGATTGGATAGTTGTCTAACTAATGCTTGTTGAACCAAGTCTTGATTGAATTCAAGATCAAAGATGGCTGCTGGAGCTTCTAAGTCTTTAACTTTGGTACCTTGCTGATTGTATATAGTAATCTTGGCCATGTGAGTTGTGAGTGGAATTTTTCTAATATATTGCAGAAACGCTATATGCGCGTTTGGGGTTAAGCGATTTTCTTGATAGTAACGTATGAATTGATAGAACCTGGAACTGGTCCCTTGATGCCGACTAGATGATTTTCGAGGTCGATATAAGCTATGGAGCTCTTGAGAGTCTGAGTGTCGCTACCCATATGAGTAGCCATTTTTTTACCACGATGAATTTTTCCAGGCTTGGCGCGAGCACCAACTGAACCTGGTTCTCTTTTGAAATGGGAGCCGTGAGAGCGAGGACCTCCATGGTAGTTCCACATTTTCATTACACCCTGGAAGCCTTTACCTTTGGTTACTCCGGTAACTGCAATTAAGTCGCCTTCAGCTAAAACAGTTGAAAGTTCAATTGCTTTGCCTTTTTCCAATTCATCAAAAGAATCTACTTTGATTTCACGAACATAGTAGAATTTCTTGGTCTTGGTTGGTTTGTGACGTGCTTCAAAACCTAGAGCTACGGCATTATAGCCATCTTTCTCAGAAGTCTTGAGTTGGTGGATGACATTTGGTGAGCATTGCACGATAGTAACTGGTATATAGTTACCGTCTGCTTTGACTACTCTTGTCATTCCTAGTTTTTTTCCTAGTATTCCTTTCATAATGTTTTAGAGGTTACATCTCAATTAAGTTGAGATAGGTAGTTGCAGACTAAGGGCCCGCAACTGAAGTAACATAAACTAGAACCTGGTTTTGGACTAATAATTAGTCTTCCTTTTGCAGCATTCTAATTTCGATGTCCACTCCCGCTGGTAGATTCAGGTTAGTAAGAGAATCTACCGTTTTGGGAGTGCATTCAGTGATGTCAATTAATCTTTTGTGAGTACGAATTTCGAACTGATCGCGAGCATTTTTGTGAACGAAGGTTGAGCGGTTTACAGTGATTTTTTCAATTTTAGTTGGCAAGGGGATTGGGCCAGCAACAATTGCACCTGTTCTTTCAGCTGTATCGATAATCAAGCGAGCTGAGTCATCACATATTTTGTGATCATAAGCTTGGATCTTGATACGGATTTTCTGTTTGTTGGTACTTGCTGTTGTTGCCATTGCTTATCTTGGATTAACTTTATTCGGATAATTATTTAATGATCTTTGTTACTACACCTGCACCTACTGTTCTACCACCTTCACGGATAGCAAAACGGAGATTGTCATTGATCGCTACTGGTACAGAGAGAGTGATAACCATTTTGATGTCGTCTCCAGGCATAACCATTTCTACTCCAGCTGGAAGTTGAACGTCTCCAGTTACATCTGTAGTTCTGATATAGAACTGTGGTTTGTATCCTTTGAAGAATGGAGTATGACGGCCACCTTCTTCTTTTGTCAAGATATAAACTTGAGCTTCGAATTCTGTATGAGGTTTAACTGACCCTGTTTTTGCGAGAACCATACCTCTTTCAATGTCTTCTCTTTCAATACCGCGGAGAAGTAAACCGACGTTATCACCGGCTTGTCCTTGGTCAAGAAGTTTCTTGAACATTTCAACACCTGTAATAATTGTTTTGCGAGTGTCGCGAATACCAACAATTTCTACTTCTTCATTTACCTTAACAACACCAGTTTCGATTCTACCTGTAGCAACAGTTCCACGACCTTTGATGGAGAATACGTCTTCAATAGCCATCATGAATGGTTTGTCTAATTCACGAACTGGGTCTGGAATAAATGTGTCCAAGGCGTTGAGAAGCTCTTTGATACATTGAGTAGCAGCTTCGTCTTTTGGATTTTCGAGAGCTTTGAGCGCGGATCCTTTGATAATTGGAGTGTTTGCACCGTCGTAACCGTATTTAGTAAGCAAATCACGAATTTCAATTTCTGAAAGTTCAGCGATTTCTGGGTCAGCCATGTCCATTTTGTTGAGGAATACAACAATGTATGGAACGTTAACTTGTTTAGCCAAAAGAATATGTTCACGAGTTTGAGGCATAGGTCCGTCTGCAGCTGAACAAACGAGAATTGCACCGTCCATTTGAGCGGCACCAGTAATCATGTTCTTGATATAGTCGGCATGTCCTGGACAATCTACGTGAGCGTAATGTCTCTTTTCTGATTCGTATTCTTGATGAGATGTGTTGATAGTGATACCACGAGCTTTTTCTTCTGGCGCATGATCGATATCAGCATATGAACGAGCTTTCGCCATACCCCTTTCGGCGCAATAAAATGTAATAGCAGCGGTCAGAGTGGTCTTACCGTGGTCGACGTGGCCGATTGTACCTACGTTGACGTGTAGCTTATTTCTTTGGAAGACTTCAGTCATAGGGTTAAGGAGTTATAAATAATATTATTGTCTTTTGGGACAAGTGCCCCGTGATATTAGCGGATGTTATTTTTGATTGCAACACGTTTTTTAGAAAATCTTTTAGGCGGAGGGGGATTAGGCTTTGGCGCGTTCAGAGATGATTTTTTCAGCTACATTTCCTGGTACTTTTTCGTAACGGGCGAATTCCATGGCGTAGGCAGCGCGGCCTTGGGAAATAGAGCGTAAATCTGTTGCATAACCAAACATTTCAGCGAGTGGAACATAGGCCAAGATTACTTTTGCCATACCTCTATTAGAGGTTTCGAAGATTTGTCCGCGTCTTGAAGAAAGATTTCCCATTACATCTCCAAAGTATTCATCTGGAGTAGTCACTTCTACTTTCATGATTGGTTCGAGGATGATTGGAGTAGCTGATTTACAACCTTTTTGGAAAGCCATGGAGCCGGCAATTTTGAAGGCCAACTCATTGGAATCCACATCATGGTATGAGCCATCGTAAAGTTCAACTTTGACGTCTACTACTGGGAAGCCGGCTTGGATACCACGAGTCATGGCTTCTTGTATACCTTTGTCTACTGCTGGAATGTATTCACGTGGGATTTTACCTCCGACGATGTCATTGACAAATTCATAACCTTTTCCAGGTTCTTGAGGAATAATTCTGATCAAAACGTGACCGTATTGACCGCGACCACCTGATTGTTTGGCGTATTTTTCTTCGGCTTTGACTTCATTGGTAATGGTTTCTCTGTAGGCTACTTGTGGTTGACCGACATTGGCTTCAACTTTGAATTCTCTGCGCATACGATCAACGATAATTTCCAAGTGGAGTTCACCCATACCTTCGATCAAGGTTTGGCTGGTTTCTTCGTCAGTGGAAACGCGGAATGTTGGATCTTCTTCAGCCAATTTATGTAAAGCCATGCCCATTCTTTCTTGGTCGGCTTTGGTTTTTGGTTCAATGGCGATTTTGATAACGGGTTCTGGGAAATCAATTGATTCCAGAACAATTGGGCGATCTTCGTTGGCGAGAGTGTGCCCAGTTAACGTGTCTTTCAACCCAACAAGAGCGGCGATATCTCCGGCGTGCACTTCTTTGATTTCTTCACGTTGATTGGCGTGCATTTGGAGAATACGTCCGATTCTTTCTTTGCGGCCATTGTTCATGTTGGTGACATAGCTGCCGGATTCTAATTTACCTGAGTAAACGCGGAAAAAGGCGATTTTACCTACATAGGGGTCAGTAGCGATTTTGAAAACTAGGGCGGAAAAAGGTTCATCGTCTATTAAACGGCGAGTTTCTTCGGCACCAGTGTCTGGGTTTGTACCTTTGATCATACCAACATCTTCTGGAGAAGGTAGATAAGCGATAACGGCATCTAAAACTAATTGAACACCTTTGTTAGCCAAGGCTGAACCACACATTACCGGGAAAATTTGGGCTTTTAAAACAGCCTTTCGAAGACTGATTTTTAATTCACTATTATTAATAGTCTCTCCAGCCAAGTATTTTTCCATCAAAACGTCGTCGGTTTCAGCGACTTTTTCGATTAGAGTGTTGCGATATTCGGCAGTCTTAGCTTTCATCTCTTCTGGGATTGGAACTTCTTTGATAATTTCACCGTGTTTTCCTTCGAATTCATAACATTTCTCTTCCACCAAGTCGATAATGGCGTGGAAGTCGTTTTCAATTCCTACTGGAAGTTGAATAGCTACGGCATTTTTTGTCAGTCTGGCCCAGATAGTGTCGAGGGTCATATAAAAATCTCCACCGATTTTGTCTAATTTGTTGGCGAAAGCCATGCGAGGAACGTGATATTTGTCAGCTTGTCTCCAAACTGTTTCTGTTTGAGGTTCTACTCCTTGGGAAGAATCGAAAACTACAACTCCTCCGTCGAGTACGCGCATGGAGCGTTCCACTTCAGCGGTAAAGTCAACGTGTCCGGGAGTGTCAATTAAATTAAAACGATAATCTTTCCATTTACATGTAGTGGCAGCGGCAGTAATGGTGATGCCTCTTTCTTTTTCTTGTTCCATCCAATCCATGGTTGCTTCACCTTCGTGAACTTCCCCGATTTTGTAGGATTTACCGGTGTAAAAAAGGATTCTTTCTGAACAGGTGGTTTTACCGGCGTCAATATGAGCGATAATACCAAAATTACGGAGTTTGCTGAGGTCAAAGTTCGACATGGTGAGAAAGGAAAAGGATTATAAATTTATAAGAAGCGGCTCGGCCATTATAAGTTTTCTTTTACTGAAGTCAAGCTGATGGAGAAGGCTTATTTATGGTGTGGAAGTTGATTTTGAATAAGGTTTTGGGAAAAATAAAATCCCCTCAAAGTTGAGGGGATTTTATTTTGAATGATTTTATTCTTAGTATTTGGCGTAGTGGGCGAAAGCTTTGTTGGCTTGTGCCATCTTGATTACGTCATCACGTTTTTTGATTGCGGCTCCTTCACCGTTGGCTGCTAGCATTAATTCATCGGAAAGTTTTTTGGCCATAGAGGCGTTTCTTTTGGCGCGAGTAGTGGCCAGTAACCAGCGAATTGCTAGAGTAACTTGGCGGTTTGGTTTAACTTCCATAGGGATTTGATAAACCGCTCCTCCGATTCTCTTGGCTTTAACTTCGAGAGTTGGCTTGATTGTTTCCAAAGCCTTTTCAAAAATTTTGACTGGTTCTTTGTGGCCTTTGGCAGCGATCATTTCCATAGTGTTTCGGAAAACTCGTTGTGCCGTAGTTTTTTTGCCTTGTTTCATTACGCAGTTGATGAACTTCTCTTGTAATGGAGAAGATCCTTCTGGGATGATTGTGAGTCTTTTCTGTGCCATTTCTTGCTAGTAATTAATGATTAACGGAATTAAGCTTTTGGTCTTTTAGTACCGTAGCGTGAGCGAGCTTGTCTACGAGTAGCTATACCTTGCGTGTCGAGAATACCTCGAACGATGTGGTAACGTACACCTGGTAAATCTTTTACTCTTCCTCCGCGGATAAGTACAACACTGTGTTCTTGTAAGTTGTGGCCTTCTCCTGGGATATAAGCGTTTACTTCGATGCCATTAGTCAGTCTGACTTTGGCGAATTTACGTAGGGCGGAATTCGGTTTCTTTGGAGTCATAGTTCCTACTTTGATGCAAACACCTCGGCGGAAAGGACTTGGATTGTAAACAGCACGGTTTTTAAGTGTGTTTAAGGTGTGGAGTAAAGCAGGGGATTTACTTTTCCTTATTTTTGGCTTTCTTGGCTTTCTGACTAGTTGATTAATAGTTGGCATGAGTTTTTTGGAATTTACGGTAAGGTTGGTAAATGCTGCAACAATCTACACAACGGTCTTATTTATTGCAAGCAAAAATTTGTAAGTTTTGGGGGGATTTAGATGACGGGGTAAAATTTTACTTTTTCAGATTCATCAACGACTTTGTGTATTTCTACTACGGCGTTTGGATTAACTATTTCTGGATGTCGTTTGCGATATGTGTCACCGGCTGGAATTAATTTACCGATGATAACATTTTCTTTGAGACCGGCGAGTAAGTCGATTTTACTAGTAGTAGAGGCTTCAACCAGAACGCGAATGGTTTCCTGGAATGATGCTGCGGATAACCAGCTGTCAGTATGTAGAGAAATTCTGGTTAAACCGAGTAATAGTCTTTCCATAGAAGCAATTTTCTTGCCTTCTTTTTCCATTCTTTCATTGGTGTTTTCGACATCTAGAATGTCCATAACTTCACCAGGCAAATAGGGAGTATTTCCGGCATCAAGAATGCGGACTTTGGAAACCATTTGACGAGCGATGATCTCGATATGTTTATCATTGATGGTTTGACCCTGAGAGGCGTAAATGCTTTGTACTTCGGAAACAATGTATTTCTGAGCTGTGTAAATATTTGTGAGTTTGATCAAGTCACGCAAGTTGAGATGTCCTGAAGTGAGTGGTTGTCCCATTTTAACTTTTTCCTTGTTTTGGATCTTAATAGTTTTTCCAAAAGGAATTTTGTAAGTTACGCTAATGTTTTCTGCGCTGCGTAGACGGAGGTGATTGGTATTTACGTCAATCACTTTACCGTTGAATTCAGCACGAATTAGGTTTTTGCTGCCTGTTGATTTGGCGATAACTTCTTTTTCTTTAACATGATCACCTTTTTTAACTGTAGCGACCAAGTCGGAAATGAGCAGATAGTCTTTTTCGATTGGTTCTTCGGTAGTGACGGTAATTTCAGTTTGTTGAAGGCCTTTGTTTTCTACGATAGCAATACCATCCAATTCTGAAATCAAGGCTGGGGATTTTGGAGTACGTGCTTCAAATAATTCTTCTACACGAGTCAAGCCTTGAGTAATATCACCTTCTTCTGAGGCTACACCTCCCATATGGAAGGTTCTCATGGTCAGCTGAGTACCAGGTTCACCGATGGACTGTGCGCCGATAATACCTACTGCTGTTCCTGGTTCTACTGTTTTGTTTGTACCAAGGTCACGACCGTAACAGAGAACGCAGATACCTCCACGAGTGCGGCAAGTCATTACTGAGCGAACTTTTACTTCTTCAAGATTGTTTTCTTCGATCAATTTGAGAATTGGGCGATCAATTTCTTGGCCTTTTTTGCCAATGATCTCTTTGTTTTTATTGTTGTAGAGATCTTCAGCTAAAACTCGGCCGTAGATGCGGTTTTCCATTTTCTCACCAATGCGATCGGATTCTGTTTTAGTGACTAAATGAGAGTGATTTGAACCACAGTCGATTTCTTTGATAATAATATCTTGTACGGAGTCTACTAAACGACGAGTCAAGTGACCTGCTTCAGCGGTTTTGAGGGCTGTGTCGGATTTACCTTTACGTCCTCCGTGCGTAGCGATGAAGTACTCCAAGATGTTGAAACCTTCTTTGAGGTTGGATTTGATAGGCAACTCGATGGTTTTTCCGGATGGGTTGGCAACCAGACCTTTCATACCGCAGAGCTGAGTGATTTGTCCCCAGTTACCACGGGCGCCAGAGTTGATCATATAATGTAAATCATTTTCCGGATCAATTCCGTCAACCATTATTTTAGTGATTTCTCCTTTGGCTTTTGACCAAACTTTGATGGTTTGAGTGTAGCGTTCGAGATCGGTAATCAAACCACTTTGGAAGAGAGTATTGATTTGTTTGATTTGATCGGAGGCATCATCAATGATTTTGTCTTTATTCTCAGGGATTACCATGTCTTCAGCCCCGATGGAAAGTCCAGAATAAGTGGCAAATTCGAAGCCAATTTTCTTTAGATGGTCGACGATTTCAGCGATTTTTTCAACTCCTACGATTAGGAAAGCGTCATTGAGTAGACTACCTAATTGTTTTTTGCCGAAAGTGATGTTGTAGAATGGGAATTCTTCTGGCAGGTAGCTGTTGAAAATTAGACGGCCAAGTGTTGTCTCATGTGTTTGCCCACGGAAACGAGCAGTTATTTTGGCTTGTAAATGAAGGTAATTTGATCTCCAAGCTAGAATGGCTTCATTGATTTCAGCATAAACAGTTCCTTCACCTTTTTTACCAGGAGTTTCCTTGGTTAGGTAATAGCATCCGAGAACCATATCTTGAACTGGAGCGACGATTGGTTCTCCGGCTGATGGTTTGAGTAAGTTGCGATTGGAGGCGATAAGTCGGCCGGCTTCTTCTTGGGCTTGTTTGGACAATGGAACGTGTACGGCCATTTGATCTCCGTCGAAATCCGCATTGAAGGCTGTACAAACCATTGGGTGAATTTGAATAGCTTTTCCTTCTACCAATACTGGTTTGAAAGCTTGAATACCGAGACGGTGGAGGGTTGGTGCACGATTGAGTAATACGTAGCGATTTTTAGTTACTTCTTCCAAAATATCCCAAACTTCTTTTGTGCCTGCTTGGATTAATTTTTCGGAACTCTTGATGTTGTGGGCATGTCCATCGTTGATCAGACGGCCAATTACGAATGGTTTGAAAAGTTCCAGGGCCATTTGTTTTGGCAGACCACATTGATCGAGTTTGAGTGAAGGTCCGACTACGATTACTGAACGACCGGAGTAATCAACACGTTTACCGAGTAAGTTTTGGCGGAAACGACCTTGTTTACCTTTGAGCATGTCTGAAAGGGAGCGGAGTTTTCGTTTGTCGCCTGAGTTGAAGACAGTTTTGCCGGCGCGGGCGGAATTGTTTAATAAAGTGTCCACAGCTTCCTGAAGCATACGTTTTTCATTTCTGGAAATTACTTCTGGAGCTCCAATGGACATAAGTCTCTTGAGACGATTGTTGCGGTTGATAACGCGGCGATAAAGATCATTTAAATCAGAAGCGGCGAAACGGCCTCCATCAAGTTGAACCATAGGACGTAGATCTGGTGGAATAACTGGTAAAACAGTCATTACCATCCATTCGGCATTGATGCCGGCTTTGAGAAGACTTCCTGCTAATTTCAATCTTTTGATGATCTTTTTTTGCTTTTGACCACTGGTTTTAGTGAAATCTTTTTCTAATTCAATGATTAATTTGGCTAAATCAAGGTGTTGGATAATATGGCGAATTGCTTCTGCTCCAATTCCAGCTTTGAAAATTTGTCCAAACTTTGTGGAAAGTTCACGATATTCCAATTCAGAATAAATGGCGGTAATGCGAATGCCGTCCAATTGCTCTTTGGTTTTCTTGTTTTGGTCGTCCAATTCATCCAATCTTTGAGCTGAGTCTTTTTCAATCTTATCGATTTTAGACTTGTCTTTTTGGGCTGCAGCTTCTGAAGTTGCTTTGGCGGCTTCGTCTTGGATTTTTTTGCGAAGATTTTTAAATTCATTGCTGAGTTGTTCTTTGGCTTCTTCTTTGGCAGCATCATCTACTTCAGTGATAATATAGGCGGCAAAGTAAACTACTTGTTCCATGGCCTTGATTGGCAAGTCCAGTAGTAAACCAATTCTGGAAGGTGTGGAACGGAGGAACCAGATATGTGTTACAGGAACCGCTAATTTGATATGGCCCATGCGAGAACGACGAACTGAAGAGTGAGTTACTTCAACCCCGCATTTTTCACAGATAATGCCTTTGTAGCGAATACGTTTGTATTTACCGCAATAACATTCCCAGTTTTTGGTTGGGCCAAAAATCTTTTCACAGAAAAGGCCGTCTCTTTCCGGCTTTTGAGTGCGATAGTTAATCGTTTCTGGTTTTTTGATTTCACCAAATGACCAAGACAAAATTTCTTCTGGAGAAGCTACGGAGACAGAGATTTTATCAAATATGTCGTTATGACTTTTGGTTTGTCTTGGTACGTAAGTTGACTGTGTATCGTTAGAACTCATTGTGCTTTTAAAGTTAATTTATTGAAGCGAGAAGCGAGTTGATGATTGTTTATAGTCCTAGGCTGACGTCGATGTCGGTGTTTTGCTGGGAGTTTTCGCTGTATTCTTCAGGTACAAATTCGTCATTGGAATAGGTGTTGTTGTCTTTGCGGTCCAATAAGATTAAATCTTGAATAACTATTTCAGTTTTGAATTTTTTAATGCGTTCAGGAGTTTCCCAGCTGCGGGTTTTTAGATACCCTTCGACGTAAATTAATTTACTTTTTCTGAGGTGGTTATTGCAGATCTCGGCAAGTTTGGCCCATGCTACCAAGTCGTGATATTCGGTGAGAGAGTGTTTTTGTCCTTCTTTTGTAATCCACTCGCGGTTGGTAGCAATTGAGAAGGTACATATTGCTTGTCCACTTGGGGTTTGTTTTAAATCGGGGTCTCTGGTTAGATTGCCGATTAAAATTACTTTGTTAACACTTCTCATAGGCCTAGTTGCTTAAGAATTATTATTCTTTATCTTCAGGCAGTTCTGGTAGATCAATGTTAACGATTTCATCTGGGTCTTCTGCCAATGCCATTAATTCCTCGTCTGGTGGTTCAATTTGATCAAGATCTGGTTCGTCCATTTTAGCAAAGTCTTCTAGGTCAGATGGATCACCACCGTCTTTAATTTCATCAATCTCTAGGTCTTCAGCGTCTTGGTCAGTCATTATTTCTAGTCCTGAAACATGTTTGGCAACGTCAGATTCTTCGGTGTTTTCGGCGGCTAATTTTTGGCTTACTTCAGCTTCTAGGGCTAGACTTGCGCGAGCGGCATCATCTAATTCTGGAATTGCTTCGAGTTCTGGATTCCCTTCGTATTCATCTTCTTCGGCAACCTTGGTATTTTCAAATTTAACGGCTAGACCAAGTGATTGTAATTCACGGATTAATACATTGAAGGATTCAGGAATTTTAGGTTTTTTAATTGGTTCGTCTTTGACTATTGATTCGTAAGCTTTGGCACGACCATAGATATCATCGGATTTAATAGTGAGCATTTCTTGCAATGTATGTGCTGCACCATAGGCTTCCAGTGCCCAAACTTCCATTTCTCCAAATCTCTGTCCTCCGTGCTGGGCTTTACCTCCGAGTGGTTGTTGTGTAACGAGAGAGTATGGACCTACGGAACGAGCGTGGATTTTATCTTCAACCAAATGGGAGAGTTTCATGATATAGGCAATACCTACTGTTGTTTCGTGG